>Ga0209342_10004502_pt1 | contig 14503 bp, 13 predicted proteins | sample RifCSP16_2_FD_184023 | JGI IMG/M metagenome (GOLD analysis project Ga0209342, IMG submission 184023) | Soil microbial communities from Rifle, Colorado - Rifle CSP2_sed 16_2 (SPAdes) (version 2) | ecosystem: Environmental > Terrestrial > Deep subsurface > Rock core/Sediment | place: Rifle... | reverse complement strand
GGAGATCCACCCGCGTTTTAGCGCCCTGTCCACCAATGTCGACTAAGGCGGCGTCCACGCCGTCGGCGGAAGTACCGGACATGAGCCCGATGACCTTGTGAGTTTTCATAGCCCCCCTGTTCCGAGAAACGGGCCACCCCATTATGTCAAGCGGGATCGCGGACGTCAAGGAGTTGAGGAACCTTCCCACTCCCTGTTTTTCAATGGGGTCCTCGTGAGTGCCCACACCCAGGATGGGTACCCGGCTCCCGAAGAGCTTTCGGCGGTAGATTTGTCGGGCCGGATCGAGTACCTTACGCCCCGAAACCTCTTAAGGTCGCCTGCGGGGGCAACTCCCTCGGGCTAAGGCAACTGAGGAAGCTGCCCTGCGTGCCCTGGCGGAAGTACCGGGAGCAGCGAGCACCCAAGACGGGTACCCCTCATCGGAAGCGGCCAGGCAAGGGAAACCGCGCAGCGTAGCGTGCGGTTTAGTTTTCTGAGTCGGGCTGTACGAATATGCTCTCGGCGAGATCATTCCCCAGGGCAAGGGTCGTCTCTCCGACTTCCACAATCGTGGCGGGATGCCGCTGACAGAGGCGAATGCGGCAGCCGGGGATGAGACCCAGAGAGCTGAGCCGGGCTAAGCGGGATTCCTGATCGGAGATGATTTGGACAATCCGACCATATTCTCCGGGGGACATTTCCCGCAGCGGAAACGGTTCGTTGCGAACCCCAGGACTCTTTGCCTGTCCTTTCACGGCGGTCTCCTTCCCAACAAATTTGCGCAAGAGACGAGTCAGTCGCGACTCTAAGATCGTGCGATAGCCACAGCGCGGGCAGCAGAGCAAGTCGCAGTCCGAGTGCATCGGACAGCCTCCGCATCCGGACAGAACTCTGCCGAACGGAGTTCCGCACAACGGGCAGAGGGAAGGAAGGTTCTCTTTCATCTCAAAACCCCCAAGTCCTCAGAGCCCAGTTGAGAGAACCGCCCACAAGGACGGCAAAGGGGAAGATGAAGGCACTCACCCACAGAGCCGTCCTCAACCCTCGTTCCTTCACGATGATGAAGAAGTTCGCGATGCATGGGATAAACAAGGTGATCGTCACAAGACTCACCAGAGTCTGAGTCGGATCCAAAAGTCCATCTTTGGACAAAGCAAAAAGACCTGCAGCTCCGTAATCCCTGCGCAGGAATCCGATAATGAACGCCTCGGTGGCGCGACTCGGGAGGCCAAGGATGCCGCTGATCACCGGAGATGCCAGGCGCTCCACAACCTGCAACAGACCTGCTCGATCGAGGCCAAAAAGCATTAGCGTGCCGAGTAGGAACAGAGGAACTGCTTCTTTGAGATACCACTCGATGCGGGCCACGGTTTTGACGAGGATGTTGCTCAGTTGAGGCACCCGTAAAGGGGGGATTTCCAGGAGAAAATCGGAGGACTTCCCCGGCAGAATCAGCGACGCCAGGTACCCTACGACCAGCATGACCACAACGAGGATCAACGCCCAAATGATGACGTAGCCTGCGGACAGAGTGGCCAGCATTCCGAGAATGACTCCGAGCTGCGCGGAACAGGGGATGGCCAGGGCCAGGAGAATCGTGGCGATGAGCCGCTCCTTTTTGGATTCGAGGATGCGCGTGGTCAAGGTGGCCATAGTGTCGCAGCCAAGCCCCAGGACCATGGGGAGCACCGCTTTGCCGTTAAGCCCCATCAGGCGAAAGACACGGTCGCTCATGACCGCCAGGCGGGGCAGGTAACCGGAGTCTTCCAGGAGACCAAAGGTGAGGAAAAATGTCCCCACGATGGGTAGAACGATGGCCAGAGCATACGTGAGACCGACAGTGATCAGACCGTAATTTCCCACAATGAGATCCCGGAGCAAAGCGAAAGGGACCGTTTTGTTGACAACTTGTACGGCAAGCGGGTTTACAACGCCCCCGAAAAAAGTATTCTCGAGAAAATTGACCAAGGTGCCTGCTCCGAATTTTCCCACAAACTCGTAGATCAGGTAGAGGATTGCCAGAAAAAACGGGATACCAAGATAGGGATCCATCGTCCAGCGCCCGAACTTTGCAATTAGATCTGACCTGGCAACGGTTTCCTGGGACTGGACTTGGTTGGTCAAACTCTCCGCCACCTCCATCCGTACTCGGTTGATGACATAACTCAGAGGCTCGTCTGATTTTCCCTGACGCTCTTGGCAGACTGCCCGAACCTGTACCAGGGTTTCCGGAGAAGAGTGGAGGACAAGCCACTCTTCCAGCGTCCGGTCCCCAGCCAAAAGCATCAGAGCCAGGGATCGTTTTGAGAGGGATCTCTCAGGCAGCAAGGCTTCGAGCTGCTCAATTCCTTCTTCGATCGCTTCGGGGTAGACCACTCGGAGGCGAGGAACCCGGGGAGCGTCCAAGGCCTCTTTCAGCAAACTGATTCCCTGATGCCGGGTTGCCACGGTGTTGATCACGTCGATTCCCAGGAGTTCGCCGAGCTTGCTGGAGTCTGTGAAGAGTCCGCGGCCCCGAGCCTCGTCTTCCATGTTGAGACTCAAGACCAAGGGGACACCCATCTCGGCCAGTTGAGTGATAAGAAAGAGACCGCGTTTAAGGTTCTTGGTGTCCGTTACCTGCAAGACTCTTTGGGGCCCACTTCGAAGCAGAATATCGCGAGTTGCCCGCTCATCTTCCGAAAAAGGGATGAGGGATTGAATTCCGGGGGTGTCAATGAGAACGAGGCGCTGGCTTTTTTGAAGGAGAGTACCCTGAGTAAATTCGACCGTGGTTCCCGGATAATTGGAAACGGTCACGTACCGACCTGTCAAGGCGCCAAAAAGGGCGCTCTTGCCTACATTGGGATTGCCCACGAGGATGACCTGATCATCCTGAGTCGCTACCAGCACTTCTCCGCTGCCGTGACACTGCATAAAATCATTCCCGAAGGGACCAATCTTCCCCTCTCATCATCCTAACTCTGGCTCGGTCCCATTCTTAAAGAACCGGACCTTTTGGACTGATATTGAATATAGGAATCATTAACCTTTTTGGCTAGTGAGGTAAATTCACCAATTTACTAGGTCAATCTTTGGACTTCCTTGACGGGAGTAGAGGGGAAGTCTATGATGAAGTGGTACTTTGCTTGCCAAACGGATGTTGCCTGCGGAAGGGGGCTTCATGGAGTCGAGGGGTTCTACCCTCAACCTCGCCCAACTTACCCAATATTTTGCCGGTGCCTCCAAGCCTCCCAGCCAATTTCTGGTGGGGATTGAGAACGAGAAGCTCTGGGTACAGTCTGATCACGGAGACCCGGTTTCTTACGAGGGAGACCGGGGGATTCGAGCTTTCTTGCAGGCCATGTGCCGCCGCTTCGGTTGGGAGCCCATTTCGGAAGGAGACAACATCATCGGGCTCGTGCGCGGGGAGACTCGCATCACACTGGAACCTGGCGGCCAACACGAGTTGAGCGGCAAGCCCTACCCCAATCTCCACATGGTCTACGAGGAATTTTCCGAACATCGCCGGGAACTCAGCAAACTGGCTCAGGAGTTCGGTGTCTCTTTCTTGGGTCTCGGAGCGCGGCCTCTGGGAAGTGTTGAGCAGGTGCCTTGGGTTCCCAAACGGCGCTATCAGGTTATGTCCCGCTTCTTGAAGGAAAAGGGCTCTCTAGGCCACGACATGATGAAGCAGACGGCGACGGTCCAAACTGCAGTGGATTACCAGGATGAAGAAGACGCGATGGAGAAGCTGAAAGTGGCCATGGGAGTCACCTCCCTGGTGACGGCCATGTTTGCCAATTCTCCTATTTCCGAAGGTAGACTCAACGGCTACATGACCTACCGGAGTCATATCTGGACGGATACAGACCCGGATCGCTGCGGTCTGCTCCGAGGGACCCTCGAGAATGGCTATTCGTTTCAAGAATACGCCCGCTTCGCGGCCTCGGTGCCAATGATTTTCATCGAGCGGGAAGGGCATTATATTCCCGCAGGCGGAATTCCCTTTTTCCGGTATATGGAGGAAGGGTACGAAGGGTGTCAGGCCACTTTGGAAGATTGGGGAGTTCACCTGACAACCATTTTCACCGAGGTCCGCCTCAAAGATTATATCGAACTGCGAGGAGCTGACAGCCAACGACCCGGCTTAGTGATGGCCGTTCCGGCTTTATGGAAAGGGATCCTCTACGATTCCGCAGCGCGGGCAGCTGCCTGGGATTTGGTGCGAACATGGACATGGGAGGAACGTCTGGAACTCCACCGGGATATCTGCCGACAAGCCCTCATGGCCCGAATCCGGGGGAAGCAGGTTCTGGACTTAACGAATGAGTTGCTCAGGATCAGCCTGGAAGGGCTGCGCCGCCAGGCAGTCGTCGATGAAAAGGACCATGACGAGAGGATCTACCTGGACCCATTGTCTCACCTGATCTCGGAGCGTGGCGCTTGTCCCGCTCTCATTCTTGCGCAGCTCTGGGAGTCCGAATGGCGCAGAGATCCCAATAGGCTCATTGAGTATTGCCGCTTCACCGAAAAGGGGGAGGATGGGGATTTTTCGTAATGTCGCTATTCCCTTTCTCCTGCACTCGCCATCTAGGGGTATTCCTGACCTGTTTGGTCCTGGCAGTGTCTCTAACTGGGTGCAGCCGCGGCGATCCTAGGCGAGCTTTCTACAGCTTGCTTCTTTCCATTGATCTTATCCGGGGCCCTGAGGAAGGTGATTTCCTTGGCAAGGTGACTCCTGCTCCGATCCTGGATCGACGGCTCATCCAAATTTCCGGCAAAACACTCGAAGCGGATTTCTATTGGCCCCAAGTCCAGGGGGTTCGTCCGGGTCTGCTTCTGAACCACGGGCTGATTGACACGGGAAAGGATGATCCTCGCCTCGTATGGCTTGCAAGGCGCCTGGCCCAGGCTGGATTCGTGGTTATGGTCCCCGATTTCCGCGGCATGCGCAACTTCCGTGTGGGGATCGAGGATGTGGAAGAAATCGTAAATGCCTTCCACTACTTGGGAACCCTCAGACGACAAGTGGACACCGACCGCCTGGGGATGATGTCATTTAGCTACGGAGCCGGTCCGACCCTGATCGCCGCCGCCGATCGTCGTATCCGGGAAAAGGTCAAGTTTATCGTGATCTTTGGAGGCTACTACGATCTGAAGAGCGTCGTCTCCTACTTGATCACAGGTGTTTATCCGGGAGAAGAGGCCGGAATAAAAAGATCGCCTCCAGCCTCGGCGAAATGGCTTTTTGTTCTCCACAACCTGCAACTCGTGGAAAATCCGGAAGACCGCAGTTTTCTGGAAAGGATCGCTCGCCGCAAGCTTCGCAACGAAAAAGCAAAAGTGGAAGACTTGGCCTCTCGCCTCGGAGAGGAGGGAGGCCTGATCTATCGTCTGCTTACGAGCCGGGATCCGGCCATGGTTTCACGTCTCCTGGACCAGATGCCTCCACGCCTGAAACGCTACCTGGACGATCTCTCCCCGAAACGAATCATTTCCCGTGTGGATGCCACCTTAATCATTGCTCACGGGGAACAGGATTCCATGATCCCTTACGAGGAGAGCGTCAAGCTCGTCAATGCCTTCGCCGAGCGAGGAAGGGTTACTTGGGCCATATTGAAATTTTACGGACACACAAACCCGCGCGCTTCGGGTTCACCGTCTACTGAGGATGTTTCGCTGTATTGGTCCGACTTTCGCCGCTTTTACTCTTTAGTCTATGCCTTGCTGGGTCAGTAGCCGGCGCGGAAAGGCTTGTTTACAGGACCCGCAGGTTTGGGTTCTTGTAGCGGATGAGATCCCGGAGGAGGGTGGAAAATATCTTGGATTTCCACAGGGGGAAGGGGAGGAAGATGCTGACGGACCCTTCCCGGGCTTGCAAAACAATTTTAAAATCTTTCGCCGAGCGGGCTCCTCTTTGCTCCGCGCGGAAGCTTTCTACTTCACTGTAGTGGAGAAAGGTGGAGTCGTTGCGGTGAAGCAGGATCATGGAACGCGCAGTCACCGCCAGCCCGCAGTGGCGGTCGATCTGCTTCTTGGTTTCCTGCCGCAACTCAACTTTGGCGCCGACGCTGAACAGCCCTCCCCGGGGAAGGACAAACAGGAGATTTTCCCCGCTAGCAAGGAGGGAGATCCGGGACGTCCACTTGGCATTCAAGGGTCGGATATTGAGTTGCAGCTTCTTGATTCCCTCGTTGAACTCCTTTTCCGCCACTGAACTCTCGCTAACCAATGAAATTCCGCACTTGCTGCAAGCCAGACTACCGCGAGGGCTTTTGGTCGAGCAGCGATAGCACAGGATGAAGAGAGGCGTGCCGCAGTGCAGGCACAGCTCTGTCCCTTGCGGGGAGTCTTTCCTGCAGTGATTGCAGCGGATCACGCCCTGGGCGACGGCAACCGAGGGCTGGAGAGCCTGGATCGATTCGTTGCGAGTCGCAGGATGAGAAGGCCCGGCGGTCTTGGAGCGCTGCTGGGGTCTCGGAAAAGGAAGACTCTGAGCTTTGGCTTTGGAACGGAGCACTGGAAAGATATGGCCGCAGCCTGGGCATTGGCGAGCCCCTTTCTCCACTGCCTCCCCGCATTCGGGACAGATCCTTTGGGTTGCGGCAATACCTGCCCCAGGGGGGCTAAGATTCCGAACCGGGGCCACGGTTTCTGCCACAGATTGCGGAGTGGATTGCGGAGGTTGTCCGTCGAACCTGGGGCTGCCGCACTGGCCGCAGAAACGGCTTCCGGGTTGAGTTGGGAAGCCACACTGGGGACAGAAGCGGCCCGGCTGGGATGGATCCAGCGGGGCCAAATCGCTGCCGTTCCCTTCCGAATCCCGTGCGGACTCCAGATACTGGAAGTAGTAATAGGATTCGCCGGAGCGCTGCATGTCGTTGGTTGCCTGGGCGACTTCGGGGAAATCGATCTTTCTGACCATGCGACTACATCCGATGACTAGAGCCAAGTCTGCCACGGAGCATATAATCCTAGGGCAACCCTGGGAGAATCGGAAGATCCCCTCGTACCCTTGCTCGGAGAAAATCTCCCGATCCTGAAGCCCCGCTTTGCTGAGCCGGTAGCGAATGAGATCCCTGGTGTCCTCGTAGTTAAGGTTCTTGAGAAAAAAGCGGACGGGAACTCGTTGCCAGAATTCGGGCATTCCCATGATGGCGGCTTCCAGTGGCTTTTGGCCGGAGAAGATGCACGTTAATAGGAATGCGTCTGAAATGTAGAAGTTGAGTAGGATCCGGAGTTCCTGGAGAAGATCCGGGCGGTGGGAGAGCATCTGCCCTTCGTCGATCATCACCAGAGTTTTGTAGCCGTCGTCGTGGAGCTTCTTGAGGAGTTCCCGGAGTTCGTTCAGGATCGAGACTTTTTCCTGTAATCCTGTGACTCCGAGCTGGCGGGCGATTTCGGAGATCATTTGATTCGGGGTCAGCGTCGGATGGTCGATGAAGACCGTTCGCAACTTATTGTCGTACTCGGACTTCAAGTCCTGGACCAGACGAGCCAACACGCTGGTTTTGCCGTCTCCGGCGTTCTCCGAGACCAAGAGTGCTCCTCCCTTGTTAGAGGCCACCGCGTATTTGAGTCGCAGCAGACACTCTTTGTGCTGGGCGCTTAAGAAAAGCATTCCCGGATCAGGGGTAAGGGAAAAAGGAGGCCGGGAAAGTCCCCAGTACCGCAGATATTCCGGAACCGCTTGACTCACAGTGAACCCTCGGAAAACAGGAGGTTTATTTCCCTTTAACAGATCGGCATAGAGAGGTCAAGGGAAAAGGCAGGCACGATCATGAAGCAGACAGTGGCTGCCGGGCGCGGCGATGCACCGGATCGTGGAAAGCAAACCTTGTTGCAAACCGGGGTGGGAATCATTTAGTATGCCTTTCGGGAGGGCTGGGAACGCAGTTCATCGGCTCGCCAAAGGTGGTGCCATGAGTTTGAAAGACGGGATCGAGCGGCTGCGCACCTTTTTCCTCAAGAAGCGCGAGATTGTGGGAGAAAGTGTTGCAGCCCTTGCTCAGGAAAGGCGCCGCCAATTTCGTCGCCAGGAGGATCTGATTCTCAAGGGAGTTGAGGAGGATACGGTCGAAGCTCTGGTAGATATGTCGATCCGCCTTCTGGAAGAGAGGAGGAAAGGTGAGGAGGCTTATCCGCAAGCCCGTCGCAGCCAGCATCGGCGCCGCCAGGATCAGGTGATCCATCTTTTGATGCAGGAATTGAAAGATCCTGCGTTCCTAAGCATGATCGAGGAGTTGATCCGGCTCCAGAGCAGTGGCAACCGGGAGGCGATGGAGGAGATCCAGAAGATGTTGCAGCCCCCGAGAGTGGAAAACTAACCGTGGCGAGGAAATCATGAAGAAGTGGCTCCCCGTGCTGATTTTCGTCGGTGTCATTCTTGTGATCGGCCTCTGGACCGTGGGCGTTTATAACAGCTTGGTCTCCCTTCAGGAAGGAGCCAAAACAGCCTGGGCTCAGGTTCAGAATCAATACCAGCGTCGGGCGGATCTGATCCCGAACCTGGTTGAGACGGTCAAGGGGTTTGCTTCCCAGGAGCGCAACGTATTGGAGGAAGTCACCCGACTGCGCAGCCAATGGGGGGAGGCACGTCAGAGCGGCAGCGTCGAGAAGCAAGTACAAGCGGCTCGAGGGATGGATACAGCTCTCAGTCGTCTCCTTTTAGTGGTGGAGCGCTATCCCGAATTGAAATCCAACCAAAACTTTTTAGCCCTTCAGGACCAGTTGGAGGGGAGCGAAAACCGCATCAGCGTGGAACGACGCCGGTTCAACGAGTCGGTTCTGGAATATAACCGCAGACTCCTGACCTTCCCTGGACGCCTTTTCATGGGGTTTGGCTTTGAGCGCATGCCCCTTTTTGAGGCGGAACGCGGAGCCGAGAAACCCCCCGCCGTGAAATTCTAGAAGGTATCATGTTGTTCAAGTCGTCCACTTCACGATGGCCGGGACTTGCTCTTCTTTTGCTTCTATTCGTAATCTTCGCTGCCGAACCCGCCAGAGCCCTGGATGTGCCGAACCGCCCACTGAGGAGAATCAGTGACTTCACCGGCACCCTAACCCCGAGCCAGCAAGCTTCCCTCGACGCAAAGCTCCAGGAATTCGAAGAAAAAACCAGCAATCAGATCGCTGTGCTCCTGATCCCTTATCTGGAGGGGGCCAGTCTGGAGGATTACTCCATCCGCGTGGCCGAAAAGTGGAAAATGGGTCAGAAAGGAAAAGATAACGGCGTGATCCTTCTTGTGTCTATGGCAGACCGAAAAGTGCGGATTGAGGTGGGCTACGGGTTGGAGGGCGCCTTGCCGGACAGTGTGACGGGCGCCATCATCCGCCAGGAGCTTGCCCCTGCTTTTCGCCAGGGGGATTTCTATGGCGGTATCAGCCGGACTCTCGACGCGATTATGGCGGCGACCCGCGGCGAGTATAAAACCCAGGTGCGCCGGGGATTTGGCCCACTCGGCGGCAGAGGGTTGATCGGTCTCCTGTTTTTCGGGGCCATCCTGCTCTTTCTCTGGGTGGATAGTCTCTTGTCCTCGTGGCGATATGCCTCCCTGTCATCGCGGGACGTTCGCTTACATCGCTATCCGCGTAGTGGTTTTGGAATCATGCCCTGGTTCTGGGGCGGCGGAGGAGGCGGCGGTTTCGGCGGAGGTGGGTTTTCCGGTGGGGGAGGAGGGTTTGGCGGGGGTGGGGCCAGCGGAAGCTGGTAATCCGTGAGAGGGAAGGGCATGTTGCGCAGAAAAAAAGACCCGCACCGTTTTTTAACGCCCCGCGAGCGCGAGGAAATCGTCCACTCCATTCGCGCGGCGGAGCACGAGACCTCCGGTGAGATCCGCGTTCATCTGGACCGCCACTGTCCCGGAGACCCCCTGGAAAAGGGGAAGCTTCTGTTTTCTCATCTGGGGATGGACCGGACCGCGAGGAGAAATGGAGTCTTGATTTATCTCGCTGTCTACGATCGGAAAATTGCCATCCTCGGGGACGAGGAAATTCACCGGCTGGTTCCCGAAAATTTCTGGGAGGATGTGCTAGCAGGCATGCGAGAGCGATTTGCCCGGAGAGAATTTTGCGCAGGGCTCACCTGGGGGATTGAGCAGATCGGCCACAAGCTCAAGGAAGTTTTCCCCTGGAGTCCCACCGACAAGGATGAGTTACCGGATGCCATTTCGACGGAGGATACCTAGTCTTCATGAGATTCATTGATTTTCACGTGCACATTAACCGCCCGGAGCACTGGACACCGATCGTGCATGAATTTGTGAAGAGGCTCAACGAGAAGATGTATGATCTCTCTCAGCAGATCATGGAGCCGCAACTTCTGGCGCACTACCTGTCCGAGCAGGGCGTGGAGGCCGCCGTTCTCCTGGCTCAGGTGACCCCGGCAGTGGGCTTGCATGTCCCCAACGACTACGTAGCGGAGTTCTGCCGTGGACACGAAAACCTGATTCCCTTTGCCAGCGTCAACCCCAATGTGGCTTCCGACCCGGTCCGGGAACTGGAGCGTGCAGTCAAGGATCTGGGCTGCAGGGGTCTCAAGCTTTATCCACCCTACGAGTACTACTATCCCAACGATCCCCTGGTTTATCCCCTTTACGCGAAGGCCCAGGAGCTCAGAATCCCCGTCATGATTCATACGGGTTCTTCGGTTTTCCCGGGGTCTCGCCTCAAGTACGGGGATCCGATATTTCTCGATGACGTGGCGGTCGATTTCCCTGATCTTGATCTCCTCATCGTGCATGGCGGCCGGGGGTTCTGGTACGACCGGGCTTTTTTTCTGGCTCAGATTCACTCTCGTGTCTACCTGGAGATTTCAGGCCTTCCCCCGCAGAGACTCCTCCAATACTTCCCCAACCTGGAGAGGATCGCCCATAAGGTGATCTTCGGCTCTGACTGGCCTTCGGCTCAAGGAGGGGGTATCCGGGCCAATGCCGAGGCCGTGGCTGCTTTGCCCCTGAAGTCGGAAACCATCGAGGGGATCCTCTATCACAACGCGCGTCGCCTCCTCTTCGACCGCCCCTGAAACAGTGTTCTGGGGCTCCCGCATCACGACCTCACCACTCTTCGTGCTGCTCATCAGTTACGTGTTTCTAAGGGAAATGGAGCGGTTTACCCGGAAAATCATGGCAGGCACCGTGGCGGTGGTTGCAGGAATTATCTTCATCAAGTTCTTGTAACCTGTCCTTGCAGAATCTCCCTCTTTATCCTGCTCGGGGAGTATACGAGATTGAAAAAAATCCGAGCACTACAGCGCCCGGTTTAGCACGAAGCCCAGGATGAGGAGGAACGTTGTGGCATAGGCTGCGGCGATGTTGAGTCCCAGAGCGGGAATCATAGCCTCGGCGGCGGTAAAAGGGGAGCGTGACTTTTGGATGGCTCCAAGCGCAAATGGCAAAGAGAGCAGGCCCAGTAAGGCCCAGGGGGGAAGCAGCTTGAGACCCACAGCCGCAACAATCCATAGGTAAGCAACGATCTCGAGGATTGTGTACACGCGGACGGCCTCCCTCCGTCCCAGTGTGGTCACGAGATTTCGCCTGCCCCCCGCACGATCGGCTTCCAGGTCGGGGACCTCGTTGAGCAGAAGGACATTGGCGATCATAAGACCAGGAGGAACTGCGGCCAGGAAAGCAGTGAGGCTGTATCCTCCTGTCTGTACAAATGCAGCTCCCAGGACGGCCAGTGGACCCAGGTTAAATCCTGCCATGAATTCGCCCAGGTTCAAGCGGGCAAAGACTGGAGTGTAGAAATAAACCGCAACTCCTGCAAAGAGGAGCAGGGGGAGCAGGAGCCAGCCCCGGGCAATGACGAAGTAGATACCGATGACTGCGGCGATTCCAAGAGAGATCGTTCCCACACGATAGAGACCTTCCGGAGGAAGAAGGCTTTCCGCGAGAAACCGGCTCCCGCCACTAAAGGGGGTTTTCTGGGTCTTCAGATCCACGCCGCTTTTGAAATCGAAATAGTCGTTGAGGACGTTCACGGCAAGCTGGGAGAGTACAGTACCGATCATGGCCAAGACATAGAAATCGACCCGTACGGATCTTTGCTGCCAGGCCACCACGGTCCCCAGGCTCACCAGCAGGACCGCCATGAGCAGGGTGGGCTCCAGCGTGGCCGCCACCCAGTATTTCATTCTTCCCTGATCTTCCAGCGCGGTTTCAGCGGACATTGACTTTTTCCTCTCCGGAGCAGAAAATAAATTTTGCAGGAGAATAACAAAAATCCGCGTCGTTGACAATTGCCGCAGCCCCGTTGCTTTTTGGGAGAAGAGACCTTGGAATTCATCGTCGCCACATTAACCCCTGTAACACCCCAAAACGAAGTTAACCCCGAGTGCTTCAAAGATATGTTGGAGTTCTTCCGCCAACGGGGAGTCACGGGAATTCTTCCGTCCGGGACCACCGGGGAGTTTGCTTCCCTTCCCCTTTCTCAGCGCCGCCGGCTCTTTGAACTGGCGGGCCGTGAAAAGAAAAATCTCTGGTTTTTAGCGGGAGCCGGATGCACGAATCTCTCCGAAACCCAGGACCTGATCTCTTTTGCTGCTGACTGCGGGGCCGACGCAGCATTGGTCATCCCGCCGTTTTATTTCCGGGATGCGAGCCCCGCAGGGCTTACAGGCTACTTTGAGAGGCTTCTGGAGTCCTCTCGCTTGCCGATTGCCTATTATCACATCCCCCAGAACAGCGGAATCACTGCGGTTCGCCAGATCCTGGCTCCTCTGGCAAGCCACGAGAGGCTCCTGGGGGTCAAGGATTCCAGCGGCGACAAGGAAGGGCTCAAGGCACTGATTGCCGATCTGCCCGGCAAGAAGATCTGGGTGGGAACGGAGGCCTTCCTGGTGGATGCCCTGGGGGCGGGAGCCTTCGGCGGAGTCTCCGCTTTGGGCAACGCATTCCCTCATCTGATTCGGGAGACGCTGGATCTTATTCGCGCCGGGAAAGATCCTTCTTCTGTTCAAGGACAGGTAGCAACGGCTCGAACAATCGTCAACCGTTACGGCATCATCCCAGCTCTACGCTTTCTCCTCTCAAAACTCTGGGGAATCGACCCGGGCCCTCCCCTGTTGCCCCTTGCGGCGATTTCCGAAGAGCAGGGCAAATCTCTCCTGGAGGAGCTACGGAAAGCCCGGGTCATCTAATGCAGGTCTGTGTCTATCCGGGACTCTAGGTCTCTTTATCTCCATCCCTTTGGAAGCCGGAAGAGTTGGCCCTGGGGTAGGGCAACTGCCGGGGTCCGTTACAATTCCCGCAGTGCTACCGCGATGTGCTGTCGCGCTGCGCGAATTGCGGGTGGTACACCGCCGACAAGCCCCATCAGCAGAGAAAAGATCAGCCCCGAGGCTAACAAAAGCGGAGTTACGCGGAATGCAAAGGCCAGGTGTGAGAAGGTTTGCCAGTTCATGGTTCCCGTTGTGAGACCGTTCAGAGGCAAAACGGCCACACAACCCAGCAGACCGCCGATAAAGGCGATGCATAGAGACTCGCAAACGAAGGAAAATACCACGCTGCCCACGCCGAATCCCAGGGCGCGCATGGTAGCGATTTCCCGTGAGCGTTCCGCCACCGCCGAGTACATCGTATTCAGCGCGCCGAAGACCGCGCCAATGCCCATGACCAGCGCCACGATCGTGCCCAGCACCGTAATCAGCGTAGTGAGTTGTCGCGACTGCTTCTCGTAGTAATCGATCTCCCGGTCCACTTGCACCGTAACCCGAGGATCGGAGGTGAGCGCATCCTTGAGTGGGGTCAGTGCTTCCGGGGACGTGAGTCGCACCGTGACGGACTGGAAGATGTTGCGCGGACGCTGGTAAACCTGATTGAGGACATTGGCGTCGCACCACAATTCGGAGTCGAATGCGCTTCCGCCCGAGTCGAAGACGCCCACCACGGTCCATGTTCCGCCACCGAATCGGACGGTTTTGCCCAGTTCAAACCCGGCATAGCTGCTTACCACGTTGCGGCCCACGACCAGTTCGTTCAGCCCAGGTTGAAAGAACCGCCCGGTGATCACCCTTACTGAGTCTCGAACCGCCAGAACTTTGGGCGACACGCCCCGCACTTGCACATTGGCATCGGTCCCGGTTTTCTTCAGAGGGAATCCGGCAATGACGACGACCTCAGGGCTTACTAGGGGGCCGGCGCTCCCCCGCGCCACACCCGGCGCATCTTCGACGACATGCACCTGGTCGAGCGTGACCACGCTCTCCATCTCGGCGGTGGCACCGGCCCTTCGCACGATCGCGTTGTGAGTAGAGCCTGATGCCACCAGGGTCGCTTTGAACCCCCGCGCCAGCGAAAGCATGGCCACGAAAACTCCCACTGTGCCGGCGATGCCCAGCACGGCCACCACAGTCGACGTCCAGCGCACCTTCAAGCTGCGCAAATTGTAGGTCAGGGGAATGGCCATGTCAGACCCTCCGCAGGGCGTCGACTACTCGGAGTCGCATGGCGGAAAGCGCGGGCAGGATGCCGGCCAACAGGCCCACCGCAATCGCCAGCACGAACCCGATAGCGATCGCGTTCGGAGGCAAGTAAAAGAA
>Ga0209342_10004501_pt1 | contig 14506 bp, 16 predicted proteins | sample RifCSP16_2_FD_184023 | JGI IMG/M metagenome (GOLD analysis project Ga0209342, IMG submission 184023) | Soil microbial communities from Rifle, Colorado - Rifle CSP2_sed 16_2 (SPAdes) (version 2) | ecosystem: Environmental > Terrestrial > Deep subsurface > Rock core/Sediment | place: Rifle... | reverse complement strand
TTCATAGAATGGGTGTTTTTCCGGATTCAGTTGTGTTGCGGCGTCGATGCTGATCGGCGGCACCCACAATGGATGTCCCTGGTAGAGCCGGAAAGGAAGACGAAGAAACCGACCGACATCGCCTCGGTCGCCGACATCAACGGGGTCAACGCTCAGCATGGGTGCCTCGGGAAAGTGCTCAGCTCATTGTAACACCCCGCCAAACCGCCTACAATCGAGACACCGTGCACAAAGATCGGCTTTTTTGGGGGGTGTTTGGCGGCTTTGCCGCCAAACACCCCCCAAAAAAGCTATCGCACGCGGCGAGTGCAACGTGACTCCGGATAAACCCGCTATGCGGATGAGAAATGCACGCCGGGTGACGACCCGCTTTCTGCGCTGGTTGTTCAACGCGATCTTCGCGCTGCTCACCGTTCGCGATGTCGAAGGCCTCGAAAGACTTCCAGCTGATCGGCCATACATTCTGGCCACGAATCACCTGAGCATCTATGACTCGGCGTTCATCTACGGATTGATCGGTCACGAACGCTTCAGCGGATGGGCGGCCGAGAAGTGGGAGCGTCACTTGATCTTCGGGGGAATCCTCAAGCTAGGAGGGGCGATCTTCATCCAGCGCGGCGTGGTGGACCGAAAAGCCCTCGATGGAGCGCTTCTCTGGCTTCGCCAGGGGAAAATCTTCGGCATCGCACCCGAAGGCACACGCAGCAGAACCGGAGGCTTGATCCGGGGCAAGACCGGCGTCGCCTACCTGGCCCACGAGGCCGGCGTTCCGGTCCTTCCTTTTGCGCACTCCGGGACCGAAGGCTCGATCCGGGCGTTGTTTCGCTTCCGCAGGCAAGAGATACGGGTGCGGATCGGGGAACCGATCCACTTGCCGCAGCCGGATTCCAGCCAGCGGGCCGCCGCACTGCGGCGGGACACGGATGAAGTGATGTGCCGCATCGCGGCGATGCTCCCTCCTGAATATCGCGGCGTGTATCGCGACCATCCACGCGTGGCCGAGTTCTTGGAGCACTCAGCCTTGGTCCAGGCTGCGGCCTTAACTTGACGAGACTCTCTCCGGTCTGCGTCTTTCCCTTCACAATCGACAGCCTCTGGTGAGACCATCAGCAGCCTGACTGGGCATGACGATCTTTACTGTTCATCCCCTAACTCTCCTTTTCTATGGCCTGGCGCTGGTCGCGATCGGTGCCTTGGTGCAGTTGGTACGGTCATCTCGCCGCCGCGAGAAGGCTGCCTTTCCTCTGGCGGCGCGGTTCCTGTTGAGGTTGGATCGGTGCCTACTGTCGGGATCTCGATCGGGGCAACAGGGTCTTCCGTCGCCGCGGGCGTGCTCGTCTCGGTAGGCGTATCGACGGCCAGCGCCTCCGCGCTCATGGGACTCCCTTTGAGTCCGAGGGGAATGAAAAGCCAGACCAGAAATAGCGGGTGGGCCATATGACAGCCCCCCTCAGACCCGTCGATTGCTGTAGCTTTATCCCAATATGCGGCCGAGTCAAAAAAACCCGAGATGGAGTGACCGGCGGACTGCTGATTGACGATCCCTCGCGGTCTATGCTACTGTCTATCCACATCGTCTTCGATTCGAGGAAGGGGGTTCTGATGAAGACACTGCGTGCACTGACACTGGCGGCGACGTTGGCCGCCGTTTGCGTCCTACCGGTCCTGGCCGGGCCGGATGCTGATCCCGCCCCGTGTGTTCCGGGAACCCCCTCCTGTCCGTTGGCCCCTCCGCAATCCGTCCAGGTCAACCCGCATCCTTTGAATGCCGACGGGACGTCGGTCGAGATCCCGACATCGGGAGGACTTGTCCCGGTGGAGGTGGTCGTCCCGATGCCAGCGCCGCGATTTGTGGATCCGTTGGCTCTGGGATCGGAGGGCGGGTCTGCGCCGGGTGGACCTTCCGGCTCCGGGAATGGCACATCCAGTGGAGTTGTGGGCAGCGATAGCGACCTATTGACGAGTGCTGGGGAGGCAGGGTCGCCGGGTGTCGGCGGTGCGGGTGCCGGCTCTGTGGGGGCGGCGCAGGCCTTGGCCCTGGCCGGGTTGGGCGCGATGGGCGTAGTGGCGACGGCCTCGCAGGCATTAGGGGGACGTGTGTCTGGCCGTTATCCTACCGGCGGGGCCGCCGGGCGGGCGACGCGGGTTGGCGGCAATCGAGCCGGCGGGGCGCGCGGCGGGAACGGCGCGCCGAAGGATCGCGAAGAGCGCATGTTGCCGCGTGCGAGCTGGATTCCCGGGGCGAGTTCTGCGTCATCGGGCCATGCTGGGGCGGCGAAGGCGCTTTACTCGATCGTACCCCCGCCGCCGACGCCGAGCCCAACCGGGACGCCTGAGCCAGAGAAGCCAAGCCAGACCGCGACGCCTACTTTGACGCCGGCGCAGACTATTACACCTATCGTGACGCAAACTCCGCAGGCGCCACCGGGGTTTGTCCCTCCACCGCCCCTGTCCTTCTCTGGGAAGACAATAAAGTGGCTAGGCAAGGGAGTGAAAGCTGTCCACAGTATAGGGAGAGCGTTGACCGCCTCGGCCATTCAATTTGTCGCCCACGAGTCGGGGTACGTCGGCGTTCGGGTCGGAGACGCGGTGGCCGTAGGTAAGAAGATCGCCTTCCGCAGCGAGCCTTACAGGTTTCTTGGAACTCGCTACAATCCATCGACAGTCGCGAGGATTACAGGGAGAGATCTGATCAAAGGAGCACGCTCGAAGTGGGCTCTTGGGATCTCCGCCGTGACTTCCCTGGCGGCCAACCTCTACGACTACGGGTTGGGGGAGCACAAGGATAAAGGGATCTTGAGCCCGGAGTTTGCTGCGTCAACCATGGTCGACTACGGGCTGGCAGCCGGGGCAGGGCTCGTGGCAGCCGGGACGGTCGCCATTGTGGGTGGGCTTGCAACGGCTGGTCTCGCAGCTCTAGGATTGACCGTCACGGCCCCGCTTTGGCTTGCGCTAGGCGCGACAGCAATCGTGGGTGTAGGGATAGGGCTGGCTCTAGATCACTTCGGCGTCGGAGACGGTTTAAAGGCGAAAGTCGTCGATGGATTCAAAGCCTGGGGAGGGATTGCCGATAACGCCAAGGTGATCGGGGCTGTCCTGGCACAGCGAACGGGCGCGGCAGTACGCCAGTCGCGCGACGCGATAATATCGAAGGCAAAGGAAGCAGGCAACGCAGTAGGGGGTTTGGTCAGTGGAATTGCCGCGGGCGTGACTAGTGGCGTCCGGAAAGCGGCCGCGGATGTAAAGGGATTCGTTCAGCGGGCCGGCGACACGATTGCGAAGACAGCTCGCGGAGTAGGGACTGCGGCTATTGGCCTTGTCGGGGGCGTTCTGGGGAAAGTAAGGGACTCAGTCGACCGCATTAAGAGCTCACTCGTCTCCAAGCTTCCGAAGGTCACGCTGCCGAAGGTGAGCTTGCCGAAGGTCAGTCTTCCGAAGATCACGTTGCCCAAGGTGAGCCTGCCGAAGGTCAGTCTTCCGAAGATCACGCTGCCCAAGGTGAGCCTGCCGAAGGTCAGTCATCCGAAGATCACATTGCCCAAGGTGAGCTTACCGAAGGTCAGTCTTCCGAAGATCTCGGCGCCCAAGGTCAGCCTGCCCAAGATATCCGCACCGAAGATCTCGTGGCCCAAGCTTGGGAGTCGCTAGGTACGATGGCGAAGCAGGGGCAACGGAACCGTCCAGCAGCATCGTCCTGGACTTGGTGGAAAGCGGCGACCCTTGCACCGCTCGGGCTGGGCGTTTTTGGCGCCGTGTTTGTGCTTGTACCAACGTACTCCTCTACTGCATTGAAGGTCGCCATTGGGCTGACTGTGGCCGGAACGGTTGCTGCAGTGTGGTCGGTAACGCGGCCCAATTGGTGGGCAGCCATAGCCTATATCAACAGCTGGTTGTTCCTCATGTTAGGGACAGCGATGCGCGCATGGGCAACCCTCATCCCCCAAGTCTGGGTCTGGCTGGTGCCGCTTGCCGTGGCCTACCTGTTGGCGTGGACCCTTCCGGCCATCAGCCCGAGGTTCTCGGCCAGAATATTGCGGGAACAGTTCGCGCCTGAGACACGCTGGGGTCGGGGCTGCCTGACCCTGTTCCTCGTTGTCGGCCCGGCCGCCGGCGCACTAGGGGCGAGCGTGGGGATGTACGGATCAAGGTTCGGCCAAGGGACTGCCGTGATGCTTGTGATGGCTGTGCTGGGTTCAGCCGTTGCTGTGGGATTCGCCCAGGCGGTTGCTGAGCAATCCTGGCCAAAGCGACCATGGGCGCAGCCCGCCGATTTCGGCGCGCGGGACGGAACTCGATGAGCCTGGCTCAGTTTGCGTTGATGGTCGCGGCTGGCACCTTGGCCGCGTATTTAGGGATGCTCATCGCGCGGTATCTGCGGAGACGTCGCTCGCGGTAGGTGTTCCCCTCTCCACAAGCATCGCCGGCAATGAAGCAGGTTCAATTCGAGCGGCGATCGTTGTCGCTGCCGCAGCGCACCATGCTCGCCCGGCCGGCCGCGATCGAGGTCGGCAAGGCCCCTCCGTCGGCGTTGACGCTGCCGAAGGTCAGTCTTCCGAAGATCTCAGCGCCCAAGGTCAGACTGCCCAAGATATCCCCACCGAAGATCTCGTGGCCGAGGCTCGGAGGCCGATGAGGGTAATGGCACGGGGCAAGAACAATCTCCCCTCGAACAACTGGCCCATCTGGAAAGTCCTGATCCTTGTGCCGATTCCTCTTGGTGGGTTCGCTGCTCTGCTCGCATTTGTGCCAAGCTACTCCCCCCAAGCTCTAGCGGTAGGCATTGGCCTGACCGTCGTAGGAGTCGTCGCTGCAGTCTGGATCTCTATCTCGCGCAGTTGGTGGGCCGCCATGGTCTTCATCAACTCATGGTTGCTTTTGATGCTCGGTGTCGCGATCCGTGCCTGGGCGAAGGTCATCCCCCAAGTTTGGCTCTGGCTGGTGCCGCTTGTCGCTGCTTACTTGCTTGCCTGGGCTCTTCCGGCCATCAGCCCGAAGCTCTCGGCACGGTTGCTGCGGGAACAGTTCGCGCCTGAGACACGCTGGGGTCGGGGTTGCCTGACCCTGTTCCTCGTTGTGGGTCCGGCCGCCGGTGCACTCGGAGCGAGCGTGGGAATGTACGGATCAAGGTTTGGCCAGGGTACCGCCGTGATGCTCGTAATGGCTGTGCTAAGTTCTGCTGTGGCGGTAGGATTTGCCCAGGTGGTCGCTGAGCAATCCTGGCCCAAGCGGCCATGGGCGCAGCCAACCGATTCCGGCGCGCGGGACGGAACTCGATGAGCCTGACGCAGTTTGCATTGATGGTCGCGGCAGGAACTTTGGCCGCGTATTTGGGGATGCTCATCGCGCGCTATCTGCGGCGGCGCGGCTCGCGGTAATCCTTCCCTTCTCGACAAGCATGGCTTGCAGTGAAGCGGGTTCAGTTTGAGCGCCGGTCGTCGCCGCCGCGGCGCTCCATGCTGCCGCGGCCGGCCTCGATCGAGGTCGGCCAGGCCCCTCTGTCGGCGTTGACGCTCCCGAAGATCACTCCCCCAAGGGTGACTTCGTCAAAGACATCTTCCCCCAAGGTCACGACGTCCAGGCCCCCCCCCGCCTATCAGCGAACTTCGATCGTCGGAAGCAAATCTTCGAAGGGTAACGGAGAGGATCCCCATCGCTGAGATTGTTCGTTTGAGTCGGAGGCCGGCGCCGGTGGCCCAACCGAAGGGTCGTAACCCAGCGCCGCCGTCAGGGTGAGCTGGTAGCGTAGGAACAGGTCAGCGTCTTGCACCATCTGGGGGTCTCCGGCCATCGCCGCCACCGACCGCATTTCTTGTTCCATTGCGTGTGCGACCTGCCAGGCTTCGGCATAGCGACCCTGCCCAAACATCCCATCGATGGCCTTGAGTGCCTCCGCCGAACGCACGATTGTCGCGTTGCGCCGAACCTCGATATCGATCAGCGGGTCATAGTTGTCCATCGACACGACGGACGCTGTGACCTGGTGCCGGATTTCCCGGGTTCGCTGAGCGAAAGAATCCGTGTAGCTGACACCGATCTCCGCCACCAGCTGCGGTCCACTCACGCCGGGGCGTGTCTTCAGGCGGACCATCAGAACTTGGCTGTCACCGGCGCCCATCGACGGCATGTCAACCTGGGCGCCCTCCGATGGTGGGATTCCTGCCAACCCGGTCACTGCGACCAGCTGCACGTGCTGCCCGGGGCGGATGCTGACCTTGATATCATCCGCCACCCGCTCCACCAGGCCTTCAGACTCCTCGAGGAAGACCTTGTCCATCTCGCGAGCCGAGTCGACGAAGTGATACGCGCCATTCCCTTGCCGAGCCAGCTTGGATAGAAGGGGATCGTTCATGTCCATCCCCAATCCAATCGTGGATAGGTAGATCCCCCGCTGACTGAAGGCCAGGGCCTCCGCCGCGATCCTACCCGGATTCGTCACGCCAACATTGGCCAGCCCATCGGTCAACAGGATGACTCTGTTGTTACGCCGCAGATCGAAGTTGCGGTCGACCTCTTTAAACCCGGTCATCAGGCCGTCGTATAGATTGGTGCCGCCCCCGGGTAGAAGTTGATCTACGGTTTGCGCGATCCAGATCCCGTCCTCAACAGGCTGGGCAGTGCGCAGGACCCAGGCCCTGTCGCTGTAGGTCACGATGCCAACCCAATCATCGGGGCGTAGAGTCTGGAGGAACACTCGGAGCGACTCTTTGAGATATGGCATCTTGTCAGCGCTGGCCATCGAGCCGCTAGTATCGAGCACAAGCACCAGATTGAGCGGCGTTCTTCCCTGGCTCGAGGTGCTTCGGGCCTGGAGCCCGATCTGGACCCACACCTCCCCACCACTCAAGGGCATCTGCGGGTTTCCCAGGCGCAAGTCGAGCCCGATCGGATGATCGATCGGCTCGGGGAAACGCTGCTCATAGTAATTCAGGTATTCATTCACGCGGACGGTATCAGCCGGGACAATCTCTCCCCGGTTGATGGCCCCGCGGGTGTAGGCCTTGGAGGTATCCACCCCCGCGGCGCACCCACTGACCAGGACCATGGCGAACATCGAGACGAGCAGTCTTGAGATCGATCGTGAATGTGGACGCATGAGAACCTCCTGACGCTTGGGTTTGTCCTTCTGGATCCCATTCTGCCGTCGCCCCGGTACACTTCAATTGCCAGGTGTGTTACATTCTTTGCAACATGGCCTCTCCACCCGCCGGTGGACGGTGAAATCGTTCTCAGAGCTCCTCTCCGAATACGTGAATCGCATCGGCGTCTCGGACGCCGTGCTTGCGCGGCGGCTTGGCGTCAGTCGCCAAACGGTCTTCCGCTGGCGGCAGGGGTTGACCCAGAGACCGCGCCACAGGCAAGATGTGATGGCGCTCGCCGCGAAGCTGCGTCTCGAAGCGGATGAGCGCGATCAGTTCTTGATGGCGGCCGGATTCCCCCCTGAGACGGCGTTGCCTCCCGCCGAAGCGCTCGAGGCGAGCATCGCCTCCGCCCAGGAAGTGTCCAACCAGTCAGAAACCGGTGGCGGCACACCCGGCGGATATATCCAGCCTGGTGTCCCTATCTCGAGCCGCAGGTTTCGCGCAGCCTGGCTCATCCCCGCCGTGATCGGATCGGTCCTCCTGCTGGCTGGGTTGATCTCAAGCGGGGCATGGCGATCGGTGATCAGCGGGCTCGGCTGGACGGTACGTTCGGGCGCCGTTTCAGAGCCGAGGCGGGCGACCCCCGATGAGACCCTGATCCTTGTCAGTCCGTTTGCCAACTACGCAAGCGAAAAAACCGGGTTCAATGTCGCCGGCCGCCTCCAGGAGGCTCTGCGCGATGTGTTCGGCGGATCCGGCCTTGAGAATGTCCGCGTCGAGGTCCTCCCGGGGACGATCCTGGAGGAAATGTCCGCCCAACAGGCCGGGCTGAGGCTCAATGCAGACCTGGTGATCTGGGGCGAGTACGACAGCGGCCGCGTGGTGGCCCACGTCTCGGCGCCGACGACTGAAGGATCGGCTGCGAGCAACGAGCGGCGCTGGCTGATCGAAACCGGCGAAGGCCTCGGTACAACCATCAATACAGATCTGCCGCAGGATATACAGTGGATGGCGTTGTTCGCGTTGGGGCAGGTTCACTACCAGGCGGGGAGGGATGATAAGGCTGAAGCCGCCTTCCAGCGCGCCCTGGTCGATCCCCCCGAAGACCCTGGCGCGCGGGGAGCGATATTCAGTTATCTTGGCTCACTTGAGAGCCGAAAACCGGCCACAGATTTTGACAAGGTCATCGCTTACTATACGGAGGCCATCGAGCTCCTGCCCGATCAGACCACGGCCTGGAACAACCGCGGTGTCGCCTATCTGCAACGAGGCCACGCGGGGGATCTCCATCGAGCAGAAGAGGATTTCCGCCAGGTGATTCTTGCGCGCCCCAACTTCTCCTCCGCCAGCTTGAATCTCGCCTATACCCTCTTACACGAAGACCCGGACCGCCTCGATGAGCCTTTGGCCCTGCTCGAGCAAGCGGAGGAGTACGAGCCGGACCTGGCCAGCATCCAGAATTCGTTATGTTGGGACCTCAGCCTGGCCGGCAACCCGGCGCAGGCCTTACCGCATTGCGACAAGGCCATCCGGCTCGATCCTTCCGGCTACAGCAACGACAGTCGGGGCGTGGCTTTGGCGATGCTCGGGCGACACTCAGAGGCCATCAGCGAGTTTCGGATCTTCCTGAGCACCCTCCAGTCGGAGGACCCTTCAGCCTATGCGCGCTACTCCGCCACCCGCACAGCGTGGATCGTCGCGCTGGAGAAGGGCCTGGATCCCTTTGACGCAGCGACCCGCAGGGGGTTACTCCAGGAATGAGGCCGACAAGCGGCGCTTCGACTCGGAAAACCCCGCTCTAGCAGATGAGCCCCCACCCGCCGCTCTTGTCCTGGGTGCCCTTCCCGCCTCGACCCGCACGTCTGACCTGACAACCCTTGCTCCTACCCTTTTTCTCCTTCGCGCCTGACGGGGTTTGCGCCGACGAGTGCCGCCTCTTCCAGTTCAACGTCGCGTACCCGACTGGCGTGCATCTGACACCGACTCCTCCACCCTGAGCATTCAACAGAATCCATAGCCGACACCGCCATCCCCCGCGCGGGTGAGACCGCGATCCCCCGCGCGGTTCCACCCGAGGTGGGATGGCTTCCTTCACCATTCCCGCTTAGAGTGTTAGCACAAATGTTCTATGCACGGGTGGTGTGCTGACATCACACCTCCATGCTTTCCACTCCCGGCACGCCACCCGTGCAACAGGAGGTCTTTCATGGACGAGGAACAAACCCAGATCGCCCCGGTGATGACCGTCCCGAACACGAGCCTCATCACCTCTCAGCCCGAGAGCCTGCCTTATCCGGCCGCCGATCCGGCCCTGCTCGAGTTGCTGCTCCAGCCACGCTTATCCCTTTTCTGGGGGGCCCACACGCCAACCCGCACCCTGCTGGCGGCGGCCACGACCCTGGCCTCGCGCGGCCAGCCGCTGCGCATTTTCGACGGCGGCAACCGCTTCGATGGCTACTTCGTCGCTCGCCTGGCGCGACGCCTGAGCACGGACCCTCAAACCACCCTGACGCACATCCGTCTGTCGCGCGCCTTCACCTGCTTTCAGATGGCCGAACTGATCGAAAACACACCCGCCGACCTGCAGCCGCTGTTCCTGCTGGATCTGCTGGCCACTTTCTATGACGAGAGCGTGCCGCTGCGCGACACCGAACGTCTGCTGGCGACTACGATTGCCCATCTCAAACGTCTGGCGTCGACTGGCCCGGTGATCGTCGGGGCGCGCGAACCTCAAAGCCTGGTCAAGGATCGCTGGACGCTGCTCGATCGGCTCCAGACCGCCGCCGACGCGACCTGGTTGTTGCGCGCCCCGGAAGAGTTCGGGCCCCTTCAACCCAGTCTCTTCTGACGCAAGACGTAAGCCAGCAATACGAACTCGCTCCCGACCATCCAATTTGAAACAAGTGAGGTTGACATGGGCCGCACCCTGCCGTCGATCACCCAGACTTTTCTTCAAGAGCAGCAATCGCTGGCACGCTTCCGGCGTGCGCTGCGCCTCGAGGACCAGCGCGCCCTCGACGACCTGCTGGCCGCCTCCCGCCATCACCTGGCTGAGGCCGCTTACGCCTCTCACCTGCTCCCCTTCGAGATCATGCTGCTGGCGATGCTCGTCGAGGAGCACAAACAGGTCATACGCCTGCGCGATGAATTGGAAACGTTGCGCTGGGAGGGACACGGCCAGGAGGGTTCGAAACCGTGACCGTGCTCTCCGGGCGCCCTCTGGCGATCCCCTCTCCCTCGCGCAATCCCACCCTCTACGGATGGCTCTTCGACGCCTATCCATCGGGGTCGGGGATGGCCGTCTGGCTGATCGACGCCGATGGGCAGGCCCACATGTTTCACGACGATTTCACCCCCGCCTTCTACGTGCGCGGACCGCGCCAGGACCTGCACGACCTTTGTCAGATGCTGCGCGCCCGCCGGGCGCCAGTCGAGCTCGATCGGACGGAGCGGATCGATCTCTTCCTCGACCGTCCGCTCGAGGTTCTGCGAGTCGGGGTGCGTTCCCCCGGCTTGCTGACGCGCCTTTTCCGACAGGTGGCCGATTTCAACCCCTACCTGACTTATTACGACGCCGACATCCCACTCCCGCAGCGATACGCGCTCGCCCGCGGGATCTTTCCGCTGGCGCACTGCGCCGTCGAGCACGAAGCCGGCCGCATCCGCCACATCCAGGCCCTCGACACGCCATGGGAGGTCGACTACCAACTTCCCCCGCTGCGGGTGATGGCCATGCGCCTGGGGGGAGAGTTGCGCAACCCGGCCCGCGGCCACCGGGGTGACCTGTTGGTCCAGATCGACGGAGAGGAATACCCCTTCAAGCGTGAGCACAGCCGTCAACTGCTGCTGGGGGTTCGTCATCTGCTCGAACGGCTTGACCCCGACGTACTCGTCACCGCCTATGGTGATTCTTACCTCCTCCCCCGGCTGCTCGAGCTTTCGCGCCACCACGGCATCCCGCTGCCGCTCAACCGGGACCTCGACCAGGCGATCGCCCACAAACCGGCGCACTCGTACTTCTCCTACGGGCGGATCGTATTCAGCGACGAACAGCACCTGCTCTTCGGCCGATGGCACGTCGATCGGCAAAACGCCTTTCTGGGCGATGATTACGGGCTGGACGGTGCCCTGGAGATCGCCCGCCTATCCGGTCTTCCGGTGCAAACCGTGGCGCGGGTCTCGACCGGCACCGGGATCAGCGCCATGCAGGTCGCCACCGCCTGGCGTCGCGGGGTATTGGTCCCCTGGCAGAAGCGCCAACCCGAGTCGCTCAAGACCGGGCTCGACCTGCTCGCGGCCGACAAGGGCGGATTGGTCTACGCCCCACTGATGGGGCTGCACGAGCACGTCGCCGAACTCGACTTCACCGCCATGTATCCGAGCATCATGGTGCATTTCAATTTGTCCCCGGAGACCGTCGGGGCCAAATGCTGTGAGGGCGTGCCAGTGCCCGAGTTGGGGACGCCGGTTTGCAGCCACCGCCAGGGTTTGGTGCCGGAAACGCTGGCCCCACTGTTGGAGAAACGCAACCAATACAAAGCGCGCATCCGCGAGCTGTCGGAGGACGACCCGCGCAAGGAGATCTTCCGCCGGCGCTACTCGGCCCACAAGTGGCTGCTGGTAACCTGTTTCGGCTACCTGGGATACAAGAACGCCCGCTTTGGCCGCATCGAGGCCCACGAAGCCGTGACAGCCTACGGGCGGGAGGTGCTGCTGCGGGCCAAGGAGATGGTCGAGGCGCGCGGCTTCCGCGTGCTGCACCTGTATGTCGACGGTCTGTGGATCGACAAGCCAGGAGCCCATCAGCGACCCGATTACGAGGCGCTGCTCGAGGAGATCCGGACGCAAACCGGGCTGCAGATTGGATTGGAAGGCGTTTACCGCTGGCTCGCGTTCCTGCCGTCGCGGGTTGAAGCACGCGTGCCCGTCGCCAACCGCTACTTCGGCACGTTCGAGGACGGCTCGATCAAAGTCCGGGGCATCGAGGCTCGTCGCCACGACACCCCTACCTTCGTCCGCGAGACCCAACTGGGGATGCTGGAGATCCTGGCCAAAGGGCAAGGTGTGGCCGGTTTCCGGTCGGCCGTGCCTTCGGCGATCAACTACGCCGCCCGGCAATTGCAGCGCCTGCGCGCCGGCCAGGTCCCCGTCCGCGATCTGCTGGTCACCCACCGCCTGTCCCGCCGCCCGGATGAATACATCGCTCGCACCGTCGCCGCCAGGGTCGCCCAGGAGCTGACGCTGGCCGGAGTGTCACTCAGCCCGGGGGAACGGCTACGCTTCCTGCTTGTCCCGGGACCCGAGAAGGCCCGCGCCTGGGAGCTGATCAAGGGAGAGATCCCCTACGACCGCCAGGCATACCTGCAGCTGTTCCTGCGCGCCATCGAAAGCCTGCTGGCCCCGGTAGGCGTCGATCGGGCCACCCTTGAAACCTGGCTTCTGGGGGAAATGAGCTATTGGGGGCCGGTGGGTTTGTTGCCACCGCAAGGCACGGACGGCCGCTGGCCGCTGCTGGCGAACGCACGGCCGGTAAGGGCGGAGTACTCGCTTCTGGCAACCTCTGCTTTCCGCGAGCTCCAGCGCGAGCGCTTCGCCCCTACCCGCCAGGCAGCCTGAACGGGGGGAAACGTATGCGCCGCCCAAACACGTTCCTGATCCTCACCGGGGTGGTTGGCCTGATCGCCAACGCGCTAGCCATCTCGAGCTACCTCTTCAGCCGGGGCCGCCTGGCAGGCTGGCGGCCTGACCCGGGGTTGCTACTGGTCCTGGCCTTCATTGCCCTGGCCTACACCCTGGCATTCTGGTCGGCGCTGGCCTGGCGATGGACCCAACGTCGCCAAAGCGCAGTGCCTCGCGGGGATACTCGCGGCCCGGCGTTCCTTCTCAACGCCCTCGTCACATTCCCGCTCTTGGCGCTTTGGATGTACCTCCTGTTGGCGACGGCCGTAAGGGTGGAAGCCTCGACCACCCAGCGCTGGCTGATCGCGCTGGCCGTGACCTGGGCGGTGTCCCCCTTCGTAGCCTTGGGGTTGATCCCAGTTGGGGAAGCACTGGGTCCCCTGATCTCGCGCGACGAATAGCCCACTTGGCCTGCGGCCCACCTGGTTGAGAGAGGGGATCGCGCCAACGGAAGGAGTCTGTAAGTTCGGGTTCAGATGACGTGTGCTACATTCGAAGCAGGAAAGCGTTCATCCCCCTGGTTCATCGTCGATGATGAATGACTTTCCTGCAGGGAGGTCCGAATGCGCAGGAAGATTGACAGTAGGCACGCCCCACCAAGGAGGCACACGCCCGTAAGACCGACCGCGGAGCGTCTGCCGGATCTCCGCGAGGCTGCGCTCCCGCCGGCCCCTTCGCTGCAAGTGGCGATCGCGCTTGTGACCTATTCGATCACTCATACCTCCTCGAGCCCCGGCAAGTCCTCCTAGCGCTTCACCTCCTGTACCGAAAAGCACAGCTCAGACCGCCTCAACCAGCTCGCACTCCGCAGCTCCCGCCGCATCGGCCGCCAAACACCTGGGGCCAGGCGCGTGACCCGAACCGCGTCGTAGCGCGCGTCCGGGTTGCCTGCCTTTCGACCGATCGAGCCAGGACGTTTCTCATGGGTGGAACTACGAGGCAGGAATACAATCGTAAGCGTGAGGGGACAGGGCGGACAGTATGTCTCCGACGGACGACGATCCCGCCGAGAGGCGGAAGCGACTGCTCATCCGACCGCTCCTCATCCTACCTGGTCTGCTCCTGCTGGCGTGCTTCTGTCTCGATTCACCCGTCCCAGGCAAGGCAGCCAGCGTGTCGCCGACACCTGAGCCGGATCCACTCGCGATTCCAATCGTTCCAGAGAATCCCGGCGCGATCGACCTGGGTCGGATCACGTACTACTACCACTGCATGCCGTGTCATGGTGACAAGGGACAAGGTCTGACAGACGAGTGGCGTGAAGTATGGGAGGAGGATCACCAGAACTGCTGGTCACGCGGGTGTCACGGGGGCAAGGCAGGTGATCTTGCCTTCGCCATTCCCCGGTATGTGCCGCCGGTCATGCCCCCGTTTTCGAGCCTGGCGCGCTTCGGCTCTCTGGATGATCTGGCCGACTTCCTCCAGGCGAGCCATCCACCGCAGAACCCGGGGGTCCACGACGAAACAGATTGCCAGACCCTGGCGGCCTACCTTACACACTCCCTTCCGCGAGGCTCCGTCTTCGAGGTTGCTGCAGCCGCCGCCGAGGCCCGGACCGGACCGACAGCTATGGCATCGGTTGTCAAAGCCGCCCTCGCCCTGGCCGCGACACTGGCTATCGCGTGGTTGACCGGGTGGAGGGAGCGCGACTGACCCCGATCTTCCGCCCGACCCGCGGCAGCCGGCGCTGGCGTCGATCGTATGCCTACTTCGGGGACATTCTGTCGGGATTGGGGTTTGACGACCCA
>Ga0209342_10004499_pt1 | contig 14507 bp, 13 predicted proteins | sample RifCSP16_2_FD_184023 | JGI IMG/M metagenome (GOLD analysis project Ga0209342, IMG submission 184023) | Soil microbial communities from Rifle, Colorado - Rifle CSP2_sed 16_2 (SPAdes) (version 2) | ecosystem: Environmental > Terrestrial > Deep subsurface > Rock core/Sediment | place: Rifle... | reverse complement strand
GGCCAATGCGGGGTGTATGAGGGAACCATCGTGCGGCGCCGCGCAGTTCTCGGAGCAGGAGTTGTCCTCACGGGTTCAAGCCGCCTCTTTGATATTCCGAACAAGCGCATCTACACAAGAACAAAGGACTCCCCGCTCATTATCCCCGAAGGAGCCGTTGTGGTTCAGGGGAGCCGCAGTCTCGAAGGGACGTTCGCCACGTCAAACGGCCTGTCGATCTCCACACCGATCATCATCAAGTACCGGGACGAGAAGACAGATGCTTCGACAGCTCTTGAAGAGAGCCTGCGATGAAGCGCGTCCTTATCTGCGGAAGCAACGGATTACTTGGCCAGCGGCTTGCCCTGATGCTCGGAGGCCGTACCGAGTATGAAGTTCTCAATACTTCTCATCACCGGTCATTTGTGTTCGACGACCGGCTGTTTGACTATACCCAGCTTGACCTGACGCGAAAGAGCGATGTCAAGAGTCTGATTTCCAGCTTTCAGCCTGACGTCATCATGAATGCGGCCGCCCTGACCAACGTCGATTGGTGCGAAGATCACCGGGAAGAGGCGTGGAATGTCAATGTTGTGGGAGTTGAAAACCTCGTGGAGGCCGCCCGGAAGGTCGATGCAAGGGTTATTCATGTATCCACCGATTACGTTTTTGACGGAAAGACCGGCAACTACTCCGAAGACGACAAGCCGAATCCCGTCAACTACTACGGTAAGACGAAACTGGCCGGAGAAAACGCCATCAGGATAGCGGACATCGACCATGCGATTCTCAGGACAATTGTTGTCTACGGCCAGGGGATCAATGTGAAGAAGAATTTTGCCCTTTGGGTCATCGAAAGTCTCCGAGCCGGACAATCCATCCGTTGCGTCACTGATCAGATCGGCAATCCCACCTATGTGGCCGATCTGGCTCTTGCGATCATCAAAATTGCCGAATTAGGAAAATCAGGAATTTTTCATGTATGCGGACGGGAAGAGGTGAGCCGATATGAATTCGCGGTAAAAATTGCCGAAGGTTTTGGCTTCGATCCCGGAATCATTGAACCGATCCGCACAAATCAGTTCGTTCAGCGGGCGGTACGGCCGTTGCACACAAGCTTTGTCACTCTCAAGGCAGAAACCGAATTCGGTTTCAAACCGATGAATATCCTTCAGGGAATCGACCAACTCCGCCACGAACTTCAAACGGCGCGAAAGAACTGACGTGGAATTTCTCCTTGCGCTTGTCGGGGGGCTGACACTTGGAAGCATTCATGCGTTCGACGTGGACCATGTCGCAGCGGTCAGCGCATTCACGAGCAGGCACCCCGATCCTAAAAAGGCGGTCTGGTTTGGGATCGTCTGGGGATTGGGACACACTGCCACCCTGCTGGCATTCGGCGGAGTGTCCGTCGCCCTCAAGTTTGTGATACCACCGATCGTCGAGTCAATTGCCGAGATTGCGGTTGGCCTCTTTCTGATCGGGATCGGAATTTGGGTATTGCGCGACATCTTGCGCCGAAGACACATCCACGGTCACAAACACTCGCACGACGGCGTCGAGCACTTCCATTTTCATTCTCATGAACACGCCGAAGACCACCGACACAAGCATTCCATGTTCCTGGTGGGAGCAACACACGGATTAGCCGGGACAGCATCCGTCATGGTCATCATTCCCATTACCCTCTCACAATCGCTCCTCACAGCGGTGATGTACCTCCTGCTTTTCGGAATCGGTACAATTGTTTCCATGGGAGCTTTTGCGTACATGATGGGAACTGTTTCAAAATTTGCACATGGCAGGAACCTCCTTCCGTATATAAGAGGAGTTGCCGCTGTCGCGAGTCTTGTCGTGGGCATACTGTGGATGGGAGAAGCCATGGCCCGCTGAGGGTCAATCACCGTCATCATTGGACAACCGACAATGCTTGATTTGAAATTCATTCGCGAACATTTCGAAACCGTCCGTAAAGGTGCAGAAGCAAAGGGAATGACGGTGAATCTCGGTGAGATCATCTCCCGCGACGAACGAAGGCGTGCCCTCATTCAGGAGGGGGAAGCCCTCAAGGCACAGCGCAACGAGGTTTCCGGTTCAATCGGAAAATTGAAGAAAGAGGGGAAAGACGCAGAGTCCGCGATCCGAGAAATGGAAACTGTGAAATCACGCATACAGACAATCGACGCACAGTTGCGTGAACTCGAAGGGCAACTTGCCGCGCTGCTGCTCACTGTGCCGAATGTCCCTCATCCATCCGTCCCCCTGGGAAAAACTCCCGCCGACAATAAGGAGATTTCGACCTGGGGTGAAGCGCCGTCGGTGGATTTTCGCCTCAAGCCTCATTGGGATCTCGCCGAAGCGCTCGGGATACTCGATTTTTCCCGCGGTTCCAAAGTGAGCGGCGCAGGATTTCCCTTCTATGTCGGGAAAGGTGCACAGCTCGAGCGTGCACTGATCAATTTCTTTCTCGACCAGGCCGCAACGCAGGGATACAAGGAACTGGCCCCGCCGATCGTCGTGAATGAAGAGAGCGCCCGGGGTACGGGACAAATCCCGGACAAAGAGGATCTGATGTACGTGGTGGAACGCGACCATCTCTACCTCATTCCCACCGCCGAAGTCTCTGTGACGAATTTTCATCGTGACGAGATTCTCGCCGAAAAAGACCTACCGGTGCGCTATGCGGCTTATACTCCGTGTTTCCGGCGGGAGGCGGGATCGTACGGAAAGGATGTTCGCGGCTTGAACCGCATCCATCAATTCGACAAAGTCGAGCTCGTGAAGTTCGTCCATCCGGACTCATCGTATGATGAATTGGAATCGCTGCGAAGGGATGCTGAGCGTCTGTTGCAGCTCCTGGGCCTGCGCTACCGGGTGCTCCTGATGTGCACGGGCGACATGGGATTCACTCAAACAAAAAAATACGACCTGGAGGTGTGGGCGCCGGGTCAGCAGCGATGGCTGGAAGTCTCTTCCTGCAGTAATTTCGAGGCGTTTCAGGCTCGTCGAATGAACATTCGATTCCGTCCGTCGAACGCTTCGAAGCCCGAATTTGTTCATACTCTGAACGGTTCGGGGCTTGCTCTCCCCCGCGTGGTCGCCGCGCTGTTAGAGCATTATCAAACCCCCGAAGGCAAGATTCTTGTTCCGAAGGCGTTGCATCCGTATACCCGGTTTGAGGTTATCGGATAAGACAATACGAGTTCGCCTTATTCGTCTCTCTTGGAGCTCCGTAGTTTCAAGGCTGGGGTTTCAAGTTTCAGATCCGCCAGGCCGGACGGGGTATTGTAGCGGGTTTACTCAACTACTCATCTACTGAACTACTCACGTACTCATCTCCTCTCTTCTGAGTGAAACCACTTCTCCGTCTTAAGCCCTATCTCATTCGGTACAGGAAAACGCTGCTTCTCGGACTGGGTACCGTCGTCGGGAGCAATGTGTTCACCGTTTTCCAACCGCTCTTTATGGGATATGCCATTGATGAATTGAAGCGGGGAATTGAATCGAGAACGTTTGTCACAGGCGACGTTCTGACATGGGCCTTTGTGATCGTGGTATTCTCGCTGGTGGCGGGTTTCTTCACATTCCTGACCCGTCAAACCATCATCGTCGTGTCGCGCCACATTGAATTCGATCTTCGCAACGACCTGCTTGCTCATCTGCAGAAGCTGTCCTATTCATATTTTCAGAACAAGCCCACGGGGGATCTCATGGCGCATGCGACCAACGATATCGGCGCTGTTCGCAACGTTCTCGGCCCCGGAATCATGTATCCTTCCGATACGCTGATGACGTTCACCATGGTTCTCACCCTGATGCTCATCAAGGATTGGCAGCTGACCCTGCTTGCGCTGATTCCCCTGCCGCTTGTTTCCTTCGTGGTGTACTATCTGGGAAAAATGATCCATGATCGGTTTACCGAACGTCAGGAGCAATTTTCCCTCCTGACCACACGCGCCCAGGAAAACCTCTCGGGCATCCGAGTTATCAAAGCGTATGTGCGCGAGGCTTATGAGATTGCCCGCTTCCGGAATCTCAGCTGGGAGTACATGAAGAAGAACCTTGTCCTCGCGCGGATCCAATCCATCCTGTGGCCGCTCATGTTCCTGCTGGTCGGTTTCTCCATGCTTATCACGATCTATTTCGGGGGACTGAAGATCATTGACGGCGAGATGACCATCGGAACACTCACGGCATTTATCGCGTATCTGGTGATGCTGATCTGGCCGGTCATTGCGTTTGGCTGGGTCATCAACCTGTTGCAGCAAGGAGCTGCTTCCATGCAGCGGCTTGCCGCAATTCTTGACACAGAACCGGAAATCCGCGACACAGACCGTACTGACCACTCGATTCAATCATTGCGGGGGGAAATCGAGTTTCGGGATGTTTCGTTTACTCATAAGGAGATGAACAAGCCCTCGCTGAAGAACCTGTCAATCCGCATCAACAACGGAATGACGGTCGCTGTTGTCGGATTCACAGGCAGCGGAAAGTCCACATTGGTCAACCTCATTCCGCGCCTCTACGATATCACCGACGGATCGCTTCTGATTGACGGAAAGGACATAAGGACCATCCCTCTCTCCGTGCTGCGATCGAACATCGGCTACGTCCCTCAAGAGACATTTCTTTTTTCCGACACCATTGCGGAGAATGTCCGGTACGGAGCCGACGGGACGACCGATGACGACGTCCATGCGGCGGCAACTATTTCACAGATCAGCAGGGATGTGTCGGAGTTCCCAAAACAGTTTGACACCATGATCGGCGAACGGGGCATTACCCTGTCGGGCGGACAAAAGCAGCGGACAAGTATTGCTCGGGCCATCATGCGCCGTCCCACCATCCTCATTCTCGATGACGCTCTTTCTGCCGTTGACACCTATACTGAAGAAGAAATTCTGAAACAGCTTCGGGCATTCATGAAAGATCGCACGAGCATCATCATCAGTCATCGCATTTCCACCGTCAAAGACGCCGATCTGATCATTGTCCTGGACAACGGGTCAATTGTTGAACGCGGCACACACGAGGAATTGGTGCAGAAGGGTGGGATTTATGCTGACCTCCATGAGAAGCAGCTGCTTGAGAGGGAACTGGAAGAGCTTTGATCAATACAAAATGATAAATGAAAAATTCAAAATACACACTTTGGGGGGGCTATGATAAGAGATATCAGAGAAAGGACTTTTGAGTTTGCTGTCATGACTATCCGATTTTCAGAATCGCTGCCTTCAACCACAAACTCGGCTATTGTCATCAAGCAACTTGTTCGCTCAAGTTCTTCAATTGGCGCGAACGTAGAGGAGGCAAGTGCAGCTTCCAGCAAAGCTGACTTTGCGTACAAGATGGGGATCGCTCTTCGCGAGGGGCGTGAGACCCTGTACTGGCTCAGGATTATCAGGGCAGTTTATTCCGTGACGGTTTCGAACATCGATCCATTGATTTCCGAAGCCGACCAAATCACTCGCATTCTTGGAGCGATCGTCAGTTCTGCACGCGGCAAGCGGAAAAGGCTTGGTAGCATGTTCTCATTCTTCCTTTTTCACTTTTCCTTTTTCATTTTTCATTGATCCATGCACGACGAAGAAATACTTGGTAAAGCGTACGATGCCCGCCTGATGCGGCGGCTTCTGAAGTATTTGAAGCCGTACCGCCGGCACGTCGCTCTCGGAGTCCTGCTTGCCGTGGTCGTCAGCGCCACAGAGGCTGTTCGTCCGTACTTCACAAAAATTGCCGTTGACCAGGACATTGCCCGGGGGGACAAGGATGGGCTCCTGACGACGATTCTCCTCTTCCTCGCCGTACTCATTTTCCGGGTCATCATTCAGTATTTCAGCGCTTATCTGACACAGTGGATAGGCCAGCGCACGATTTTCGACCTCCGGATGGAGATCTTCGAACACCTCCAGCGGCTCGCACTCCGGTTTTATGACAAGAATCCCATTGGCCGTCTTATCACCAGAGTGACGAACGATGTCGAAGTTCTCAACGAAATGTTCTCATCCGGCATCGTCATGGTCTTCACCGACGTCTTCACGATCATCGGAATCTTCTACTTCATGTTTTCCATGAACTGGCAATTGACACTGGTCTCCCTCAGCGTCATGCCGCTCCTGTTCTACGGAACATTCTTGTTCAGAAAGAAGGCCCGGGAAGCGTATCGGGAGGTCAGAGTTCAAATTGCCAGAATCAATGCCTTCATGCAGGAGCACATCACTGGCATGGTGGTGGACCAGATTTTCAGTCGGGAAAAGAAATCCTACGATCGCTTTTCGTCCATCAATGATGCACACCGCAAGGCCAACATCAAGTCCATCCTGTACTATTCACTCTTCTACCCCGGGGTCGATCTTATCGGAGCGATCGCGGTGGGCCTGATCATCTGGTATGCAGGGGCACACGTACTTGAGGACAAGGTCACACTTGGAACGGTCATGGCGTTCCTGCAATTCAATGAGATGTTCTGGCGGCCGATCCGCGACCTTTCCGAAAAATACAACATCCTTCAGACTGCCATGGCATCCTCGGAACGGATCTTCCAGCTCCTCGATGACACGGCACTCACATCCGTTCGATCGGAACCGGTACGGTTTGAGAATATTCGCGGGGAGATTGAATTCCGCAACGTCTGGTTTGCCTATCATGCGCCGAAAGACGGCAGCAGGTCGCCCGAGTGGGTTCTGAAGAACGTTTCATTCAAGATCAAACCGGGACAGACTGTCGCCCTCGTGGGTCACACAGGCGCGGGAAAAACATCGATTATCAGCCTCCTCAGCCGATTCTACGACATCCAGCAAGGAGACATTCTCATTGACGGCGTTGACATCCGGGACATCGATCCTCAAAGCCTTCGGAAGCAAACCTCTGTGGTCCTTCAAGATGTCTTCCTCTTCTCGGGGGACATCAAGAATAATATCAACCTCGGGGATGACGATATCCCCATTGATCGTGTGAAGGCTGCCGCACGTGTCGTTGGCGCTCACCGGTTCATCGAACAACTTCCAGGAAGCTACGATGCGGAAGTGAAGGAGCGGGGAGCCACCCTCTCCGTCGGCCAGAAACAACTCCTTTCGTTTGCACGCGCACTTGCGTTCAATCCCCGGATCCTCGTTCTCGACGAGGCAACTTCGAGTGTCGACACCGAAACTGAAATCCTGATCCAGCAAGCCATAAAGAAACTTCTCCATGGCCGAACCTCCATCGTTATCGCCCATCGCCTTTCCACGATTCAGAGCGCCGATGTCATCATCGTTCTTCACAAGGGAGAGATCCGTGAAATGGGATCACACCAGGAACTCCTTGCCCGTGACGGCATCTACCGAAAGCTCTACCGCCTTCAATACAAGGATCAGGAACTGAAGCCGCTCTCCTCCTGACTTCTCGGCGGGTAGTGTCTCAATTCGATTGTAGTTTTTAACGCAGAGATGTGCAGGACTCTACGTTGTAGTCCAAGATGGGAAATCGAAACACCCGCTCCGACGATTGACAAACCCTTCATTTTCGGCTATATTACCGCACATGAACGCCGTTCCCCTCGCCTCCATCAGCCATCACCAATCGTGAATGCATGAGCCAGAAGATCGTCACAATTGAACGCCACATCGTTGAAGGTGAGCGGGCACATCCCGGCGCATCTGGAGATTTTTCCGGATTGCTCAGAGACCTCACGCTGGCCTTCAAGGTCATCTGGCGGGAAGTGAGCAAGGCCGGCCTTGTCAATATTCTCGGCTTCGCGGGAAAGCAGAACATCCATGGCGAAGAGGTCAAGAAGCTTGACGTCTTTGCCCATGAGACAGTCTACAGAGCAATGGATCACGGGGGTTACCTCTGCGTGATGGCTTCGGAAGAGGAGGAAGATGTTCTCCACATTCCCGACAACTACCCCACCGGCAAGTACGTGCTGTTGTACGATCCGCTCGATGGTTCCTCCAACATTGATGCAAACGTGACCATTGGTACAATTTTTTCGATCTATCGCCGCGTCACGCCAAGCGGCAAGGGGACGATGCGGGATTGTCTTCAACCTGGGTACAAGCAGATCGCTGCCGGATACTGCATCTACGGCTCTTCGACGATGCTTGTCTACACAACAGGAGATGGCGTTCACGGATTCACATTTGATCCAAGCATCGGCGAGTTCCTTCTTTCCCACGAGAACATCCGCATCCCAAAACAGGGGAAGATTTACAGCGTCAACGAAGGAAACTACCGCTGGTGGTATGACGGCGTGAAGAAATATGTAAAGTACCTTCAGGAAGAGGACAAAGCGACGAATAGACCCTATTCAGGCCGGTATGTGGGCTCCATGGTGGCGGATGCGCATCGAACGCTGCTCTACGGGGGCATTTTCATGTATCCGGGCGACACCCGTCATCCTGAAGGAAAACTCCGACTCATGTATGAAGCGAATCCGACGGCGATGATCATTGAACAGGCCGGAGGACGTTCAAGCAACGGAACGCAACGCATTCTCGACATCCAACCGAAGGCGCTGCATGAGAGAACGCCGCTGTTCATCGGGAGCGATCATGATGTCGCTATTCTCGAAGAATTCATACAGGGAAAACGTGATCTGGAACCGAAAGGGTGACAATGAACGAAGAAGTCCTTCTCGATGAAGCGACGTTTGTCGTTGTCGATGTGGAAACGACCGGGATGAGTCCCATCAGCGATAGGATTACGGAAATCGCAATGATGAAGGTCCGTAACGGACAGATCATCGACGAGTTTTCAACACTAGTCAATCCGCTCGTAACGATTCCCGCATTCATCACTGACCTGACGGGGATCGACAACGTGACGATCCATGATGCCCCCACTGCAAGAGAAGTGGTTCCCTATGTCAAAGAGTTCCTCGATGATGCCACCTTCACCGCTCACAATGCAGCGTTTGACTGGGCGTTTGTGTCACACACAACCCGCCGAGAACGGGAAATCGAACTCACCAACAACCGTCTCTGCACGGTAAAGCTCAGTCACCGCATCCTCCCCTTTCTTCCCAGCAAATCACTCGCTCCGGTCGCCCGTCACCTCGACATCGCGATACCGCAACGACACCGTGCATCAGGGGACGCTTACGCTACGGCTCACATCCTCATCAAGTTTCTAGCGTACCTGAAACAGAAATATGCTCTGCGAACGGTTGGGGAAATACTTACGTTCCAGGATCTCAGTAACATCCCTGTGAACTAGTACTTCACCAGCGTTTCTTTGAATGAAGCGGGTGTATTTCTGTCATTGCGATGAGAGCCCACCTGCCCCAGTCGGCACGAAGCGGCGGGCAGGTTTCCCGGCGAAGAACCAATCGGGATCGCAGGCGTAGGCTCAAAAGGACCGCGTGAATCGGTAACCAAGGGGAGGCGATGTCGTGTTCTGACTCACCGCACCGGCCTGGGAATTGCCGGAAGGCTCAGGTTCCCTTCTTTGTCCACGGCCTGAATACCGAAGAGATAATCATCTTTGAGAACATCCAACGTCACGGTCGTGTCTTTTGCGAAAACCGATTGCTCCCACTCGGATGACGTCGTGGGGCGAAGACGCACAACATATCCGGCAAGGTCAGTCTCTTTGTTCGCCTGCCAGCGCAGTGTCGTCTGATATTCCAGTCTCGATGTCACGACACCTGCCTTCTCGGGCGACGCCGGGGCGAGGGCCAGTGTCGCGAGAACTGCGGCATTCGTGCGTGCAACATTCACACAGTAGGAGAAGTCCATGAACTTCGGCAAATCCCCGTATTCTTTCCCGTTTTCGAGACGAACATTCTGGTGCTGCCAGTCGTAGTTTTCCACCGCAACGCTAAACCTGACTGCGGCGAATCCGCGCTCGTGAAACGGCGAATGGTCTCCGCCCCGGAGAAACCTGTCCCTTCGGTAAATCATTTTGACTCCGAACCCGGGAACATAGCGTTCTCCCACATCCTTGACGTAACGAGCGAAGGATCGGGAGGCGCCATCATTCTCCAAGCCAAGCGAGTTTCTCATCCGAAATGTGATGCCCGTATCGGTCGGGCTGAATGCCTCTGAGAACACGCGCACATATGATCCCTCCCGTTTGCCCTCTCCTGAAACGGTGCTTCCAACAATGTCGTTGTTCAGGACCGCCTCGACATTCCACCTGTTGCTTCTGGCCATTTCAGCCCACTGTGCAGCCCCCAGGAGGCCCTGCTCTTCCCCCACAAACGCGATGAAAACGATGGTGGCTTCAAACTCATACTGAGCCATCACCCGCGCGAGTTCCATCGTCACCGCTGTCCCGCTTCCGTCGTCATTTGCCCCCGGCGCATCACTTGTGATATCACCGGCATCGCTCGCCCGCGAATCATAGTGACCGCCCACCACATAAATGCGTTCCGGCTGCAAAGCGACTGAGGGCCTCAATGTTGCAACAACATTGACGATCTTCGTCGGTCTGGGAACCCGCGCTGATGGCGGCACAATAGACTCGTGAAACTCAACCTTCATTCTTCCCCGGCTTGCAGCCGCGTATCGCTCCAATTCAGATTTGATCCATCGCCGTGCCGCACCGACTCCTCTCACAGGACTCAGGGTATCGGACAACGTATGCCTCGTCCCAAATCCCACCAACCGTTCAACCGTGGTTCTTATATTCGATTCCGAAATCTCTGAAAGAACCTTTGTGACGGCCGGATTGACCGCCGGCGGCCCCTGGGCTTCCACAAGCGCTACAAAGCCCGCCGCAGTGATCCACAGACTGAGCAACCGTTTCATGGATATTCCCTTTACGTTGGTTTTGGAAATTCGCGCCAAACAAGTATCCCAAACCTTGCGAGATCGATCGGCATGGTTGCGGGGTGCGTCCTGATGATTTGCTTCCAGGCCTTACGGACCGGCCGAGACCAGATGTACACATCATCGAACACGATCGTTGCATTGGCGGCAAGAAAGGGCTCGATCCGATCGAAATAGTCGAGAGTCGGCTGATACTCGTGATGCCCGTCGATGAAAACGAGATCGAGTTCTCCGCTTTGTTTCAGAACCGGAAGCAGAGCATCCTGGAACCTCCCGTGAACGACTTCCCCCTTTCCTTTGCCAAGTGAGTCAAGGGTTTCCCGCGCTATCGACGCAAGTGTGGGATCCCCTTCAATAGTTGTGAAGCGGCCCGGACCCCCGTTGAGATCGAGGCCCGACTGAATATATGCTCCCGAGACGCCCATGTTGGCGCCGAGTTCCAGAACTGTTTTCGGTTTTAATTCCCGAACGAGACGGAAGAGAAATACACCCCACCAGTGCGGGACGGCGGATGAATGATGTATGGATCCGACAGTCCGTCGTTGAGGCAATTTCCCGGATCCGGCTCCATGGTCCTCCAGTGTGATTTCCTGTCGGGAATTCTGCAAACGGTCTCGAATCCGGAGGATCTTCTCCAACGCTTCAACCTCCATCGGATAAGGCTTGTTGTCAACGACTCTTTGAAAGGGGGCCCTCGTCCCTTGTGCAAGACCGTGCAACTGTCCAGACATGACCATGCGCAGATAGATCCAGAGTGCATCCACCTGCCATGAATCAACTTTTGTCATTGTCAATCGGGAACGACTTCCGGATATTTATTACCTGCCGCGGTATTGAAAAGTACGACAACATCGGATGGCTTGATGAATTGTTTTTTGAGGAGGTCTTTCAGCGCCACCACAGTCGCAGCGCCTTCTGGACACAGGAACAACCCGTCGCCCGCGGCCACTTCCTTCACCGCGGCAACGATTGCGTCATCGCTGACGGCGCACGCGATTCCCCTGCTGGCATAGATAGCATCGAGAATCAGATGGTCGGCAAACGCCTTGGGTACACGTAATCCGGACGCGATCGTTCTGGCATCGGGCCAGAATTCCGATTCTTTTTTCTTCTCATTGAATGCCTTCACGATCGGGGCACATCCTTCGGTCTGAACCGATATCATCCGGGGACGCCTGCTGTCAATCCAGCCCATCGCCTCCATTTCGTTGAATGCCTTCCACATTCCAATGAGGCCGGTTCCTCCTCCGGTCGGATAGAAAATAACGTCGGGGAGCTTCCAGTCGAACTGTTCCGCCAATTCGTAGCCCATCGTTTTCTTTCCCTCCAAGCGGTACGGTTCTTTGAGCGTCGAGACATCAAACCATTCCGTATGTTGCATCTTTGCCTCGCCCATCGCCTTCGCAGCGTCGGCGATGGTGCCTTTCACGAGTCTCACATCCACCCCGTAAGCCCGGCATTCTTTGATATTGATCATTGGAGTGTCTTCCGGGAGAAATATGTGACACTCAATCCCGGCCCGTGACGCGTACGCCGCTAAAGCCCCAGCGGCATTTCCTGCCGAAGGAATACACACTTGCTTGATCCCCAGTTCCTTGGCTTTTGAAACAGCCATTCCGAGACCCCTCGCCTTGAATGAACCGGTCGGGAGCTGCCCTTCATCTTTCACCCAAATCTGCCCCAATTTCAGGGTCATTTCCAACTTCTGCATTCGTATCAAGGGCGTTACAGACTCGCCAAGTGATACGATATTCGCACTCTTTTCGATCGGCAGAAGTGGAAAGAATTTCCAGAGTGATGACGGTTGTGTCAGGAACTGCTCACGGGTGAGGGTTTGTTTAGCAGATTGCAGATCGTAGACGGCAAGAAGAGATTTTCCGCAGGAACGGCAGACAGTTTGAATTTCATGCGGCGAATGACGATCGCCGCAAACGCTGCAATCAAGATGCGAAAGAAAATTTTTCAACAGAGACAGCTCCCGACAATGACTGTGATAAGGTAGGGCGAGATAGGAAGAGAATCAAGTTTCTGTAGCAGAGGTTTTCGTTTGGAAGGATGCAACAATTCGTTGTATATTCCTTGGCATGTAATTCAATTGATCACTATTGGACGGACCATCATGAGAATATCACTCACACTCACTGCACTCCTGACGTTGATTGTGGCGATTCCATCCTTGGCTCTCCCGAAATTCGCCAGCCGCATGGGTCTGGCCTGCTCCAGTTGTCATGTGAATCCGACGGGGGGAGGAATGCGCAACGCGTTTGGTGCGGCATCGTACGGACGCGAGGATTTGCCCATCCCGACATGGCAGGATGAGTATGGCCTCGATGGATTCTCCACCCAGCTGACCCCGTTCATTTCGGTCGGTGCAGATTTTCGCATGCTCTATTTTTCTCAACAAACTGGATCATCCACCTCGCGTAATTCATTCTTCCAAATGCAGTCTGATCTCTACGTGAACCTCCAGCTTGCCAAGAAGACTTTCCTGTACCTCAATCGGGGGAATGCGGGGCGTTTTGAGGCATTCGGTGTCGCTGGCGTCCTTCCTGAAAATGGGTATGTCAAGGCAGGGTGGTTTGTTCCAAATTTTGGACTGCGCTCCGATGATCATAATATCTTCACAAGAGAAAAAACCCTCTTTGCATTCGGAGGCGGGCAGGATGCAGGAATTGAGGTGGGCGTTTCCCCCGGCATGTTCACATTGACAGCGTCCGTCACGAACGGAGCCACGACTGACCGTGACAACAACGGGTTTAAAGCCCTGCTCGGACGGGGCGAAGTCCGAACGGAGATTGTTGGAGCCAAGGTCCGCGTGGGTGGCTCATATTATAACAACGCTCATTCCACCGGCGTGACGACACTTCAAGGAGCTCATGGCGCCCTTTCGTTGGGAGAGAATCTTACTGTCCTCGGCGAGTTTGTCAAGCGACGCGAATACTCCAATGCCACAAATAGAAGAGTCCTTTCCTCCATTCTCTATTTTGAAGCAGACTACGTCGTAACACAGGGAGTTGATCTGAAGGCAGGATTTGAATTCTATGATCCGGACACAAGATATCAAACCGGGACGGAATCACGGATAGTCTTCGGCGTCGAGTTCTTTCCCCTTCCGGGTGTGGAGGTTCGGCCGATGTATGTTCTTCGGACGGAAAAACCCACCGATTCCAGCAACGACCAATTTCTTGCGCACCTCCATTTCTATTTCTAATCCTTTCGTTCACTAAAGCAGGAGATATGATGAACTTCAGTCGGTTGGCAGGTTTGGCAATTGCAGTGACATGCTTGTTCTGTCTTGCGTCCGGACAGGGCAAATCGATTACATATTCCAAAGATGTCGCTCCTCTCGTCAAGAAATACTGTCTGCCATGCCATTCTGCAGACAATGACAATTCGAGCGAACTGGTGCTGGACAGCCTCAACACAATGAGAGCGGGTGGAAAACACGGAGATCCGGTTATGCCCGGAAAACCGAAGGAGAGCAACTTGTATAAGAAGCTCCTTGCAGACCCGGAATTTGGGCGCCAAATGCCACGAGGGAAAGGGCCAAAACCGACGGAAGAGGAAATCAAGCTCATTTACGATTGGATCCTGCAGGGGGCAAAGAAGGAGTAGGAAACTGCGGGCTTTTCTATCAGAAGTCCGACATCAACCGCGGTCAACCATTGCAGATGTCGGACTTCTGGTTTCGTGGATGTCGGACTTTTGATGTTAGCCGCCGCCATCGGATGAAATCCGACGGCTTGCTTCACCGAGCAGAATCACAATCCCGCTTAG
>Ga0209342_10004497_pt1 | contig 14511 bp, 12 predicted proteins | sample RifCSP16_2_FD_184023 | JGI IMG/M metagenome (GOLD analysis project Ga0209342, IMG submission 184023) | Soil microbial communities from Rifle, Colorado - Rifle CSP2_sed 16_2 (SPAdes) (version 2) | ecosystem: Environmental > Terrestrial > Deep subsurface > Rock core/Sediment | place: Rifle... | reverse complement strand
TGGTCAGATGTCGCTCTTTCTCAATGGGGTACTGCTGGACGGTGGTGCCTTCGATCCAACTGGCCGCGGCGCGATTACGGCCATGTCCATCGGACAGTCGTGGTCTGCAGCGTTCGGATCATTCCTGCCATTCAACGGTGACATCGCAGACGTGATGCTGTTGAACTCCGCGTTGACCGACGCCCAGATCCTGGCTCAATCAAAACGCCGCTCTCCAGTCGTAGGCGGACTCGTCGGTTACTACCCGCTCTACGGCGGCAGCAACCGCAACGTCGACTATGGCAATCTGGCGCTCAACCTCACAGTCACCGGCACGCTGACCACGGGATCGTCAGTTCCTTTTGGCTGGGGCGTAGAGGCAGCGCGTCCGTTCTTCCCGGTAGGCGGCATCGTCTCAGCTGATGCGACTGGGACATCTGTCTCGCTTGGCACCGCTGACTCACTTGTCGACATGCCGGCCAGCGCGGTTGGAGACTCGACGTCGGAGGGCACGGCAACCGCGAGCCTTGACGTTGCGAGCGCGACAGCCGCCGGAGACTCGACGTCGGATGGCACCGCGCAAAGCGGTGTGGACTACGCGGGCACCGGAACCGGAGACGCGGTCAGCGTAGGCACTGCGGACGCCAACAGGGACCAGGCTGCGGCGGCAACAGGAGCTGCTGTCAGCGCTGGTACTGCAAGTGCTATTCAGGCATTCGGGGCGGATGCTACGGGCACGGCGACGTCGACAGGAACCGCGGTCGGTCTTGTGGCGTTTGCGGGCGCCGCCACTGGCACCTCGACGTCGACTGGCACAGCTGACGCCACGCTCGGATCCGAGCTCACGGCGACGGGCACGGCGGTCAGCGCCGGCGCGGCGGTTGCCACGTACGCGGCTGGCGGTGTTGCGACCGGCGCGTCTGAGAGCACGGGCACTGCGACGGCATCGCTCACGGTAGCCGCGGCTGCGTCATCGTCAGCAACGACCGAAGGAACTGCGACGGCTACAGCAGCGTTTGGCCCGACTGCGACTGGAACATCGGCTTCAGTCGGCACTGCCAACGTGGCGATCCAAGCGGCCGCCGTCGGGACTTCAGTCAGCACAGGCACTGCGAGCGCTTCGGTTAGCACGACGGCGGACAGTTCCTCGACGTCTACGGGTACAGCGTCCGCGACTGTCGTGTTTGCCGCCGCTGCGGCCGGCGCATCGGTGTCACTGGGAACCGCGGTTGCATCTGTGCCGATTGCGGCGACTGCGGCTGGAATGTCGACGTCAACCGGCATCGCTGTTGCTTCGGTAACGACGGCAAGTGTTTCCGTGGTTGGTCGTGAAGCGCTGCGCCTGTACACAACGCAGCAAGCAATCCGCGTCTTCGCTCCTTCTCCGCTGCGCATGCATTCAACCTGCCGCGCTCCAACGGTGATCATGGATTACCCGGTCGTTCAGTACAGCTACGACTTCTTCGTCAATGACGGCGACCCGCTCGTGAACGATTCAATACCGCTTTACACGCTGGTGCCGCCATGACGCAGGAAATACGCGACGCGCTACATGCGGACACGTCGATCGAATATGATCTTGCTACCAGAAAACTGCGATTGAAGCAGGCGTGGAGCAACGCGCTGACAGCGTCTGCCAGTCCGTCGACTGCAAATCCAGTCGTTACTAACTCCGGGTGGGACACGCTTCGCGCGCTGATCTTCAGAAAACCCGAAGATTTCGGCGTCGTTCCGGACAACCTGGCGGCTGCATCTGCCAATACGGTTGCGCTGCAGACCGCGTTTACTTGGTGCTGCGCGAATAAGCGCCCACTGGTCTTTACCGCCGGCTCTATCTACTACACCGACGACCTGGTCCAGGTTGGATCTGGGAGCTCGATCCAGAGTATACACGTGACGGCTCACAACCCAGGGCTGCCCGTGCACGGTAATTGCGCGACAATATACTGCACCAGCAAGACGCGACCCGCGATCAACTTTCAAGGCATATGGGGCGGTTTGTGGGAGAACGTTGGCGTACGCTGTGAAAACGTTGCGCCCTCTGACACGCCGACCGCCAGCGCGGCGGCCTACGTCAGCTCAGGTTTCAGCGTGGCACGGTACGCGCCTCATGCCGCGATCGCCATCGACGCATTTTCCGGCACCGCGCCGCCGGGCGGCGGTTACGCCGGGGCGACGTACGGTCAATACGACTCCAGCAACATCACGTTTCGCCACGTCAGCGTGCAGAACGCGGTGATTGGATTCTTCAACTATGGCGGTGAGGCTCTGGCGTCTTCCATTAGGTTCGAAAACTGCCAAGCGTACCAATGTGCTTATGGCTTTGCGACTTGCCAAACTCAAGCGCGCGCGAACACGTTTAACAGCTTTGTCTGCGGCCAGTGCCACACTGTCTGGGACGGCAAAGTTTTTGGGGCGCAGAATGGCTCTGCCCCTGGCGTCGAGGGTCTGTCGGAAATCGTACAATGCTTTCGACTCTTTAATATCCGCACGACGTTTGACGTGCTGCGGGTTAGTGGCATCTACGCAGAAGCGATCTGTGCACTGGGCACCGTCGGCGGTTTTCTTCCGGCCGTGTTCACGGGTTGCTATTTTGGCATGGGCATTGGCTCTCTTGCCTACGTTCCGATCGTTCACGGCAACTTCAACAGCGGTAGCACGAAGTTTTTGTCATGCTATTTCTCCACGCGTGGCGCGTTTTTGAACTTGATCACCGGTGTCTCTGGCGCGCAGTACACAGACTTTGATGGATGCAGCTTCCAAAGCGCCGACTCTCCATCGACGCATTATCAAGTATGCAGTCGCGTCGGCAGTCTCAACCGTGTTTCGCTTCGTAACTGCAACATATCGGAAATCAACAACAGCGGAGTTCCCAGTTGGAACAGCGACTGTGACGTAGGATTCTCTACGGTCAGGCTGCCTGTGTCGCAGGCTACGCGGCGCCTACGCACGTATGGGATCGCCGCTGGGTACCTCGGCGACGGCGACCTCATCGTAAAGCCGTCCTTCGCAGATCGCGCCGTTCCACTGACAACAACCGGGGCCTATACATGGGATGTTGGCAGCGTAGTGTTCACGGCGGCAACCGATGGTGAGTTACGTGTTGACGACTTATTGTATTGGCCCTTGCGCAACTTCGCCGCTGGCGGATCTCCAGACACAGACGTTGATTTTTTCAGTACCGAAAATTTGGTCGTCGCACTGAAGGTTACGTCTGTCGTTGGGACAACGATTACAGCTGCCACACAGGGGGCTCAGTCCGAGCTCGACACCACCAGCCTGGCAACAACCGTATACGTCGCGCTGCAAGACTGGGCGCCGCTAGTAGCATTGGCGGCCACATGGTCAAACGGCGTCAACACCCTCTCGATGACCCCTACAAATTTCCCCCTGCAAGTCGGTGATTTCCTTCTGGCGGCGGCGGGCCTTCCGGCCATAGTCCGAGCAACCGCTGTGAATGGTGGCGTGGTGACCTTGAGCAAGACTACTACTGCCGCCAGGACAGGGGAGCCAATTTACTGCAGTAGGCTGATCGCGCCCTAGAGCGTTTGCACTACCCAGTACCAGGTGTCGTTGGCGGGCAGCGACATTCGGATCTCAAAATAACGGCGGTTGGCGTCAATCAAAAACACCGCGGCATGAGGCATGTTGTTGGTGTCGACAAAACCTATTGGAAAAATCCGACCGTCTGCCACAGTCAACGCCGCAGCGTTGGCGCTATTGAACCAAATAGAACCCACGGTCCCTACGCCTATTTGAGGGGTCCATATCTTCAACAGTGCTTGCCCTGATGCAACTCCTGTATCTTGCACCGCTGAGATCACATTCGCTGCCAACACGATGGCCGTAGGGACAGCTGTAGGAGGCGGGTATCCACGATAGTCGGTGCCGCGCACGTAAAGATCAGAGGCAGGCAGCGACGTAACGTCCACGTTGCCGATGTTGTTGTCACCGGCCGGCAGCGCAGCCCCGATCGTGGCCGTCGCCGTGATGGCTGGCATCGAAGTGACCGCAACGGTAGCGCCCGCGTCCGTGTTGATGCCCATGGTCAGCTACAACCGTGGCATGCTAGCAAGTGGTATTTATACCCAATCTGCTCACGCCCCCGGCAGTTCGAACACGCAAATGCTGTAGAGATTGATGAGCGCCCCGCCGCCAGTCGTATGCCGGTAGCTGAAGGTGCACGTGTCCCGGCCACCCCGGATCCCGCGGTTGCTGTCCCACGCGTTAGGGTCGTCCGTGGTGATGGTGAGATTCCCAGTCACCCACTGCGCTGTAGTCGTGATGGTGAGCGTTGCCGTACCACCGCTGGACATGACAGCGCGCACTTCGCCAGTTCCAGCGCTCGTCTGCGCGTACGCGGCGAACCTCACTATGCGAGTGGCGTTGCTTACTTGGTTCATGCACCGCGCTTGCATGACTGGCGCGCGCTGGAAAATGTTTTGGAACGTTGTAAGCAGCGTGAACACCGGGCTACCGGTGGCCCATGAGAACAAGCACCCGCGACGCAGGTATGTGCTGCGCGCCAGTTCGGCGATGTCGTGCACGCCGGCAAGCGCCTCGTTGGCAGCTGACCCATCGTAGATTGGATTGCCAGATTGACACGAGGAATCGATCACGCCGTTGGTCGCCGTGAGATCTTGAAGCGGCACGTCAAAGAGAGAGATGTGATGGAAGTTAACGGCAAAGGCCGACGTAACCGGCGTGACTGTAAGCGCTACCTCGATCTCCGACGACGACGCTGCGTAGACAACCGGGTAAATGGTTGTTGACGCTACGTCGCTCAGATCTAGGTGATGCGTCACACCCTCAATGACCACTGTTGCAGTGCCAGGAGCCGGCTGAAAGTTGGCGGTCTCAACTCCTGTAGCGGTCAGCATCCACACCCGCGCTCTGTGAATAGCGTCCGCTCGCATTCTGTATCTCAGCGTCTGCGCGAAACTGATCATCTTGAAACCGTCGACAACATGCGAATGGCCTTTGCCGATAAGCCAGTTGCCCATGCGCGCCGCGGCCTCCCACGTAATGCCCATGACCGGCTTGGTCGCGCGCACCGTGGAGAACAGCGCTGCTAGGTGCGGCGGGTCGAGATCGACTTTGGCTCGCAGTGCCATCAGGCCACGTACTCCCGCACGTGGAACTCACCTATTTGCAATGCGTCAGAGCTGTCGGCGAAGGTCAGGATCACTAAGCCGCATTGCACTGACAAATAGCTGGAAAAGGTTTGACCTCCTGGGTCGGTTACCTTGATTGATTTTGGAGATAGCGAGACACCCGACGTTGACGTATTGGGATCGACGCTGCCGTCGATGATGAGATTCATGCCAGCACCGCCCGAGCCAGACAGAATGCTGCCCAACTGGTCGCCGGTCGCGGCGCCAAAACTTCGAGACGCTTTGCCAGTGACAAAGGTTACCCACGCTGTAACGGTTCCAGCACCGACGACTCCAGCCGCGAGCCGAACATCCCAACGCGGAAGACCTGTACGACCAGGTCGGCTCATCGTAACCGGCCACTCGAATGCAAAGTAGTATCCCCACAGCAGCGAGCCTACGCTCTGGCCGAACGGTCTCGGCTGCACGGCGCTGACAGGCCAGACCCAGTTCACGCGGTACTGCGGTGCGACGTCGTGCATATGGCACAAGTTATCGGCGAGCGTGAATGCTCGAGCTGTGTCGACTGGCTCGTCAGAGCGGAGTCCAGCATCGTCGAAATATTCGTAGCGTTTGCCAACGGACTGAGGCATTCAGCTGAACCTCCGCGAGTAGGCGTTACTCACGAGCTTGCGTGTGGTGTCCGACACATAGGCGAAGGTCTGCTGGTGCGCAGTGGCGTTGCCGATGTCCTTCTGAAGGCTCGCGTTCCAGGTGTTGGCGCCTGGCGTCCACGTGGTGTCAAAGGTCACGCGCAACACGCTGGGGACGGTGACCGACACAACCGTGCCGAGAACTTGCGTTTCTGCCACGTCGTCCACGCGGATCGCGCGAAACTTGTCACCAGCCGCGAAGTGCTTGACCACGTTGCCGTCGGCGCCTTCCGACCATGCGATATTCTGCGCGTTCGAGGTCGCGCACGTGATGTCCCACGTGTTGCCGCTGACGTTTGATTGCCCGGTGATCCGTCCGCTTGGGGCGTAGCCAGATGCATACGTGCGAGGGAAATAGATCGTCAGCTTGCCGAAGTCACCGGCGGCTGGATCAAGACTCCATTCACGGCCAACGACAATCCCTTTGCGCGCGCTGACTCCGCGTGTTCCAAGCCCGTTCGGCAATAGGCTGTTGGTGACGTCGACCACGTCACCCACGAGCACTCCGAACTTTCTCCACGAGACGTGGAGTGTGACCATCGTGTATTCGATGCCCATGCACTCCATGTACGGTCGTACGATTTCTGCCGCGTCCTGTGGTGTGGCTACTGCCGCAGATGACGGGCGCCATCCAAAGTCGCCCAGTTCTGGTCGTTTCCCAACAAACGCGCTGGACTTCAACGCGATCTCAACCGCGCCCTTCCCGTTGCGCGACTTGTGCTCGGTTATCGCGCGTACGTTGTGCAGTAGGAAATCAGAGGCTGGTTCGTGTTCATCGGTGAACACGTTGTAGTCCAGCCGTAGGTTGACGCTGGTAATGATGCCGTCGTTCTGCGCCTCCCATCCAGGCCAGCCCCCAACGTCTCCACTCGGGGTCAGGATGTCATCCTCGGTAATGGTTGCCGTGGCCGTCTGTCCTGACGACAAGCGCGGCAGCGGCGCGATGTCGACCTTGCCGGTGGAATCCAGCCGCACGAAGAAGCCCCATGCCTTGAGCTCTTCGCGCACAATCTCTTTGACTGATGCGGCTTTTACAAACCGAAATAGACGCTCCTTCAAAATCTTATTGGCGTATGTGTTCGCGTTGATCTTGGTTGACCAGTCAGCGACGTCTCCGCTCGTTATCCACGGCGTGTCCTCGTCGTTGGCATTGGGCGATGCGGCGACGACTCCAGCGATGAAGTCGCTAACCGTTCCAGGAGTGCCGGCGCCGACGTACGAGCGGACGGGAGTCAGAGTTTGGGAGCCGCTCACAAATAAATGCGCGTCGTTGTTTACCCATTCGACAACAACAACATCGTGAAAGAACGAGTCGACTCCGAACCCAGCTACACGAAGCTCCCTACGCTCGTCTCCCTCGCCCTGCACCAGGATGTCACCGACCACCAAACCCAGAGCGTTGTCGATGTAGAGGCGCATGACTGGCCACTTTGCGATCTCGGCTGGGTCGTTGAACGTTATGAGCTCGAGGAAAAACTTCCATCCGGGAATCGCCGACAAATCAAACGTCGGGACGCCTACCACGCCTCGATCAGCTGGCAACGTGCGCCCGAACGGATGCTCGAACGGTGGTGTGCTCGCAAAGCCAAAGAGATAATCGGTGGCGGCTGTGTATCCGGATATCGGCCGAAATAATCCAGTGATTGCGTCGATAACATTTTGGAAGTCGTTCCCGCCAGCATATCCAACCAACGGACTGCCGCAGTAGAATTGCAGGTTGGCGTGAGACGCTGGTGAACTGCCAGTGCGCATCGTGAGACGCGGAATGCCTGCGTCGCCCTCGGAGTACGTCATTGACGCAACATAGGAGTTGGCTGGATCGGCCTCTGCCACCGCCGCCGCCAGCTGCTCGTTTACTTTGTCGACAAAATCTGACCGTGTGTTGTAGTGTCCGGGGACGTAGAATGTTGGCCTCAGCACGCCGTTGATCCGAAACCTAAACCCAAACGCCGCTGCGTAACTTAGATAAATCCCGCGAGGCTTGACGACCAAGCTCTCACGGCCAGCCACCTTGCCATCAAACACCTTGATAATGGGGTCCAGCGAAATGGACCAGCTCAGCCCGTCACTGTCTAATCGAGGACCGCGGGAGACAACGCCAAGCCAAACAAGCGTCCCAGTGCTCAAGAAGTCGGAGCTACCATACGCGTAGATACGAGCTCGTCGACCATCCATTGCTGGCGGCCAGTCGTAGATAGGAACCGGCTTTTTGTAGGCGTCCAGATTCTGATGCTTGTGCGCTTGCGGCAGCGTGTCCCAGCGTTGGCGAGTGATGTTGCCTGCGCCATCAGACGCGATGGCTTCAGTGCCAATGTGATAGATGCCAGCTGCCAACGAACCGCCGATGTCTGTCGTAATAGTCGTGCTGGAATCTGTGAGATCCGCCGCAAGACTGGCGACCGGCGTGACGTCCCGCGTGAACGCGTCCATCGTGTCTTCCCACTGCTGCGTGGGTTTGATCTTTGCTGTGATGCCACGGACCTCGGTCCAGCAATCTTTGAGAATCGCGCGCTCGCTGATCACCATACCGTCGAACTGCAAGCCGTAAGCAATCTTGCGCCCATTGGCACCGCTGGGCAGCGCCCGTGTATCTGTAGCCCACTCGTAAGGCCAGCCCTCAATGGAGAGTCTCAGCGCTACGACCCCACTACCCAGCGCGATATTGTCAGCCCACGTAGTCACGCGATCGACCCGCAGACGATGGTTTTGATCTTGATATGAAACGCCGCATCGTTGCCATCTGATGCGCGTTGAATGATCTGCTTGCCAGTGTGAGCGCCTTCCTTGCGAAAACCAAACACCTCGCCACCGCTTGACGTCCCTAGCGAGTTGAACACCACGAATGGTGAATGCGATCTGCAGTCTTGAATGAACGCCTCGAACGTGTACGTGTGCGTGGATGCGGCGGACAGCCGCAGCGTCTTTTCCTTGGTCTCGTACTGCTGCACCCAGTCACGAAAGATCACCGAGGCTGTGCGCGACATGCCAAAGAACATCCCCGACTGTGAGACGGCGGTGGATGACACTTCGTTGGGCTCGTAGTTGAGGAAGTCGTCGCTACCAACCGTGCAGATATCGGGCTGCGTTGGTTGGATTGCGAAGTGCGGAACGGCAGTGCCTGCGACTGACGCTGACGATCCGGAGAAGTTAGACACGAAACCAAACAGCGATCGGCCCGCCGGCTGTGACCACGCGATCGCAGTGAACGCGCTCGTATGCGTGAATGTGTAGCGCAGCGTGGTCATGTTGAACGAACAGATCACGCTTGATGGGTTCGGCCACCCGGCCGTCACTGCGGCGGCTACCAGGAACGTCGTCACCACGCCAGCGAATGATTGCGTGCTCCAGCTCTGCGCCATCGCCGCGGTTAGGTACCGATCCTGCGTGATGGTGTTGCCGAGTCCCGTCGCCGAGTAATGGCAGAACTTCTTGACCGTGGCGGTGCCAGATGCCGCGGTGGCTGTGATATTGGCTAGGTTGACTACGATGTTGCTTGATCCTGAGCGGGAGAGCGTGATCGTGCCGAGCGCGAAGGATGGGTCGCTAACGTCGAAGGAGGCGTAGTAGGAGAACGTCATGCGCGTGACGTCCCGTCTTCGCCGTAGACTCTGTAGGATGCCTCGAGTGCCTGGGCTACCTGCCGTCCCTGCTCGGGGGTTGGACCGGTTAGGGAGGTGAAGTTGACGTACACGACGGTGGGTGTTGCTTCGGCTTGTTCCGATCCGCCGCTGCGAACGGGTGTGGAGCCGGATGAACCGCTAGAGCCACCACCGCCACCGGATGAACCGCCAGCGCTGTGAGCCCCTGCAGCGCCCATGCCCAGGCCAACCGCCAGCTCAATGGCGCCTACGGCAGCCAGGCCGCCAGCGTTGCCCTGCAGACCGGGGATGAACGCCATCGCCGCGGCCTGCAGTAGGTGAGCTGTTCCGGATGCCGCGAGCTGATCGCCGATGGATTCCACCATCGCGGCGGCATTCATCTTGTGGCCCTTGATGGCCGCTTGCAGAACAGAGACGGTTGACTTCGCGAAAATGCTGGCGCCCTGCAGCATGGCCGCGTTGGTTTGCTGGCGCTTAGCCGCCATGTCGGCCATCTGCTTCTCAAAGCCGGCTTGCTCCTCGTCACGGCCTTCCTGTGTGAATCTGAGCTCCTCTTCTTTGCGCGCTTTGTATTCTTCGAGTTCGATCTCGCCTTGTTCGCGCCGCCTATCGATTGCCTCGAACTCACGGGCGATCTTCTTCACCTCGTACTCAGACTCGAGCGCCTGCAGCTTCTCTATTTTTTCACGGTTCGCCGCCTCGGCAGCGGCCTCGTCCCACGATCCGCTCTTCTTCTTTGCGGTCCCAGGCTTGTCAAACGTCGACTCGGCCGCAGCTATCTTCGCCTTGGCGTCTTCGTTCTCGATCTTGAACGCCTCGAGCGAGGCTGCCGTCGTTTGGAACTCCGTATATTTGGCGATGACAACTTCTAGTTGTCTACGCTCAACCTCTTGCTTGCTAAGCAGCGCGGCTACAGCCATCTCTCCACCGCGGTCATTTGCGGCCTCAAGAGCGGCTGCTGAGTAGCGCTTGTTCAGCGCTTCTTGGCGCGTGCCTATTTCGGTCTCGTACGCCTCGCTCGTTCCCTTTCCGGAGCCGAGATCGGCTTGAAGAGATTTCTCCGCTCGTGCGCCGGAGACTTTCCCGCCAACCTCCGAACGCAGCTTGCTGATGCGGTCGAGGTACGTGCCCATGGCTTGCGCGTTTTTCTCAGTGGCCTTCGCGAGCGTGTCGGCCTCTTTCGAGGCGTTCGACATCATCTGCGCTAGTGACGCTACGCCAGATACGACGCCAACGATGAGCGCGGCTGGCCCAGCGGTCGGACCGAGTACGCCGAGCAACCCTGTCCCAGTCACCAAGAACCGCTGCAGCGTTGTCTGAGCAAACCCAGCGGCAGGTGCCAGCGTCGTAAACGCGCCGCCAAGTTGTCCGATCACGCCAGCCGCCGCTGACGCCTGCGCTCGCAGCTTGCCCATGTTGTCGTTGGCAACCATCTTGGCGCTCGACAAAACAGAGAACTGCTGCGCGGTCGCCTGAGCCGCCGCTCCCGATGCATTCAGCGCCTGAGCTTCAGCCATGTACTCGTTGACGCGCATGAGCTCTGCACTCTTGGCTCTGGCTGAGTTCAGCGCGTCGGTTGTGGCCTTGGCGCGCTCTTGCGCTTTCGCGAGATTCAAGAAGACTTCTGCCGCCTTCTCGCCGCCAACTACAGAAAGCTTCCACTCAACATTTTCTGTCTCAGCCACGGGCACCGCCTTTGGCCTTCATCTCCTTCATGCGAAGGTCGTGCATACGACCCTGCACCCGGTTGTCGACCGTCATGTACCAGCGGATTCCCTCGACCAAACGGTTGCTTGGATCGGGTATCGCGAAGGCCATGTTTCCGTTTTCGTTGAACCCGATCGCGTCAATCACACGATGGACGAACGGATCGTGAAACGCGCGCCATGGACATGTGTCGACCTGGTACCCAGTCCAGTCCTGCATTACCTGTCTGATCCCTTGGGTCATGGATGGGTACGCTCGGCCTATGTGTTTCTCTCCGGAACATTCGCATGCATACGAGCGTCGGTACTTGCGTCGCCCTTCTCTCAAGCGTTGGCGGTCTGCGCTGGCGAAGTTTCCGCCGAGGGATCGGCGTTGGTCGTCTCCGTTACAGTGCTCTGGCTCGCTTCCGCAGGGCGGTAGGGACGTTGTCCCAAGAGCTCGAGACACGAAGACAGCAGCGGATATCGCACTGCGATCCTGCGGTGCAAAAAAGAGTGCGTGTGAATCACCGCTCCGATCTCTTCCCATTCATGCGGGGCGAAGTGCTCGTCGCATTCTTCATCGGTCATGACAGTCTTGTCCGCGAGTCGCACGCCGACGGGCTTCCACTCGGGAGTTGTGACGCCGTCTTTGTTGTAAACGTCTTCGACTTTCTCAACGCCGCAGCGGAAGGCGCGCTTCCATACCTCGGACTTATCTCCAGCGGCCTGGACGTGCGACCACAGCGCGCGCGGAATCTCGCGCACGTGAAACACGGTTGGTTTTTCACCAGGCTTGAAGAAACGCTGGATCAGCGGGTAGTAGCGCTTCTCCTGGTACTCGATCATTTGCTTGACCAGCATCGCCGCCGTATCAATTGCTGGATCCAGCACGCTCACCACTCGGAATCTCTCTTCTCGCATCGACACAAGTCACCTCTAGAACACGTGAATCCGTATCGCCGACTTCTGCAGCGACGTGCTGTTCGCAGTCGTCTGACTGTCGAGCCGGCAGTACCACTTGACCCGTTGCCCCGCGATGCCATCCACGCCTTCGCGTTGCACGTCATCAACAACGATGTGCGGAATCGAGATCATCGTGCCGCCCTTGGAGCCGGTGCCGATTTGGTAGAACAACCCGTAGGGCGTCTCCGCATCGCGCGCCGTGAACCACGTCTGATCCTCGAACGGCACCACGAACTCGCCGACGCATGCCGGCGCGTTGCGCAGTCGCACGAACTGCTTGATGGTCTGCGTACCCGCTGGAGTTTTGTGCGGCCCGTACTGAAGCTGCGGCGTGATCGTGATCTGAGGCGCGTGAATGAGCGTGTTGGCGAGCGCGGAAGACGAATGGGGGGCGATGCGGAACTCTGAATCTAGGACCGACACGATGCCGCTGTCGCTGAGATTCTGATCGCTCAACGCAGACGATGTGAGATTCATCGTCGTGTTGACGCCGTCCGCATACTTCCAATCGGCGAACAGAAAATCCCAGGTGAGCTTTGGGATCGTGCCGGGCGCTACGTCGAGCTTCGGCGCAGACGCAATCTGCCCACCCTTGAGCAGCCAACGGTCGTTGTCGTCTTGGCCTTCACACGCGAGCTGCATGGACACTGCCGTGCCGCCGTCGATGGCAGCGAGGTAGTACGTCCAGCACCCGTAGACCTGTGATCCGTTCGCTGGCGCAGAGCTCAGCGCAAGTTTGAGCGTGACGGTGTTCGACGAGATAGTCTTGATCTCGCGGCACTCCATGGCGCCACCAGTGCCAGTGGCCAACGCAATCGCGCCGCCCTGACTGAGACCAGAAGCGCTTGCCACGATGAACACCGTTGTGGTTGCGCCAGCGTCGTTGATCGTTGTGCCAGCGCCACGAGACTCCGCGCCGAACACCACGATCAGTGGAATCGAGTCGTTCGGCGTAGTCGAGTTGGCGCCAGTAACCGATCGGTTCTGCCCAGCGAGGTTGCACGCAAAGCCCGCTTTCGCAGACTTCGGCATGAACACCTTGGACGGGTAGCCGTCGAGGTGCTGCTGCAAGATGCCTGGCGTCTCAAGCGGATTCATCAGCTCGAGCTTCAGACTGTCTTCAGTCATGCGACTGTCAACGAACGAGCCGATCGCAATCTCCGTTGCAAACGAACCGTTGGGCTCGACGGCCCAGCGCGCGCGGCGAACGTTCTCAACGACTTGTCCAGCCATCTAAGCCACCGCCTGTGTGATGTTGACGAACACAGACCCGCGGATGCGGCTGCGCAAAAGGTGCTTGCCCCAGTCCTCGTCAATCAGCTCCCACGTCGGGCAGCTCTTACCCTCGGGTCCGTGCATCATGCCGCTGACGATGTTGGTGGCTTCTCCGCTCGGAGACAGCAGTAGGTTGTCGCGGTACCACAGCGCTTGAATCGCCGTGTCCGCGTCGCCCTCGATCAGGGCCAGCGTGTCGTCGCGATTGATTTCTTGCGCCGTGGTCTTGAGCCACGTCGTGATCGGAATCTCGATCGGCAGCGTCGACAGCCGGTAGTTGCCGTTGCTCGACAGCGGTGACATTGCATGCGGCAGCAACGCGGAGAGTTTGACGTCGAAGCGATGGTAGTAACGCTTGTCGAGCGTCTTAGCCTGCTGCGCTTGATCGGGCTGGCCAGCAAACACGCCGGGCTCGAACATGTTCGGCGGAACCGTGCGCGTGATGCCTGCGGTACCGGTCATGACGGCCTTGATGGCTGCGCGGATGTAGGCGGCATAGATCACGCCACCGATCCTTCCCCGCGGATATGTTTCACGACCAACCGATTGAGTTCAGCGTTGGCTTTTATGTTGAGCTTCCACGCGCCGCCGACCTTCTCGAATGGGGAGACGTTGCGCTTCGGTGGTCGGCCAACAACGGTTTCGCTGCCGGTGATGTGCGGGCCGATGTAGCCGATTGCTGACCACTTCAAGGAATCTTTGCTTGCTTCGGTGTGCTGGCTATTTCGAGCTCGCGCGGTGTCGACTAGGATCTTGATGCCTCCAGTCGCCGCCATTGCCGCCTGCTTCTTGCGAGCGCCCTTGGTGAACTTGCCGGACTTGGTTCGCTTGAAGCCGCCGGCCTTCGCAATGCGCGCGTCGATCGTGGAAACGGCCAGGTCATCAAACGCGTTGCCATCCCAGTCCGCCGAGTTCTGGAAGCAATCGTCGGTGCCCTTCTCGAGAAAAGAGCCAAACGCCTTGAACGCAGGCGTCATGTCCTTGAGCCGGGCTGACTTCGCCTTCAGCTTTTGGATCGTCTCGTCGAGGTTTTTGGCTGTCACTTCCATGGCTAGTAACCAAGCAACGCGGTGTGAGTGGCGACAGCGGGTCGACCACTCGTAGAGCCAGCAACCGTGCCGGCCGTGAATGCCACGCCGCCCACAGCGGATCGTGTGTTGAGCGCATGCGTTAGCTGCACGCTACCGTTGAGAATGTCGAC
>Ga0209342_10004495_pt1 | contig 14512 bp, 11 predicted proteins | sample RifCSP16_2_FD_184023 | JGI IMG/M metagenome (GOLD analysis project Ga0209342, IMG submission 184023) | Soil microbial communities from Rifle, Colorado - Rifle CSP2_sed 16_2 (SPAdes) (version 2) | ecosystem: Environmental > Terrestrial > Deep subsurface > Rock core/Sediment | place: Rifle... | reverse complement strand
TCCTTGCCGGCGGCTCAGGGTCACGCCTAGACCCTCTGACGCGCGTCACCAACAAGCACCTGCTGCCGATCTACGACCGGCCGATGATCTTCTACCCGATCGACACTCTGCGCGGCATGGGCATCGCCGAGGTGATGGTCGTGCTGGGTGGCAAGAGCATCGGCGACATCGTCGAGCTGCTCGGCGACGGCAGCGAGTTCGGCTTGAGCCTGACCTACCGCTACCAGCGCGAGCCGCTCGGCATCGCCCACGCAATCGGGCTGGCGCGCGATTTCGTGGCTGATGACACGTGCTGCGTCGTGCTGGGCGACAACATCCTGCGCGGACCGGCCCTGGCCGATGTTGCGGCCGCATTCGATGCGGGCACCCACGGCGCCGGTGCCTTGCTCTACCACGTGGCCGACGCGCGCCGATTCGGCGTGGCCGAGCTCGACGGCGACGGCCGGGTGATCGGCTTCGAGGAGAAGCCCGACCTGCCCAAGAGCGACGTGATCCCGATCGGCGTGTATTTCCTGAGGTCGGAGGCGTTTTCGGTGATCGAAGCACTCCGCCCTTCGGCCCGCGGTGAGCTCGAGATCACCGAGCTGCTCAACCACTTCGCGCGGTCGGGGCGGCTGATGACCGACTACTACGCCGGGCACTGGTCCGACGCCGGCACCTACGAGTCGCTCCTCCACGCCGCGCGCCTCTCCGCCGAGCCCGACTGATGCGGCTGCTGGTGGCCGGCGGCGCCGGCTTCATCGGCTCGACCTTCGTCGCGCGCCGCCTGGCGGGGAGCGGCGACACCATCGTCGTCCTCGACAAGCTGACCTACGCCGGGCTGCGCGAAAACCTGGCTCACCTCGAGGACGACCCCGCACTCGGGCCGCGGCTGCGCTTCGTTCAGGGCGACATCTGCGACGCGGCCGTGGTCGCGCCCCTCCTCGCCCAGGCGGACGCGGTCGTCAACTTCGCCGCCGAGACTCACGTCGATCGCTCCATCACCGCCGCGGACGACTTCCTGCGCACCGGGGTCATAGGCGTGCACGTGCTGCTCGAGGCAGTCCGCGAGGAGGCCGAGCGGCGGCCCGGCGCCCCTCCCCGTCTGGTGCAGGTGTCGACCGACGAGGTCTATGGCTCGATCGAGTCGGGTGCCGCGGACGAGGACGCTCCTCTCGCGCCGCGCAGCCCGTATGCCGCGACCAAGGCCGCGGGCGACCTGCTGTGCGCGGCGTACCGGGTGACGCACGGCGTCGATGTCGTCGTCAGCCGCGGCGCCAACACCTACGGTCCGCGCCAGCACCCGGAGAAGCTGGTGCCGCTGTTCATCACCAACGCGCTCGACGATGCGCCGCTGCCGCTCTACGGCGACGGCCGGCAGCGGCGCGACTGGCTGCACGTCGACGACCACGCCGACGCGATCGCGCTGCTGCTCGAGCAAGGCACGCCGGGTGGCGTGTACAACGTGCCCGGGGGCGACGAGCGCGCCAACCGCGACGTTGCGCTGGCGATCCTGGCCGCGAGGGGAAGGTCCGCCGACCTGCTGCGAAGCGTCGCCGACCGGCCCGGCCACGACCGGCGTTACGCGATGACCGGCGAGCGCATCGCCGCGCTCGGCTGGCGACCCCGGGTCAGCTTCAGCGACGGGCTGGCGGCAACGGTCGATTGGTACGCGGCCAATCGGGAGTGGTGGGAGCGCGCCCGCGGCCCGGGCTGGGACGACTACTACGAGCGCCAGTACGGCCGGCGGTTGGCGGAGTCGACGGCCGTCTAGTCCGCGCCGTTCGGCCGTAGCGCGCCAGGAGATACCAGCTGTCCAACACGAAACCGGGCGGTCGCCACGGCGCAAAGACGGTCAACGCCGCGATGGCAAGCAGCGCCAGTGACGCTGCGAAGACCAGATCCGGCCAGCGCTCGCGCATACCAACGGCCAGGGCCACGTGCCACCCTCCATCCCGCCGCTCGGCGGCCCGGCCGCGGATACTACGGTAACGATGCACCCGCGCGACCTGCCACATGCCCCGCGGCTACCCAGGGGCCGCGTGGCCGTGACGGGCGCAACCGGCCGTTTGGGTAGGGCACTGGTTCGTGCCCTGGGTAAGGCCGGCGCTGACGTGGTCTCGTGGAGCCGGCCGGACTACGAGCTCGAGGATCCTGCGTCGGCCGCGCGGCTGGTCGCGCGCGATGCGCCGCTTCTCGTCTACCACGCGGCGGCATGGACCGACGTGGACGCCTGTGCGCTCGACCCGGCGCGCGCGGCGCGGCTCAATGGGGAGGCCACAGCCGAGCTCGCGCGCGCCTGTGCCGCGGCCGGCGCGGGGCTGGTGTACGTGTCGACCAACGCGGTCTTCGACGGCCGGCGCGAGGACGGCCGCGGCTACAGCGAGCATGACGCGACCGCGCCGGCCAACGCGTACGGCGCGAGCAAGCTCGCCGGCGAGCGAGGGGTCCGCGACGCGTACGCGGGCGCGGCCGCTCCGGCGTGGATCGTGCGCATCTCGTGGCTGTTCGGTGCGCCCGGGGGCGACTTCCCCGACAAGGTGCTCGCGGCGGCCGACCGGCTGGCCCCGGGCGAGCAGCTGGCCATGGTGGCCGACGAGATCGGCCGGCCGACCTACAGCCAGGACCTGGCCGCCGCCCTGGTCGACCTGCCACGGCTCGCGCCGGCCGGAGTCCACCATCTTGCGAACGCAGGCAACGCGACGCGTTATGAGTGGGCCGAACGGGTGCTGGCGCATTGCCGGCCGGGCATCGCTCTACGTCCGCTGGGCCACGCCGAGTACCCGCGCCCGGCGCAGGTGCCGCGCTGGGCGGTGCTCGACAGCAGCCCAGCCGAGGCGCTCGGGCTGGCAATGCAGCCGTGGACCGACGCGCTCGACGAGTACCTCGAGACGATCTGCGCCGACGCCGCGGACTAGCCGCCGGCGCGGGCGCGCCGCACGGCCTGGGCCAGTGACGGCGCATCCCGGTCGCGTTCGGACAGCAGTGGCGCGCCGGCCGGCCACGGCAGACCCGTCGCCGGGTCGTTCCAGGCAAAGCCGTGCTCGTCGGTCGCGTCGTACTCGGCGGTCACCAGGTACAGCAGGCTGACGTCGGTCAGGGCCCACAGTCCGTGCGCAATGCCGCTCGGGATGAGCAGGCAGTCGGCCGAGGTCAGGGGCAGGCTGAGAGTCGGCGGTCGGGCATCCTCGTCGCCGGCGAGGAGCGAGCGAATATCGGCCAGTCCAACCTGCGCCCTGCCGTCGAGCACGACCCACAGGTCTGCCTGACGCTGATGGAAGTGCAGGCCGCGCAGCACGCCGGCGCGGCTCATGGTGTGGTTGACCTGGGCAATCGGCCCAACCCCGCGCGGCCCCGTCCACGACGCGCGCCACGCCTCGCGCAGCACGCCGCGCTCGTCCTCGTGGCGTGCCAGCGTCCGCCGCAGCACGCCCGGCAAGGCGGTCGGCTGCCAGCCCTCTTCCATCAATCCAGCATACGAGCCCCCGGACGCGTCGCCCTACACTCGCGCTCATGGCCGTCGCCGTCGCCCACCGAGCCCAGCGCTGGCGCACGTGCGCGTCCTGGTAACTGGCGCGTCGGGCTTCGTCGGCCGCTGGCTGGCGGCCGATCTCGCCGCGGCCGGCCACGAGGTGATCGAGCCTCCGGCCGAGCTCGACGTCACCGACGCGGCGGCTGTGGACGTGACCCTCTCCGCCGCGCGGCCCGACGCCATCGCCCATCTCGCTGCGCGCTCGTTCACGCCCGACGCTGCCGCTGAGCCGGAGCGTGCCTTCGCGATCGCGGTGGCCGGCACGATCAACGTCCTGGAAGGCGCGCGTCGCTTGCGCCACCAGCCGGTGGTGCTCGTCGCCGGTTCGGCGGAGGTATACGGCCTGCCCGAGCCAGCCGACTTGCCGTTGCGCGAGGACGCCCCGTTGCGGCCGCGCACGCCGTACGCGCTCTCGAAGGCCGCCCAGGAGTCAGTCGCGCTGGCCTACGCCGCGCGCTACCGCCTGGCGGTCGTGGTCGCGCGGTCGTTCAACCAGGTCGGGCCCGGCCAGCGACCCGAGTTCGTCGTGCCGGCGCTGGCGCGGCGCGTGCGCGAGCTACGCGACGGTCATGCGGCGGACATCCCGGTCGGCAACCTCGACGTGCGGCGTGACCTGACCGACGTGCGCGACGCGGCCCGCGCCTACCGGCAGCTGCTCGAGACGGCAGCCGGCAAGCGCGCCGCGGCGGCGCCGAGCGTGGTCAACGTGTGCAGCGGGGAGTCGGTCACGATCCGCTCGGTCGTCGAGGCCCTCGCGCGCCTTGGCGGCGTCGAGCCGCGCACGCGCGTGGAACCGAGCCTGGTGCGTGCCGTCGACGCGCCCGAGGTGCGCGGCGACCACCAGCTGTTGACGTCGCTGACCGGCTGGCTGCCGCGCATTCCGCTCACCCAGACGCTGACCGACGTGTGGCGCGAAGTCGCCGCCGAGCCAGTCAAGTCATGATCCGGCGCCACACGACCGCGCTGCGCGCGCTGCTGATGGCGGGCGACTTTGCCGCCGCAGCGCTGCTCTTCGTGGTCGTCTCGATCGCCCGTTATGGGCCTGGCTGGATCGACGAGTGGTCGCGCCTGGGGCTCGACGGGCGCCTCGCGTCGGTGGCCTACGGCGCCGGCTGGGTGGTGCTGGTCTGGCTCGGCGGCCTGTACCGGCTGCGCGCCCGCTGGTCGCTGCGCGCCGACGCCGTTGGCCTGCTGCGCGCCGCCGGCCTGCTCAGCCTGGCCGTGATCACGCTGCTGTTCGTGGTCCACGTGTCGGACGCCAGCCGACTGTTGATCGGCGTCCTCCTGGTCGCCACCGCCGCGCTCGCCGTCCTGGCCAGGATCGTGCTGCGAGCGCTGCTCACGGCCGCCCGGCGGCGCGGCTACATGACGCGCTTCGTGCTGATGGTCGGCGCCAACCCGTCGGCGCAGGACTTCGCCGACCGGATCGAGCGCCACGCCGACCTGGGCCTCTCCGTGATCGGCCACCTGTCGGCAAGCGACGCAACCGTCAGCCTGACGCGGCCGGTCATAGCGCCGCTCGACGAGATCGAGCGTGTGCTCCACGAGCACGTGGTCGACGAGGTCGCGATCTGCCTGCCGGTCGAGCGCTGGGACATGGTCGAGCCGGTCACCCGGCTGTGCGCCGGCGAGGGTCGCGTCGTACGCATCCCGGGCGATGGGCGCGGGCCGCTCGTCGCCGGCGGCGTGAGCGAAGACTTCGATGGGCTGACCATCACCTCGCTCTTGTACGGTCCCGACCGCGCCGTGGCGCTGTTCCTGAAGAGAGCCCTCGACGCGACCCTCGCCGGCCTGCTCTTGCTCGTGCTGAGCCCGCTCTTCGCGGCACTGGCGCTCAACATCGTCTGGCGGGATGGCGGGCCGGTGCTCTTCCGGCAGACGCGCGTGGGGCTCAACGGCCGGCGCTTCACGCTGTTCAAGTTCCGGACGATGCTGCGCGACGCCGAGCTGCGCCAGGAGGAGGTCGCGCATCTCAACGAGGTGCGCGGCCGGGCGTTCAAGGCGACCAACGATCCGCGCCTGACCCGGAGCGGGCCGTTTCTCCGCCGGACGGGACTGGACGAGCTGCCCCAGCTGTGGAACGTGCTGCGCGGCGACATGAGCCTGGTCGGCCCGCGGCCGCCCCTGCCGAGCGAGGTGGAGGGCTATGACGTGTGGCACCGCCGCCGGCTGTCGATGAAGCCGGGCATCACCGGGCTGTGGCAGGTCAGCGCGCGGCGCGAGGCCGAGTTCGACCGCTGGGTGGCGATCGATCTCGAATACATCGATCGCTGGTCGCTCTGGCTGGACCTCAAGATCCTGGTCCGCTCGCTCCCCGCGATCGTCGCCCAGGAGGGACGCTAGGAACGTGACCATGTCACAGGCGGTTCGCGGTTCGTTGCCGATCAACCTGCGCCGCGCGGCAGGCGACCTGGCGCTCCCCGCTGCCATCGCGGCCGCGCTCGTCGCCGCCATCACGCTGGCCAACCTGCTCGCGCCCGCATCGGTCCGCGCCCCGGCCACCGCGGCCGCCGGCGCCGCGGTCGTGCTCGTCGCGTTCATGCGCTGGCCCAAGCCCGCGCTCGTCGTGTTCGCCCTGTTCGTGCTGGTCTACGACTCGTTTACGCGCTGGATCGGGCCGGGCGTGCACAGCATCGACGAGCTCGCCATCGCAGGCCTGGTGGCCATCGCGGCCTGGCGATTGCGGCCGTGGCAAAGGGGCATGTTCGAGCCGCTGCGCGACGGTGCGCTGCTGCTGGTCGTCCTGCTCGGGGTCGCCTCAAGCCTCGTCAACGGCGTGCCGACCATCACGTGGGTTGTGGGCCTGCTGCTGCTGGTCAAATCGGTCGCCTTCCTGCACGTAGTGCTGTGGCACGACTGGAGCGAGGACGACCTGCGCCGGGCAGTGACGACGGTCTTTGCGTTCGGCCTGCTCGTGCTCGCGATCGGCTTCGTCGAGGCGTTCGTGGGGCCGCAGCTGCGCGACTGGATCGGCCTGTCGATGGAGGCCGACGTGCGCGGCCAGCTCCCGGGTATCTCGTCGATCATGGTTTTTCCGGTGCTGTTTTCGTGGTTCTGCGCCTTCGTGGCCCTCTTCCTGTTCGCCTTCTACCTGGTCTACCGTCGGCTGTGGCTGCTCGTCTTCGCGCTGGCGTTCGGGGCGGGCACCTTCCTGTCGGGCCGGCGACGCGCGATCATCGGCCTTGCCGTGGGGCTGGTCGGCGGCGCGCTGGCGCAGCTCAGGCTGGGCGTCGCGCGAAGCACCCTGGTGCGCGTCTGGCTGCCGATTGCCGCCGTCGCATTGGCGCTCGTGATCGTCTTCCTGCCGGGCCTGACCGACCTGGCCAGGCAGACGCTGGTCGAATACGGCGGGCCGCTGCCGGTCCTGGTCGAGCCCGGTCAGCCGGAGACGCCGGGCCAGATCGATTACGTCAACGGCAATCCGCGGCTGTTGCTGTACGTCACGTCGGTCGACGTTGCGCGCGACTACTTCCCGCTCGGTGCCGGCCTGGGCCGCTACGGCAGCCCGATGAGCCGGATCGACTTCAGCCCGCTCTACGCGCACTACGGCCTGGATCGCATCTGGGGCCTGACGCCGCAGTACGACGCGTACATCACCGACACGTTCTGGCCGCACGTGCTGGGCGAGATGGGCGTCTTCGGTTTGATCGCCTACCTGGTCTTCATCGGCGCCCTGGGCCTGGGCATGTGGCGTGCCACGCGCCGCCTCGTCGACCCGTTCGTGCACGCCTTCGCGCTGGGCGCGCTGATGGCCTTCGTCCACGCTGCAGTGGAGTCGTTCGCCTCGTCGATGTACGAGTCGCCGCCGCGCATCTATCTCGCCTTCGGCGCGGTCGCCGTGGCGCTCGCGCTGGCGCGCGCGGCGCGCGCTCGAGAGGCGCAGCCGCCGCTAGCGGAGAACTAGACGGGGCCCATCCACGAGTCGCACAGCGCTCGAATGGTGCTCAGCTTGAGCTCGTAGTGAAGGTTCACTCTGACCGCGTAGGTCGGCGGCGAGAAGACCGCCTGTCGGGGCATGGTCGCATTCTGGACGAGCTGGTACAGCTCGAGGCCGTCGGACACGGTGGCGATCGGGATGGTGGTGTAGAAGTCGCGTGGAATCCCGTTGGCCGCGGCGCGTACGTTCTGCGCCCGGGAGTACGAGGCGCGCACGCGCTTGATCGCTTCAAAGATGAACGTCTGCTGGCGAGCGGCACGCTTGAAGTCGCTGTTGGCGGCGCCGCCGACCGTGCCGTGACGGCTGCGCACGTAGACCAGCGCGCGGTTGCAGTGCATCACCCCTGACCAGTCGGTTACCGGCTTGGGGTAGCCGCCGTAGCAGCGCTCGGCGTTCGCGCCCTCCAGAAAAGCCGAAGCGTCGGCGACGAAGCGCGCCCCGGTCGGCCAGCCCGGCTTGTCGATGTAGCCCGGGTCGCGGATCTCCGCCGGGATGGCGGCCGGAATGCCATCCGCCTCGTCGACGAGGGTGTCGAAGCCGTTGAAGCGGATGTAGGCGACGTAGTCGATCGGTGTGGCCAGCAGGTAGGCGATCTCCTGGCGCAGCTTCTCCATGCCGCCCTCGCGGCTGCCGCCGCTCTTCTTCTTGAAGTACTTGAACATGCCGTTGATCTTGCTCTTGAAGATGCCGCCGCCAAGCGACGGCGCCAGCGGGATGCGCGCCGTGTCGCGCGGGATGCTGACCGCGGAGATCTCGTGGTTGTTGGGGTTGAGGCTCATGACCATGATCGTGTCGGTCCGCTCGCCATTGGTACGGCCGTCACGGTGATCCGACCCGACCATCAGGACTGTGATCCGCCCGTCGGTGCCGGCGTTGACCTGGCTGGGGCCGGCCATGGCCTCGACCGCATGGAGCACGAACTCCCGGCCGAGCAGGTCGTCGGCGAGGTCCAGCCAGGGCAGGACAGAGGGATGGACCTCGGCGGCGGCAACGACGGGGCCGCTCATTCCGGAGGCGCCGCTCATGACTGCCGCAAGCAGCAAGGCGACCACGGTTCGGCGCGACAGGGCGCCCGACACGGTGCTGATCATGGCCCGGGCATGATAGCGATCGCGGTGCCGAGGCCGGTGATAGATACTGTGCGGCCGATGAGGAGGGCCCAATGATGTCTGTCCGTCGCCCCATGCGACGCGCCCTGTTGGTCATGCTCGTGGGCCTGGCCGGCGCTGCGTGCGGCGGGGCGGCGACCATCGGGCCGGGCGCCCCCGACCCCAGCGCCGCCGCCGAGCAGGCGCGGACCTTCGTGACGTACGCGACGCCGAATGGCTGGGGCAACTACGGCGAGCAGTTCACGACCTTCTGCATGTTCAACTTCGGCTTCGACTGCAACCGGCCCGAGCGATCACAGGCGGAGGACATCCTGTCGGCAGAGGAGGTCCAGAAGTTCGACGCCGAGAAGAACAACCCGGGCGCGATCGTGGCCGACGTGGGCATCCTCTTCATACCCCAGGCGGAGCAGGTCCACACCCTGGCCGATTTCGAGCCACCCAATGCGGGCCTGCTGCCGGACGGCCTGCATGGCCCCGGCTGGGTGTCGACCTTTGTTGGGGTGCCCGCATTCCTGGTCAACGTTGGCTTTCTCGAGTCGCACGGGCTGCCAGTGCCCCGCTCGTGGGCCGACCTGCTCAACCCGGCCTACGCGCACATGATCGGCCTCAGCCGCGTCGGTGTGAGCGGCAGCGGCACCTACTCATTCGTGGCCATGAACCTGGCTGCCGGCGGATCGCTCGAGGACTGGCAGCCGGGTATCGACTACGCCCGCCAGCTCGTCCCAAACCTGACCTCGCAGATGTCGATGGAGACGTTCGAGCGCGGCGAGGTGCCGATCTCAGTGCGCTTCGACTTCAACCACGGCTCCAACCTTCAGGCGTTGCGCGAGCGGGGCATCCGCTTCGAGCTGATAGTGCCCAGCGACGGTTCGGTCTACGGCGAATCGACGCTGATGATGAACCGCTACGACATCGCCCACCAGGACTTCGGAAAGATGTTCATGGAGTGGGTGCTGACCGACGAGGCGCAGGCAATCTTCGCCAAGTTCGGTGCCCGGCCAATTCGCTCGGTGGTGGGCGACAACCGGTTGGTCGTCCCCGACGAGGCGCGCGCCAACTGGCTGCCGGACGCGGCCTACGCCAACGTGCGCACAGTCGACTATGAGCAGCTCGATCCGGGCGACATCGTCGACATCTGGGAGAACCAGGTCCTCGGCGGCAGCTGAGCCGTGAGCGTTCTCGGCCGGACGCTGTCGGGCTGGCTCGGCGCCCTGCCGCTGCTGGTCATCGTCGCGCTCTTCCTCGTCGCGCCGATCGGCGTCCTGCTGGCGCGCTCGTTCATTACCGCCGAAGGTCTCAGCCTCGACATCTGGGCGGGCCTGCTGGATAGCCCGCACACGCGCAAGGCGCTGCTGACCAGCGTCGCGCTGGGCGCCACATGCGCCTTCTTCAGCACGCTCATCGGCACGCCCCTGGCGTGGCTCGTCAGCCGGCTCACGGCGGGGCCGCGCGCGGCCTGGCTGGGCATATTCAACGTCGCTGCGCACTTCGGCGGCATCGGCCTTGCCTTCGCCTACGTCATCAGCCTGGGCGGGTATGGCATGGTGACGCTCTTCGCGCGCAGCCTGGGCTTCGATCTGCATCCGCCGGCGCGCGACTCCTTCGCCGCCCTCGCGATCACGTACGAGTACGCCAACATCCCGCTCTTCGTGCTGCTCGCCCTGCCGGCAATGGGAATCGTGCGTGACGAGTGGTACGAGGCGGCGCAGACCGCGTCGGCCACGCGCTGGCAATTCTGGCGGCGCATCGGGCTGCCGCTGCTGGCGCCGTTCATCCTGGGCGGCGCGCTGCTGTCGTTCACCTGGGCGATCGGTATCTACGGCATCGCGTACGCACTGGCCGGCTCCTCGCCTACGGTGCCCACTCGGCTGCTGACGCTCCAGATCGGCCAGACCATCGCCGACGACGCGGTCACCGGCTCCGCCCGTGCGGGAGCGCTGTCGGTGCTGCTGATCGTGCTCGCGGTGGTCGCGCTCGCCGGCTACCGCCTGCTCGTCCGGCGTGGGCTGCGCTGGTTCGGCGGCCACACTCCCGCTGACGCGCCGACGCGGTACGCGGCGGCTGGGCCGGCGGGCGGCACTGCGGCCGCCACCTCTCGCGCGACCGCACAGCCACGGACCGGCAACTGGCTGCGCCGCGGCCTGTTCGCCATCGTCGCGACCCTCCTCGGGCTGCCGCTGCTGGCGCTCGCGCTGTACTCGGTCGCTACCCGCTGGACCGACCGCGCCCTGCCTGACGGGTACACGCTAGCCCACTGGCTGGGAGCGTTCGCCGACGACCGTGCGCTCAACGCGGTGCTGACGTCGTTATCGCTGAGCACGCTGACCACGTTCCTGACGCTCGCCCTGGTCGTGCCCGCGGTGTACTGGGCGCGGACGGTCAACCCGCGCGTGCGCGCGGCGCTCGAGACCGCCGCGGCGATCCCGTTCGCGCTGCCCTTCCTGGTGATCGGCCTCGCGCTGCTCCAGTTTTCCGGCATGGTCGCGCCCTCGCTGCAGGGGACCTACCCGCTGCTGCTCGCGGGCTACGTGGCGGTCACATTCCCGTTCGTCTACTGGGCAGTCGATGGGGCGATGGCCGCGGCGGGCGTCGAACGGCTCAGCCAGGCTGCGGAGGCATGTGGCGCGTCGCGCCGCCAGACGATCCTGCGCGTCGTGCTGCCCAACATCAGGACCGGCCTGGCCAGCGGCGCGATGCTCGCCTTCGCCACGGTCATCGGCGAGTATGCCCTCGTCAGCGTGCTCGCCTCGTCGGTCAACACAATCCCGGTATGGAGCGCCCACGTCCTGCTCGATCGGAACAACAACCCAGGTTTCGCGCCGCTCGCCGTGGTCACGCTGAGCGTCTTCGGGCTGCTCATCGCGCTGGCCCTGGTCGTCAGCCGGGTCACGCGCGGCCAGGTTCTGCGCGAAGCGCCTTCAGCGGGTGAGGCAGCGGGTTGACGAGCGCCATCGGCCTCGAGCGGGTCAGCCGTCATTTCGGCCGTGTCCGCGCGCTCGACGACCTGTCGCTCGACGTCGCGCCGGGTGAGCTGCTGGCCCTGCTCGGCCCGTCCGGTTGCGGCAAGACGACCTTCCTGCGCGTCGTCGCCGGCCTCGAGCGGCCGGACCGCGGACGGGTGCTGATCGGCGGCACGGACGTCACTGCGCTGCCGGCGCGCAAGCGGCCCATCGGCATGGTCTTCCAGTCGTACGCGCTGTTTCCCAACCTGACCGTCGCCGGCAACATCCGCTTCCCGCTCGACGTGCGCCACGTCCCGCGCGCCCAAGCAGACAGACGCGTGGCCGAGCTGCTGGAGCTGGTTCAGCTCGAAGCTGAGACGAATCGCTACCCGCACCAGATCTCAGGCGGCCAGGCGCAGCGCTGCGCACTCGCCCGGGCGCTCGCGCCGCGGCCGCAGGTACTGCTGCTCGACGAGCCGCTGTCCGCGCTTGACGTCGTCGTTCGCTCGCAGCTGCGCGACGAGATCAGGCGCGTCCAGCAGTCGGTCGGCACGACGACCGTGTACGTCACCCACGATCAGTCCGAGGCCCTCGCGATCGCCGACCGGGTGGCGCTCATGAACCGCGGCCGGATCGAGCAGATCGGCCGCCCCGAGGAGGTCTACCGCGCGCCGGCGTCGCTCTTCTCGGCGACTTTCGTTGGCGGCCGCAATGCGTTGGAGCTGCCGGTCGTCAACGGCCGGGTCAGCCTGGGCGCGGCCTTTGAGCTCGCCGCGCCGGCGAACGTGAACGGACGCGTGATGGCGCTCATCGCACCCGAGGACGTCGTCGTCGGGCGGCCGACTGATCGCGGGCTGCCGGCCATGGTCAGCGGGCGGACCTTCCACGGTGCGGTCACGCGCCTCGCGCTCATCATGGAAGTCGACGGGCGGCCGGTCGGCCTGAGCGCCGACGTCGCGTCACGGGTCGCGCTCGGGCTCGACGATCGCGCCGCGGTGACATTGCGCGTCGAGCCCGACCACGTGCGCCTCTTTCCGGCGTAGCGATCTATCGGGCTAGACGCTCGGCTGGCGGAGCGGCAGCTCGGCCAGCCCCCACGGCACGAGCAGCTCGCGGAACGCCGCCGCCTGGGCGTCGTAGACGCGCGGCCAGTCCTTCTGCGGCAGGTTGTGCGGCCGCGTCGGCGTGCGGTTCGCGTCGACGACATAGATCACGCCGTTGATCTCGTCGCGCAGCACGTCAAGCTCGCCGTAATCCATGTCCATTGCTCGGGCGAAGCGCAGCAGCAGCGCCTGCTCGGTAGCGGAGAAGAGCTCGTCCGGGGCGCGCGGCACGCTCAACCGCGTGCCCGTGAACCACTCCGGCTCTGGCCGCCACTTCTCGTACGCGAGGGCCAGGTGGGTCCCAGTCACGACGACGCGCAGCTGGTGGATCTGGCCGTCGATGCGGCAGTCGACCAGGCGCTGGTAGACGAATCCGCGGCGGCGCCGCGCGAGCGGTCCGGTCACGATCCGCCCACCGTGGCGCGCATTCTCCTCTGGCTTCTCGACCAGTGGCCCTGACGCGGTCAGCGGATCGACCGTCAGGGGGTAGCCCGCGACTTCGGCCCACGCATCGGCGACTCGACTCTTGGATACGTCGAGGCAGCACGCGTTGATCGCGTTGGCCGGCAGGCGGGCGGCATCGCCAGCCGGGAACCAGGTGCCCGTCTCCCAGGCGATCGTCGGCTGGTCGGCGCGCGGTGTAAAGCCGGCGCGCAACCCGAGCCGCTCCATGATCTGGAAGATCGGCGCGATCGGCTGCGGTCGGAGCGGCCAGAAGTTGAGCACCGGCGCACAGGCAGGCAGGCGCGCGTTATGGCGCGCCGCGCCGCGCGTGGCCACGACCCAGCGACGCGTCTGACGCACCGTCAGCCGGCCGCGCCACGGCTCGGGGAGACGCTTGAACAGCGAGCGTGGCGTCATCGGCGCAGCCTACCCGCTCGCAGTGCGCGGGCGACTATGGGTAGAGGCTGGGGAAGCGCGCTTCGTGGTTGGGGTGATAGTTGGCAGCGTTGTCGAGCGCATCGAGCAGCTTGCGCGTGCCGCCGATGCCGTACTTGTTGGCGACGTAGTAGTTGCGCAGGCCCTGGTAGAAATCGGCATTCCCGACGTGGTCGCGATAAGCATCCAGGTACTTGTAGCCCTGGTAGTACACGACCGCGACATAACAATCGCCCGGGCTGGTGTAGATGGTCCGATCGAGGTTGCCGCCGGGGCACTTGCTCGACGTCCAGGTGCCGGCGATCTCGCGGCCCAGGAACTCGGCCACGGCCTCGTCGGCGAATGGCTCGAGACCCTGGTCGTTGCCGACCATGGAGTAGAACCATTCGTGAGCGACCTCGTGCACGACCATGTAGTCGAGCAGGCTGCCCGCATCCCTGGGGATCCAGTTCAGGTTGGGCGACTCCATGCCGTACCACGGGCCGACCTCGGCGATGTTGAGGAAGTCTTCGGGATAGGTGCCGATCTTGTCACTGAAGAGGTTGAAGCCATCCACAGCGCGGTCAAGGACTCTCGCCTGGGGCAGCGTACGGTAGAAGAAGGTGATCGTCGTGCCCCTGGTGACACGCGACGCCGTCTGGTAGTCGGGCGCGGCACTGAAGTTGAAGTCGCGCACGTTATGCGCCTCGAAGGTCTGCGTCAGCCCATTGGGGCCGGTGCGCCGGCCGCTGCTGGCAATGACCAGCGGTTGATCGGTGGTGATCTGCACATCCACTCTCGTGCTCGAAGGCGTGACGTATGACTCGCCGCCGCCAACATTGCCGAATCGCGCCGTGCGCGACAGCCACGGTATCCAGCGATACGCGGTCATGACCCCGCCGCGGCGAACGAACTGCCACTTGTATCCGCCCGCCTTTGACGCGAGCGTCGCGTTGTAGTTGATGACCACGTCGGCGCTGCTGCCGGCACCGAGCGGTGGACTGAACGGCACGAGCACCGTCTGGTCGGAGATCGTCTCGCTGACCGCGCTG
>Ga0209342_10004494_pt1 | contig 14513 bp, 15 predicted proteins | sample RifCSP16_2_FD_184023 | JGI IMG/M metagenome (GOLD analysis project Ga0209342, IMG submission 184023) | Soil microbial communities from Rifle, Colorado - Rifle CSP2_sed 16_2 (SPAdes) (version 2) | ecosystem: Environmental > Terrestrial > Deep subsurface > Rock core/Sediment | place: Rifle... | reverse complement strand
TGCGGTACGCGACCGGGATGCTGCGGTAGATGCCGTTCCGCTGGCCGGTGAAGCGCGGGCGGATGGTTTCGGTGACGTCAATCACGCCGTCGGCGTTGACGTGCACCTCGACGTCGAAGCTCTGGATGACCAGCTCTTTGGCCGCAGCCGGCGCGTCCGCGAGCAGCAGGAAGGAAAAAAGGAGAGCCAGGCGACGCATCCGCCACCTCCGCGCCCGGTTAGCGGGCGCCGGTTTCGAAGCTGACCTTGGGCGCTTCGCGTTGCGCGGCGTCGGCCAGCTCGAAGAACTCGCGCGTCTTGAAGGCGAAAAGGCTGGCGATGATGTTCGAGGGGAACATCTGGATCTTGGTGTTGAGGTCGCGCACCACGGCGTTGTAGTAGCGGCGGGCGTTCTGGATGGCCTCTTCGATCTGGCCCAAAGTGTTCTGAAGCTGGGTAAAGCTCTCGACGGCGCGCAGCTGCGGGTAGGCTTCGGCCAGCGCGAAGAGCTGCCGCAGCGCCCCGGTCAGGATGTTCTCGGCTTCGGCCTTGGCCGCCGGCCCCTGGGCGCTCATGGCGGTGCTGCGGGCCTTGATGACGTTCTCGAGCGTGGTTTTTTCGTGCGCGGCGTAGCCCTTGACGGTTTCGACCACGTTGGGGATGAGGTCGTAGCGGCGCTTGAGCTGGACGTCAATGTCGGCCCAGGCGTTGTCGCATTGCACGCGCAGGCGCACCAGGGCGTTGTAGATGCTGACGACGATGACGACCAGCGCCAGCAGGACTACCAGAAGAATGAGGCCCATCAGCGTACCCTCGCGTGTGAGATTTTGACCGCGGCTCCCCGAATGGCGCCGACTATACTCCCCGCCGGCCCCGGTGTAAAGCGGCGCGGTTTACTCCTCGTCTTCTCCGATGTCGCCGAAGCGGAAGGCTGTGATGAGCCAGCGGTCGCCTTGGTGGACCAGGGTCCAGCGCACGGGGGTGACGGTGCCGTCCTGCCCGGTGTGGGTGCCGCGCAGCGTGGCGACGTTGTTCTGGATGCTGCGGTTGGAGAAGGTGGTGTCGGTGGTCTTGAGCACGCTCGCGTTGGTCTCGACGTAGCCCTGGAAGTCTTCGATTGGCATCTGCTGCTGCACGCTCACGTGCAGGTAGGTGTAGGCGCGGGCATAGTCGCCCTGGTTGATGGCGGCGAGGTGCGCCCGCACGGCTTCGACGGGCGGCGCCGTCGCCTTGAACACGAACCAGACGAGGCCTCCGATCCCGGCCGCGATGAGAACCACGACGACCGCGACGATCGCCACCACCGTGATGATGGTCTTCTTTTCCATGGACGGCCTCCTTGAGGGTGCTCGTGGGCGCGGAGTCTAGCGCGCCCCGGCGCGAAAAACAAGCCGACGCCGCGCAACTTTTTCGGTTGGCGCGCCGACAATCGCCCTGAACTAGTGGGGCAGACATTCTTGTCTGTCGGCGGACAGGAATGTCCGCCCCACTGGAGTAGAGGAGGCTAGCGCTCCAGGGTGGCGGGGGAGGCGGGCGGGGCGTCGCCCGCAGCGGCGGCTTCCAGCCGCTCACGGGTGAGGCCGGCCTCGGCGAGAAGCCGCGCCGGCATGGGGTCTTTGCCGGCCAGCAGCCCGAGCAGCAAGTGCGCCAGGCCCACCGCGGTCTGACCGCGCTGCGTCGCCTGTTGCTGCGCGGCGGCGAGCGCCGCCTGCGCCGCCGCCGAGAGCTTCATCTCTTCGCTCGCCCAGGGGCCGGGCTGCAAGCGCCCGGCGTACTCCTGCTTCAGCCGTTGCCGGACGCCTTCGGGCGTCAGCCGCCCGGCCGTAAGCTCGGCCGCCCACTCGGAAGCTTCCTGGACGACGCCGAAGAGGATGTGCCCCGGCTCGATGGCGCCGGTGACGACGTAGCGCGCCTCGTAGTCGGCCAGCGTCACCGCCCGCCGCGCCGCCTCGGTGAATTTTTCGAGATCGATCATTGCCGCTGTTGCTCCCCGCGCAAAGCCCTATGCTACCATTCTGGGGGAAGGCGGCTGAAGGCAAGATGGACTTGCGGCGAAAAGTCGAAGAGATCATCCGGCGCGGGAAACTGCTCGAGCCGGGGATGCGGGTGGCGGTCGGCTGCTCGGGCGGAGCCGACTCGGTGGCGCTCGCCTGCCTGCTCGCCGAGCTGAAGGAAACGCTCGGGCTGCGGCTTCTGCTCGTCCACTTGAACCATCAACTGCGCGGCGCGGAGGCGGACGCCGACGAAGCCTTCGTCCGGAAACTGGCTGAGCGGCTGGAAGTTGAGTTCCTCGCGCGCCGCGAGGACGTTGGCGCGCGGGCTCAACGCGACAAGACCAACTTGGAAGAAGCCGGGCGGCAGACGCGGCTGGAGTTCTTCGCTTCGCTCATCGCGGCGGGTAAGGCCGACGCGGTGGCGTTGGCGCACACGCTGGACGACCAGGCGGAGACGGTGCTCGGGCGGCTGGTACGCGGGGCGGGGACGAAGGGCCTGGCGGGCATCTACCCGGTGGTCGAGCTGACACCGGCGGGGAAGCTGGTGCGGCCGCTGCTCGGCATCCGGCGCGGCGAGCTGCGCGAATACCTCGCCGAGCGCGAGCAGGCGTGGCGCGAAGACGCCTCAAACCTCGACCGGCGGCGGCTGCGCAACCGGATTCGGCTGGAGCTCCTGCCGCAGTTGAACCCCGCCTCCATCGAGCACCTCGGGCGGCTGGCGGCGCACGCCCGCGAAGAAGAAAGTTTCTGGGCGGCCTACGTCGAAGAGCGCTTTCGCGCCCTCGTCGATGTTGCTCCCGGAAAGGATTTGAAATTTGAGATTTCAGATCTCATGAAACCCGACCCGCTACTCAAAAAGCTGCCCGCGCGGCGCGCGGCGGAAGCCGAGCGGGCAGTAGCGCGGCGGCTGGTGCGCCGGGCATTGTCGGAAGCGCGGGGCGACTTGCGGCGCCTCACGCAGACGCACGTCGAAAGCGTCCTGCGGTTGGCCGGCGAGGGGCAGAGCGGCCAGCGGGTGGTGCTGCCGGGCGTCGAAGTCGAGCGGCAGTTCGACCGTCTGGTCTTCCGCCCGGCTGCAACTCGCGCTGGTGTTCCTCCGCGCTTCGAGCTGCGCGTCGAAGCCCCCGGCGGCATCGAACTGCCGGGCGGCGGCGCGCTCACGTTCAAGCTAGTTGCTTTGGGGGGCGGAGAACCGGAGTATAATGACCGCAGGCAATTTGTGGACGCCGCGCGGGCGCCGTTTCCGCTGCGGGTGCGGAACTGGCAGCCGGGTGACGCCTACCAGCCTCTCGGGACCGCCCGGGTGCAGAAGCTGAAAACGCTCTTCCGCGAGCAGCGGGTTCCCCGGGAGGAGCGGGCGCGCACGCCGGTGGTGCTCTCGAAAGGCGAGATTGTCTGGGTGCCGCGGCTGGGCGTGGCCGCCGCCTACGGGCTGACGGCCGCAAGCCGTACGGCGCTCCTGATCGAGGAGAGAGCAGAGTGAAGCCGCTCAAAGTGCTCTTCAAGCCGGAAGCCATCGCCCGCCGCGTGCGCGAGCTCGGCCGGCAGATCAGCCGCGACTTCCGCGGCCAGACCCTGGACGTGGTCGTGCTCATCGACAACGGCTACATCTTCATGGCCGACCTGGTGCGGGCGCTCGATGTCCCCACCCGCTGCCACTTCATCCGCACCGAAACCCGCGACATCACCGACCCCAACACCGGCAAGGAGCGCAAGGAGATTTTCTACACGCCGGAAATCGCCGCCGAGGACAAGAACATCCTGCTGGTAGACGGCGTGCTGCAATCGGGCATCACCACCGACTTCCTGCTGCGGCGCATCTACCTCCACCGCCCGCGCACCGTCAAGACCGTGGTCTGCATCGACAAGCCCGGCGAACGCAAAGTTTTCCTCGAGCCCGATTACTGGGCCTTCCGGCTGGCATCTAACAGCGTAGTGGTCGGCTACGGGCTTTCCTGGGACGGGCTGCACGGCAACCTGCCCTACCTGGGGACCTGGGCGGCGGCCCCGGCGGCGGCGCCGGTGAAGAAGGTTCCGGCGCCCCCGAGTCGGGCGCGGGCGGCCAAGCCGAAGGCCAAGGCCAAGAAAGGGAGGAAGTGACCCCGGTGAACACGACCCTGCGGACGGTCCTCTTCTGGGTGGCCCTGGCGGTGCTGATTGTGCTGTTCATCCGCATGGCCGGCGTGGGCTTCGGGCCGCGCGAGCAGGAGCCGTCCTTTACCGAGTTCATGGACAAGGTCAAGGCCGGGCAGGTGGCGGAGGTCGAGCTGCGCGGCAACCAGGTGCTCGGGGTCTACCGCGACCAGAGCAAGTTCAAGACCTACATCCCGCCCGAGTTCCCCGACGTCTACAGGGTGCTGCTGGAGCAGGGCGTGAAAATCAAGGTGAAGGACGCCGCCGGGCCCTCCTGGCTCACCTGGGGGGTGAACCTGCTGCCGCTGCTGCTGCTGGTCGGCTTCTGGGTTTTCATCATGCGGCAGATGCAGGCGGGCGGGAACAAAGCCTTGAGCTTCGGCAAGAGCCGCGCCCGGCTGATCAGCTCCGGGCAGAAGAAGGTCACCTTCAAGGACGTGGCCGGCGTCGAAGAAGCCAAAGAGGAGCTGCAAGAAATCATCGAGTTCCTCAAGGACCCGCAGCGCTTCCAGAAGCTCGGCGGGCGCATCCCCAAGGGCGTGCTGCTGGTGGGGCCGCCGGGGACGGGCAAGACGCTGCTGGCCCGCGCCATCGCCGGCGAAGCCAACGTGCCCTTCTTCTCCATCTCCGGCTCCGACTTCGTGGAGATGTTCGTGGGGGTGGGCGCCAGCCGCGTCCGCGACCTCTTCGAGCAGGGCAAGAAGAACGCTCCCTGCATCATCTTCATTGACGAGCTGGACGCCGTCGGGCGCCACCGCGGGGCCGGCCTGGGCGGCGGCCACGACGAGCGCGAGCAGACGCTGAACGCCATGCTGGTGGAGATGGACGGGTTCGACTCCAACGAAGGCGTCATCCTCATCGCCGCCACCAACCGCCCGGACGTGCTCGACCCGGCGCTCTTGCGCCCGGGACGCTTCGACCGCCGCGTGGTCGTGCCGCGGCCGGACTTCAAGGGCCGCGAAGAAATCCTCAAGGTGCACGTGCGCAAGATCCCGCTGGCGCCGGACGTGGACCTCTCGGTGCTCGGCCGCGGCACGCCGGGCTTTTCCGGGGCCGACCTGGCCAACATGGTCAACGAAGCCGCGCTGCTGGCCGCCCGCCGCAACCAGAAATCCGTCCTGATGGACGACTTCGAGCAGGCCAAGGACAAAGTCTTGATGGGCGCCGAGCGCCGCTCCATGATCATCTCCGACGAGGAGAAGCGCAACACCGCCTACCACGAGGCCGGGCACGCGCTGGTGGCGATGATGATGCCGTACGCCGACCCGCTGCACAAGGTCACTATCATCCCCCGCGGCATGGCCCTGGGCGTCACCATGCAGCTGCCGGTGGACGACAAGCACACCTACACGAAAGATTTTCTCGAGTCGCAGCTGGCGGTGATGATGGGCGGGCGCGTGGCCGAGGAAATCTTCCTCGGCAAGCTCACCACCGGGGCCGGCAACGACTTCGAGCAAGGCACCGAGCTGGCGCGCAAGATGGTCTGCGAGTGGGGCATGAGCGAGATGGGCCCGCTCACCTTCGGGAAGAAAGAGGAGGCCATCTTCCTCGGGCGCGAGATCGCCCAGCACCGCGACTACTCCGAAGACACCGCCATCCGCATCGACCAGGAAGTGAAGAAGATCATCATGAACGCCTACCGGCGCGCCCGCGCCTGCGTTGAGCAGAACCGCGAGGCCCTGGAGCGCATCGCCCAGGCGTTGCTGGTGCGCGAGGTGCTCGACGGCGCCGACATCAAGCTGCTCATCGAAGGCAAGTCCCTGCCGGAGAAGCCGGCGCCGCCGGCGGCGAAGCCCGCCGAGGTGGAGCCCGCGCCTTCACCCAAGGCGGCCCCCAAGCCCGCTCCCGCCTTCACCAAGGGCAGCCGCGAAAAGCCCGCCCCGGCGTAGTCTCGGAGGCTGCGCATGGCCAGCAAGAAGACCAAGGCGGCGTTCGAGGTGGCCTGCCCCCACTGCGGCGCCCAGCTCACCGTGGACGCCGAAATGCACGCCGTGCTCGAGCATGTCCCGCCGCCGCCCAAGTCCGACTTCGACTTCGACCAGCAGCTCAAAGGCCTGGGCGAGGCGGAGCGCAAGCGCGAGGAGCTCTTCCGCCAGCAGATGGCCGCCGAGAAAGACCGCTCCAAGCTCCTCGAGCGTAAGTTCGAAGAGTCGCTGAAGAAGCGCAAGGACGAGCCCGTCACCAAGCCCCTGCGCGACATCGACCTCGACTGAACCTCTCTCCGCCTGTGCTATACTGCGCGGGCTCTCGCGTTCATTCCCCGAAGGAGGCAGCCATGCGGCTCCGCATTCTCCTGGCGATTCTTCTCTTTGCGTCGCCCGCGCTGGCGCAGACAACGGCCATTCGCGCCGGGCACCTGGTTGACCCGGCCACCGGCGGCGTCACCCACAACCAGACCATCCTCGTCAAAGACGGCAAGATCGTCGCCGTGGGCGCGCAGGTGCGCCTGCCGGCGGACGCCGAAGTCATTGACCTGTCCAATGCTTGGGTGCTGCCCGGCCTGATGGACGCCCACACCCACGTCACCATGAACCTGCCGCCCGCGCCCACCGGGGTTTCCCTCTGGGAGTCCTATTTCGCCCGGGAGAGCACCGGCCTGCGGGTGCTGCAAGGCGTGCTGAACGCCCGCCTCCTGCTCGAGGCCGGTTTCACCGTCGTCCGCGACGTCGGCAACGCCGCCAACTTCGCCGACACCGACCTGCGCAAAGGCATCGAGCGCGGCTGGATCGTCGGGCCCACCATCATCAACACCGGGAAAATCATCGCGCCCTTCGGCGGCCAGTTCCACAACATCGCGCCCGAGCAGGGGCCCATCTGGCAGTTCGAGTACCTTGACGCCGACACCCCCGACGAAGTGCGCAAGGCTGTCCGGCAAAACATCTACTACGGGGCCAAGGCCATCAAGCTGGTGTGCGATAACAGCGCCTACCATTACAGCGACGCCGAGCTGCGCGCCGCCGTCGAAGAGACGCACGGCGCCGGGTTGAAGATCGCCGTGCACGCTTATGGCGATGACGCCGCGCGGCGCGTGGTCATGGCCGGGGCCGACTCCATCGAGCACGGCTTCGAGCTCTCCGACGACCTGCTGCGGCTGATGAAGGAGAAGGGAACGTTCCTCGTCGGCACCGACTTCCCCACCGAGCACCTCGTGCAGATGGGCGGGCTGATCAAGGACCCGCAGAAGATGGGCGAGCGCATCGTTGACCGGCTGCGCCGCGCCCACCAGGTCGGCGTCAAGATGGCTTTCGGGTCGGATGCGGTGGTGGACTTGCCCGGCAAAGACCGCGCCCAGATGACACTCGACTTCCTCGCCGTCTGGACCGCCGCCGGCATCCCGCCCGCGGACATCCTGAAGGCGATGACGACGAACGCCGCCGAGCTCCTCGATATTCAGAAGGAGCGCGGCGCCCTCGCCACAGGCCAAGCCGCCGACATCATCGCCACCCCCGCCAACCCGCTGGACGACATCCAGGCGCTCCGCCGCGTCCACTTCGTCATGAAAGACGGCCGCCTCATCAAGCGGCCCAAGTAGGCCAATAGACACCCCGACACGGAACCGGTGGGGTATAACTGAGGAAATCCTTTTTGGCTTATTTCTGTTCTGCTTCGCGCACGGTGGCCTCAACGGTGGATTCCCCGTGGGCGAAGCTAGATACGCGGGTTCCAGCCGGGATTATAGCTGGCTTTCCTTTCTTCAGTCCCCACACCGGAGCGGCTGGCCAGAAGAAAATCGCGGTGACGACCACTGCTGCGGCAACCTTGCCACTGGACCCTCCACCCTCCAACTCTTTGGTGAGCCTCAGCGGAAGCCTCTGCCCGTCCACAGAATGAACGTCCTGAATAGACCAAACTAACTTCCCCGCTCGTCCCCAGTGGCGAGCCTTCTTGACCTCTACTACACGTCCCCTTGCAGGGGCACCGCGCTCGATCACAGTTACACCATCGATCACCACGGGCTGCACTACGGAGAAATCAATGAGACTGCCCTCCTGAACGGCCTCTGAGGACACATTTTCGACCAACTCCAGCTCGACTGGAGTGCCGTCCGGAATCTCTACCTTCGTCTTGGCTGGGCCCGGAGTGGGTGCTTCTGCGACTCGAGTCGCCTGAGCAGGGGAAGCTTCCACGTTCCCCAGGATCATCGCTAGGATCACTGACTGAGGAACATTCGCGGTTATTAGCTCCTGGAGCGCCGCTGGGGACGTGTCGAACTTCGAAGGTGTCGAACGAATCTTGGCGATGATGATGTCCTCGCTGAGCCCCATCTTGAATAAATCGAGAACGTCTTTGTTCGTTAGAGGGACCTGCGCGGACGTGCTCTCAGCTGTCTGCGGTGGTTGGCCCTGAGTTTGCGCCAGTGCTGGCAACCACGTCAGAAGGAAGCAAAGGGAGACGGCCACGATTTTTCTAATGCCTTGCGTCCAGGTTTTGGGAAGGAAGAGATGCAGCCGAGCAGCTTTCATACGTCACTCTCCACAGCGGGAGGGAAAATTCTTGCTGAATTCTACCAAGGCGTGGCGAACACGTCAACGAGCCGACCAAAAGTGTCGTCTCGGGCGGAGTCCACGAGCATACTCGTGGCCAACGTGATGCGTCTCCTTGGCTAGCGTTTGCCGGAGGGCAGGAAGCTGGCGAGCAGCAGGGCGGCGAGGGCGGCGGCCAGAAGATAGAGGCCCAGCTCGGGGTTGACCATCACCTGTTCGGCCACTTTCTTGCGCAGGCCGCCGAAAATCGGAATCCGCGAGCCGCCGCCCCCGCCGACCATCTCTTTCACGCCGCCGCTCAACCAGTAGACCGAAATCACCGAGTAGACCCCGGCGAGCAACCCCACCGCCGCCGTGACGTTCAAGGCGCGGTCTTTGCGCAGCAGGGCCAGCGCCGCGCCGACAAGAAGCGACAAATAAGCCAGCGGCAGCGTCACCGCCAGCGCCTGCGCCTGCTTCACCGCGAGCGGCGCCTCCTGGCGCTTCTTGCGGAGGAAGTCGCCCTGGATCTTGCCGAGCGCGTCGTTCAACCCGAGGTCGTCCCGCCGCGGTTTCTTTTCTTCGCCGGGCTTCACCACGTCCCAGCCCGAGATGCGCTGGTCGCCCACCATCGGCGCGCGCACGCGCACCAGCGGCAGGAAGAACGTAGCCAGCCCGAAGACGGCCACCGCCACGACAATGAGCTTCTTCAACACGGCACGAGCTAGGACAATCTACCACAGAGGCGCAGAGGACGCAGAGGGTGCGCCTCCCCCATCGGCATCGCCTATAATGGCGGCTCCGGAGGCTCCATGCAAGCGCGGCGCCGCTATGTGCTCACCTTGCCCCGGGCGAAGATCGTCCTGGGCCCGCGCACGCTGCTGATGGGCGTGCTGAACGTGACGCCGGATTCGTTCAGCGACGGCGGACGCTTCCTTGATCCCGACCGGGCCGCCGCCCACGCCCTCGCCATGCAGCGCGCCGGGGCCGATTTGATTGACATCGGCGGCGAATCCACCCGGCCCGGCTCAGCCGGCGTCTCGGCCGCGGTTGAGCTCCGCCGCGTTCTGCCCGTGCTGCGGCGGCTGCGCGGGCGCCTGCGCGTCCCGATTTCGATTGACACCGCCAAGGCCGACGTCGCCGAAGCCGCCCTTCAGGCCGGGGCGCAGATGATTAACGACACGAGCGGCCTGCGGGCCGACCGCCGCCTGGCGGAGGTTGCCCGCCGCCACCGCGTCCCGCTCGTCCTGATGCACATCCGCGGCACCCCCCGCACCATGCAGAAGATCTCCTTCGCACGGAACATTTTGCGCGACGTCGAAAAAGGCTTGCGCTGGTCGGTGCGTCAGGCGCTCCAAGCCGGCGTGCGCCGCTCCCAGCTCCTGATTGACCCGGGGCTCGGCTTCGGGAAGACCGCCGAGCAGAACTATGAAATCGTCCAACACCTGAGCCGCCTGGGGCGCTTCCGCTTGCCCCTCCTCCTCGGCCCCTCGCGGAAGACCTTCATCGGCAAAGTGCTCGGCAACGCCCCGGCTGGCGACCGCCTGCTGGGCACGGCCGCGGCGGTCACCGCCTCGATCCTGGCCGGGGCCCACATCGTGCGCGTGCACGACGTTCGCGAGATGGTCGAGGTGGCGCGCGTCGCCGACGCCTTCCTCGCCGCCACGCCTCCTCGATGAGCGCGCCGCCCAACTGGAAGGAGAAACTCTGTTGTCCCCAGTGCCGCGGACCGCTGGCGGCTTCCCAGAGCAGCCTGCGGTGCGGGGCGTGCAAGGTCAGCTATGAAGTCGCCCATGACGTGCCTATCCTGCTCACGCCGGCCGACCGGCAACGCTTCGCGGCGCTTCTCGAAAAGGCGAGCGGCGCCCGGATGGAAGCAGAGTACGCCCGCCGCCACCAGCCCGGCCTGGGCGCGCGGCTCGCGCGGGCGCTGGCGCCCCCGCTGCCCGTCTACCACAATCCCGCCGAGCCGCCGCTGCCGCGGCCAGCCGACGGCTTGAACCTCTGGCTCGGGGGCGGCGGGCGCGAGACTCCGGGGTTTGTCAATGTTGACCTCGGGCCGTTTGCCGGTGTCGCTCTCGTCGCGCACGCGGGGCGGCTGCCCTTCGCCGACAACACCTGCGACGCGGTGGCCTGCGACGCCCTGCTCGAGCATGTCGAAGACCCGGCCGCCGTCGTGGCCGAAATCCGCCGCGTGCTCAAGCCCGGCGCGCACGTCTTGGCCACCGTGCCCTTCTGCCATCCCTGGCACGGCTACCCGGCCGACTTCCAGCGCTACACGCAGGACGGGCTCGCGCGGCTCTTCGCCGAGTTCGACTGCGTGAGCTTGGGGGTGCGCACCGGGCCGACCACGACGCTGCTCACCTTCTGTACCTACTATTGGAAGCTGATTTTTCCGGTGCACGCGGCGAACCCCGTGCGCCGCTGGTTCAACCGCTTGGTCGTGGGCGCCTGGGGCTGGCTCACATCTCCGCTGCGCTACCTTGACCGCTGGCTCAACCGCCGCCCCGACGCTCATACGCTCGCCAACCACCTCTACATTCTGGCCCGCAAGAAGTAGCAGCGTCCCTTGCGCGGGTGCAGGCGCGCACGGTATAAACGCAGGCCGGAAGCAAGGAGTCGCGGGGGAGGCCTTGCCTGTCGCGACCATAGCGTTCGACTGGGTGGCCGTCGCCGACATCCTGGTGGTGGCGGCGGTGCTCTACGCTTTTCTCAAGCTCATCAAGGACACCCGCGCCTTCCCCTTGCTGCTGGCGGTCGTGCTGCTGCTCGGGCTCTACTACGGCACGAGCTGGGCGCGCCTGGAAACGATGCGCTGGGTGCTGGCGAACCTGCTGCCCTACTTCGTCTTCGCCCTCATCGTGATTTATGCCGGGGAAATCCGCCGGGCGCTGGGACGCCTGGGGCGGCTGCCGTTGGTGGCCTCCGCCTTCGGCAACCCCGACCGCGGCGACCCTTACGACGACATCGTGCTGGCCGCCAGCCACTTTGCCCAGCACCGCATCGGCGCGCTCATCGTCATCGAGCGCGAGATCAACCTGAACACCTACATCGAGAGCGGCATCGGGCTGGACGGCCTGCTGACCTACGACCTGCTGGTGAGCGTCTTCCATCCCGGGAGCCCGCTGCACGACGGCGCCGTCATCGTGCGCAAGAACCGCGTGGCGGCGGCCGCCTGCTTCCTGCCGCTCTCGCTCAACCCGCTGCTTTCGACCCAGCTCGGCACCCGCCACCGCGCCGCCATCGGGGTGACCGAGGAGTCGGACGCGGTGGCGGTGGTGGTGAGCGAGCAGACGGGCGCCATCGCCTTGATGAGCGGCGGCACGGTGGAGCTGAACCTGACCCCCGAACAGTTGCGCGATCGTTTGCGGCGGCTGCGCCGCCAGCGCGTGCCGCGCCTGCCGGTCTCGGGCCGCGCGAGTTGACCCGATGAAGTGGCTGAAGCAACTGCTGCTCGACAACTGGTGGCTGAAGCTGCTCTCGCTCGTGCTGGCCTATGGCTTGTGGTCGGTGGTGACGCAGGCGCCGCCGGTCGAGATCCGCGTGTCGGCGCCGCTCGAGCTGCGCCACCTGCCCGCCGGGCTGGAGGCGCGCGGCGAGTTGCCGGCGCGCGTGCGCCTGCACCTGCGCGGCCCGGAAAGCCGCCTGCGCGCGCTCCAGCCGGATGAAGTGGCGGTCTTCATCAACCTGAACACCGCCACCGCCGGCCACTACCGCTTTGTCCTGGACGCCCGCAACGCCGAGGCGCCGCCGGGAGTGGAAGTCGTGAACTTCGTCCCCGGCGAAGTCGAGCTCGACCTCGTCCCGCGCTAGGGAGGGGAGCGGTTTCCGGCAAGGTTTGTCGAACCAGAGTTGTCTCGCCGAGGAGGCGCCATGCGCAAGCTGCTGGCACTGCTGTTGATCGGGCTTATCGGGATTTCGCCGCTGGCGGCGCCGGCCACGGCGGTGCCCGCGCCGGAAGCGGCCGCTCCGGCCGCAGCGCTCGCCGGGCTGGACGAGTTCGTCGCCGGGGCGATGAAGGACTGGAAGGTGCCCGGGGTGGCGGTGGCGGTGGTGAAGGACGGCCAGGTGATTCTGTCGAAGGGTTACGGCACCCGCGACGCCGACAAGCAGCTCCCGGTGACCCCCAAGACGCTTTTCGCCATCGGCTCCATCACCAAGTCGTTCACCGTCACCGCGCTCGGCATGCTGGCCGACGACGGCAAGCTCGACTGGGACAAGCCCGTGCGCGAGTACCTGCCCGAGTTCCGCCTCTACGACCAGGTGGCGAGCGAGCACATGACGCCGCGCGACCTGGTCACGCACCGCTCGGGCCTGCCCCGCCACGACGCCCTCTGGTACAACTCCACCTTCACCCGCCGGGAGATGATCGAGCGGCTGCGCTACCTCGAGCCCAGCAAAGACTTCCGCAGCACGTGGCAGTACAACAACCTGATGTTCCTCACCGCCGGGTATCTCGCCGGGCAATTGGCGGGGACGAGCTGGGAAGAGCTGGTGCGCGCGCGCATCTTCGGGCCGCTGGGGATGACGGGGAGCAACTTTTCCGTCACCGACTCCCAGAAGAGCCCCGACTTCGCCCAGCCCTACGCCACCGTGAAAGAAGAGATCAAGAAGATCCCCTTCCGGGGGATTGACGAGATGGCGCCCGCCGGCTCCATCAACTCCAACATCGAAGACATGACCCGCTATTTGCTCTTCCACATGAACCAGGGGAAGGCGGGCGAGCGGCAGCTGCTTTCCGCGACGAACGCCCAGCAGATGCAGAGCCCGCAGATGGTCATCCCCGGCGCGCTGCGCTACCCGGAGATCGGCCACTCCGCCTACGGGATGGCCTTCGTCGTCTCCAGCTACCGCGGCCACAAGATGGTGCAGCACGGCGGCGCCATTGACGGCTTTATCGCCCTGCTCACCTTCCTGCCGCAGGACAATATCGGCGTCGTCGTCCTCACCAACTCCACCGTGCGCGCGCTGCCGAACGTCATCACCTACAACGTTTTCGACCGGCTGCTCGGCGCCGAGCCCGCCCCCTGGAGCGCGCGCCTGCAAGAGCTGCAAAAGAAGGAAGAGGAGTCCGAGGAGGAGGCGAAGAAGAAGGGCTACACCCCGCGGAAAGAAGGCACCGAGCCTTCACATCCACTGGCCGACTACGCGGGCGAGTACGAGCACCCCGGCTACGGCGTCGCTGCCATCGCGGTGGCCGAAGACAAGGCCGGGCTGAAGATCACCTACAACCGCCTGACCTCGCCGCTCCGGCATTTCCACTACGACGTCTTCGAGGTGCCGGAAAACCCGCTCGACCCCTTTGAGAAGGCGAAGGTCCAGTTCCTGATGAGCGTCAACGGCGACATCGACCGCGTGCTGGTGCCGCTGGAGCCGAACGTAAAGGAAATCGTCTTCACCCGCCGCGCGGAAAAAAAGATGCGCGAGCGGAGCTTCCTCGAGCCGCTCGCGGGCGAGTACACGCTTGGGCCCACCACCGTGAGCGTGACCCTCAAGGGCGAAGACACCCTGGTGCTGGTCGTGCCCGGCCAGCCGCCCTACGAGCTCGTGCCCACGCGCGGGTTGTCGTTCGACCTGAAGGGCCTGACCGGCTTCAGCATCGAGTTCAAGAAGGACGCCGCCGGCGCCGTGACCGAGGCGGTCTTCTACCAGCCCAACGGCACCTTCGTCGCCAAGAGGAAACAGCCATGACCGATGAGTTGAGCATCCTGCGCGAGCACCTGGAGCGCTACCGCGGCGTCACCTTGCAGACGCTGGCCATGGTGCCGGAGGAGAAACTGGCCTGGTACCCGGCCATCGCCCAGTTCAGCTTCGGCCAGCAGTTCTTCCACATCGCGCAGGTGGAGGAGTTCTACTCCCACGGGCTGTTCGAGGCCGACTGGAACCCGGCGCGGCTGGAGAAGCCCGCGGGGCGGTTGAGTCGCGAGCAGCTCCAGCAGAGGCT
>Ga0209342_10004493_pt1 | contig 14513 bp, 7 predicted proteins | sample RifCSP16_2_FD_184023 | JGI IMG/M metagenome (GOLD analysis project Ga0209342, IMG submission 184023) | Soil microbial communities from Rifle, Colorado - Rifle CSP2_sed 16_2 (SPAdes) (version 2) | ecosystem: Environmental > Terrestrial > Deep subsurface > Rock core/Sediment | place: Rifle... | reverse complement strand
CGCGATGCTCTCGGCAGGGAACTCATCGGGGGCGCAGCAAGCGAAAATGCCGCGGATTGGGTTTGTATGCTGGCTGACCTGTGGCGGCCCCTATTACGAAGCATTCTGGCAGGCCATGCGGCAGCTTGGTCGCGCTCAATACACGGGCGTCAACTTCGAAACCCGCAGCGGGGGAGGGGACCGCGAAACGCTTGATTTCGTCGCCGCGGAGCTCGTCCGTCTCAAGGTCGACATCATCGTCGCGGATACGACGCAATCGGCCTTGGCCGCGAAGAAAGCCACCAGCACGGTCCCCATCGTGGCGATCAGTGAAGATCCCGTTGGCTCCGGGCTCGTTCCGAACCTGGCGCGCCCAGGCGGTAACGTGACGGGGCTGTCCTCCGTGGCCCCCGAGTTGGGGGCGAAGCGGCTCGAGCTCCTCAAGAAGGCCTTTCCCAAGGCCTCACGCGTGGCCGTTCTGTGGGATCCAGCCAACCCTGTCAAGGCGCGCGCAGGGCAGGCGATGGAGAGTGCGGCGCAGACGTTGGGCGTCACGTTGCTGTCGCTCGATGCGCGCACGTCCGCCGAGTACGAGAGCGCGTTCGAGGCGATGTTCGGGCTGCAGGCTGATGCCCTTGTTCACGCCCATCGGGCATCGGATCTTACCGGCATGCAACCCGCGGTGCGGATCTCTCAGTTGGCAATGAGATATCGACTCCCCGCGATCTACCAGCAGCGAGAGTTTGTGGAGGCGGGCGGTCTCATGTCCTATGGCCCGGACTCCGCCGATCTGTTCCGACGTGCCGCCGTCTACGTTGACAAGATCCTGAAAGGCGCCAAGCCCGCCGATCTTCCCATCGAGCAGCCAACGCGATTTGAACTCGTGATCAACCTCAAGACCGCAAAGGAGCTGCGCGTGACGGTACCTCGCAAGATTCTCGCCAGGGCAGACGAGGTGATCGAATGAGAGGCGGTCTCTTCGGGAAGTACGCGGTGCTCTTCGTCGCCCTCGTGAGCGGGACCCTGCTCCTGGCCAGCCTCACCGAACTCTTTTTCTCCTATCGAGACAGCAAGGCCGCTCTGGCCAGGATCCAGCGCAAGGAGGCCCTGTCGGCAGCCCTTAAGATCGACCAGTTCGTCACCGAGATCGAACGCCAGATTGCGTTGACGACCCAGGATCCCTGGGACGACCGCGCCGTGGCCTTGGACAGGCGGGAGCTGGACTATCTCAGGCTCCTCCGCAAGGTCGCGGCGATCACCGACATCAGCTACCTGGATCCGGCAGGCAAGGAGCAGCTCCGCGTCTCCCGCCTCGCGCGGGATGTGGTGGGAAGCCGGGCCGACTTCGCTCGTGAACCGAAGTTTCTCGAGGCCAAGTCGGGGAAGAGCTACTTCAGCCCCGTGTATTTCCGCGACGAGTCCGAGCCGTACGTGACCATCGCCACGGCCGAGCGCGGGAAGACTGCCGGGGTGACAGTGGCCGACGTAAATCTAAAGTTCGTCTGGGAGGTGATCTCCCGGATCAAGATCGGCAACGCGGGACAGGCTTACGTGGTCGATTCGCGCGGCGTGCTCATCGCCCACCCGGATATCAGTCTGGTCCTCCAGAAGCGGGATCCGTCGGCCCTCCCCCAGGTCCGGGCCGCGCTGGCTGCGCGCCCTGGCTCAGCAGCGGATGAGGACACTGCCACGATCTCACCCGGTCTCCAGGGCGGGCAGGTTCTCACCGCGTACGCCGCTATCGCACCGCTCGGGTGGGTCGTCTTCGTCGAGCAGCCGCTCGGTGAGGCGTTTAAGCCTCTCCAGGCTTCGATCATCAGAAGCGCCGTCATCTTAGTGCTTGGCCTTCTGCTCTCCGTGGGAGCGAGCATCGTCCTGGCCAGACGAATGGTGACCCCGATCCGCGTCCTCCAGGCGGGCGCGGCCCGGATCGGCGCCGGCGACCTCGGTCACCGCATCGCGGTCCGGACTGGCGACGAGCTGGAGGCGCTCGGCGAGGAGTTCAACCGGACGGCAGCGCAGCTCGAAGAATCCTACGGGAACCTCGAGCAGAAGGTGGAGGCGCGCACGCGCGAGCTGACCGAGGCCCTGGAGCAGCAGACGGCGACCAGCGAGATCCTGCGTGTGATCTCGGGCTCACCGACCGATGTCCAGCCCGTCTTCGACGCCATCGTCCGGAGCGCCGTGCGGTTGTGCAACGCGGATTTCGGAGGCCTTCACCGCCTCGATGGACAGATGGTCGGCCTCAACGCCTTCTGTAACATACCCCCAGAAGAGGTCGAGGTCCTCAGGCAGCGCGTCTTCCCGTTCCCGGTGCGTCGCGACAGCGTCATAGGGCGGGCCATTCTCGACCGGAGCGTTGTCCACGTGCACGACTACCACAATGAGCCGGGGTTCGGCTTGCCGGCCGTGAAAGAGCTAGCCCGATACCGGACAGCCCTCGGTGTCCCCATGCTCCGAGATGGCGTTCCCATTGGAGTGATCACGGTCTTCCGAACCAACGTCCAGCCGTTCACCGACAAGCAGATCGAGCTGGTCACGACCTTTGCTGACCAGGCGGTCATTGCCGTCGAGAATGTTCGCCTGTTCAAGGAACTGGAGGCGCGGAACCGCGACCTCACCGAGGCGCTGGAGCAGCAGACCGCGACCAGCGAGATCTTGCGCGTCATCAGCAGCTCGCCCACGGACGTTCAGCCAGTGTTCGACATGATCGCCCGTAGCGCCGTGCATCTGTGCGAAGGTCAGTTCTGCGCCGTGTTTCGGTTCGACGGAACGCTTATTCACCTCGCCGGCCACCACGGTCTGACCTCCGAGGGGGCCGAGGCGTATCAGCGGGGATTCCCCCAACGGCCTAGCCGGGGTAGCGCCATCGGCCGCGCGACTCTAACCCGGGCCACCTCCCATATCCCGGATGTCCATAGCGATCCCGACTATACCCAACACGCCATTGCCGATGCGGTAACCTTCCGAGCCATCGTCGCTGTACCGATGCTACACGACGGCGGTCCCATCGGCGGGATTGCGGTATCCCGGTCCGAGCCGGGGCCGTTCTCCGAAAAGCAGGTCGCTCTGCTCAGGACCTTCGCCGACCAGGCCGTGATCGCGATCGAGAACGTGCGCCTCTTCACGGAACTCCAGGCCCGCAACAGCGACCTCACGGAGGCGCTGGAGCAGCAGACGGCGACCAGTGAGATCCTGCGCGTGATCAGCAGCTCGCCGACGGACGTCCAGCCGGTCTTCGACGCGATCGCTGAGAGCGCGGTGCGCTTGTGCGAGGGCGTTTTCAGCTCGGTTTATCGCTTCGACGGCGAGCTGATCCACTTCGTCGCGCACCATGGCATGGGGCCTGACGGGCTAGCTGCGATGCGAAGCACCTTCCCCACGAGGCTCGACCGCGGGGCGATTGGCTCACGCGCGATCCTGGATCGACTGCCGGTCCACGTCCCGGACGTGACGCAGGACCCGGAGATCCGGCAGCGTGGCCTTGTAAGCGCCATCGGTGTGAAGAGCGCCGTGGGGGTGCCGATGCTGCGCGAAGGGGTGCCCATCGGGTCCATCGCTGTGGGGAGAGCTCATTCGGGAGCGTTCTCAGATAGGCAGATCGCGCTGCTGACGACCTTCGCCGACCAGGCGGTGATCGCGATCGAGAACGTGCGTCTCTTCCAGGAGCTCCAGGCCCGCACGCGCGAGCTGACCGAGGCGAATGAGGGGCTAACGGAGGCCCTGGAGCAGCAAACGGCGACCGCGGAGATCCTGCGCGTGATCAGCAGTTCGCCCACCGATGTCCAGCCGGTGCTGGAGGTCGTGGTCGAAAACGCCGCGCGGCTCTGCGATGTGCCCGACGCGGCGATCTTCCGGGTCGACGGTGACCTGCTTCGGCTCGTAGCGAAAGGCGGGCCATCCCCGCTCTGGTCGATAGGAGAGGAAATTCCCATCAGCCGGAACTGGGTGACTGGGCGGGCCGTGGTCGATCGGACCACCGTCCACGTGCACGATCTCTCCGCGTCCGAAGCCGAGTTCCCGGAAGGCGCGGCGTACGCGAAGCGGTACGGCCATCGAACAACGCTAGCCACACCCCTGCTGCGCGACGGGGTCCCGATCGGGGCGATCCTGATTCGCGGAATGGAGGTCCGTCCGCTCACGGACACACAGATCAGTCTCCTGAAGACGTTCGCCGACCAGGCCGTGATCGCGATCGAGAACGTCCGCCTGTTCCAGGAACTGCAGGCGCGGACCGGCGAGCTGGCTCGATCGGTAGAGGAGCTGAAGGCCCTCGGCGAAGTCAGCCAGGCAGTTAGCTCCACGCTCGACCTCCAGACGGTGCTCAGCACGATCGTCTCCCGCGCCACCCAGCTGTCGGGTGTGGACGCTGGCGCGATCTACGAGTATGACGAGGCGCGGGAGCTCTTCGAGCTGCGCGCCACCGACAACCTGGAGGATGAGATTGTCGGCATGCTCCTGGCGACGCCCATCCGAAGGGGAGAGGGCGCCACCGGTCGCATGGCCGTCGCGCGCGAGCCGATCCAGATCCCGGACATCGCGAAGGAGAGCTACCAGAGCCCCGTTCGTGATGCCCTGCTCCGCACCGGGTACCGGGCGCTCCTTGCAGTGCCGCTCCTTCGCGAGGACCACCTCATTGGCGGTCTCACCGTGAACCGCAAAGCGCCCGGAGAGTTTCCTCCGGAGATCATCGAGTTGCTGAAGACCTTCGCCACCCAGTCGGCCCTCACCATCCAGAACGCCCGCCTCTTCCGCGAGATCGAGCAGAAGAGCCGGGAGCTGGAGGTCGCCAGCCGGCACAAGTCGGAGTTCCTCGCCAACATGAGCCACGAGCTGCGCACTCCGCTCAACGCGATCATCGGCTACAGCGAGATGCTCCAGGAGGAGGCGGAGGACCTCGGCGCCGAAGGGTTCGTCCCGGATCTCAGGAAAATCCACGCCGCGGGCAAGCACCTCCTCGAGCTGATCAACGCCGTGCTCGACCTCTCGAAGATCGAAGCCGGCAAGATGGAGCTCTACCTCGAGACCTTCGCTGTCCCGACGCTGATCCACGACATCGCGGCGGTCATCCAGCCGCTTGCCCAGAAGAACTCGAACCAGCTCGAGATCCTGTGCGATGAGACCACCGGCGCCATGCGCGCCGATCTGACCAAGGTGCGCCAGGCCCTCTTCAATCTCCTGTCCAACGCATGCAAGTTCACCGACCACGGCACGGTATCGCTGACGGTGGCGCGGGAGCCAGCCGACGGTGGTGACTGGATCACCTTCAGCGTGAGCGACACCGGCATCGGGATGACGCCCGAGCAGATGGATCGGCTCTTCCAGGAGTTCACCCAGGCCGACGCCTCCACAAGCAGAAAGTACGGCGGTACCGGTCTTGGTCTCGCCCTCAGCCGGCGGCTCGTGCGGATGATGGGGGGCGACATCACCGTGGCCAGCGAGCCGGGCCGCGGCAGCAGTTTCACGATGCGGATGCCGGTGGAGGTGGCCGCGACCAGCGAGTTGGCGGGCGCACCCCCAGCGTCCATGCCGACCGGGGCGGGCACTGTGCTCGTCATCGACGACGAGGCGACCGTGCGCGACCTCATGCAGCGCTTCCTCGTCCGGGAAGGCTTCCGGGTGGCCACCGCCAGCGGGGGCGAAGAGGGGCTCCGGCTCGCCCGCGAGCTGCGCCCGGACGTGATCACGCTCGACGTCCTGATGCCAGGGGTGGACGGCTGGGCGGTGCTGACGGCACTGAAGGCGGACCACGAGCTGGCCGGCATCCCCGTCATCATGCTGACGATCCTGGACGACAAGAACCTGGGCTATGCGCTCGGCGCCTCGGACTATCTGACGAAGCCGATCGACCGCGAGCGCCTCATTGCCACTCTCGCCAAGTACCGGCGTGGCATCTCCGTGCTCGTGGTTGACGACGACCCGGCCTTTCGCGAGCTGACCAGACGAATTTTAGAACAGGAAGGCTACACGGTGACGGAGGCTGAGAACGGGCGCGTCGCGCTGGAGCGGCTGGCTGAGACCGCGCCCGGCCTGATTCTGCTCGACCTCATGATGCCGGAGATGGACGGGTTCGACGTGGTGGCGGCCGTTCGCGACCATCCGGATTGGCAGGCGACCCCGATCATCGTGGTCACAGCCAAGGAGCTGTCGCCCGACGACCGACGTCGGCTCAACGGGAACGTGGAGCGGGTTCTCGAGAAGGGGGCATACCATCGGGACTCGCTACTGGCCGAGGTCCGCGACATGGTGGCGGCCAGCGTCGCCCGCCAGAGAGGGACGAGCTAGCCCATATGCGTTATCTTGAGTCCCCCCTTTGAAAAAGGGGGTGAGGGGGGATTTCAATAGGGGCTGACCCATGTTGAGGTACAATGCGACTCTCAAAGACAAGGCCCGTCGATTGCGGAGGAATTTGACAGACAGCGAAGCAGCTCTTTGGTCACGCTTGCGGAATAAACAGCTTCTTAGCATCCAGTTCTATCGACAGAAACCCATCGGTGAGCACATTGTGGATTTCTTCGCGCCAAGGGCAAAACTGGTCATCGAAGTGGATGGCTCACAGCACCTGGTCGGCGAGCACGCCCTGAAGGACCGAAGTCGTGATCGGTACTTGGCCTCTATTGGCTTGAAGGTGCTGCGCTTTAACAGTAGAGAAGTTCTGGAAGAAAGTAATGCTGTGGTGGAGGCTATCTACCGGACCGTTGCCGAACAGTTGAGGGCCAAAATCCCCCCTGGCCCCCCTTTTGTAAAGGGGGGAGAAGAGCAAAAGGTGGGCTAGATGCCGAAGATCCTGCTCGTCGAGGACAACGAGATGAACCGTGACATGCTCTCGCGGCGGCTCGAGAAGCGGGGCTACCAGGTGGTGCTCGCCGTCGACGGCCAGCAGGGGATCGACCTCGCCCGCGCGGAGGCGCCGGCCCTTATCCTCATGGACATGAGCCTGCCGGGGGTGGACGGGTGGGAGGCTACGCGCCAGCTCAAGGCCGCGCCCGCGACTCGCGCCATCGCTATCATCGCCCTCACCGCCCACGCCATGTCGGGCGACCGGGAGCGGGCGCTGGAGGCGGGCGCCGACGACTTCGACACCAAGCCGGTGGATCTCACCAGGCTGCTCGAGAAGATCGAGGCGCTGCTGGTCCGGAGACCAGCCCCGTGACCAAGGGTCTCGACGCCCTCGCCCAGCTCCGTCACGAGCTGCGAACGCCGCTGAACCACATCATCGGTTACAGCGAGATGCTGCTCGAGGAGGCGGCGGAGGGCAAGGGAAAGGAGCTGGAGCCCGGCCTCCGCGAGATCCACGAGGCGGCGCGCCAGGTTCTCGGCCTTGTCAACCGCCTCCTCGCGCCGTCGGCGCAGGAGCCCGCGGCCGTCGACCTGGCGTCGGTGCGCGGCGAAGTCTCTCCACTCCTGGAACGGATCGTGGCGGCGGGGACGGCCCTCCGGGGTCAGATCACCGCGGCCGGCAGTCTTCACCTCCTGCCTGATCTCGAGCGCATCCAGGCGGCCGCGGCGAGCCTTCGATCGCTGGTCGGGCCAGCCGGGGCGGAGAACGCGGGGGCGCAGCCGGCCGCCGTCGCGAGTGAGGTGCCGCGCGGCGCCGACATCGAACGCGGCGCGATCCTGGTGGTCGACGACAACGAGGGCAATCGCGAGATGCTGGCCCGGCGCTTGGCCCGGCAAGGATACCGGGTGGAGGTGGCCGCCGGCGGCCGGGAAGCCCTGGCCACCCTCGAGACGGCGCCCGTGGATCTCGTGCTCCTGGACGTCATGATGCCGGAGATGGACGGCTACGAGGTCCTCCAGCGGCTCAAGGCGGACGCGCGGTGGCGCGACGTGCCCGTCCTCATGATCTCGGCCCTCGACGAGATCTCGAGCGTGGTCCGCTGCATCGAGCTGGGAGCGGAGGACTACCTCTCGAAGCCGTTCGATCCCGTCCTTCTCCGCGCCCGCCTCGGCGCCTGCCTGGAGAAGAAGCGGCTGCGCGACCAGGAGCGCCGGCACCACGACGAGTTGGCTGAGTTGAACCGGACGCTCGAGCAGCGCGTCCAGGAGGAAGTGGCGCAGGTCGAGAGGCTCGGACGGCTCAAGCGCTTCTTCTCCCCTCAGCTCGCCGAGTTGATCGTGGCTGGTGGCGCCGAGGACCCGCTCAAAACCCACCGGCGGGAAGTCACGGTGGTCTTCCTCGACCTCCGGGGCTTCACGGCCTTCGCCGAAACCTCGGAGCCTGAGGAGGTGATGGGTGTTCTGCGCGAGTACCATGCCGAGATGGGGACGCTCATTCTCGCCCACGAGGGGACCCTGGAGCGCTTCACCGGCGACGGCATGATGATCTTCTTCAACGACCCGGCGCCGGTGCCCAACCCGGCCGATCGGGCGATCCGGATGGCGCTGGAGATGCGGGACCGGGTGGCAGAGCTGATCCAGAAGTGGCGCAAGCTGGGCTACGACCTTGATTTCGGCGTCGGTATCGCCCAGGGTTACGCCACCATCGGCGCCATAGGCTTCGAGGGACGCTGGGACTACGGCGCCATCGGCACCGTCACCAACCTCGCTGCCCGCCTCTGCGGCGAGGCCAAGCCCGGCCAGATCCTGATCTCGCAGCGGTTGCTGGGGAAGGTGGAGGAGCTGGTTGCGGTGGAGCCCGTAGGCGAGCTCACGCTCAAAGGCTTTAGCCGCTCCGTTACGACTTTCAACGTCCTCCGCCTGAAGGGATAGACGGAATACCTCAGAGATCACACCCGAAGAGCTGTCTCTCTCGCTAAAACTCCGCCCACGGAGTCGCGGTTAATGAAACGATCACCTCTGGGACATTCGCGAGGTAGTTAAGCGGGAAACCGACGGCGTGTCCACGGTACCGAGGACAATGGCCTGCTGCCGGGCCGTCAGGGCTTGCAGATGCTCCGCCGAATCAGGCGAGTGCTCTAGACGAGACGGCAACTACTGTAATCCTTAATGGCCCTATTCATCAGGCTTCCAACCTTTGAACTTCTCGCGGAGCGCTTTTTTGTCGAACTTGCCGACGCCGGTCTTGGGGATTGACTCCAGGCAGACGATGCCATCGGGGAGCCACCACTTGGCGACCAGAGGCCGCAGAAACTCCACCAGTTCCTCGGGGGTGACGGTCTGGCCGGGCCTTGGGACGACGCAGGCCAGCGGCCGTTCGTCCCACTTGGGGTGGGGGACCGCGATCACGCACGCTTCGAGGAGCTTGGGGTGGGCCATGAGGTTCTCCAGATCCACGCTTGAGATCCACTCCCCGCCGGATTTGATCAGATCTTTGGTGCGGTCGGTGATCTGGATGTACCCTTCCGGGTCAATGGTGACCACATCGCCGGTCTTGAACCACCCGTCCTCGGTGAATTGCTTGGCCCCCTCGGGATTCTCATAGTACGCGCTGATGACCCAAGGCCCGCGCACCTGGAGCTCTCCCATTGACTTGCCGTCCCACGGCGCTACCTGCCCTGCCTCATCGACAGCGCGGATCTCCACGCACACGGAGGGGAGCCCCTGCTTGGCGCGGATGTTCAGCCGCTCGGGCTCGGGAAGACTCTCCATGTGACTCTTCAGGTGCGACATGGTGCCGAGCGGGGTCATCTCGGTCATCCCCCAGGCGTGAACGATGGGGACGCCGTACTTCTTCTGGTAGGTATCGATCATGCTCTTGGGGGCCGCGGAGCCACCCACGGGCATGGCCCTGACGCTTGAGATGTCGTACTGGCCGGTTTCAAGGAGCGGGAGGAGACCGAGCCAGATGGTGGGAACGCCGGCGGTGAAGGTGACCCGCTCCCGTTGAATCAGCTCCAGAATATCTTTTGGCTGGGGCGCGGGCCCGGGATAGACCTGCGTGGCCCCAACCAGAGTCGCGCAGAATGGAAGCCCCCAGGCGTTGGCGTGGAACATGGGGACGATGGCCATGACGATGTCGCGCTCAGAGAGCGCGAACGTGTCAGCCATCGCTTGCGCCAGGGCGTGGAGGAAAAGCGCCCGATGGCTGTAGAGGGCGCCCTTTGGATGGCCGGTGGTTCCCGAGGTGTAGCACATCCCTGCCGCGTCGTTCTCGTCGAGTCGCGGCCAGTTGTCGACAGGCTTGGCGCTCCTGAGGAGCTCTTCGTAGTCCAAGGTCTCTGGAGGGGCGGCGCCTGGGACATCGGGCATGACGATGAACCGCTTGACTGTCCGGAGCTCTTTTCGAATCGGCTCGATCAACTGCCAGAGGCTTTGATCCACAAACAGGACCGAGTCGCCCGCGTGGTTCACGATGAAGGTGACGTCTTGAGGGGAGAGGCGAATGTTCATGGTGTGGTAGACAGCGCCCAAGCACGGGACAGCCCAGTAGAGCTCGAGATGGCGGTGACTGTTCCAGGCGAACGTGCCGACCCGATCGCCCTTGCCGATTCCCAAACTCTTGAGGGCCCCGCCGAGCCGCATCACCCGCTCGCCGAAGTCTCCATACGTGTAGCGGTGATATCCTGCCGGAAACCGCGTCACGATCTCTTTTTTCGGGAAGAGGCGGCAGCTTCGTTCGAAGATGTGCGTCAGGGTGAGCGGGAAATCCATCATCAGACCCTTCATCGGCGATCTCCTATGACGGCATGAAGTGGAGTAAATCGCGGGCAGGTGCGCGCGTGGGTGCCTGCCAGGGTAGCAATACTCTATTCAAGGCCCTGCATGCTGTCAACCGGTCTTTGCCCCGATCCGAATTATGATGGAAGCGACAGAGGCTCAGCGAGGGGCCTGAGGCTGGACACTCCGGCCTGGGCGTTTTTGTAGTTCGGGCCTGCGTTGTTTTCGGATCGGGGTTTACTCCGGTTTTGCTTCAGTGTATGCTCCTGACCGAAACGGAGGGACGATGAAAAGCCGTTGGTCTGATGACGAGGCACGGTCTCTCGGCGGGCTTGATCTGCTCGTCTACGCGTCGCGCTTGATCGGCGCCGAAAGCTCTCTGGTGGTCTGGGGCGGGGGAAACACCTCGATCAAAACCACAGAGCGCGACTTTCGCGGACGCGAGGCGCGCGTGCTCAGGGTCAAGGGAAGCGGCTCCGATCTGAAATCGATCACCGCCAAAGATTTCCCCGGTGTCCGCATGGAGGAGATCCTCGCCCTGCTCGAACGAGAGATGATGGGTGATCAGGAGATGGTGGAGTATCTTGCCCACTCGCTCCAAGAGCTGGGCGGGCCGCGCCCATCGATCGAGACTCTCCTCCATGGATTCTTGCCCTTCGACGCTGTCATCCACACCCACGCCGACGCCATCGTGTCGTTGACCAACACCGACCGCTGCCGCGAGCTGCTGCAAGAGGTCTATGGCAAGGACGTGATCGCCATTCCGTACCGCCGTCCGGGCTTCCTGCTTTCAAGAGATGTGGTCCAGGCAATCAACGCTCACCCGTCTGCCAGGGCCGTGATCCTGGAAAAACATGGCACCATCACCTGGGGTGACACTGTCAAGGAGGCGTATCACGCGACCATTGAGCTGATCAGCCGGGCTGAAGAGGCGATCGAGGTCCGAGCAAGAGGGCGACCGCGCTTCGGCGGCGTTTCGTTCGTCTCACTTCCTCCTGCTGAGCGTCGAAGGAGCGCGCTTGCCCTCGTCCCATTTCTCCGCGGGCTCATCAGCGAGGAGCGACGGATGGTGCTCTCCTTTGACGACTCCCCGGACGTCCTTGAGTTCGTCGGCTCGAAGGAAGCATCGTCACTCTCTCAGGTCGGCCCGGCCACACCAGACCACACGATCTTTACCAAGCGGCTCCCGTGCGTCGTTGCGGCGGAACAGCTCGAGGACCGCGATCAGCTTAGAGCGGCTGTGAAGGCGGCGATCGGGCGCTTCGTCGAGGAGTATGTGCGCTACTTCGATGCTCACCGCTTTGAGGGCGCGAAGCTCCTGGACCCATTCCCGCGGGTCATGCTGGTTCCAGGGCTTGGGATGTTCACAAGCGGCAAGGATAAGCGCACGTCGTTGATCGTGAGCGATATCTACCACCACACGATCTCGGTGCTGGGCGCGGCCTCTTCTGTTGGTCGCTATGTCTCCCTGACGGCCAAGGACGCCTTTGAGGTGGAGTACTGGCCGCTCGAGCTCTACAAGCTGACGCTGGCTCCCGCAGAGAAGGAGCTGGCCCGGCGCGTGGCCATCGTCACCGGCGGCGCGAGCGGGATCGGCCGCGCCGCGGCATATCGCCTGGCCCGCGAAGGGGCTCACGTGGTGGTCGCGGACCTCGACGAGGCCGGTGCGCTGAAGGTGGCGAACGAGATTGTCAATGCGGAGGGTCAAGGGCGCGCGCTGGGCCTCAGAACCGATGTGGTCAGCGAGGCGTCTGTCCAGGGGCTCTTCGAGGAGACCATCCTCACCTACGGGGGAGTGGACATTGTGATTTCCAACGCCGGGACCGCTCACTCGGCGCCCATTGATCGCATTGAGCTTCACGACTGGGAGCAGAGCTTTGCTGTGAACGCGACAGGGCATTTCCTCGTCGCGCGCCAGGCGCTTCGCGTGTTGAAGGAGCAAGGACTTGGCGGCAGCGTTGTGTTTGTGGCGACGAAGAACGTCATGTCCCCCGGCAAAGACTTCGCGGCCTATTCGGCCTCCAAGGCGGCCGAAGCCCAGTTGGCCAAAGTGCTGGCCCTCGAGGGCGGGCCGCACGGGATTCGCTCCAACATCGTGAACCCCGACGCCGTGTTCCAGGACTCCAAGCTCTGGTCGGAAGACATCCGGCGCGAGCGAGCGGAGGCTCAGGGGATCCCTCCCGAGCAGATCGAGGAGTTCTACCGAAAGCGAAACCTTCTGGGACTGTCGGTGCTGCCCGACGATGTGGCTGACGCAGTGCTCTTCTTCGCGTCTGACCGATCGAGTAAAACAACTGGCTGCACGCTGACGGTTGATGGTGGCTTGAAAGACGCCTTCCCGCGCTAGGATTCGCCTGGGGCGAACAGCACGATGCCGAGGCTCCCCGTAATGGCGCCTTCGCCCCGGTCGGCGCCGCGCCGTGTCTGCACTACTTCGATCGCCGTGAATTGGTGTGAGGCAAGCTCGGGAGCTTGCGCGGATACGACCAGCGGCTGACGTTGCCCGCGCTCGAGTTCCAGGACAAGGCTCGACCTGCGCAATTCGCGCTTGCCGGCTTCCGGAATCGCACGATGCAAGGTGAGCTGCTCTTCCCGGATGGCTACCGGCTCCGCTTTCACCACCCGGGCGAGCAGCCGCAGGCCTTCCTCAGAGACCGGCCGGACCATAACTTCGAACGCCGCGGACTCTCTCGCGGGGTTCGCCGCCCAGAATGTTGTCATGAGCTTCTTCGAAGCCGGAACGGTCGCCGACTGCAGGTTGAACTGTGCCCAGTGGCGATCGTTCACCGGATCCGGCGTGGTGGGAACCGTTACCGGTTCCGGTGGGAAGGCCGTCGCCCGGGCGAGGAGGCAGAAGTGTGGGGGAATCTTGGTGTACTCGGGGGTCCAGATCATCGGAGGACTCGAGACCGGCCCAGTGACCGGGCGCCCTGGAACGGGAAACGAGGTTGACGCGATGAAGGTGGGGCTAGCAAAGCCGGTTGCCGGATCGGCCCAGGAGACACTCGCAGTGACGATGGCGGTAGGCACGCCGAGGTTGTTGACGTCCACCGTGATCGAAAGGGGCTGGTCGGGCAGGTAAGTGCCCGGGGCCGCCGTGTAATTTACTCCTTTGACCTTGATCGAGGGACAGAGCCAGGAGATTCCCGTGAGCGGGCGCTCGATCCCCGGACGGCCCTGATCCCCTACGAAATATGGGATAACGATCCACGGATTGCTCGTGTCGATGTTTTCGTCATGTCCCGGTTCTTGTGCCGGCATGGTGAGCTCCTTTTGTCACAGTGCGGTTTGCCCGTAGGTGAGAATCACCACCGGTACAGGATCATCGTCGATCGAACCCTGGGCGATGTCCCAGCATTCGAACCCGGTGTCCCGGTCGGCATCGAGATCCCGGTTCGGGGTGTCGGTTTCGTGCTTGGCCAACTGCCCCCATATCTGCATCGCGACGGTGACTGCATTGAGATGCGCCGCGCCCGGCGTGCCCGTCACATAAGCCTGGGGTGTCGCATTGGGCGGATAGGGGTCGAGGCCCCCGCCAGGGTGCTCAATCGGCGTGGCCGGCGCGAGATGGTAGTTGACATTCGGCCGGCGAAGAGCCCGATGCGGGAACATGGAGCTGGCCAGCGGCGCGATGAACTGCGCGTGTACCGGCGCCAGCATTTGCAGATCGTTCGGATAGATGAGCCCGGCGACAGCCAGGTAGTCGGCTGCGTTCGAGAACGCCTGCCAGAGCAACTGCTGGAGCTGCACCAGCGCGTCGACCATACGGACAGCGTCGTTTGTGGCTGCAAAGGCTGTCAGTGCGGCGGTGCTTTGGCCCGCCTCCTCCGGGTCCCTGGGATTTGGCGGCGGTGATTTGCTGCCGCCGCACACGATCCCGACCGTCAGGATGCAGAGGATCACCAGTCCAATGACCGCGAGCACAATCAGGAAGATCGCGAGACAGTTCTTCTTCTTCGTCTCCTCGCTGTCGC
>Ga0209342_10004489_pt1 | contig 14519 bp, 12 predicted proteins | sample RifCSP16_2_FD_184023 | JGI IMG/M metagenome (GOLD analysis project Ga0209342, IMG submission 184023) | Soil microbial communities from Rifle, Colorado - Rifle CSP2_sed 16_2 (SPAdes) (version 2) | ecosystem: Environmental > Terrestrial > Deep subsurface > Rock core/Sediment | place: Rifle... | reverse complement strand
CGTGCACGCCGACGACCGCGACGTGCAGATCATGACGATCCACAAGGCGAAGGGCCTGGAGTTCGATCACGTGATCGTGCCCGGCCTTGGCGGAAGGGGGCGCGACGATGGGAAGCGCCTGTTCCTCTGGACGGAGCGTCCGGCACGCGCGCGCGGGGGCGAGGCCGAGCTCCTGGTGGCGCCGATCGAGGAGACCGGCGCCGGGACCGACGCGATCTATGCGTGGCTGCGACAACTGGACGCCGAGCGCGACCGTCACGAGGCCGTGCGCCTCCTCTACGTGGCCGTGACGCGAGCCCGCCGGCGCGTGCACCTCCTGGGCGACGTGCGGCTCGATGACCGGACCGGCGCGCCGAAAGAGCCGGCGGGCAACAGTCTGCTCGCTCCGCTCTGGCCGATCGTCGGCGAGCGGTTCCGGGAAGCGGCAGCCGTCGGCGAGTCCTCACCCGCAAGCGAAGTCGCGGCCGAAACGCGCACCCCCGCCGCCGGGGACTTCCGGCGGCTCGCCTCGGACTGGGTGCTCGCCGGGCCGCCGCCGGCTGCGACGTGGTGCGCGCCCGAGGACGAGGCACATTCCCAGGACGCGATCGAGTTCTCGTGGGTGGGTGAGACCGCGCGGCACGTCGGCACCGTCGTTCACCGGTGGCTGCAGCGCATCGCGGATGAGCGGCTCGCCGGCTGGGACGAGGCGCGCATCGCGCGGGCGGAAGCGCTCGTCCGGCGCGAGCTTTCCGGCCGCGGCGTGCGCGAAGCGGATCGCGACGCGGCGGCGGAGCGCGTGCTGAGCGGCCTGCGGCGCGCGATCGCGGACGAACGCGGCCGGTGGATCCTCGGTCCGCACGAGCACGCCGCCTCGGAGCACCGCGTGACGGCGGTGGTGGACGGCGCCGTGAGGCGTCTGGTCGTGGACCGGCTGTTCCGGACCGAGTCGGGGGAGCACTGGATCGTCGACTACAAGACGAGCAGCCACGAAGGCGCGGACGTCGAGGCGTTCCTCGACCGGGAGCGCGAGCGGTACGCCGCGCAGCTCGCGCGCTATGCGCGGGCCGTCGGCGGCGAGCACCGGCTCGGCCTCTATTTCCCGCTGCTCAGGGGCTGGCGCGAAGCCTAGGCCCCGCCCGGGAGGAGACGAAATCCCGGAGCGGCGCGCCCATCCGCTGGCGCCGCCACCCGCTAGGGGGGATCATTCGGCGGCGCACGTACCCGGAGCAACGGATGGACGTCAAGGCATTGCAATGGGAGCTGGCCGCATTCGTGGCCGAACGGGGCCTCGAATCGCGGCACAGTCCGAAGAGTCTCGCGATGGCGCTCGTCGGCGAGGGCGGGACGCTGCTGGATCTCTTCAAGTGGCTGGGCGAGGACGAGTCCCGCCAGATCGGCCGACAGGAGCGCGAGGCCGTGGCCGAAGCGATCGCGGAGATCTTCCTGCACGCGCTTCGCCTGGCGGACGAGCTCGGCATCGACGTCGAGGACGCGGTCGCCAGGAAGAGCTCGAAGCTCGGCGGGAAAGCGCCGCCCGATCGGCGTCCGGAAGCGCCGCGGGCGCCACCTCCGCCGCCCGAGCGACGTCCGGAGGCCCCGCGGGCGCCGCCGCCTCCACCGGCGGCGGCGAGCGTCGAGCGACAGCTGAGGTCGGCGACCCGCCCGGTGCCGCTGGCCGGCCCGCCCTCGGTCCGGCCCCCTTCCCGGGCCGCATCCGCTGCGCCCGATTTCCCGAGAACGCGGCCGGCGGCACCTCCGGCGCCGGCACGGCCGCCGGCGGGCTCTCCGCCACCGCGGACTGCGGCCCCGCCACCGCCGCCGCGCCCCGCGCCTGCAGCGCGGCCCGCTGCACCACCTCAGCCCCCGCCGCCAGCTCCCGAGGTCGAGCCCTATGCGGATCTCGATCTCGAGGCGGTCAGCGAGCTGGTGAAATCCCTCGCAAAGCGGATCGACAACGCGCAGAGCGAGGACCCGCTGGTACGCGAGCTGCACGACGAGCTGGGGACGCTGCGGCGGACGCTCTACAGCAAGACCTTCAAGCGGGCCTGGGTCGGCGCCAGCCTGAAGAACGTCCGAACGATGCTGGGGGCGGTGCTCAACGAGGATATCGGCGAGGAGATCAGGGCGAAGGAGCACATCGCGCGGATCGATGACATCCTCAAGGACTGAGCCGGTCGCGCGCCGGCGCCGCCCCTGAACGCGCGACCCCCGCCGAGCCATGTTGCAGCGCTATGGCTCGCATGCAACGTGGTCACGCTTGTGCCGCGCCGCCGCGTGTGCTCTCATCCCGAGGGCTGCCCCTCCGGGTAGCGTCAGCGACCTTCATGGAGCCTCCGGCATGAGACCGATCGGCGTGGGCATCATCGGCACCGGCTGGTGCGGCGGGATCCGGGCGGAGACCTGCGCGGCCCATCCGCTCGTGAAGAGCCTGCACATCGCGGAGATCCGGCCCGAGCGGCTGCGCGAGATCGCCGGCAAGACCGGCGCCAGGACGGCGACGAGCGACTATCGCGAGCTGCTGCGGAACGCCGAGATCGACGCGATCGTCGTCTCCGCCACGCCGGAGACGACGCACTACCCGATGACCCGGGACGCGCTCACCGCCGGGAAGCACGTGTTCCTCGAGAAGCCGATCGCGCTCGCGCTCGACGAGGCCGACGAGCTGATCGGGCTCGCGCGACGGAGCGGCCTTAAGTTCACGATCGGGTACTCGCAGCGCTTCAACCCGAAGTTCGCGTACGTCAAGAAGTGCGTGACCGACGGCACGATCGGCAAGCCGGTCAGCGCCCTGGTGAGCCGGCACATCACGCGCGGGCTCGGGCAGAAGATCACCGGCCGCGGCAATGTCTCGCCGGCGGCGATGGAGTCGACCCACGATCTCGACTTCGTCCTGTGGTGCCTGGAGCCGGCGAAGCCGGTGCGCGTGTACTCCCAGGTCGCGTTCGGTGCGATGCAGGCCGCGACCGGCGCGCCGATCCCCGATTGCCAGTGGATCACGGTGACGATGGACAGCGGGCTGGCGTTCGTCGTGGGCGGCGGCTGGAGCCTGCCGCCGGGGTACCCGAACTTCTCCACCACGTGGATCGAGTTCCTGGGCACCGAGGGGGCGCTGCTCGTCGACGACAGCCACAAGGACGTCGTGCTCAACACGATGCAGAAGGGCATGGTGCTGCCGATGTCGACCATGCCCGGCGAGCGGGTCGAGCACGTCTACGCGGGGCCGATGGCGGCCGAGACGGTCCACTTCCTCGAAGCGGTCGTGCTCGACCGGCCGGTGCTCGTGACGCCCGAGCACGCGCGCATGGTGATGGAGGTGTACACCGCCGCCGACCTCTCGGCCGAGCGCAACGCGCCGGTCGATCTGCCGCTCCCGGCGGCGGCGCGGCGCGCGGCGGCCTGACCGGGCGATGCCGAGGAAGGTCCCCAAGCGCATCGGCCTCGCCATCGTCGGCGGCGGCCGGATCGGGCTGATCCGCGGCGAGATCGCAGCCCGCCACACCCAGGTGGACTGGATCGGGCTGGCCGAGAAGAACCCGGAGCGCGCGAAGCTCGTCGCCGAGAAGATCCGCGCGGACTTCGTGACCGGCGACCATCGCGAGCTCCTCGAGCGGCCCGAGGCGACGGCGGCGATCATCGCGACCGACGAGCATCTCCACGTCGATCCGATCCTGGCGGCGCTGGAGCGCAAGCTCGCGCTCTTCATCGAGAAGCCGCTCGCGACCGAGCTCGCGGAGTCCGAGCGGGTGCTGGCGGCGATCGAACAGGCGGGCGTGGATGCGGTCGTCGGGTACACGCAGCGGTTCCGGCGGCGGTGGCTGGTCGCGAAGGAGAAGGTGCGCACCGGCAGCCTCGGCGACGTGACGCTGGTCACCTCGCGCGCGTTCATGAACCGGCTGGTGGCGATCGACAACTACCGGCGCACCGCCGACCCGAGCCGGATCTCGCCGATGGTGATCTCGGGCACCCACGCGCTCGACATCGTCATGTGGATGATGGAGGGCAAGCACCCGGTCGAGGTCTACGCGCGCTCGATCGACAAGGCGCTCGGCCCGCAGTACCGCGGGATCGACGCTACCGCGGGGACCATCGTCTTCGCCGACGGCACGCTGTATCACGCCGCGATCTCGTGGGCGCTGCCGATCGTCTGGCCGGGCGCGGTGTACAGCCTCGAGGTGGGAATCGTCGGCACCGAGGGCGTGCTGACCATCGACGATACGCATCGCGACATCGTGCTGGCGACATCGAAGTCCCAGGGTGAGGGGTATGCGCCTGACCAGTCGAGGCGGGTCGATTTTCTCGCGAGCTATCCGCCGGGCGATATCGCCCTTGGCGAGCTCCGCGGCCCGATGAGGGAGGAAACTGAGTCATGGCTCAACCGCCTTGCCCTGGGACTGCCGACGCAGCACGCGAGCGCCGCCGATGGCCACGACCGGCTGATGCTCACCAAGGCCTTCGATGTCTCGGCGCGGCTCCGGCGCCCCGTGCGCCTGCCGATCACGCCCGCGGACGACCTGTGAAGCGATAATCCGGGCCGCACCACGCGGTTCGGAGGCAGCTCGTGGACGTCCTCATCATCGGCGGCGGCATCGGCGGGCTCACGCTCGGGCTCGCGCTGCACCGCGCCGGGATCGCCTGCCGGATCTTCGAGGCGGCGCCGGAGATCAAGCCGATCGGCGTCGGCATCAACCTGCTGCCGCACGCCACGAAGGAGCTCGCGGCGCTCGGGCTCGAGGACGCGCTCGCGCGCGTTGCGGTGACCACCAGGGAATCGGCCTTCTTCAACCGCTTCGGCCAGCTCATCTACAGCGAGCCGGTCGGCCGCTACGCGGGCTATGCGTGGCCGCAGTTCTCGATCCATCGCGGCGATCTGCACCAGGTGCTGCGCGACGCGTTTCTCGACCGGGCGGGGAGGGCGCGTTTCCTGACCGGCTGGCAGTGCGAGCGGGTCGAGCAGGACGCCGCCGGCGCGACCGCGTTCTTCCGCAGCCCGGTGGGCGAGCCGCTCGAACCGCAGCGCGGCGCGGTCGTGATCGGCTGCGACGGGATCCACTCGGTGATCCGGAAGCAGCTCTATCCCGACGAGGGCGACCCGATCTATTCCGGCGTGACGATGTGGCGCGGCGTGACCCGCTGGAAGCCGTTCCTGTCCGGGGCGACGATGACCCGCGCCGGCTGGCTCACGATCGGCAAGCTCGTCGCCTATCCGATCCGCAACGCCATCGACGGCGAGGGCCGCCAGCTCGTGAACTGGCTTGCCGAGATCGAGTACCCGCGCTATCACCGCCGCGACTGGAACCGTCCGGGCAAGCTCGGGGATTTCACCGCGGCGTACGCGGACTGGCGCTTCGACTGGCTCGACGTGCCGGCGTTCTTCGCCGCCGCCGACATGATCCTGGAGTTCCCGATGGTGGACCAGGATCCGCTCCCCCGGTGGAGCTTCGGACGCGTCACGCTGCTCGGCGACGCGGCGCACCCGATGTATCCCCGCGGGTCCAACGGCGCCGGCCAGGCGATCCTCGACGCCGGGGCGCTGGGCGCGAGCCTCGCGGCGCGGGCCGAGCCGATCGCCGCGCTGCAGGCGTACGAGGACCAGCGGCGCGAGATGACGGCGAACGTAGTGCGGATGAACCGCACCAACCCGCCGGACGCGATCCTCCGCGAGGTCCATCTCAGGAGCGGCGACAAGCCGTTCAACCGCATCGAGGACCTGATCACCCGCGAGGAGCTCGCAGCGCTCTCCGACGGCTACAAGCGCGTCGCCGGGTACGACAAGGCGACGCTCGGCGGCGCGGCGGTCGATTGAGCTAGAGTCTCACGCTTCGAGAACGGAGACGGGAGATGCGGCACATCCTGCTGATCGGCATGGGCGCGGTGGGACGCCACGTTGCGCGGGCGCTCCAGAACGAGGCGAATCGCGTGCGGCTTTCCATCCTGGTGCGCAGCCAGTACGTGAGGGACGTGAAGGCGCGGGTCGACGAGGTCGTGCCCGGCGAGGTGCAGGTCGTCGACCGGTACGAGAAGCTGACCGACATGCCCGAGCTCGCGGTCGAGTGCGCGGGCCACGCCGCGGTGGCGGAGTTCGGCGAGGAGTGCCTCACGAGCGGCGCCGATTTCCTCGTCACGTCCGTGGGCGCGCTCACCGACCCGCTGGTGCTCCAGCGCCTCGAGCGTGCGAGCCGCACGCACATGGGCAAGCTCATGATCCCGGCGGGCGCGATCGCCGGCGTCGATGCGCTCGCGGCGGCGCGCTACGGCGGACTGGAGCGAGTGCGCTACACCTCGCGCAAGGCGCCGGAGGCCTGGAAAGGAACGCCGGCCGAGCAGATGTGCAACCTCGGTGCGCTGAAGGGTCCGACCGAGTTCTACACCGGGAACGCCGGCGAGGCGGCGCGGCTCTTCCCTCAGAACGCCAACGTCGCGGCGACGATCGCGCTCGCCGGGCTCGGGTTCGAGCGGACCGAGGTCTCCCTCAGCGCCGATCCGGACGCGCCCGGGAACGTGCACGTCATCGAGGCGGAAGGCGCGTTCGGCGAGCTGCGGGTCGAGATCCAGGGACGGCCGCTCGCGGACAACCCCAAGACCTCGACGCTCGCGGCGCTGTCGGTGCTGCGCGCGATCCACAACCGGATCGACGCGATTCAGATCTAGCGGACGGGGCTCGCCGACGACGGGGCCGCCGCCGCGACCGCCGGCGTCGCCTGCAGCGCCTTCAGGTCGTCCTCGTTCAGCGTCTCCTTCCGGAGCAGGAGCTGCGCGCCGCGCTCGAGCACCGCGCGCCGCTCGGTGAGAATCTTCACCGCCTTCGCGAACGCGCGGTCGACGATCTCCTTCACGGCATTGTCGATCTCGCGCGCCGTCTCCTCGCTGAACTCGCGCGTCCTCAGCCCGCCGCCGGGCGTCGCCAGGAACTGGCTCGGCTCCGATTCGTACGCGATCTGGCCGAGCTTGTCGACCATGCCGAAGCGCGTGACCATGCTGCGCGCGATGTTGGTGACCTTCTGCAGGTCGTCGGCGGCGCCGGTCGAGATCTCCTCGAAGACGATGCGCTCCGCCGCGCGGCCGCCGAGCAGGACCGCCAGCTTGTTCTCGAGCTCCCCGGTCGTCATCAGGAAGCGGTCCTCGAGGGGGCGCTGGATCGTGTAGCCGAGCGCGCCGATGCCGCGCGGGATGATCGAGATCTTGTGCACCGGGTCGGAGCCGGGCAGCGCCGTCGCCACGAGCGCGTGTCCCATCTCGTGGTAGGCGACGGTGCGGCGCTCCTTCTCGTTCAGGACCCGGTTCTTCTTCTCCAGCCCGGCGACGATGCGCTCGATCCCGTCGTTGAAGTCCTTGAGCGTCACGGCGCTCGCGCCCCGCCGGGTCGCCAGGAGCGCCGCTTCGTTCACCAGGTTGGCGAGATCGGCGCCCGAGAATCCGGGCGTGAGCGCCGCGATCTTCTCCGGGTCGACGTCCTGGGCGAGCTTCACCTTCTTCAGGTGGATTTTCAGGATCGCGATCCGGCCCTGCTTGTCCGGGCGGTCGACCAGCACCTGCCGGTCGAAGCGGCCGGCGCGGAGCAGGGCGGGATCGAGGATCTCCGGACGGTTGGTGGCGGCGAGCAGCACCAGCCCGGCCGACGAGTCGAAGCCGTCCAACTCGGCGAGCAGCTGGTTGAGGGTCTGCTCCTTTTCATCGTGGCCGCCGACCCCGTACGCGCCGCGCGCCCGGCCGAGCGCATCGACCTCGTCGATGAAGATGATCGCCGGTGCGAGCTTGCGCGCCTGCTCGAAGAGGTCGCGGACCCGGGCCGCGCCGACGCCGACGAACATCTCGACGAACTCGGAGCCGTTGATCGACAGGAACGGCACGCCCGCCTCGCCGGCGACCGCCCGCGCGAGCAGCGTCTTGCCGGTGCCGGGCGGGCCGACGAGCAGGATGCCCTTCGGGAGACGCCCCCCGAGACGGCCGTAGTCCTTGGGGTTCTTGAGGAACTCGACGACCTCCTGCAGCTCCTCCTTGGCCTCGTCGACGCCGGCGACGTCGTCGAACGTCACCTTGACGTCCTTCTCCATGTAGATCTTGGCCTTGCTCTTGCCCACCGAGAGGAAGCCGCCGCCGAGCCCCTGCTTCTCGGCGAACTTGCGCATGACGAACCACCACAGACCGAAGAACGCGACCGCCGGCAGGATGAAGCCGAGGATGTCGCGCAGGAACGTGCTCTCGACGACGCCGCTGAACTTGACCCCGTGGCTCTCGAGCCCCTTCGCGAGGTTCTCGTCGACGCGCACGGCGACGAACCGGGTCCGGCCGTCGGGCAGGGACGCCTTGAACTTGCCCTCGACCGTGTTCTCCCGGATCACCACCTCCTCGATCTTGCCGTCCTTCAGGTACTGCTGGAACTCGCTGTACGTGATCGGCTCGACGGTCCGCGACTGGACCCAGAGGCTGTGAAGCCAGATCGCGGCGAGCGCCGCGAGCACGAAGTACCAGAGGTTGATCTGCGTTTGTCGTTCCATGATCGGGGGCGCGCCGTCCTCGGGGCAGGGTGAAAGCGGATTGCGGGATGCGGTTCGCTATTTTCCGGTTGCGCCCGGCGCAGGCCGGGATCAGAATCGGCCGCAACGCCGTCGCCGATTGCGACCCGGCCTAGATGGGCGCGCCGGGCGCGGATTCAAGGAGCCAAATCATGGATCCAGCGATCCCTGAACCGTCGCCTGACAACGACGAAACCCGGGTCGTCGAGCGCCCGGACGGCTTCTACTGGCGCTCGGACACGACCGGCGAGGAGCACGGGCCGTTTCGCACGCTCGCCGAGGCGGTCGACGACATGGGCTTCGACGCCGAGTCCGCCGATTTTGAGCCTGACGAGACGGTCGAGGAAGCCGAAGCCGAGATCGGCGTCTCGGGCTGGATCGATCCGGATACCGGGGACCTCGGCGAGAGCTGGACCCCGCGCCTCGAAGATCATTGAGTCCCGACCCCTCCGACGAGGGGTTCCACTCACCCATCGCCCGCTGCTGATTGCGGCGCGGGCCCCGGCCTCTGGCAACCGCCGAGGTCACGCCCTGCGGGCGTTCGCCGCTTTGGCAGCCCGAAGAACCGTCGTCCTTTCCCGCTCGACAGCCCCCCACGGCTTGTCCAGAAACAGCTCCGCCACCACGCCCCGGATCCATCGGTTCACCTGGTCGTGGTGGAAGCGCGCGTGCCAGTGTTGCTTCACCTCCGGTTGACCGACCTGGAGCGGGGGGCGAAGCATCTTCAGGTTGGCCATCTTCGCGAAGCTCGCGCCGATGGCGTACGGGACGGTTACGATCAAATCGGACTCGGCGACGACCAGCGGGATGGCGAGGAAGTGGGGGATGCTCAGCGCGACCCGGCGGGTCAGACCTTGCGCGGCGAGCGTCTCCTCGAAGAGCTCGTGGCTCTTTCCCTCCTGATCCACCACCACGTGCTGCGCCTCCAGGAACCGTTTCTTCGTAATCTGGCTCCGAAAGACCGGGTGGTCCTTGCGCACGATGCAGACGAACGAATGACTGAACAGCCGCTGCTGGTAAATGACCGCCCCTTGCAGACCGGGAAAGTATCCGATCGCCAGGTCGACTTCGCCGGCCTGCAGCGCCTCCGCCAGTTGTCCGGGCGGGGTGGAAACGGTCCTGATGTTCGCTCCGGGCGCTACGGCTTGCAGATGGGCGCGAAGCCTCGGTAAGAAGACGAGCTCGCCGACGTCGGCCATGTTGAACGTGAACGTGCGCTCGGTCGTGGCCGGGTCGAAGTTGGGCTGTCGCAGAACGTCGTTCTTGATCTGATCGAGCACGTGCTGCACGGGGACGGCCAGCTGCTCGGCGCGCGGCGTTGGCGAAAGCCCGCGCGAGCCGCGAACGAACAGCGGGTCGCCGAAAGCGGCCCGCAGCTTGTTCAAGGCGAGGCTCATCGCGGGCTGGCTCATCCCCAAGGCCTCGGCGGTCTTCGTGACGCTCTGCAGCCGCAGCAGCATGTCGAAGACCACCAGTAGATTGAGATCGACCTTCCTGATATCCATCCGCGTGATATCAACCATAAGTCCGGACAGGTCGACAGATCATAGCAACGCCCCCAGAATCCGACGGCGATTTCGTCGAACGCTGCTAACGGAGGGGGGCACGCGGTGAATCGACAGATGCGTTACGCCGGGTTGCTGGCCTCGAAGATCATTGAATCCCGGCCCCTTTGACCGGGGGCTCGACTCATCTATCGCCTGCTGTTGACCCCGCCCGGGCCCGGCCTCGGGCAAGCTTTGCGTCGCCCCCGCCCGAAATGGGACAATCCGCGTGAGTCGGGAGGCCGGCCCCGCCACGCGGGCGGAGAGAAGGAAGAATGAGCGCCGTCCTCCGCGCAACGCGTCTACTTGGAGGAGATTCGCTATGAAGGTTCAAACCGGCACCTCGCGCGTCCGCCGTCGTGTTCTCAAGGCGGCCGCCGCATCCGCGGCGCTTTCCACCCTCGGCTTTCCCGCGATCGTGCGCGCCCAGGCCACCCGGCTCAGAGTCGGCGTGGTCCTGCCGCGCTCCGGCGTCCAGGGCTTCATCGGCCAGTCCTGCCAGAAGGGCGCCGACCTCGCGCCGGGCGTGATCAAGGAGATGCTCGGCGTCGACATCGAGATCATGAGCGCCGACAACGAGTCGAACGTGGACGTGTCGCGCACGCGCGGCGAGCGCCTGGTCCAGGAGGGGGCGCACGTGCTGGTGGGCGCGTTCGACTCCGGGCAGACGGCGGCGCTCGCGCAGGTCGCGGAGCAGCGCGGCGTGCCGCTCGTGATCAACATCGCCGCCGCGCCGCAGATCACCGAGCAGGGCTACAAGTTCGTGTTCCGCAACTTCCAGACCGCGCCGGATATCGTGCGCAACGGCCTGGCGCTGATCGGTGATCTGTTCCAGGCGACCAACACGGTGCCGCGCACCGCGGTGTTCATGCACGTCAACGACACCTTCGGGATGGCGATGGCCAAAGGCATCGCCGCCGTCATGCCGCGCCAGACGCAGCTGCCGTTCAAGATCGTGGACACGATCCAGTACGACGTCGCGACGAAAGACTTGACCGTGGAGGTCTCCAAGGCGAAGGCGTCGAAAGCGGACTTCGTGCTGCTCGTGTGCCGCCTGAACGACGCGATCCTCCTGCGCCGCGAAATGGTCAAGCAGCGCTGGAACCCGATGGGCATCGTGAGCCCCGGGTCGCCGGGCATGTACGAGGAGCAGTACTTCAAGACGCTCGGCAAGCTCTCCGAGTACTCGATCTCCAACGTGCCCTGGTACAACCCGCGGGCCGAGCTCACCAAGGTCGTGGAGAAGGCGTTCCTCAAGCAGAACCCGAAGGACAAGCTCGTGTTCAATGGGCTGAACGTCGGTTTCACCTTCGAGGCGATCCTGATCGCGGCCGATGCGTTCAAGCGCGCCCGCGCGACCGACCCGAAGGCGCTCACCGCCGCCATCCGCCAGACCAACATCACGAGTAAGATGATGCTCGGCGCGCCGATCAAGTTCAACGAGAAGGGCCAGGTCGAGGGCATCGGCTCGGCGTGCGTGCAGAACCTGAACCTGGTCCCGACCGTGGTGCTGCCGGCCGTCGTCGCAACGGCGAAGCCGGTATTCCCCTGGCCGCACTACCAGGCCTAGGCGCCGTTCGCTACCATCAAGGGCCGGCGCTTCGCCGGCCCTTGTCGTTATGCCGATCGAGCTGGTCGTCAACGTCGTCATCGCGGGGGTGCTCACCGGGCTCGTCTACGGCCTGATGGCGCTCGGTCTGTCGGTGATCTTCGGCGTGGTCCGGGTCGTGAACTTCGCGCACGGCGAGATGATGACGATCGCGATGTACGCGACGGTCGTGCTGTTCGCGAGCCTGCAGCTCGACCCGTTTCTCGCGGTCGTCCCGGTGGGGGCCGCGTTCTTCGTCTTCGGCTACGCATTGCAGGCGGGGCTGATCAACCCGTTCATCACCCGGCCGGAGCACTCGCAGTTCATGCTGCTCCTGGCAGTCGCGATCGTCATGGTGAACGGGCTGCTCATGGTCTTCGGGCCGGACGCGCGCAACGTCCAGGTCGACTACCAGCTCGAGTCGTACGCGATCGGCCCGATCCTGTTCGACAAGGCGCGCGTGTACGCCAGCGCGACCGCGGTGGCGGCGAGCGCCGCGCTGTTCGCGTTCTTCAAGTTCACCCGGACCGGCAAGGCGATCCGCGCTTGCGCCGACAACTACCTGGGCGCCAAGGTGGTGGGCCTCAACGTGAGGCGCTACTACGCGCTCACGTTCGGCCTCGGCTCGGCCTGCGTCGCGGTTGCCGGCTGCATGATGATCCTCCTCGTCGACGTCAGCCCGGTGCTCGGCCCGGCGTACACCCTGCTTGCGTTCGTCATCGTGATCGTCGGCGGTCTCGGCTCGATGGCCGGCGCGCTGCTCGGCGGCGTGCTGATCGGAGTCTCCGAGGCGCTCGCCGGGCTCTTCATCCAGCCCTCGGCGAAGAGCATGTTCAGCTTCGCGCTGCTCATCCTCGTGCTCCTCCTGCGCCCGCAAGGTCTGCTCGGAAGGAAGCCGTGAACCGGCGCGCCGCGGTCCTGCTCGCGGTGCTCGCGGCGATGCTCGTGGCTCTCCCGGCGGTGGCGTCGAGCTACGTACTGTCGGTGGCCACGCTGATCCTGTTCTTCGCCTTCACGGGGCAGGCCTGGAACGTGATGATGGGCTTCGCGGGACAGCTCTCGCTCGGCCATTCGCTCTACGTCGGCGTCGCCGCCTACGCCGTGGCGGGCCTGTTCTTCCATTTCGGGATCGGGCCGTGGGCGGGGGTCTGGCTCGCGATCCTGCTCTGCGTCGCGCTCGGCGCGACAATCGGCTTTCTCGCGTTCCGGTTCGGCATCTCGGGCGTCTACTTCGCGCTGCTCACCATCGCGTTCGCCGAGTTCACCCGCATCGGGTTCGACCACCTCGACTGGCTGGGCGGGCCGGGGGGCCTCTTCATCAAGGTCGAGCAGCGCGAGTACTCGGATCTTCTCAACCTGCGCGGCCCGCCCCAGATGTTCTACTACGTCATGCTCGCCCTCGCCGCCGCCGCGTTCGCGCTGTGTGCGTGGCTGCTCCGGAGCCGCGCCGGGTACTACTGGCAGGCGATCCGGGAGGACGAGCAGGCGGCACAGGCGCTCGGCATCAACACCTTCCGCTGGAAGATGTTGGCAGTCATGCTCAGCTCGGCGCTCACCGCGCTCGCCGGCGTGTTCTTCGCCTTCTACTACAACAACCTGTTCCCGGAGCACATCTTCCACATCAGCCGGTCGATCGAGATCATCCTCGGCCCGGTGATCGGCGGGGTCGGAACGCTGTTCGGCCCGATCCTGGGCGCCGCAGTGCTCACGATCCTCGCCGACAGCATCACCGAGCTCCTGGCGGCGCTCGGGATCGAGATCCCGGGGGTGAAGCAGGTGTTCTACGGCGTGGTGCTGCTCGTGGTCGTGATGTTCCTGCCGCACGGGATCTGGCCCGCGCTTGCGCGCAAGCTCGGCCTCGAGGAGCGGCGCTGAGGCGATGACATTGCTCGTGGTCCAGGACGTCTCGAAGTCGTTCCGCGGCCTGCGCGCCGTGGTCGGCGCGTCGTTCGAGGTCGCCGAGGGCGCGATCGTCGGGCTGATCGGGCCGAACGGCGCGGGGAAGACCACGATCTTCAATGTCGTTGCGGGCGCGCTCGTCCCGGACTCGGGCGAGATCCGGTTCGGCGGGCAGCGCATCGACGGCCTGCGCCCCGATCAGGTCTGCGCCGCCGGTATCGGCCGCACGTTTCAGCTCGTGCGGCCGTTCGCCGGGTTGAGCGTGCTCGACAACGTCATCGTCGGCGCGCTCAAGCGCGCCGCGGGCGTCGCCGAGGCGCGGCGTCACGCGCTGGAGATCCTCGAGAAGCTCGGGCTCGGAGGCAGGCGCGACCTGCCCGCCGCGGCGCTGACGCTTCCCGACCGCAAGCGGCTCGAGGTGGCCCGCGCGCTCGCCACGCGGCCGCGACTGCTGCTGCTCGACGAGGTGATGGCTGGGCTGCGGCCCACGGAGTGCGACCAGATGGTCGAGGTGTTCCGCGAGATCAACCGGCGCGAGGGCCTCACCATCCTGCTGATCGAGCACGTGATGCGCGCGGTCATGGCGCTCGCCCAGCGCATCGTGGTGCTTCACCACGGCGAGATCATCGCGCGCGGCACGCCGGAAGAGGTGGTGCGGGATCGAGCGGTGCTCGAGTGCTATCTCGGCGAGGAAACCGAGGTCTAGGGATGGCCGAGCCGCTGCTCGCGGTCGAGAACCTCGATCTCTACTACGGCGACGCGCAGGCGCTCGCCGGCGTGACGCTCGAGGTTGCGCCGGGCGAGATCGTCGCCATCGTCGGCGCGAACGGCGCGGGCAAGTCGTCGCTCATCCGGACGATCGCGGGCATCGAGCGGCCGCGCGCCGGGCGCGTGCGCTTCCGCGGCCGGGACGTCACCGGGCTCGAATCGCACGCGACCTGCAACCTCGGCATCGGCCAGGTCGCCGAGGGGCGCCAGGTCTTCCCCTCGCTG
>Ga0209342_10004487_pt1 | contig 14528 bp, 6 predicted proteins | sample RifCSP16_2_FD_184023 | JGI IMG/M metagenome (GOLD analysis project Ga0209342, IMG submission 184023) | Soil microbial communities from Rifle, Colorado - Rifle CSP2_sed 16_2 (SPAdes) (version 2) | ecosystem: Environmental > Terrestrial > Deep subsurface > Rock core/Sediment | place: Rifle... | reverse complement strand
TACCATAGCTCGTCGCCCGCACCAGATAGGTCAGTGTGTAAACGTTCGCGGGCAAATAGTCGGCAAAGAACATTGCACGATCGTTATACATTTCCCGATGTCTGAACGGATTGGACCACCACCATTCACCTGAAGACCGTTCTTCAAGGCGAAGGTTGGTCCCTGAAGTTAGAAAAGAAGTGTTGATAATCTCAAACCCGGCCGGTATCGGGTCGTCGATGACAACGAAGTTCCGTTCCTGGTTGGTGGAAACAGTCAGGGTGATTTTCGCAACGGATCCCGCTGCGAACACGGATTCACCGGGCAAGGGTTTTTCCACGGCCGCAATCTTCTTGGCGATGGAATATCCTTCCTCCTTCGCCTTGCTTTCCCCTTTTGGGTAGTAGTTCATTCTGACTGTGTAGTAAAGTCTGCCCGCTCCTTGTCTCAAGATATCGATCGGATATTCCGCTCCAAGAACCAGTTCGGACAGGGCAATGGATTTCTCTTTCGTTGCGAACGAGCGCCCGCGAAACAGTTCTGTCATGAACGTACCTCCGGCAATTCTTACTTCGGCACGGAAGTTTGGTTCATCCTTCTCATAGAATCGAACATAGGTTGCAAGAGCGTCGACAACGTAAAGATTTTCCTGAGTCGTTCGCCATCGCCCGACTTTCTGTTGGTCAATGAGCCAACGAACCATTCTTGGAACAAGGTTGTTCTCCGGCTGGGTTTCCACAAAGGCCTGGAGAATCAGAGCCGTGGTGCGGGCGTTGGAGTTCCAACACCAGGAGTTGCCAAAGTCATCTCTTTCTTCAAAGTGAGCCGAGGTTTGGGAGATTTTTGCCATGTTGGAGAGTTGACGTACAAGCTCATCAACCAATCCCTGATATCCTCCGGTTGCATGAAGCGCTTTCAGCAGGTACGCCTTTGCAAAGAGTGGAATGGTATCCTTTCGGGCATAGAGGCTCTGCATATAGCCATGGTCCGGTCTTCCAGCGATTGCCAGCGTGTACAGAGCCAGAGCATCAGTACAGTCCCAATAGTAGGGGCTCATCCAATGCCAACGCACTTCCCTCGCGAGCGCCTTGCGGAGGTACTGGAATCCGTTTTCCAGTGTCTTGTCACTGACGCCGTACCCTGTCTGGTTCGCTTTCACAAGCGTGAACATTGTGTATGCAGAGAGGTAGGGCCAGGTATCGCTCGTGTTCTTCCAATAAGAAAATCCTCCATCGTCTCTCTGAAAAAGCGGGATCTCGTCGACCATGGTTGTGACGACCGCTCTGAAATCCTTGTCTTTCAGGACCTCAAAATTAAAAGCCTTTACAAGGTCTTCAGCGAGAATCATCGGGAGGACGCGGGAAAGGCGCTGCTCCAGACACCCGTAGGGATACTCAAACAAGTACGAAATCCCATCGGAGAGCCCCACCATACCCGTCGATGCGAGTGTAAATTGCATTTCACCTAATTCGTGATACACCTCCCGAGGAATTACGACCCTCTCGAGGACTTGCTGATCGGTTATGGATTGATACAGGGCCACCGATTCGCGAACTCGCGGTACCTGAATGGGAATATTCCACAGCAGCCCATCACGATCGGTATTTGTCTGTGCCCTGAAAACGAATCGGGCCGTTCCAACCTTCTCGGCGAAAAACTTGTTGCGGACTTCTTTCGCTTCTCCCGGCTTGAGCGTGTACCGAATGGTATCATTCCCGGCAAATCCAATGCCCGAAACGGAGGTCACCAATTGAACATCCTTTGGTTCTTCGGTGTAATTGAGAATCACCACTCCACCCTCAAACGCATCGCCTACCCGCGTAAAGCGGGGAAGAGATGGCTGAAGCAGCAGCGGTTTATTGACCCTGAAGCTCTCCTCTGCGTAGCCGAACTCCGATTCGACCGTATTCCCGACAGCCATTATTTGAAATGATGTCAGATTGTCCGGAAGGCCAAATTGGACGGTCGCGACACCGTTGGCATCCGTGATAATTGCGGGATTCCAGTATGCACTGGGACGGAAGTCTTTTCTGACCCCCTCCATCCCCGATTCTTCCTCGCCGCCTCCGCCCCCTTCTTCTTCTCCCTTCTCATCATAACTGCGCTGTTCAATGAGATGCAGACGCGTTTCTGTTGTGATGACAGCCAATCCCCGCGCCCGGTAGAAATAATTGAAAACGTTGGGAAGCCGATAGCCAATAAGATTGAGCACCCCAAGGTCAGCCACACTCAAAGCAACTTCTGTGCGAACTCCTTGCCCCGCGGCATTCTTGACCCGAATTCGAACTTCAACCGTATCGCCGGGACGATAGTCCTTCTTGTCTGTTGTGACATTCATCGTCAGCATTTTTTCTTTCGGGCTGACGCCGAGACTGATATAGCCAACCTTGAATGAGGGTCGGCCGATATCTGCTTCTTTTGTGATCGCAGCCTGTTCCACCCGGCCTTGCACTAAAACAACCGAAACAAAGACATTTGGCAAGTAGTCTTTCAGAATGGGAATATCGATTTGCGGCGCACTGCCGACGAGCGTTGTCGTGTAGTGTTTGATAATCCCTTCCCGTTCCAGTGAAATCAAAGCGGTGGCCTTTTCGTAAGGCGATTTCACAATGATGCTGGCCAGCTCACCCGGCGCGTAATCCGTTTTGCTCGCAACTAACTCGATCCTGTCATCGTCGCTTCTTTCCCATGCGACGTAGTCACTTCCGCTTGCGTAGAAATATGCCTCCGAGGCAAGTTCATTTCCTCTCGGGTCCCTGGCTGTTGCGACGATATAATAGAATCCTGCTTCTTTCGGCACGAACCTCCGTTCAACGGGGGATGATTCTGTTACGACGGTGGATTGTTCAAGAACGGAATCCGACCTGCTGGATTCCCAACGGTAGCGTCCGCCCGTTTCAGCGACACGAACCGACCGCCAGATTCTCTGAATCACCTGGACGGAAACTGATACGCCGCGGACAAGGGCGCCTTCTGGCGCAGCGGTGAGAATCTTGTACGAGAACACGGAATCCTTTTTGATAAAAGTGCCGGCGGGCCCGATACCGACGTAGAACTCTCCGCCATGGACGAGTACTGAAGCGCGGCCCGAGATTACCTGACGCGATCGTGATGTAACATCTCCTTCGAGCTGAACATACTGTGGGCCCTGAAGTTCTCCGACCTTGAGAATCCCTTTGACGGTCAGAAGCCCTTGACTATCCAGAGTATCTTCTCCCGTGCCGAGGCTTTTGTACCCATACGAATACCGGGAAAGCCAGCCAAGCCGTCCGAACCAATACCCTTCATGTCCATGGGGACTCCACGACGTGGAATTTGCATTAAGTCTCCATCGAACGGGCTCATTACTCATAGCTCCACCGAAGAGATATCGGCCGGAGACGATACCCGAAATCTCATCACCGATGATGTAGCTTGTCCTATCTAATCGAACGGAGACATCGAATTCCGCTGCGCGGAATGCCTCAACGCGGAACGACGAAGAGGCAACTCCGACCCATTGTTCCTTTCCGTTCCGTAATTCTTTCGTCTGAACGGTGACATAATAGTAGCCCAACGGTGCATCGGGCTTGAGGGCTACACTGGTCGCAAAGGTCCCGAAAGGGGAAAGCCGTGGTTCTTCGGTAAGCACTTCTTCGTTGCGGGAATTTCGCACCGTCAGCTTCAGCGCGAGAGTACTCGGGGGAATGCGCCAGTTCCCGCGGCGGCGAATGCGCACAACTGATTTGAGTTCTACCTGCTCACCGGCTTTGTAGAGACCACGATCAGTGAAGACTGAACCTTCGATGGGCTCGAATTTCGGATTCCATTCATACATGACATTGAATGTGTAGGGTTCGATCCCGTCGTTCCAGTCGGAGCTGGAGAATGCAACATCATCGTTATGGCGAACAATCACCCAGAGTCGCGGTTGCCGGCGGCTGTAGTAGTACTCGTCATCATCCGATCCCGAATCGCCGAGGCCGAGCCTCCCCCACCCGGGCGTCTTGGCAAATCCGTCGCGGTCCGTTGTCCCCTTCCAAAGAACCTTATTACTGTCATTCCTCACCTCAACAAGCGCCCCTCCCACGGGTACTGCGTCTTTCAACGTTGTCACCCAGATAAGATTGTCTGTGGGTGAGAATTTCGCGGTGATGCCAAGGTGGGTAACCTGAATGAGCGATTTGAGATACCGTTGGTACTCCTGGGGAAAGAAATTGTTCTGCACCTGCAAGAGAACAACACCCGTCTTCGTTTTTCCGAGAACCTCATCAAGGTCAACAGGGCGAACCGTCGGTTCATTTCGCTTGATGGAGGGCTTCCACACGCGAGAGACACTGAAGAGTTTTGGGTCTTCGCTGACTGTTGTCACCCATTCGAGAATTGCCTGTTCCCACGCGAGCCGCTGGTAGAATGAATAATCAAGCCGTTGCATGACTTCGACGATTTTGTCCGGATTGATGCGGGCGAGCTGCAGAGTCACGGAATCGACATTTACGAACGTCACCGGATATTTATGCGATTCGTACGCTTCCAGGATTCCCTGTCCGGTGACCATCCGAACAGAAGGCCTGAAGGAGCCGGTTCTGAATGTGAACACTCTCTGGCCCGTCAGTTCATTGCCGAATATATCCTTCAGTCCCTCAAGGATCGTCATGGTGTAATTCTGTTCGGCTTTGAGGGGGAGTGAAAAATATATGACGGATTCAGAGTAGTCGTAGTACGACTCAACGTCGATTGGAATGGGAGGGTCGAAGGAAATGTGCCGTGCGACTTCGCGCTGAGAAACGGGATTGGAAAAAACGATTTGGAGAGAATTGCGGGGTTCAAAGCTCGGTGGATTTGTCACCCCGCGGCAGGTAAACTCGTTATATGTCGAGAACGAGAGAACATGGCCTCCCTGCAAGCCAAGTGGTCCCTCAGTGCCCAGCAATCCTGCTTTGACCCGAACCGTAACGGTGGAGCCTTTGAGAAACTTCTTTCTTGGAGTAATCTGAACGCTTTGTTCGGGATTACGGATGTTTCTGTCGGTGGGTCGAACGGCCTGATAGGCTGGATACGTGACGCTGGCCCCATTTCTCTCTTCGATGGAAATGAAAGTGCTGACAGCCTGGGGATCGATTTTCTGGTTGAAGGTGATCAGAATGGAGTGATCAAGCTCCACGAATTGCTGACCCTGGTATGGTTTGGTTGTTACAACGCGTGGACGGGGTGTTTCAAACTGCCACTGAACCGCGTTTTTCAAAGTTTGACCTGAGACAGATTGAGTCCCGGAGGGTATCGTCATGGAGTACGCTGTTGCAGAGGGGAGGGGTTTTGCCGGAATGAATGCAATGGTTGCCGTTCCCAGCCAGCGATACTTGCCCTGAACGGCCGGCACGATTTGCAGAGGACCGGTCGATTCGTCTTCGGGCACCTCCTTTAACGGAACCATCGGCTGGTTAAACGTCGCAAAAATTTGTTGCGATTGATCGATAGTGGATGTCTGCCCGACTGGAGAGGTGACGACAACCTTCACTTCCTGCTGACGGCCGAATGTGAGAGAAAGGATAAAAGGGATGATAAGGAGAGTGCTGATGGTTTTCATGACTTTCTCCGAGATCTGTCTGCACTATTGGAGGGGACGTGGGGTGAGCCAGTATAGGAAAAGGCTCATCGAATTGCAATCAGTTACGGAAGTTTAACCATGTCAGAATGAAACGCACCTGAAAGCTCAGTATAAAAAAAGGCCGGGTTTGCGTCCGGCCCTTTCGTTGACATCAAATTGAATCTTCACCTGATCGACACATCTTTGTTCAGAAGTATCTCGAATTCGGCTTCCATCTTATTCTCCATTTCCTGAGCACCACCGAATCCTATGTCCTTGAATTGAATCATTCCCTTTTGATCGATAATGAATTTCGTCGGAATTCCCTCCACGGCATATTTTTCCACGAAACCTTCATCATATAACACAGGGAATGTGTACTTGTTCTTTTCTATGAATTTCTTTACAAGTTCCTCCAGCTCCTTCCCCTTAACGTTCTCCCATGTGTTGATGGTCAAAATGACAACCTTGGAATTGTCTTTGTATTTGTCGTAAATTTTCTGGAGGGCGGGAAATGAAGCGACGCATGGCCCGCACCATGTTGCCCAGAAATCGACGACGACAATTTTTCCCCGGAAGTCGGACAGCTTTACCACCTTGCCATTGAGATCTTTGAGAGCGAAATCAATCGCGGGTTTATTCACCAGCTCTTTCAGTGTTTTTGAACGCGCTTCTTTCTTGGCGATGTCCATGGACCGCTTGAGAACCGCATCGAAGCCATCGGGTGAGCCATGCTTCCCAACGTACGCCGCCCTATAATTTGCAACGAGCATGCTATCTGATACACCTTTGAGAACACAGGTGTCGGCGATAACGATGGCCTCATCATACTTGCCATTTTTGACATAGCATTGAACGAGGCGGCCATTAATATTGGCATTTGCTCCTTTCGTGAGATCATATGCCTCCCTGTAGGCCGTTTCCGCCTCCGTGAATTTTCCCATTTGAAACAAACCGTACGCATAGGTATCCGCAATATATCCAATACCCATGTCATGGCTCCGCTTCCACTGTTTTGAACTGAAATAGGGTGGCTTCTCTCCGTCCTTGCCGCTCTTAAGAAGGTCGAGGCCTTTCTTAGCCCACGCGACCGCCTGTTCAAGATTCTCGCCTTTTTCAATGAAAGGCCAGGCGATGCTGTTGTAAATGTTTCCGTTAGGTTTTGGCTGTGCCTCCACCACTGCGACTGCCTTTTCGTACAGTTTTGCCTGAATGCAGAAACTGACGAGCACATCTTTCATGTTGTTGTCTGTTTGAGGGAAGTCTTCCAGAAACTTCTCGAGCAACTCCACTCTTTTCACCGGATCTTTTTCAGCGAACACCACGCGTTGGGCCACCGCCTGGGTGACCGCGCCCTTCGGATTTTTCATTTTCCAGGACGATTCGATCTCATCCGACTTTTCTTTTTGCCCGGTTTGCTGAAACCAATATAGGAGAGAGGAAACGACTTCTTCATTGTCCGCATGTTTTTTGTAGAGATCGGCCAATTCCTCCTTCACTCTCTTATCAGTTTCTTCTCCCGGGTTTGCCCTTCTCGCGAGATTCCAATCAAGCGTCTTTGCTCGCCAATTGTCGGAGTAGAGCTCAAGTTCCCTCGCAAGATCAGCCTTCATTGCATCATCATTCTTCTGTCGTTTGAAACCTGCATAGTTGGATGATCGGTTGATGATGGAGCGGAAGTAGTATGTTCCGCGACGCGGCTTCCCGTTTTGGTCGTAGACAAGCATATCCCAGCAATTTTCTCCATTGTCATCGATCTTATCACCGGAAGTGTAGCGAAGGAGAAAGAGCATGGTCTCGTCGACAAGTCTGAAAGAACCCGTCCACGATGTGCCTTTCTTTTTTAGTGGAATCTCCAACAATTCCGGCATTCCCTTTTCCTTTATGATAAGTACCTCTGCCGTGATTTCATCGACATTCCGGAGATTTGCAGCTTTCGCTGCTGCGTTATAGGTTAGGATAACAGTGTCGCCGACCTTGGGCTCAGACGGGCTGATGATCGAAACCTGCTCCTGACAGAAAACCACAGTTGCCGAAAAAAGCAGAAGAAACGCGAGGATCCTTTTCATAGTACCCCTCCTTGGTGTGAACGGTTGTGGAAAGATGAAGAGAAGAGTTGGAAGTTTGACTTCCCCCTGGTATGTACTGTGAAAGATGCAAAACAAGACAACAAGTTGCCAATTCTGCAATACCGTTGAATCACTATCCTGAAAAAACACCGGAATTTGCGGTTTCCATGTACGGAGAGCAGTCGAAAACCGGCAAATGGCACAGTCATTTGACCGTCCACGTTTCCCGCTGGCGAAAGTTTTCCTGCGGGGTCAGAGGCTTGGTGGCGCGCGACTATTGATACAGTAATTGATTCTCCTTCCTTGTTCCCCTATATTTTAGATCATTCATGCCTCCTGTCTCAGTTCGAAATGCAACCCTGGCCGACGGCCCCGTCATTGCAAAGTTCAATGCTCTCATGGCTCAGGAAACGGAGCACCGTACTCTTGACCACGCGCTGTTACGATCGGGAGTAGAGGCAGTCTTGCGAGACCGGACAAAGGGAATGTACTACGTGGCCGAAATGAACGGAATGGTCGTCGGTCAACTTATGATCACGTATGAATGGAGCGACTGGCGAAACGGGACGTTCTGGTGGATTCAAAGCGTCTATGTGAGGGAGGAATACAGGGGAAAGGGCGTGTTCAAAGCGTTGTTTCGGTTCATTGAGCAAGCTGCCAAAAGCCGGAAAGACGTTTGTGGACTGCGTCTGTACGTTGAAAGAGATAATGAACGTGCCAAAGGGACGTACGAACGAAGCGGTCTGAAAAAGACCCCCTATGAACTTTTTGAAATCGATTTTGTTCTCAAGAATTCCGGAGGACACTGAGAACCCATGAGCTGCTGCACATCCGACTCTTGCGGAGGAACAAACGCCTTCTTTTCCAGGTGGTCCAAAAAATACGCGAAACGGTTCAATAAGAACGGCCTTGAAAAAGTACAACGTCTCCTTCTTGAAGGAATCAAAAGGGAGTCCGTGCGCGAAAAGGACATTCTCGATATTGGCTGTGGAGTCGGATCTCTCCATATTACGCTGTTGCGGGAAGGAGCTGCCCGTGCGACGGGGATTGACGTTGCAGAGGGGATGCTGGAAAAGGCCAAAGAACTCTCTTCGGGGTTTGGGCTTCATGAGAGAGTTTCCTACAGGCACGGTGATTTTGTTGAACTCGCGGACTCATTGCCCGACGCCGATATCACTATTCTCGACAAAGTCGTCTGCTGCTATGGGGATCTAGATCGTCTGCTGGAGAAGTCTGTAGGCAAGACCAAACGGATCTATGGCCTTACGCATCCCAAGAACAGTTTCCTGGTTGGTGGAATGTTCAAACTTCAGATTGCCATTCTCAAGCTGTTCCGATCGAAATTTCACCCGTTCTGGCACGATTGGGATCTCATGCATCAGAAAATTACTCAACGGGGATTTCGCCTTCTTTATGAGAAACCCACCCTTGTTTGGAATGTTGCCGTCTTTCAGCGGATCTAAGGCCTCCTTCCTCCATGTCATTGCTCCGGCGCAGTTTCGAATCTGGTAGACCCATCCTTGCTGCGGGAGTGTTGGTTCATCTCTGCGTGCTGTGTTCGCTCCAATGGGGATTCCTGAATCCGTTGTTTGATGACGCCGAGCATCGCTCCGGGCAAGGCGCAGATTTCTACTCGATCGTGCAGGCAGGGCAAAATCTTGTCGACGGGGCCAATATCTACTCGACCAAACCGCTGGAACAGGTTGTACCGTACTACAATCCTTACCGATATCACCCTTTTGTTGCATACACGATCGGCCTTCTTTCCATTGTTCTGCGTCCGGATATTGCTTATGTGCTCTGGGTTCTGATTCAGGAGGGGCTTCTTCTTATCAATATTCTCCTTACCCGCTCTTTGTTCTCAGACGTACGTTCCGGCAATGTGGCATCGGCGCTGTGGTTGCTCTTCAGCGTGTACTACCTGGAGCTGTACATGGGTCAGTTTTCATTTCTGATGGGAAGCCTTCTTTTCTGGGCCATGGTAGCATGGATGAACGGCAGGGAGCGTTCCGGTGACCTTTTGTGGATGCTTTCGTTGGTGGTGAAATCGAACTCGGTCGTTTTTGCCCCGGTTCTTCTTAAGTTGGGACGATGGAAAATCGTTCTCGTTGCGGGAGCAGTGTCCGTGGGACTGGCTCTTCCTTACTTTCTTATGGAGCCGGGATCACTGGCAGATTTCTCGCGGAACTTCACTCAGAGTATGAAAGCGCAAACGTTGTTCGGTAATCAGGGGTTCGCGGCGTTGTTGGGAATAGCAGTGCTGAGATTTGGAGGAGTGTGGAGCGACTTTGCGCAGGAATTCGCCCTTCGACTCGATCAAATGAATGACATGTTGGCTGTTCCTCTTGCGCTTTGGACTATCCTCGTGATTGGCGTCGCACTGGTCGTTACTGCCCGGGCTTCCCGTGATTCAGGCATGGCGCTCCTTTTACTTTGGATCCTGGCGTATTTTCTTTTCTACAAGCATGTGTGGGAACATCAGTACGTCATGATGATGCCTGTTCTTGTTCTTCTCTATCATCAAATGAAGAAGAGAATCATAGATATTTCACCTGTTCTCTTCTGGATGGCGTTTTACATAATCGCGTTGCCGACGGCATTTGTCTTTATTGACCATTCTCCGGTCTTGTTCGATCCGGAAATTCCCTGGCGAACATGGGAAAGCCTGCTTTTCCATGCGCCGAAGCCGGCGGCCGTGCTCGTGCTGTTTTGCGCTTTGTGCGCGCAACTCTGGCGCACAAGGGAACACCACGATGCTGTTCATCAAAACCCGGGAGCCGCATGAAGCTTCAACCGAAACACATTGTCATAACCATTCTTCTTCTTGTCGGTTTGTTGATGTCTGTCTTGACGGCATCGTTTGCCTACTATACCAACGAGGGTTTTGGATTTCCGCTCGACGATTCGTGGATCCATCTTCAATTTGCCAGAAATCTTCATGGCCATGGAAGTTTCTCGTACTACAAGGATGAAATGGCCACTTCCGGGTCAACCGCTCCTTTGTACACCCTGATTCTCGCCGCAGGATTTTTTGTGACAAACAACGAAATGGTCTTGAGCTATCTTCTGGGTGTTGCATGTTTCCTTGTCGGGGCCGCGTTCATGTTTCGTCTTTCGGAAAAGCTTTTTGCGGGTGGAATAGCCACCGCTATAACAGCAACGCTTCTTTTTGTACTCGAGCCCCGCCTTCAATGGATCGCGCTCTCCGGCATGGAGACCACCCTTTTTGTTCTACTCATTCTTGCTACGGTGTATTACTATCTCACGGAGCGTCCGATCGCGCTCGGTATCTCTGCCGGCCTCCTGATCTGGACCAGGCCCGAGGCGGTGATCCTGTTCGGTGCAATAACGGCGGATTGGATCTACCGGCGGTTTCTCGTTGCTCTCCACAAAAAGGAAGATGCACCATCCCCATGGCTTGGAAAGGCACTCCTCATTGCACTTGTCATAGGTGCCGGATACGTCGCGTTTAATCTTGTTCTTTCGGGTACGGTGCTTCCGAATACCTATGCCGCAAAACTGAAATACTATTCAACGGCGACAATAAGCTTTCCACTTGAGGTGGTGAAGTACATTTCAGGAGGCACGCAGGTTGTACTTGCGCCATTCGCCGCAGTTGGCTTGATCGTTGTTTTGATCGATCTGGTGCGGCGTAAGAGGAGCCTGATGCTGATACCCGTGCTGTTCAGCGTTGGAATGTTCCTGGCATATTGGATGAAGCTGCCCTACCTGTACCAGAACGGGCGATACATGATGCCCATCCTCCCTTTCATAATCGTATTGGGCCTTGGCGGAGTCGCAACGGTGCTCTCTCTTCTTAAGACATTTGTACGAGATGAACACACGTTGGATCGTATTCAGGTAGTCCTCTCCGTGATTTTTGTCGGGGCTTTTGCTTATGGGTCATGGCAGAACCGTGTCACCTATCAGGATTACTGCAAGTATATTTCGGACCGCCAGGTGAAGACAGCCCACTGGCTCAGGGACAATCTTCCGCAGGAAGCTGTTGTTGGCACCCACGATGTTGGTGCCATCGCGTTCTATTCTGAGCGGAGAATCGTGGATATGGTGGGACTGATATCTCCCGAAATGATTCAGAATATCGGAAACCTGAACAAGCTAAAGGACTTTCTCACGAGACAAGGGGTGACGCATGTGGCGTTGCTGAGGAACTGGTTTGAGGTCGTGAATGTGAGTTCGGTGTATCATACAAATGAACAGACTCCAGAGATCATGGAAGTATTCAGATATGATCCGGATCGGATGCACATAACGTCAAAAGAAGTGAACTGGCTGACAGACAGAGGATGGCAGTTTCTCCTTCGGGGAGACGCGCAACAGGGTGGGCCTCTTGTTGAGCGGGCCGTTCAGCTCGATTCCCTTTCCTCACGGGCACACCACCATTTTGGGTGGGCGTTAATGATGATTGGACGGTTTGACCGGTCGGAAATCGAACTTCGCAAGGCGATCGAGTTGCATCCTTCCTATTGGCCCGCTCATTTTGCTCTGGCACAGGTGCCGCTGAGGCGGGGAAAACCCCGTGAAGGGATCACCAGGCTGGAAAAACTGGTTTCAATGAATCCCTTGATGCTTGTGGCGCATCAGCAGCTGGCTCAGATCTATGAACAGCTGGGTGATACCGTGCGCGCACGGCATTTTATGGAGCAATACAACAAAGGAATGGAGCTCAATGCGAAATATCAGTGAGGGCGGAAACCTTCGCAGGCCGTCACTCGTTCTCATCACTAAGATGAAACGATGTCTGTTGTTCGTGATTGCGGCCGCTGCTTTGAGTATTTCTCTTGCCCGCGCTCAGAATGAGGATGCAGTCATCAAACTCCGGCTTGCTCAAAGCTTTGAGCGGAGTGGCGATTGGGAACGGGCAGCTGCCATATATGAGGCGCTCTTTCTCGCCAACCCTCAAAACCTTGTGTATTTTGAAGGACTTCGCCGCGGCTACACGCAGCTCAAACAATATGATAAGGCCATTGATCTGATTCAGTACTGGCTCTCGCGGCAATCGGGCAACCCGTCCCTTCTTGCGGAACTCGGCGGCGTTTATTATCTGAAGGGGGATGAACACAAGGCAGATTCTCTTTGGCGACTCGTAGTCACAACCGATCCGAAGAACCCGGGATTCTACCGTCTTGTCGCGTCCAAGCTCATGGAATACCGGCTCTACGATAGGGCGATCCAGTTGTTTCTGGATGCCCGCAAGGCGACAGGCAACAATGAGCAGTTCACAGACGATCTTGCCATGATGTACACTGCGTTTCAGCAATACGAGGATGCAACACGGGAGTATGTGTCCATGTTGAATGCCCGGCCGGATCAGCTCCCGTCGATTCAGGCTCGCATATCGATGATGGTCACACACCCGGAGGCGCTTGCAGCAGCCCGCCGGGTGGTAGGCGCCGAAATAGACAGAAGGAAAGAGCATGCCCCCTTGCGCCGGCTGGCTGCCTGGCTTTCGATGGAAGCGAAGGAGTACACCGCCGCTTTGGAAGAATACAGAATCATCGACCGGCTCACAAAAGCGTCCGGAAACGAATTGTTCAACTTTGGACAAATGGCAGCCCAGGAGCGTGCATTCGAGGCTGCAGCAAGAGCATTTCAGGAAGTCGTGGAGCAGTATCCCACCGGTGCGAAATTTCTCTTTGCGCGGTTCGGATATGCGCGCGCAAGAGAGGAAGTTGTCGCGGCCATGGACACTTCTGTTTCGCAGGTAACCGCGCCTGTTCCCAACTGGCCCGTTTCAGAGACGCCGCAGGGATTTGGGGGTGTCCTTCGGCTTTATGAGGCGATCATTGCCGATTATCCCGGTTCCGACTTCGCAACGCAGTCGTATTTTCGCCTCGGCGTGATCAGGCAGGAACGTCTGTTTGATCTGGATGGGGCGCAGGCCGCCTACGAGAAAGTCCGAGGCCTTCAGCCTCATCACCCCCTGGCGAGCGAAGCCTCGTTTCGCATCGGCCAGGTATTGACTGCAAGGAACAACCTTGCCGGAGCGCGGGGAGAGTACCTGAATCTCCTCGTGAACAGGAATCCGGATATCAGACAACTTGCAGTCGTTGCCCTTGCGGAACTCGATTACTATGAAGCTGCGTACGATTCTGCTGAATCGAAGCTCCAAACGTTCGCGACAAGCAACACAAGCGATCTGGCAAACGATGCTCTGCAATTCCTCTATTTCATCCAGGAAAACAAGTCCGCAAATCCCGGGGCTCTTTCGGCTTTTGCACGTGCGGATTTGCTCATGAAGCAACGGAAATATTCCGAAGCGCTTGCTCAGTTTGAGGAATGCACGAAACAGTTTCCTGATGCTTTGGTGCTGGACGATGCGGCGATGAAAACAGCGCAGCTCAAGCTTCTGCTGGGAAAGCACGCCGAGGCGTTGGAGGTCTTTCAGGCCGTCGCCATCATGCCACTGAGTATTCTCAGCGATCGAGCACAAATGCGCATCGGAGAAGTGTACGAAACAATCCTGAAGAACAAAGAAAAAGCGATCGAAGCATACGAACAGCTTCTCTCAAGATTCCCCCACTCGCTCTTTGTTGACAAGGCACGGATGCGGATCCGGATCTTGAGGGGAGATGTTCTGTGAAAACGGCGGTCATGGTTGTTGTTGCACTCATCTGGTTTGCAGGAAGCGCTGTGGGACAGAGCAAGCTGATGATTCCCATGGACCTGAAACAGGCCGACCATTTAAAATCATATGGTGTTGCTTTCTGGCTCCTTGAAAAGGGGGGCGTCGTTGATTGGCTGCTGAACTATCGGGGCGGGTCGTTCCTGATGGACTATGCTGACGCGCTCGCACGGGAATGCAGAATCCGGGGAGTTTCCTTTGAGTCTCTCGGAGGTACGGAGGCCGCAACGTTGTATGCGGAAGTGCAGCGGGAAGATAATAATATGGA
>Ga0209342_10004486_pt1 | contig 14529 bp, 16 predicted proteins | sample RifCSP16_2_FD_184023 | JGI IMG/M metagenome (GOLD analysis project Ga0209342, IMG submission 184023) | Soil microbial communities from Rifle, Colorado - Rifle CSP2_sed 16_2 (SPAdes) (version 2) | ecosystem: Environmental > Terrestrial > Deep subsurface > Rock core/Sediment | place: Rifle... | reverse complement strand
GGACTCTCCTCCCGAGTGGTGGAGGAGATGTCGGCGATTAAGGGAGAACCGGCTTGGATGCGGGATTTTCGGCTCCGCTCCCTCGGCATTTTCGAGAAGAAATCCCTCCCCGGCTGGGGTGCGAACCTCTCTCGGATAAAATTCGACGACCTCTACTATTATCTTCGTCCCACCGGTAAACAAGCAAAGAGTTGGAAGCAGGTTCCGGATTCGATCCGCAAAACCTATGAGCGGATCGGTGTCCCGCAGGCGGAGCGGAAGTACCTGGCGGGATTGAAAGCGCAGTATGACAGCGAGGTTATCTACGGTACCCTGCGGGAGGATTTGGAGAAGCTGGGGGTCATTTTCCTGGGAATGGACGAAGCGCTCTCGAAGCATCCCGACCTGGTCCGGGAATATTTTGGCACGCTCATTCCTCCGCTGGACAACAAGTTCGCGGCGCTTAACTCCGCCGTTTGGAGCGGGGGATCGTTCGTCTACGTGCCTCGGGGAGTCTCAGTTCCCCTCCCTCTCCAGGCCTACTTCCGCATCAACGCCCGCAGCATGGGACAGTTTGAGAGAACGCTGATCATCGCGGAGGAAGGCAGTTTCGTCCACTACGTCGAGGGGTGCACCGCTCCGGTCTATTCGACCGATTCCCTGCACTCAGCGGTGGTGGAGATCATCGTCAAGAGGGGAGCGAGGGTCCGCTACACCACCATCCAGAACTGGAGCCGCAACGTCTACAACCTCGTCACCAAACGGGCCTGGGTGGGGGAGGACGGAGTGATGGAGTGGATCGACGGTAACCTGGGGAGCAAGGTCACGATGAAGTATCCCTCGGTCTACCTGATGGGAAAGGGGGCGCGGGGAGAGGTCCTGTCCCTGGCCTATGCCGATTCCGGTCAGCACCAGGACGCCGGCGCGAAGGCCATCCACGCCGCGCCTTACACCTCCTCCGTCATCACCTCTAAGTCCATCAGCCGGGGTGGGGGACGTACCAGTTACCGGGGATTGCTGGAGATTAATCCCGGTGCGGTTGGTTCCCGCGCCAATGTCCGGTGCGATGCCTTAATTTTAGATCCCCAGTCCCGTTCCGATACCTACCCGACGATGAAGATCAACGAGAAGCAGTCTTCGGTGGCGCACGAAGCCACGGTGACGAAGGTGGGCGAGGAACAGCTCTTCTATCTGCAGAGCCGGGGGCTCTCTGCCGAAGAAGCGGTGGGGATGGTGGTGAACGGCTTCATCGAACCAATCATCAAGGTCCTGCCTCTGGAATACGCGGTGGAATTGAATCGACTAATAGAGTTGGAGATGGAAGGAAGTGTGGGATGATTCTTGTTCCTATTTTTGGTAACACAAGCCGAAAAATTGTGCTGCGTCTCAACCGAGTTGGGAAAGAAGAAGAATTGGTCATCGTTTTCGCCGGCAAGGGTGACGACCGGATCGACCTGGACGTCTCCGCGATCCACACCGCTCCCAAAACTAGAGGCCGGGTCACGGTGAGGGGAGTGCTTCGGGACCGCGCCACCGCCCGGGTCAGCGGACTAATCAAAATCAAAAAGAAGGCGCAGGGGTCGGACGATTTTCTGGAGGAACGCACGCTTCTTCTGGGGAAGGAGGCGCGGATTGAGGCCCTTCCTTACCTTGAGATCGAGGCCGACGAGGTGCGGGCTTCTCACGCGGCTACCTCCTCGGGGGTGGACGAGGAACAGCTCTTCTACTTGAAAAGCCGGGGATTGGACCAAGCGGAGGCCGAACGGCTTTTGATAGCCGGATTTCTCGGGAAAGCCGTTGCAGATGAGGAAGACAAAAAGCTAGGATCGAAGCTAGAGAAAGTTATCAGCTATGCCTTGGATTAAAATTGCCAAAATCGCCGATATTCCCGAGGGAGAGATCCATACTCTCTCCGCCGGCGGTAAAAAATTGGCGCTGGTGCACATCGGCTCGGAAATTTTTGCGATTGATGACACCTGTACCCATGCCCAATGTTCCTTAGGAGAAGGTTCTTTGGTTGGGCAAGAGGTGGAGTGTCCCTGCCATGGTTCCCGCTTCGACGTTAAGAGCGGGGCGGTTCGTTTTCTGCCGGCGACAGTTCCGATTACGACCTATCCGGTGAAGGTGGAAGGAGAAGACATCCTTGTCGAAATCTAATTCGCTCGACCTCAAGAAAATCCGCGCCGATTTTCCGATCCTGCACCGAAAGGTGCACGGCAAGCCTCTGGTCTACTTCGATAACGCCGCCACCACCCAAAAACCCCGATCGGTGATTAACGCTATTAGTGATTACTACGAGAGGTACAACGCGAATGTCCATCGAGGAATTCATCTGTTGGCGGAAGAAGCAACGGCGGCTTACGAAGGTTCTCGGGGCAAGTTGGCCAAGTTCATTGGGGCCCGAAATCCGGCCGAGATCATCTTCACCCGCGGAACAACCGAGGCGATCAATTTGGTGGCTTACTCCTGGGGAGAGAAGTTTCTCAAGGAGGGGGATACGATCCTTCTTACTCTGATGGAACATCACAGCAATCTGGTCCCCTGGCAGTTTCTGGCCCAGCGCAAGAAGCTCAATCTGGAGTTTGTTCCAGTCACCGCCGCGGGGTACCTGGAAGACCCCGAGGGAGCGATCCGCCGGCTGCGGCCCAAGCTGGTTTCTTTCGTGCACGTTTCCAATGTTTTGGGCACCGTCAACCCGGTTAAGAATCTCGCCAAAGTTGCTCATGAAGCGGGGGCGACCGTCTTAGTTGATGGAGCGCAGGCGGTGGCTCATCTGCCGGTGGACGTGGCAAGTTTGGGCTGCGATTTCTACGCCTTTTCGAGCCACAAAATGATGGGGCCGACCGGTACGGGCGGGCTGTGGGGGAGGGCGGAAATTCTGGAGCGGATGCCCCCGTTCCTGGGAGGAGGGGAGATGATTAAGGAGGTCTCCCTCCGCGAGTCCTCCTTCAAAGACGCTCCCTACAAGTTTGAGGCCGGTACTCCCAGCATTGCGCCGGTGATCGGGTTGGGAGCGGCGGTCGATTATCTATCATCCGTGGGAATGGAGAACATTCGGCACTATGAAGAGGAATTTTTGGAGTACGCTTTCGAAAAGCTGGCGGCGGTTCCTGGTCTGACGATCTACGGTCCTCAAAATTCCGAGGATCGGGGAGGAGTGATCGCTTTCAACGTGGCCGGGATCCACCCCCACGACCTAGCGACCGTTCTGGACCAGGAAGGAGTGGCGGTGCGTTCCGGAAACCACTGCGCCATGCCCCTCCACACCCATCTGAAGATCAACGCCAGCGCCCGGGCCAGCTTTGCTTTTTACAACACCACTTCTGAAATTGATGTGCTGGTGGAGGCAATCGGAAAAGCCAAAAAGATCCTGAAAGTTTAACGATGGACATCTACCGCGAAGAAATCCTGGATCACGCCCGCCATCCCCGCAACCAGGGAAAAGTGGCTAGTCCCACCTTTGAATTTCACGCCGCCAATCCTCTCTGCGGCGATACGCTGGATCTGCAGATCAAGATGGGAGGCAAACCGGCGCGGGTTTCCGAGGTTGCCTTCCAAGCGAATGCTTGCACGGTTTCGGTGGCGGCCGCCTCCATGCTCACGGAAAAAATCAAGGGGATGACTACGGAAGAGTTGGCCAGAGTGAGTGAGAAAGATGTGATCTCTTGGTTTGGCGGTTCGCTGACAACCTCGCGGACCGAGTGCGCTCTCCTGCCTCTAAAGGCGCTTCGAGACGCACTGGGAGGTTGAAATTTTGCTAGCATACTTTTATGCTGATTAAGCACCGTCGGACGTTCAAAGCGGACTTTTTGATCATTTCCCTTTTCTTTGTCTTCCTTCTTTTGGCGGCGACTCTTTTCTACTATTTGGCGGAGGGTTGGAGCCTGGTGGATTCCTTTTATTTTTCCTCGACGACTCTGATTACGATCGGTCACGCCGAACTACTGCCCTCCTCTGATCTGTCAAAGATTTTTACGGTTTTCTTGTCCTTTGTTGGGGTTTCGACCTTTCTCGCTCTGGTCACGCTCGTCGCCGGTGAGTTTCTCAAGGAAGAAAAGGCCTGATTTATCTTTCCCGTAGGTTATAATTGAGAAGCGATCGGAATCGCTAGCAATTACAAGCTCTGCTTATAATTGGACTGTTCCGGCCCCATCGTCTAGTGGTTAGGACATGGCGTTCTCAACGCTAAAAGAGGGGTTCGACTCCCCTTGGGGCCACCAGCAACACTTTGATAACTTAAGAGAATTTGTTGTACTATCCAACTGATGAAGCAAGACGAAAATCGCTTCACGCCCACCATAGGGAATCTATCATCCGCTCTCGAGCGGATTTTTTATTCGAGTTTTTGGTTTATCAAAGGAGAGGGGGTGAGAAACAAATGAATATTAAGAAATTTTTGGCGCTAGCGGTTGGGTTCAGTGCTCTTCTAACCCTGACGCTTGGTCTCTTCGCTCTTACCGGAACCAAACCGTCTCTCGCGGCAAAAACCATTGATAATTGTCGTTATGTTGTGGATGGCAATATACCTTATCCAACGGGACACTTCTTGGATGAAATAAATTACACCACTGGATACGACGTTTTTGGATATAACTACCAAGCCCACATATTCAACGGTAGTTATGCGAACGCATATCTGGGACGACCCGGGTCAGCTCTTCCCCCGTACACTGGTGACGACGCTACATACTTGGCAGAAAATTCAAGTGCGGCAAGTCATTGGGTATGGCCGTTTAGGAATGTCCAGTTGCAGATGAAATGGAACGATGCCTGGTTAGCCAACAAGGATTGCAACGAGGATGGTGCGCTGGATCGTTCAACCCCATACAAAGGAAGCGGAGCGTGGTTAACAAATCATGCGACGGGAACCTATACAGGAAGCGAATGGAACATCACAGGAAGTTATGTACTTTCGTTCAACTACCTGGGAAGCCTGTATGTTCATGACATGACGGTAACGGCAACCGACGGAACTTTTACCGGAACAGGGGGGTACCCGTCAGGTTCTCCCTACAGTATTACGTGGATTGTAGATGGAACTGTCACCGGAGATACAATAGACTTCCGTGTCGCATATGATGGTTCTAGCTACTATGTAGACGCCTTGGGTACTATCGATCCAGATGGAACAATGGGTGGTACATGGAGCAATGCGAGCCAATCGGGAACATGGACTGCCACAACCGGAACGGCTGCGCACCCAACTTGTACAGTGAGCGATTTTGTAAAGATAATCGCTCCCCCGTCTGATGCTGTGTTGGATAGTGGAACTTGGTATACAGCTGACGATAAGGAAATAGGGAAAGAGATTTGGGGCGAATTTGCCATTATCCAAGAGATAGCTAGTGACCCATGCGGTGAGTACGGAGTCATTGACTATATGAGTCCTTTGAGAAAAGGTCTTGGGAACTGGTAACAGTTGGTAGTATTCAACCATTTTAAAAGGTTTTTACCTTGGTTACCCTTGTTCTATTTGATATCATCGAGGTAATGAAAGACTTTGCTGACGCGATCAACGATATGATCAACGACTTTGCGAAGAGTTGTTCTTTCGTTCTCGTGGTCTTGGTTCTGGGAGGGATTTTCGCTTTGACTTTGGTCCTCTAGTCTGTTAGAGTTCAAGCGTCAGTTTGAAACGCCCCAAACAAGGGGGTTTCTTTTTTAAGATGGTAGAAGAAAAGGTTTATTTGACCCGCGAGGGTCTCAAAAATTTAAAAGAGGAATACGACCAGCTGGTCAATTTGCGCCGTAAAGAAGTGGCTGAAAAGCTGCAGAAGGCGCGGGAGCTGGGCGATATTACCGAGAACGCCGCTTACGACGCGGCTCGGGATGAACAGGCCTTTGTGGAAGGTCGAATTTCCGAATTGGATGAACTGCTCAAAAATGTCGAGGTGTTGGAAGGGGAGAAGGCCGGAATAGTCCAGGTCGGTTCCCGAGTTAAGGTCCACATTGACGGCGAAGAGCAGGAATTTCAGATCGTGGGAGCACCCGAGGCCAGCCCGGTTGACGGCAAGATTTCCCACGAATCTCCCCTGGGCCAAGCTCTCTTAGGAAAAAAGGTGGGCGAAGAGGTTGAGATCGACGCCCCGGCCGGAAAACTCACCTATCACGTTTTGGGAATCAAATAATTCTCTTCCGTAATCCGTTATAATTCCTTTTGTTATGCCGCGGCCGCTGGAAGAGTTGCGCAAGGAAAGATTAAAAAAGCTCAAAAAAATCCGCGCTCTGGGTTTAGACCCCTATCTCTCTTTCTTTGACCGCCAACACCCCATTTCTCAAGTGCGAAAGGCAAAACTGGGGACAAAGGTTGTCACCGCCGGAAGAATTATGGCTTGGCGCGAGCACGGGAAAATTGTCTTCGCCGACTTAGTGGACCAGGGCGCAAAAATCCAAATTCTTTTCCGATCGGATAAATTGTCCGTTGCCAATCTGAAGATCATTGCCCTTTTGGATATCGGAGATTTCATTGGAGTGATCGGCAAGACTTTCAAAACCGAATCCGGGGAACTGACGGTGGAGGCGGGGGATCTGGTTCTTTTAACAAAATCTCTCCGCTCGCTTCCGGCGAAATCCGGTTTGACCGACATCGAAGAGCGCTACCGCCAGCGTTATATCGACCTTCTGGTGAACCCGGAGGTTCGGGCTGTTTTTGATACCCGCACCAAGATTGTATCGACGCTGCGGGCTTTCATGGATCGGAACGAATTTACGGAGGTGGAGACCCCCGTTCTGCAGCCCGTCTACGGCGGGGCGAGCGCCCGGCCCTTTGTGACCCATCACGAGGCGCTCAACAAAGATTTTTACCTTCGCATCTCCGACGAGCTCTACCTCAAGCGGTTGATCGTGGGAGGGATGGAGAAGGTTTACGAGATCGGCCACGATTTTCGGAACGAAGGAATCGACCGCTCCCACAATCCGGAGTTCACCATGCTGGAATTCTACTGGGCCTATGCGGATTACAAGAAGCTGATGGAATTCACCGAGGAGATGTTCGCCTCGCTGTTGAAGGAGATTGGTGGCTCGCTCGTGCTTGAGTATCAGGGCCGAAAGCTGAATTTCAAACCCCCTTGGAAACGAATTACCTATCGGCAGGCAATTCTCAAGGCGACCGGCATCGACATCGATCGAGCGGATTCTGAGGAAAAGCTCCAGCGCTCGATTAAAGAGCACGGGATTGTCCTGGAAGAGCGGCGGCCGGTAGGGTACGGGGCGGTTTTGGACGCCCTCTATAAGCAAACCACCCGGCCCGGGTTGGAGGGACCGCTGTTCCTGACGGAACGGCCAGCAGAGTTTGTTTCTTTAGCCAAGCGATTGCCGGCCGACCCCCGCAAAACCGCCTCTTTCCAACTTTTGGTGGCAGGGGAGGAGCTAATCAACGCCTACAACGAGCTCAACGACCCAATTGACCAAGCGGAGCGGTGGCAGGAATCAGAGAAACTGGGCGATAAGGGCAAGGCGGAGCACGAAGCCCTGGACGAAGATTACATCCGGGCCTTGGAGTACGGAATGCCCCCGACCGCGGGATGGGGCTTGGGAATTGACCGTCTGACTGCCGTTTTAACGAATCAGCCTTCTCTCAAAGACACGATCCTGTTTCCGACCCTGCGTCCGGAGAAATAATGCTTGATCCCAAATTTGTCTTGGAAAATCTCGAAGAAATAAAAAAGACGATCAAAGAGCGGGGGATGAAGGTTGACGTCGTTAACGTTCCCGCCCTGGCCAAGGCTCGGTCGGAAATCCGCTCCCGGGTTGAGGAGCTGCGCGCCGAGAGAAACCAGCTCAGCCGGAAGCCGTCTGCCGAGGTGATCAAACGGGCGACCGATATCAAAGCCGAGCTAAAAAATCTCGAGCCCCAGCTAAAAAACCTGGAGGAACAGCTCGAAAAAATTCTCAGACAGATTCCCAACCTGATCCACCCTAAGACCCCGCGCGGTTTTAAGGAGGAGGACAACAAAATCCTCCGCGCCGATCGGACGGCGAAACTGAAATTCAAGCCGCTCGACCACGAACAGTTGGCCAAAAAGTTGGACCTGGTGGATTTTGATGCCGGGGCGCGGGTCGCCGGTTCCAAATTCTACTACCTCAAGAACGAGGCGGTACTTCTCGAATTTGCCCTGATCAAATATGCTTTTGACCTTCTTCTGAAAGAGGATTTCACGCCGTTTGTTACTCCCGATCTGGCGCGGGAGGAGATTATCGACGGGGTTGGCTTCGTTCCCCGCGGCCCCGAGTCCAATATCTACAACGTCGAAGGAGAAGACCTGGGCTTGATCGGCACTGCCGAGATCACACTGGGGGGATACCAAGCCGGCCAGATCCTGGAGGAGAAGAGCCTTCCTTTGAAATACGCCGGATTTTCGCACTGCTTCCGCCGGGAATCGGGCAGTTACGGCCAATTCTCCAAGGGTTTGTACCGAGTGCATCAATTTTCGAAGGTGGAGATGTTTATCTTCTGCCGCCCCCAAGATTCGGAGCGCCTGCACGAATATCTTTTGGGCCTGGAAGAAAAAATCTTTCGCGGTCTGAAGCTACCCTACCGGGTGGTGGATATTCGGGCCAGCGACTTAGGAGCGGCGGCTTATCGCAAATTTGATTTGGAATCCTGGATGCCGGGTCGAGGAGAATGGGGAGAGGTGACCTCCACCTCCAACACCACCGACTACCAAGCAAGGCGACTTAACATCAAATACCGCAAAGGTGATGGAACCACGGAATTTGTTCACACCTTAAATGGGACGGCGGTTGCGACTTCGCGAGCTCTGGTCTCCATCCTGGAAAACTACCAACAGGAAGACGGTTCGATCGAAGTCCCTAAGGTTCTTGTTCCCTATGTCGGTAAGAACATTATTCGGCGCTAACCCCAAGGTCGTCCACTCGACTTCCTCTCCCCTCAGCGGGAAAATTAACGTTTGGGAAAAAAATGGCGGTTTGGTTTTGGAAGTTGGGGGTTATCCCCAGTCCGTTTCGATCAACACCCCGGATCTGCCCCAGCGCTACTGGTACAAGGCAGTGGAAGAAGTTTCTTCCCGTCTTGCCAATCCCGGCCGGGCGGTGGTGATCGGGGTCGGCGGGGGCACAATTCTCCATCTTCTCTCGCGAAAATTCCCCGGATTGAAAATGGTGGGAGTGGAGATCGATGAAGAGATCCTCAAGATTGCCCGGCAGTTTTTCGACTTGGACAAGATTCCAAATCTTGAGATCATCACCGGCGATGGGGGAGAGTACGTCTCTTCTCACCAAGGGGAGCCGTTTGATCTGGTTTTTGTGGACGCCTATCTGGGGGGAAATTTTCCTTTGCATTTCAATGAAGAACAGTTTTTGCGCCACCTAAGGCGAATTGCAAACCCGAATGGTTTGATAGTAATCAATCGGGCCGGCGGATTTTCACACTCCCAGTTTGGCGCGTTGCTGGGGCGGGTATTTGCTAAGGTTGAGGTGGTGAAAATTCCTCTCCCCGGTTTTTTGGGAGGGATGGGAGGGAATTTTCTCTTTATCTGTCGCTGAAATGGCAATTTTTTTAGCCGTGTATCTTCCCTATCTCGCGTTTCTGGCCGTCCCGTACCTCTGGGTGCGGCGGGAGAGGCACGATCTGGTTCGAATTCTGGTTACTGTCGTGGTGGCCTTCGCGCTTTCGGAAGCTCTGAAAACTTTTCTCTCCGTCCCCCGGCCGTTTGTGGCGGAAGGGTTTCAACCTCTGATTGAAGTGGCCCAGCGCGATTTCTACGGTTCTTTCCCTTCCGGCCACACGACCCTTCTGGCGGCCCTGGGTTCGGCGGTTTTCTTTACCGAGAAAATACCCGGGACGGCTATCCTGTTTCTGGCGGTGGCGGTGGGGTTTGGGAGAGTAATGGTCGGGGTGCACTATCCGGTGGATATCCTGGGAGGTCTTTTGGTCGGGGTGGTTGTGGCCGGATTTTTTAAGGCCCTTCACGAGATTTTCCCGGTCTGGTGATGCCGATTTATCAAGCGGTAGTTTTGGGAATTGTCCAGGGGTTAACGGAAATCCTGCCGATCTCATCCTCAGGCCACCTGATCCTCATTCCCCAGCTTTTCGGTTGGGCACCCCACCCCCTCTCCTTTGACGCTGCCCTGCACCTGGGAACGGCGGCGGCGCTGCTGGTCTTCTTCGCCCGCGACTGGATTTCACTTTTGGTAGAACGGCAGTGGCGCAAGATTGCGATGATCGCCCTGGCTTCGGTGCCGGTCGGTCTGATCGGGCTCTTTGGGGAGGATTTCATCAGTCAAAATTTTCGGAGCGCGGTTCTGGTAGCGGGGATGCTGGTCTTGATTGCTCTCCTGATGCTGGTGGTGGAGAAGTGGTATCGGAGGGAGAACGTGAAAAGGGAAAACCTCACCGTCCCGGATATTTTTGCGGTTGCCCTGGCGCAGGCTCTGGCGCTGATTCCGGGAGTCTCTCGTTCCGGGATCACCATCCTCGCCGGGATGGGAAGAGGAATAAAGCGGGAGGCGGCGGCGCGCTTCTCTTTTATTATCTCTCTGCCGATTGTTTTTGCGGCCGGGTTTTGGGAGGTTTTTTCGGTCTATCGAGAGGGAGTTTTGGCAAACGATTGGTCCAGCTTTGCGGTCGGGATTGCGACATCTTTTGTTGTCGGTCTGCTGGCGATCCGGGTTTTGTTCGGTATTCTCAACCGCTTCTCGCTCATTCCCTTCGCTGTTTACCGGATCCTGCTAGGAACGACCCTCCTACTTTCTCTGTTGGTCTGAAAGAGATTTCACAATTTAATATAGTATACTATATATGAAAATCGCGGCGGGGAAAGTGACCTATCGATTAGGTATGGCGGTCGGCCACTTTTGAGGCGCCAAAGGAATCCGGCTTGGTCTTAACTTCGTATCCGTTTCCTTTGATCATTGCGACAACTTCGGCGATCATCTCCCTGGTTTTGCCGTTTTCTCCGATGTCCACGTGGATCTCGAGTCCGATCTGCAGAAGCTCTTCCGCTCCCTTGAGATGGAAAATAAATTCATTGGCGAATTCCAGGGATGTGAGCGCTTCCTCATAAATCCGCTCCTTGAGGGTGTAGGGACGAGTTTTTTTGTACCCTTTCCAGAAATAAATTCCGCCGCCTCCCACCCGATGGACGACCAGGGCGGTGACGAAATCAACTCCGGTGCCATTATGGCTCTGGGAATCGGTGCCGATAATGATGCGGTACTTTTGGTCGGGAAATGCTCGGACGAATTCGGAAATTCGAGCGATTATCTGATTGATCGTGAGGATCCCGTAGGTCGGGCTGTGAAAAGTTTCAATTTCCTTGGTCTTGGCGATCGTGTCCACAGCGCTAATTATACATCGTGAAATAGAAGATGAGGTATCCTTTTAGGTAGATGTTTTCCTTCATCACCAAAATCTTTGATTTCAACGAGCGCGAGATCGGCAGCATCCGGCCGGCGGTCGTCAAAATAAATTCTCTGGAACCTGAATTCAAAAAACTTTCCCCCGCCAAACTAAAAGAAAAAACGGTGGGATTTCGCGAGCGTTTGGAAAAAAGTGAGGTTCTTGATCAGCTTCTTCCCGAGGCCTTCGCCGCGGTACGGGAAGCATCATCCCGAACCACTGGAATGCGTCCCTACGATGTTCAGTTGATCGCTGGTGCAATTCTCCACCAGGGAAAGATCGCTGAGCAAAAAACCGGAGAGGGCAAAACTCTCTCGGCGACCCTGGCGCTCTACCTCAATGCGTTGGGGAGGCAGGGGGTCCATCTGATTACGGTCAATGATTACCTGGCGCGCCGGGACGCCGAATGGATGGGGCCGATCTTTCACGCGCTCGGGATGTCGGTGGGTTGCTTGAACCACGAAAAGGCGTATCTTTTTGAGCCAGTAGCCAGTAGTCAGGAGTTAGTGGCAGAGGACAGCACACCGGAGGAAATGCAGCTTGGGCAAGGAAAGTATCTTCGGGAGGTCTCCCGCCGCGAGGCCTATCAAGCCGACATCACCTACGGTACCAACAACGAGTTTGGTTTCGATTATCTCCGCGACAACATGGTCTACGACCCATCCCAGATCGTGCAGGTCAATGGCCGAGAGGAGGAGGGGGCGCACCACTTTGCGATTGTGGACGAGGTGGACTCGATTTTGATTGATGAGGCCCGTACTCCCTTGATCATCTCGGCTCCCCAGGAAGAAGCTACCCAGCGCTACTACGATTTTGCGAAGTTGGTTAACGATCTGGTGTCCAAGACGGATTACACGATGGACGAGAAATCCCGCTCCGTGACGCTGACCGAAGTTGGTCTGCGGAAGCTGGAAAGAATGCTGGGCATACCCAACCTCTATGAGAAGGATTTTGAAACCGTCCGGCACGTCGAACAGGCGCTCAAGGCCGCCACTCTCTACCAAAAGGATCGAGACTACATTGTTAAAGAGGGCCAGGTGATTATTGTCGACGAATTCACCGGGCGGCTGATGATGGGCCGGCGCTACTCCGAAGGTCTGCACCAGGCGATTGAGGCCAAAGAGGGAGTGGCGATCCAAAAAGAGAGTAAGACGATGGCGACGATCTCTTTTCAGAACTACTTTCGGATGTACCAAAAACTGGCCGGCATGACCGGGACCGCGGCGACCGAATCGGAAGAGTTTTCCCGCATCTACAAGCTGGAGGTGGTGGTAATTCCGACCCATGAACCGATGATCAGGAAGGACCATTCCGACGTGGTCTACAAGACCGTCACCGGCAAGTTTCAAGCGGTCGCAAACGAAATTGACGAATGCCACCGCCGGGGCCAGCCCGTCCTGGTGGGAACCACATCCATCGAGAAGAACGAGCTTCTCTCTAAACTCCTCAAGCGCAAAAATATTCCCCACGAACTCCTGAACGCCAAACAGCATGAGAAGGAGGCGCAGATCATTGCCAAAGCGGGTGAGCGGGGAGCGGTGACGGTGGCGACGAACATGGCGGGGCGGGGGGTGGACATCAAGCTGGAGAAAGGAATCGTCGATTTGGGCGGTTTGCACGTGATCGGGACCGAGCGGCACGAATCCCGCCGCATCGACAACCAGCTGCGGGGCCGTTCCGGTCGGCAGGGGGACCCCGGGTCATCCCGCTTTTTTGTCGCGCTTCAGGATGATCTGATGCGGATTTTCGGCGGAGCGATGGTGGAGAGAGTGATGGACCGATTCGGTATCGCCGAGGATGTTCCCCTGGAGAGCCGGATCGTCTCCGGCGCGATCGAGAGCGCCCAGAAACGGGTGGAGGGCTACAACTTCGACCTGCGGAAACACCTGGTCGAGTATGACGACGTCGTCAACAAACACCGGGATATTGCCTATACCATCAGAAGAAAAATCCTGGGTGGGGGAGAGGAAATGTCGTCTTTCCTGCTCTCCAAGATTCCCCTCTACTCCACTAAAATCGAAGAGATTTGGGAAAAATACCACAAGGAATTCGCGGCGGATTGGTTGAAAATTGTCCAGCAGCTGGCTCTCCAATCTTTCGACATTCTCTGGGTCGAGCACATCGACACGTTGGATGAGCTGCGGCGGGGAATTGGTCTGCGGGGATACGGCGGCCGCGACCCGCTGGTGGAATACAAGAACGAAGCCCGTCTGCTCTTTGACCGCCTCATCAACGAAATTTGGTCGACGTTTGCCCAGCGGTTGGAACGGATCGAGATCAAGAGGAAGGAGCGGGTTTCGCTGCCGCAGCCGCGGCCGGTGGCACTGCATCATCCCACCGCGAATCTGGGACAGGAGACGGATGCGAGCGTCCTGCCACCGGCCCCAAGCGATAATCCCAAAGCTGCAAAGCTCGGCCGCAACGACCCCTGCTGGTGCGGATCAGGGAAGAAGTGGAAGAGGTGCCATTACCCAGCGTTATCTGGATAACTAGGTACGCCGTAGGTGGGCCGTCCCACCCGGCACCCCAAGCTCAAAATAACTAACAATGCTTAAGAACCGCGTCCGATCCCCAGTCGTGAAGCCGATCATCCTGGATTCCTACCTGGCCATGATCAGAAACGGCGTCGGAGCGAACATGTTCCGCAGCGTCTACGCGGAAGTAGATGGGAAGAGAAAAGATGTTCTCTACGACGGGGTTCTTTCTTGTGCGTTTTTCGTTTCCTCAGTGCTCGTAATCTTTGGACTTACAAAGAGGTCCCACGCGACCGTAGATGGAACGGTTCGTGACCTCGAAGAATCTGGGTGGAGAAGGATTAGAAAACCGAAGCCCGGGGCCGTACTTGTTTGGGAAATGAGAAGGTATCAGGATGGAAGCCGGCACAGGCACATCGGTTTTTATGTTGGGCATGGCCGGGCGGTGAGTAACGATACCCCCACGCGGGTGCTGATTGAGCACCACTGGAAATACCGCGGCGAGAGAGAGCTGGATTCCATTTGGTGGCATAGGAAACTCTATAAGAGATAGAATTTGCTGATGGCTGAGATATTTCTCTATCTTCTCGCGGCCCACCTGATCGGCGACTGGATTATCCAAACCGCTTGGATGGCAAACGAGAAGTCCAAACACTTCGCGCCTCTTTTGGTGCACGTCGCTAGTTACCATATCTTTACTTTTGGAGCGCTCTACCT
>Ga0209342_10004485_pt1 | contig 14529 bp, 15 predicted proteins | sample RifCSP16_2_FD_184023 | JGI IMG/M metagenome (GOLD analysis project Ga0209342, IMG submission 184023) | Soil microbial communities from Rifle, Colorado - Rifle CSP2_sed 16_2 (SPAdes) (version 2) | ecosystem: Environmental > Terrestrial > Deep subsurface > Rock core/Sediment | place: Rifle... | reverse complement strand
TCTATCGCGCGGTTTGGGCAGGTTCTCGGAGCCCTTGATTTCAAGGCCCAGGAAGGTCTTGAATAGGAACACGCCGAGGTCCTGCACGCCCTCTTTGCCCCAGGCGCGCATCACGAGCCCCATCACCGCGAGATTGGCGGCGCCGAGCATCACGAACAGCGCAGTCAGCCCCACGCCCTGCCATTGGAGAACGGCTACCGCGAGGCACGCCCCCGTCATGAAGGCGGCCGACAAGACGTTGCAGGCGGCGATAATGCGCGCGCGCTCGTCTTTCGGAGCCCAGAGCTGAACCGCAGCGAACGCCGGCACGATATAGAGACCGCCGGCAAGGGCGATACCCGCGAGATCGGCAATGATCCGCCACCCGGAGAACGTGGCGAGGAATTCGGAGACTGTGAGCGGCGCCGGAGACGCCGCGGCCGCGGAAAGGCCTGCCGCGAGATCGAGAGAGAAGACCCCCATCAGTAGGGCTCCGACTGGGACGAGCGCCAGGTTGGGGCGGTTCTTGCTTGCCCGTGCCGCGAGCCAAGACCCGGCCGCGATGCCCACCGTAAAGACCACAAGACCCAGCGTGATGAGGCTCTGCCCGCCGCCCAGAGCGTCCTTCATCAGCATCGGCAGCAGAGACAGCGCAACTGTGCCGACGAGCCAAAACCATGAGGTGATGAGGCCGCCGATCCACAATCTTCGCTCTGCTCCGAGCTCCTTGAGCAGCGAAACGGTCGACGTCCAGGGATTGGTGTCGATGACGAGGTCCGGCGCGGCGGCGCCCGTTCTGGGGATGCGCGCGGCGGCGCGCCAGGCGAGGACGGAAAGCCCAATGACGAGTCCAGCGACCAGCCACGAGGCGCCGTCCTCGGAGGCGGCGACCCCGCCGGAAATGGTGCCGATCAAAATAGCGGCGAAGGTGGCGCTCTCGACGAGAGCATTGGCGGCCGGGAGCTCCCGCGCCTCGAGGTGCACGGGCAGGATGCCGTACTTGATCGGGCCGAACAGGGCCGCGATCGAGCCGTAGAGTGCGAGCGCCACGAACAGCACCGGCACGGAGTGCAGAACGAAACCGAGCGCCGCCACGACGCCGACCGGGATCTCGGCGCGCTTGAGCCTCTCCGCCATCTCGGCCTTGTCGTAGCGGTCCGCGAGCTCGCCGCCGATGCCGGACAGGATGAAGAATGGTGCGACCAGCACCGCGCCCGCGAGCGTGACCAGGGACGCGCCGGTCGCGGCTCCGATCTTGAACAAGATCAGAATGACGAGCGCATTCTTGACGAAGTTGTCGTTCAACGCCGACAGGAACTGGCACCAGAACAGCGGCGCAAAGCGCGGTGTCGTCATCAAGGACTTGAACATTTGGGGTCCGGAGAGCTCAGTCGGGCGCGGCGGCACGGGACGATCGGGGCGTGAACAGTATTCGTCCAATCGTGGTTAAAGAACGGCTCTGTGCTACCGTTTTGCAGCGGGCGGCGCTTAGCCCGCCTTGAAGCCGAGAGGCCAAGACTCCGAGGCAAATCTGAGCTTGCGCTGCGGAGCGCCGTCGAAACGGGGGCCGCCCGTGCCAGGCACCCGAAGACCGCCCCCGCGCAAGACCAAGAGCCCCTGCCGCAACGCCTTGCAGATCGATTCGACGAGCCAACGCCGGGCCTCCTGGCGCAACCTTGTTTATGAACATCGTTTACTAGCGATACATGTATTGTTGAACTATGTTCAAGTTGTGGCGAGATGAGGAGCCTTGCCGCCGGCGTCCCCGGTCGACGAACTGTGCCGATGCTGCGAGCGACCTTCCCCTTGAACGGGGCCCGGCCCACGCCATTGTCATCAACAGGCCGGATCTTCAACATGCCGGCTGGGCTCGGAGGACGGAACGGTCTTGAGCGGCGAAACGGCCAGACGCCTCGACATCATCTTGAATGGCGGCGCAGCGACGACCGCGGCGGCCACGCTCGCGGGCCTGCTCGACGAGCAGGGCTACACCGGTCTCAAGGTCGCGACCGCGGTGAACGGAGACTTCGTCCCCGAGCGGGCTCGGGCCGCGACCGCACTTCAACCCGGCGACCACATCGAGGTCGTGTCGGCGCGCCAAGGCGGCTAGAATAGGAGTATGAACGTACGCGAACATCGCTTCACCGGCACCAGCACCGGCGCGAACGCGCTCACCCTTTACGGTGAGACGCTCCCGTCCCGGCTAATGCTCGGCACGGCCCTCTATCCCTCCCCGCAGATCATGGCCGACGCGATCGAGGCCGCCCGGGCCGGCATCGTCACGGTCTCGCTCAGGCGCGAGCAGGCCCGCGGCAGAACGGGCGAGAGGTTCCTCGAGCTCGTGCGGGCGCTCTCCGTGCGCGTTCTCCCCAATACTGCGGGTTGCCGCACGGCCAAGGAGGCGATCACCACCGCCCGCATGGCGCGCGAGCTATTGGGCACCGACTGGATCAAGCTCGAGGTGATCGCCAACGACGACACCTTGCAGCCCGATCTCTTCGGCCTCGTCGAGGCGGCAGGAGCGCTGTGCCGCGACGGCTTCAAGGTGTTCCCCTACACCACCGAGGACCTGGGCGCTGGCGAGCGGCTCTTGGCGGCAGGCTGCGAGATCCTGATGCCGTGGGGCGCGCCGATCGGCACCGGGCAGGGCCTTGCCAACCGCTTGGGTCTCAAGACCATGCGCGCCTATTTCCCCGGCGTATCCCTCGTCATCGACGCTGGCATCGGGGCACCCTCGCATGCCGCGCTTGCCATGGAGATGGGCTTTGACGCGGTGCTCCTCAACACGGCGATCGCCAGGGCCGGCGATCCGATTCGCATGGCCGGGGCCTTCGCGTCCGCGATCGAGGCCGGCCGGGCCGCCTATGAGGCTGGGCTGATCGAGCCGCGTGACATGGCGCAACCCTCGACCCCTGTCGCCGGCACGCCGTTCTTCGATTTAACCCAGAAGCCATGACGCGCGGTTGGGCGAAAGGATCGTCAGAGGGGCTAGACGTATTCTATCCCATTGTGCCCGATATCCGGTGGCTCGAGCGGCTGGTGCCGCTCGGGCTAAGAACGGTTCAGTTGCGGATCAAGAATGCCGCTCCCGACGAGGTCAGGAGGCAAGTCGCGAGCGCGCTCGAGGTGACACGGAGAGCCGGCTGCCAGCTCATCGTCAACGATTATTGGCGCGAGGCGATCGAGGCCGGCGCAGACTATATCCATCTGGGACAGGAGGATCTTGCTGCCGCCGATCTCCCCGCGATCAAAGCCACTGGCATGAGGCTCGGTATTTCCACCCACAGCGAAGAAGAGCTCGAAATCGCACTCGCTGCCGATCCCGATTACGTGGCGCTCGGGCCGATCTACGAGACCAAGCTCAAGGCGATGACGTGGGCCCCGCAGGGCCTCGCTCGCATCGGCGCCTGGAAGAAGCGGCTCGGTGCGCGGCCGCTGGTCGCCATCGGAGGCATCACGCCCGAGCGCGCGGGTTGTGTGATCGCGGCGGGCGCCGACAGCGTCGCCGTGATCACCGACTTCTTGACCGCTCCGCACCCCGAAGCGCGGGTGAGGCTTTGGCTCGACTGGGCGGCAAGATGACAAATTCGATCCACATGGAATCAATCACGGGGACCGAGCGATTCCGGTCGCACCGAGTGGCCGGCGACCCGGCCGACCGGGCGTTACGGAGCTCGATAGGGGCCACGCTTGTGCCGGGTCGTGAACCGGCATGCAATTTCGACCCCCGATTGGGGACAATCGGAGCGCCATTCTTGACCCCGCCCCAGAACGATTGAGGATTGCCTCGCAGCACAGCATCACGGGCGGCGATGACGGCAGAGCGTCGGAGTGACCGGATTCCCACCTGCCGACACGAACAAGATTGGTGGCGCTGGCGCAAGTTGCGCATGCCAGCATTTGCCGAGCGCCAGCCTCGCTCAAGGAAAATCACTCATTGTTTTGGATTAGTCTGTGCGCTGCCAGGCGCGTTGACGGATCGTTCTTGCGTGGCGCGCCCGGAGCAGCCTCACAGTCGCGTCGCAACCTGCCGCAGCGAGTGATGACTCAAGCCAAAACGGACAAAGCCCATAAGCTCGTCGGCAGCAAGAAGGTGGCGGCCCTGCTCTTGGCCATGGGCCGACCCCTGGCCGCCCGGCTGCTCAAGCATTTCGACGAAGACGAAATCAAGATGATCGCCCAGTCGGCCTCTGACCTGGGCAGCGTGCCCAAGCCAATTCTAGATAGCTTGATCGAGGAGTTCGCAGGCCTGCTCAAGTCCGGAGGCGACTTGGTGGCGTCGGCAGACGAGGTCGAGCTGCTCCTTTCCGGCGTCATTCCTTCCGAGCAAATCTCGGAGATCATGTCGCAGGTGCGGAGCCGGTCGCTCCAGTCCATTTGGTCGAGGCTGTCGGAAGTCCCGGAATCGAGCCTCGCCCAATACCTGCAAAAGGAGCATCCCCAGGTCGCTGCGGTGGTGCTGGCCAAGGCGATGCCGAGCCAAGCGGCCGGCACGCTGGGGCTAATGCCGAGTCCGGTGCGCAACGATCTCATGCGGCGCATGCTCTCGTTGAAGCACGTCATGGATTCTCCATTGAAGCACTTGGAATCGGTAATCAAGGAGGAAGTGCTGTCGAAAACCACGCGCAATGCGGGACCCACCATCTACGCGCGGCTCGCGGACATCATCAACAAGATGGATCGCAAGCAAATGGACGAGGTTCTCCACGACCTCGAGCAGCACCGCCCCAAGGAAGCCGAGCTGGTCCGCGGGCTCCTGTTCACGTTCGACGATATCGCCAAGCTCAGCCAGGCCGCGCGCCTCACCCTGTTCGACCAAGTGCCCCCCGAACGCACAATTCTCGCCCTCCAAGGTTCAGAACCAGATCTCAGAGAGATGATTCTGTCGGCCGTGCCCGCGCGCGCCCGGCGCATGATCGAGCAGGAAATCGCGACCGGCAGGCCGGCTATGGCCAAGGAGGTCACGAAGGCGCGCCGCGCCATTGCCGATCTAGCTCTGGACTTGATCGAAAAGGGTGTCATCGAGCTCAATCCGCAGGACGAATAGTCATGCCAGCGCTCCGTCCAGTGAAACCGCAGCGCGGCATCGAAGGCGCCGGATCCTTGCAAGCAAGCCTCGAACAAGGTTCGGCCCGGCAAATTGCCGCAATGCAACGGGAGCGTTTTGCACGTGCGCCGAGTTGCTTGGCCGGCCCGCTGCCCCGCCTGACCACGCAACGCCAGCACGCCTGGTGTGGTTTGGGGGGCCGCCGGGTGGGCAAGTGGGATTCGTCGATGCCGATGGAGACTGCTCCAGAACCCGTCAGGCGAGCGCCAGATGTCGACTGAGCAAAGCCAACCCGCCGGCTCGCGTCGCGGCGCCGAGAAGCTGCTCGAGGCGCCGAAGCTGTCCCTCGATCGGGTTCCGGTCCTTCACAACATATTCGAGCGCCTCGCCGTCACGTGCTCCGAGAAGTTCCGCGATATCTGCCTGCCGCCGGCGTCTTTCTTCGTCAACCAGCTCGAGAGCGGAAGCTCGTGGGACGTCCTCGAGTCCTATGAGGACAGCATTGCGGCCGTCTATTATTCGCGGGAATGGGACGCAAACATCCTGATAGGTCTCGACCGTAGGTTCGTCTTTTCGGTTATCGAAGCTGCATTTGGAGGCGATGGCAGCACGACCCCCTTCGAATCAGAGCGCCCGTTTACTTCACTGGAAATCCGCCTGGCTAAACGGGTTTTCGAATTCGCGATACCCGCGTTCCAGGAATTTCTTCAGCCCATCTCCCAAGCGACGTTCGAACTGGAGAAGGTCGAGACGCGAGTCGACTTCCAAATTCTTGGACAACACGACATACCTATCGTCGTCGTTCAAATCCTTTTTCAGGTGATGGACAATGGCGGGCGCATGTTCGTACTGATCCCGCAATCGGCCCTGCAACCGATCAGGAAGCGGCTCGAGCGTGTGCGATATCAGGAGCCCGCCCACGGTGATCCCGATTGGGCGCGCAGGATGCAGGACGGTGTCGTGCGTGCCGATGTCACTCTGGAAGGGACGCTAGACGGGCCTGAACTGACACTCGACGAATTGGCGGATCTCCACGTCGGGCAGATCATCCGCCTCGCCGCCGACACGCAAAGCCTCGTTGCGCTCGAGTGCGAGGGAGAGCAGCTCTTCTGGTGCAAGCTCGGGCAAGCCAAGAGCTATTTCACGTTGATCGTCGATTCCGCAGTCGACCCCAAACAAGAATTTTTCAGCGGATTAATTTTCGGTCCCAAGGGCCGCTAGACTTGCGCGGCTTGTTTTCTGATCGCCTGCAAACGACAATAATAAACCGGCTGACTATGTAAGGCCGGATTCGGATTCGATCTACCCGCAACATTGCAAAACCCATTTCGCATGGCAACGACGCGCATTACAACTCGTGGCGCGGCTAAAAAGAATGGTTCCAAAAATAAATCTCGCGTTAAGAAACGATTCGCTAAACGACTAAAATGAAAAGTTGCATTGGAAACATATACAGGTATTGCGCAACTTCGGACAAACCTTTCAAAATTTCGAGCGAATTATCTTCTATACTTACACCGTTTATTAGTCATCTCAGGGGAGTATCACGGGCGGTTAGCATCGCGTGGCTCTAGCAATTGGTTTCAATAATGACCACGAAACACAATACGTGCCCGTCCCACAACGAGCCCGCTTTCGAAGTCGCCGGGGATGGCCTCGAGGCAAGAGCTGCTTGCCTCGTAAACCCCGCCTCCGGGGTGGCCAACGATTACCTGAACCACTTCAACGAGATCCTCCTTCTGATCGAAAACCTTCCCACGCTCCTGCCCGAGATGCTCGACGAGCTCCTGGCATGGAAGCCGGTCAGCTACCGCGAGTACTTCACGAGATCGCTTCTGCCCGGCAGCGCAGGAGCGCTCCAGATTTATGACCGGCTGGATCCGGCCTTCCGCCGCGAGTTCGAGTCGACGATCGCCGACGTGGACGCGATGGCGCGGAAATGCGTCGACGTGATCGGCAGCCATCGCAATCCCGCCGGCGAGATCGATCCCGAGCAGGTCGCCGAGTTCTGCGAGAGCGCCTCGAAAGCCATTCGCGGCACCCTCAATCGGGCCGCCGACCTCGTCAACCACGGCCGGACGTCGCCGAGAGAGACCGCGCAAATCATGGCCGATCGCATTCTGACGTGCAGTAACCAGGCTTGATGCTCAAAACACGGAATAGCCGTCATGGATGAACTCCTGAGAGACTTCCTCACCGAAACGACCGAACACATCGAGGGCGCCGAGACGCAGCTCGTGCAGTTCGAGCGCAACCCCTCCGACGCCTCGCTGATCGCCAACATTTTCCGCCTCGTCCATACGATCAAGGGCACGTCGAGCTTCCTCGGCCTCGATCGGCTCCAGCGCGTGGGGCACGCGGCCGAAACCGTCATGGGCAAGATCCGAGACGGAGCCCCTGCGACGCAGGAAGCGGTGAGCCTCATATTGGCCGCCATCGACCGCATCCGCACCATCATCGACCAGATCGAGAGGATCGGCGCCGAACCGGCAGGCGACGACTCCGACCTCATCACGGCCCTCGAGGCCTATGTCGCCGACGAAAGTCCGGCAGGCATCAAGTCCGAGGCCGCAATGGACATCGCCGTCTCGCAGATTTCGACCGACAGCGAGGACCAGGACGAGGACGAGAAGGATGACGCCGGCTCGGCTACGGCGGGCGCAGGCAACCCGTATCTCGAGACGGCTGGCTCCGCGCAAACGGCGCCCAGCAACCGCAACCAGCAGGCCGCCGGCCCGGCCCGGAGCGGGGAGACGATTCGCGTCGCGGTCGACACGATCGAGCGCATCATGCTGCTCGTGTCCGAGCTGGTGCTCAACCGCAATCAGCTCCTCGAGCTGGCAAGGCATCGGGAGGACGATGCCATCAAGACCCCCTTGCAGCATCTCTCCTCGCTGACGACCGATCTTCAGGACGCTGTCATGCGGGCCCGCATGCAGCCGGTCGGCCGCCTCTATGCCAACCTACCGCGCCTGGTGCGCGAGCTTTCGACCAACCTGGGCAAGAAGATCGACCTCGTGACGGAAGGAGCCGATACCGAGCTCGACCGTCAGCTCATCGAGGTGATCCGCGACCCCCTGACCCACATTATACGCAATTGCGCCGACCACGGGCTCGAGAAACCCGATGTGCGAGTGGCGAACGGCAAGCCCGAGACCGGCGAAATCCGCGTCTCCGCTTCGCACGAGGCCGGCCAGATCACGATCGACATCGCCGACGACGGCAGAGGCCTCGACACGGAAAAGATCAAGCAGAAGCTCATCGCGACCGGGCGCACCACGGAGCACGAGGTGCAGAAGATGAGCGACGAGGAAATTCACCGCTTCATCCTCGAGCCGGGCTTCTCCACGGCCACGACAGTGACGAGCGTATCCGGCCGGGGCGTCGGCATGGACGTCGTCAGGTCCAACATCGAATCGATCGGCGGCTCCGTGTCGCTGTCCTCGGCACCCGGCCGCGGCAGCCGCTTCTCGCTCAAGATCCCCTTGACGCTCGCGATCGCGCCCGCGCTCATCATCGAGGTTGCCAACCAAAAGTACGCGCTCCCTCAGCACTCGGTGGTCGAGGCGGTCAGCCTCGGCCGTAACTACAAAGACCTCATTCAGAATGTGCGCAACTCGCTCGTCCTCAAGCTGCGCGACGAGGTGATCCCCGCTGTCGAGCTGCGTAACGTGCTCGGCCTCGCCGATAGCGACACCAGACAGGAGGACAACCTCGCCGTGGTCATGCGCGTCGGCGCCCAGGCCTTCTGCGTCATCGTCGACGGCGTGTCCGATATCCAGGAGATCGTCGTCAAGCCGCTCTCCGCCTCGCTCTCACATCTCAAGGTCTTCAGCGGTCACACGATCCTCGGCGACGGCTCGGTCGTGCTGATCCTGGATCCGGGCGGCATCGCGGCTCATCTCGGGATCGAAAAGTCGGCAGAGAAGAAACGCGATCTCGCCAAGGAGCAGAGCATGGAGGAACGGCGCCGCCTCGTCATGTTCCGCGCCGGACGGGGCGCCTCGAAAGTTCTGCCTCTCTCGGTCGTGTCGCGCATCGAGATGGTCGATACGAGCCGGATCGAGACCTCGGACGGAAGGCTCATGGTCCTGTTGCAAGGCCGGCTGACGCCGATCCTGCCCGCATCGCCGGCAATCGATCTCTCCCAGAGCTCCTACCCGGTCCTCGTTGTGACGGCCGAGGGTCGCACGATCGGGCTCTTGGCCGAGGAGATCGTCGACATCATCGAGGACAAGCTCGAGATTCAGCTCGCCAGCTCGAGTTCCGATATCGTCGGCTCGGCAGAAATTCGCGGCCAGGCCGTCGAGCTTATGGACATCTCTCACTTCATCGCCAAAGCTTACCCGGCGAGCCACAGGGCATCCGGCATACAGCGTGTGCTCCTGGTGACCGAGGATGTGCTGCTCCGCGACATGCTGTCCCCGAGCCTTACCGCGGCGGGATACGCCGTGGCGGTCGCCAAGCCGTCCGACGAGGCTCACCGATTGGTTGGGCAGGCATCCACGTGCGATGCGGTCGTCGTCGACATGGATGCACCTGGAATGGCCAAATCCGCGCTCATGCGCGCTGTCAAGGACAACCAGTCGCCTCTGTCGGTACCCGTCCTCGGGCTGGCCGCAGATCCGACGCCGCGCGCCACACGAAAGGCAACCGCAAGCGGGCTGGCGGCTCTTGTGAGCAAGCTCGATCGCCCGGCGCTCATCAGTGCGCTGTCGTTCGCCCTGGATACGGCCGCTGAAGCAAAAGATACCGAGATGGAGCTCGCCGCATGACGCCCGCCGCAGCCGAAGCAAATCATGCCGTCGCGAATATCCCCACGACGGACGCCCAAAGCTACTTCACCGTCTTCGCCGGCGGGGAAGCCTTCGGGTTGTCGGTGCAGAACGCACAGACAATCTTTCGCATCAGCTCCGTCACGCCGATACCCATGGGTCCGCTCGACATCGGCGGGCTCGTCAATCTGCGCGGCAAGATCGTGACCGCCGTCAGCCTGCGCCGGCGGCTCGGAATCCAGGTCGAGCAGCAGTTCCAGAACTCGCTTGCGATCTGCGTCGAGCACAAGGGCGAGAACTTTGCCCTCATCGTCGACGAGGTCGGCGATGTGTTGTCGCTCGACGCCTCGATGCGGGTCCCGATCCCGACCCACTTCGACCCGACCCGCTCGCGTTTCATGATCGGGCTTTACAAGGTCGGCAATCTGCTCATCCCGGCGCTCGACGTCGCGGCGCTTTTCGACTTCACAAATTAGCCGGGTCTCGCAGTTCTCAGTATGGAGTAACAGATGAAGCGTGCGCTTGTAGTGGACGACTCTTCGTTCATTCGAAAGATCGCCAGGCAGATCCTCGAAAGCATGGACTTCGAGGTCGAGGAGGCGCGCGACGGCGCCCAGGCCCTCAGCCACTGCGACCAGTCCCTGCCGGATCTCATCCTGCTCGACTGGAACATGCCGGTGATGAGCGGGCTCGAGTTCTTGACCAGGCTGCGCAAGATGCCCGGGGGCGAGGAGCCGCGCGTCGTGTTCTGCACAACGGAGAACACCAAGGAGAGAATTATCTGCGCGCTGGAAGCGGGGGCCACCGAGTACATCATGAAGCCGTTTGATCAGGAGATCATTCGCGCGAAGCTCGAACAGATCGGACTCGTCTGAAAGAGGCTTGAAGCGAAGCGAGGCAGTCGCCCTCGCTGTTCATGTGAGGGTTTGGCTCGCTCGTAGCTCAATCCTCACCGTCAGCAACTCTATTAGTAATGCGTACAATGACCGAACCCTTCGACGTCCTCTGTGACTTCTTGCGCCGCAACTCCGGCCTCGTAGTGGAGCCAAGCAAGCGCTATCTCGTGGAGAGCCGCATCTTACCAATCGTGCGGCGCGAAAAGCTTGCGAGCCTAGACGAGCTCGTGCGTCTGATCGAGCGCGGAAAGTCGCCCCAGCTCGCGAAGGACGTCATCCAGGCGATGACGATCAACGAGACCTACTTCTTCCGCGACAAGATGCCGTTCGACATCTTCCGCGATGTCGTGCTGCCGAAGCTGCTCAAGGCACGCAGCGCGGAGCGGAAATTGAGGATCTGGTCCGCGGCCTGCTCGACCGGGCAGGAGCCCTACTCCCTGGCGATGCTGCTCGATGAGGCTGCCGCCAAACTCTCGGGCTGGACGATCGAAATCGTGGCAACGGACCTTTCCGAAGCCGTTCTCGAGAAGGCGCGAAAGGGCACCTACTCGCAGTTCGAGGTCCAAAGAGGCCTGCCCACCACCTATCTTCTCCGCCACTTCAATCAGATCGGCGATTCCTGGCAACTCAACGAGGCCCTGCGCTCGCGCGTCACCTTCCGGTCGCTCAACCTTCTGTCGGATTTCTCCGCGCTCGGGCGTTTCGACGTGATTTTCTGCCGCAATGTCCTCATCTACTTCGATACGACGAGGAAGGAGGACGTGCTGAAGAGAATGTCTCGCATTCTCTCTCCCGAGGGTTTCCTGCTGCTGGGCGCGTCCGAGAGCCTCATAGGGCTCAATACCGACCTCTCCTCGCATCCGGACCACCGCTGTCTTCACATGCGAAGCACAGACGCCAGCACGCCCGCGACCGCTGCCCCAAAACCGGCTTGGAAGCCAACCGTCCTCCCCGAGCCCCCGAGCACCGCCCCCACGCGCCTGACCACCTCGAGCCCGGCGCCCGCGCTTGTTCGTACGAGCCGTTGAGGCGAAAAGCGCGCAACGATTGCGCCGGCCGCCAAGCCCGGGGGCGTCAAGTCTCCCGGACCCGCGAACGCTCGCCCTGCCGCCCCTGCCCCTTGACGAGGAGGCGGTGGGCGCTATCGAGCGTCACCAGCCTGACGATCTCCGCCAAGCCGATCGAATCGAGCCCTGCAGAGGCTGGCGAACCGAACGGCAGCGATCCGTCCGCCGATACAGGGTCTTGCCTGAGCAGACCAGGTCCGATCGAGGCGGGCTTGCCCGGTCGATGAGCGGCGCCACCATCCTCGGTGTCGGCTGTTGCGGCGGTCACTGCCGCCCGTTCAGTCCCGAAGCCCGGCCGCGCAATGCTGGCATTTGCCGCGTCGGGTGGCGGACCATTAACGCTTTCGCCCTCCGGGTTGCCGATCCAAAGCGCTTCGGCGATCCGGCGGCTCACCAGCCCGGGCAGGACCTCGCCGCCGGCCCTGCAATATTGGCAGAACAGAGCGCGTACTTCGCCGAGATCGCCGCGCCGCACCGCATCGCCTAAGCCGCTTCGCACCCAGGTCTCGCCGCTATTGAATGTCAGCGAGGTTAACGCCGCCTTGGTTCCCTCATCGAGGCCGGCCGCGTGACGCTCCACGATGGCGCGAGCGTCAGCAATCGCAGATTGAAATCGCCGCTCGGCTTCCGAGCGGTCGATCTGTTCGCCGGCGAATTGGGCGCGCGTGCCATAGCCGTTCGAAAGCTGCGCATAGTCCCAAGTGGCCTGCGGGGTGAAGCCCTCGAACTTGCGGATCGAGTCGAGATAGAAGCTGTGCATGTAGCTCTCGGCCGGTCGAGACATGCATTGTTAACGCCCAGCCCTTGCGTAAGGCTGACGGCCGAGGCGCTGGCTTAACGAACAACCGAGCCGCCGCAGTCCGTGCCGAGAAAGCTGGCACGGTCATTGCTTTCTCAAGTCTTGTCTCGACGGAGCAAGGCCATGTCTCAACTCTCGGCTCATTTTCGGGCTCGCATCGCGGCTCTCGGCGAACTGTCCCGCCCGCTCGGAGAAGCCCGTGCCGCGAACCTCGCCCGCCAGCTTGCCGCCGACGTGATGGCCGAGATCTCCAGAGGCCGCAATCCTGAACGAGCGCTTAACGACTGGATCACGCGCATTGCCTGCGAGGTCGCCGCTCACGCGCACCGGCACGGCGCACCGGGCGCTTCGAAGCGCGTTACCCTCTTGAAGGACCTGTTGCCCGAGATTGCGTTGACGCAGCATTGATTGGGCGCCCGGTGCTCACGTGCCCAACCCGTAAAATTTAGCGCAATCTATCGTTCTGCATCTAAGCCGGCCTCAATCGAAATGCTGTAGAACAGCTGACACTGCCCGGAACCAAAGCGGGCAGCCAAAAAAAGCAGCACGTCAGGGTCCGGGTCGTCGAACATGTCGCAGCAAGCAAGCCTTTCCCTCCTCCGTGAGCGTCGGGACAACATCCGCGAATGGCTCGACGAGGAAGCTCCTTACACGACCGTGGATCAAAAGCACCTCGATGCCCATACGCCCGAACAGGCCTACTGGCACCACGGGTATCAGGCAGCGCTCAGCGACATCATGGCGTTGCTCGCTACTGGAAGCGGAAAAACCGGCAGCGCGGACATTCCCAATTAGTGCCGCTCGGCCGATCCGGGTGCGTCCTGTTTCCCGGCGGCTTGAACGCGTGGTAGAGCTCGCACTCTTTCAGGAAGGCCGCCTCGGCATTGGGCAGGCAGGCGTATTTGAACAGCGTGGCCGAGCCGATGAAGCTGTGCAGCTTATCCCGGATGTGCGTGTCGGCCCGACCGACGAAGTCCACGTAAAATCTGCCTGAAACATCGGTGTGACCGAGCGCATAAGCCCCCGGCGACACCCGCGGGATCGCGTCGTTTATGCCATCGAAGGTCAGCCGAAATGGCCCCAGGAGTCCTGTGCTTATCATGGCCGCGGTCGCTTTCTTAAAGGCTTAGAATGGGTATCCGCCAATCCGTTTCAATGCGATAACTGTGCCACGCTCCTACACATAGATAACCCCGCTCGCCACACGGGAATCCGTACCGACACTTTCCGGGGCGCCAGATCCAGAGGTCAAGGCGTCCGCGGCGCCGTTTTGGGTCGGATCGCCTCCGCCGTTGCGGTGCGGATGCGAAAGCCCCGACTGCCCCTGCGGCGTGGCTGAATGCTGGGAGTGGGCATCGCCGGGCGCGGCCGGCGGCTGCATGCCCGTTCGGAGCGGCTCGGCGGCCTGCGCTGTTATGGCATCGACCGCGTAACCGGCAGCCCTGAGCGCATTCGAGAGCAACGCGCGATCCTTCACGATGGCGTCGGCCGTCTCCCGATGCGAGGCCTCGAGATGAACATCGAGCACGTTGTCTTTGAGCGACAGCCGAACCGTTACCTTGCCGAGATCGGCTGGCTCAAGCTCAATGTGAAGCACTTTCACCGGACCGTCCAGCAGGCGTGAGGCTCCACCGGCCTCGTCCGCTGTCCAGACAGCAGCGCCGCGCGGCGCGGCAAGCTCGTCGGCAATCCCAGTCGCAATCTGCTGCACGAGGGACGTAGACGACCGGACGGCGCCGGCCGCACCCACCTGGGACAGCGCCAGCTCCATGCCGGCCAAGCGGCCGGCAAGGGCGTCGCGCCGGTCGGCCAAACGCTCGGAGACCCCGGCCTCGAGAAATTGCCGCGCAAGCGAGCCCCGGTCATCCCGCTCCCACTGCCGTGACGAACCACGAGGATCTTGCTCCCCGCGCGCCCGCCATGGGCCGTTCTCGTCGTCCTGGGGGCCGACCGGCGCGACGCTCCT
>Ga0209342_10004484_pt1 | contig 14530 bp, 9 predicted proteins | sample RifCSP16_2_FD_184023 | JGI IMG/M metagenome (GOLD analysis project Ga0209342, IMG submission 184023) | Soil microbial communities from Rifle, Colorado - Rifle CSP2_sed 16_2 (SPAdes) (version 2) | ecosystem: Environmental > Terrestrial > Deep subsurface > Rock core/Sediment | place: Rifle... | reverse complement strand
ACAGAGGAGGCGATCACATGATGGTGCGCGGGGATCGTGGTCCGCTGCCTAACATCCGAATGTGCGCCAGCCGTGGGGTCCGAGATGGTGACATCATACGCAGGAAGGAACGGCTGCGTAGCAGATGCGATCCGAGGCTCTGAGGTCATTACTGTCAAACACACTGTCAGTATGAGCGCGAACCACATTCCAGCACGCCGCAAGCGCTGGTTGGCATTTGCCAGGCCCCGGGGCAGCGGTTCCGCAGTCACGTGACTGGCCGCTCAGCCAGAAGGTCGCTCGAGGGCCATGACATGTGAAGCATTCACTCCTCCTGTTCACCTAATTTCTGTCGTTTAACGAAGGACATCATTGCCGGACTTCTGGATTGGCGCGTCGTTGGCCTGGTTCGGGTCGTTAGCACCATCAGGTGCGCCCGTGCAGGGGCCGCCGAAGAAGCCCTTCGGCGCCGGGTCCCCCAGGTGACAGGCGTCTACCTGCACGATGTAGTCCAGCGCCGTCTGCTGGAACCCCGCCGGCGGCGGACAGCTCGAGTAGAGGACGGTCGCCTTCACCCGCTCGGTGCGGTCCGGGAGGACCCCGCGGGCAACGGCTCGCGCGACGGCGTCCAGCGTCCCGTCACCGTTCACGTCGACGTAGGTCGTGTCCGGATCAAGCGGCGTGACGTCGTAAGGGAGAGCGACGTCTATCTCCGGTGCTAAGCAGCCGAACAGCGGCACCACAACGACACAAACCTGGATGTCCTCGGCGCCTATCAGGTTGTGGTTGGTGACGAGCGCGGTGTAGACCTTCGCCTGGCTGTCGCGTATCCGTCCTGTGCCGCGCAGGCTATCCAGGGAGATGTCATGAGAGACGGCCGAACTCACCCCCGGCCCCGTAGGCGAGCAGGCGCTGGGTGGTGATGGTGGTGGGGTTGGCGTAGTGGCTGTTGGCGTCGGTGTCGCCGTCGGAGTAGGCGTCGGTGTATTCGTCGGCGTCGGCGTGTCGGTGGGTGTTGGCGTTGGCGTTGGTGTTGGCGTAAATGTGGGCGTGGGAGTCGGCGTCGCCGTTGGACCGGGAGTTTGGACCGTCGAGGTAGATGTCGGCGACGGGGTTGGTTGCGGGCACGCTACCTCAATTCCCGTGAATCCCCCCGATTCGTGGTACACGAGCTCGAGGCGGCGAACGCCGTCCGCATTAATATCGATACGCTGCACGGAGGCGTTGGCCCCCACGGGGACAGGCACCGTGACCAGGACTTCCCCGGCTGCGTTGTATGCCACGGCGAAGTTAGGATTCGCTTGGTCCTTGTCTATGAAGAGGTAGGCGCCGATGCCGACGTCCTGGTCGAATGCGAAGATCGCCCGTCCGCCGAAGTTGTTTTCGTCCGGGTCATCGACGAGGCCGTCCCCGTTTGCATCGGTCAGGTTGTTAGCGAAAATCGCGATGTTGCCGATATCGACCGCCAGGTCCGGATCGTGTGTCGGCGGTGCGTTCGTATCGAAGACGATCAGCGCGTCTGGAAAGCCCTCGTTCGCTATCCCGGAGATGTGCACGCCGAAACCGGCGTACTGCTCGGCGATGATCGTCCCCGCCGGCAGCCCGGCGAAGTCAATCGTGAACTCAGCGGGGCACCCACCTGCCTGTGCCCCGGCCTGTCCAGACGTAGAGTTGATTGCCAGGGAGAGCAGCGCGATTGTGATCGCACCCAGGCAGATGCTCCAACAGCACGCCGCCGCGAAACGGCCCAGGGTCGAACTACGGGGAGCGGGCTGATTCATCCAGACAACCTCCTATATCCGGCAGCGAAGCCCCCGCGCTCGCGGCTTAGCCACTATGCACACACGCGGACGTAAATTTGCGACCAAAACACATGATGATAAACCGTAAGACATTACTTAGGCGTCCTCCATGGCGGGAACGAAGAAGACGGGTAAGAGCAGCGCAGATGTTAGAACGATCCCGCCGAGCAGTTGCTCAGGCAAGGGGAAACTAATGGCCGCTGTCTTCAACATTGCGTTGCACCTTCCGGGGTCGTGGCGTTCGAAGCATTCTCACCTCAGCACGTTGTTGATCGCCTTCTGGATGGGCGCGTCGTTGATCTTGTTGGGGTCGTTGGCGCCGTCAGGGGTGCCGGGACAAGCGCCCTCGAAGAAGCCCTTCGGCGCGGGATCGCCTTGGTGGCAGGCGTCTACCTGCACGATGTAGTCCAAAGCAGTCTGCTGGAAACCGGGAGGAGGCGGACAGCTCGAGTAGAGGACAGTCGCCTTCACCCGCTCCGTGCGGTCCGGCAGGACGCCGTGCGCCACGGCCAGAGCCACCGAGTCCCGGACCCCGTCACCGCTCACATCGACGAAGAGGTTGTCCGGTTCCCCCGGCGTCACGTCGTACGGCAGGGCCACGTCTATCTCCGGCGCCGAGCAACCGAACATGGGCACCACGCTGAAGCAGACCTGGATGTCCTCCGCTCCCGTAAGGTTGTGGTTGGTGACGAGAGACGTATACGTCTTAGCTGCGCTGTCGCGAATGCGGCCGGCGCCGCTCAGACGGTCGAAGGAGATGTCATGGGGAGGCGTTGCGCTACTGCCCGCAGCACCGCGGCACGGATTCGGCTCAGCGCTGTCGTATTCCAGCACACGATGATTGTCGCTATCGGCAATGTAAAGATTGCCGAGGGTGTCCACCCATACCCCGTCGACGAAACACAGACTACCCGGGCCAATTCCGCCCTTGTTGCAGAGTCCGGTGGTCAGATCGTTTCCCTGCCCAAACACCTGGTCGGCGAGTGTGTCAGTCGACAACGGGCTGTCGTACCGCAGCGCACGATTGTTGAATCGATCACTCACGTATAAACTCTCGGCCGCATCCAGCGCCACGCCAGCGACGGAACAGAGGCCGCCGGCGCTAATGCCTCCCAGGTTGCATGTATTGGAGGTGAAGCTTCCGCCTTGTCCGAAAACCCTATCGGCGACACTGTCAATCGTCAATGGGGCGTCGTATTCCAAGACGCGGCTGTTGCCATCGGCGATGTACAGATTGCCATCAAGGTCCACTGCGACAGCGTTCGGGTCACACAGTGTGCTAGCCGTGGGGGGCGGTGGGGGAGGAGCTGGCGGCGGAGATGGTGGCGCCTGATTGCATCCGCTCGTGGAAAAGTTCGGCTGCCCAAGCACGCGATCGGCAATGGTTTCCGTATTCAATGGTGTGTTGTATTGGACGACGCGGTTGTTGAATCTGTCAGCGATGTACACATTTCCGCTGGCATCGACGGCCAGTCCGTCAGGACCGCAGAGGCTGCTGGCGGTCGGAAGTGAGGGCAACGGTGGAGGCTGTGGTGCTCCCCCCTGATTGCATACCCCGCTGGCAAAGTCTGGCTGCCCGAACACCCGGTCCGCGACGGTGTCCGTAGCTGCGGGGTCATCATACTCGAGCACACGGTTGTTGAAGGTGTCAGCGACGTAAACGTTTCCGGCGCCGTCGATGGTCACCGGGCTCGTTTTTCCACCGACGAAGCAAATGCTGCTCGCGCTGATGCCATCCTTGTTGCAGAGCCCGGTGGTAAAGTCGCCTCCCTGGCCGAACACCCGGTCAGCGATCGCGTCCGTGGTCAATGCGCCGTCGTACACCAGCACCCGGTTGTTCGTCCGGTCGGCGATATAGAGCCGGCCGCTGCCGTCCACCACCCCGCCGGAGGGATTGCATAGAGTGCTGGCCGTAGGCCCGTCACCCTGATTACACCCCGGACCGCCGCTAATGAAATCAGGTTGCCCGAAGACCCGGTCGGCCACGGCATCCGTGGTCAGTGGAGTGTCGTACTCCAGCACCCGGTTGTTGCCATCGGCAATGTAGAGATTGCCGGTGCTGTCCAGCGCGAGGGCTTGGGGGTTACAAAGGCTTGCGGCGCTTGTGCCGCCCAGGTTGCAGGTATTCGTGGTGAACGAGCCCCCCTGTCCGAAAACGCGGTCGGCGACACCATCCGTGGTCAAGGGATTGTCGTATTCGAGCGCCCGGTTGTTCGCGTTGTCGGCGACGTAGAGGGCACCGGTGCCGCCGACCGCAACGCCGAACGGGAAGCAGAGGCTCCTGGCGCTGGGCGCACTGTCCGGCCCGGAGGTGTTGCAGGTGTTAGTGGTGAAGGCACCATGCCCGAACACCCGATCCGCCACCGTGTCCGTAGTCAGCGGGCTGTCATACTCAACCACGCGGCTGTTTCTGGTGTCGGGGACATACAGATTACCTGCGCTGTCCAGGCCCACCGCGTCAGGACGGCACAACGTGCTTGCGGTTGGCGCACTGGCCTCACCCGCGGTGTTGCACGTATTCGTAGCGAAGCTCGCCTGCCCGAAGACCCGGTCCGCCACCGTGTCGGTGGTCAAGGGGCTATCGTACTCCAGGACTCTGTTGTTGTCCCGGTCAGCTACATAGAGGTTGCCAGCGCCATCCAGGCCGACTCCCACAGGTATGCACAGAGTGCTCGCGGTGGGTGGGCTCATGAAACCGCTGCCGTTGCAGATGTTGGAGTTGAAGCTCGCCTGCCCGAACACGCGATCCGCAACAGTGTCCGTTGTCAGGGGGCTGTTGTACTCCAGCACACGGCTGTTGATCATGTCGGCCACGTAGAGGTTACCTGCCGAGTCCACCGCTACCGGGCTAGGCGCCTTCCCGCCCGCGGTGAAGCACAGGCTACCCGCGCCAATTCCGCCGTTGTTACAGGCCATTTTTGTAAAGTCACTGGCCTGCCCGAACACCCTGTCCGCGACCGCGTCTGTGGTCAAGGGGGTATCGTACTCAAGCACCCGGTTGTTGATCAGATCGGCGACGTAGAGGTGGCCGCCATCGACCGCCACCCCGAAGGGAAAACATAACGTGCTGGCGGTAGGGCTATTCGGATTCCCTCGATTGCACCCGTTGCCTAGTCCGTGCGTAAAGTCCGGCTGGCCGAATACGCGATCTGCGGTAGCATCGTCGGGTGCGGCCGCGGCCGACGGCTCCGTCGGCGTCTGCGCCTGGACAGCGTCTCCCGTCAAGCGGCCGGATACCAGAACCGCGCCGAGAACTGTGACTATGGGCAGTGTGAGCAGCCCAAGAAGCAGCACGGGTACGCGGCGCCGCACTGGCGCCTCTCGTGCCTTTTCCATTGCCGATACCTCCAATACCCGCCGATCTCTTCTTCCGGTCGTCCTCTGACCTCTAGGGCTGTTCCGCTGTCGGGCTACCTCAAGACATCATTGACGGCCTTCTGAATTGGCGCGTCGTTGGCCTGGTTCGGGTCGTTAGCGCCATCAGGCGCGCCCGTGCAGGGGCCGCCGAAGAAACCCTTCGGCGCCGGATCGCCCTCATGGCAGGCGTCTGCTTGCACGATGTAGTCGAACGGCGTCTCCTGCTGGTTCGGGGCCGGCGGACAGCCGGAGAAGAACACGGTCGCCTTCACCCGCTCGGAGCGGTCCGGCAGGATGCCGTGCGCCACTGCTGGCGCGACAGAGTCCGGAACGCCATCGCCACTCACGTCGACGAACTTGTTGTCCGGCTCTCCCGGCGTCGCGTCATAGGGAAGCGCCACGTCGATCTCCGGCGCTGAGCAGCCGAACATAGGGACGACCGCGAAGCAGATCTGGATGTCCTCTGCCCCGGTCAGATTGTGGTTGGTGACGATGGCGGTATAGGTCTTCGCCTGACTGTCACGTATCCGCCCGGTACCCCGCAGGCCGTCCAGCGAGATGTCATGGGCGACGGCGGACGACGTGCCCGGTCCTCCGGCGGCGCAGAGGTTGGGCGGTCGTGGCGGCACAGGCGTAGGTGTGGCGGATGGTGTGACAGCGGCAGTTGGAACGGGCGTATCCGTAGGAGTCGGGGTAGCCGCCACGGCGCAAGGGGGAGCGTAGGGTGCCGAAGCAACCCCCACTACGCTCGTGGGGTAGGTGACATCGATGTTGATGCAGAACTCGTGGCGGTGGCCTTCGGCGGTGGTCGGGTTCGGGTCGCAGGTGTCACCGATGCCGTCGGCGTCCTGGTCCTCCTGTCCTTTGTTGTAGCTCTTGTTAATGTCAATGGTGCCGTCGCCCAAAAGGACTGCCGCGCAGTTGTCCTGCCGGTCTGAGTAGCAGTCCCCATCCGTGTCAGGGCCTACGTTGCCCTGCGTACAGTTGGGGGGAGACTGCGGGCCTCTTTGGTTAGGCAAGGGATCACAGCCTTCGGGAGGGCTGGGCAGGCCATCACCGTCCGGATCCCTCTGCGAGTCAGGTGCGCGCGGGTTATATCCTGGTGAAGGCACAAGGGCGCAAGTATCCAAGTTGTTTTCGATGCCGTCATTGTCGTCGTCTCTCAGGCTGCGGGCGAACGTGACGTTACTGTAGGTGCCTGCTGCCGGGTTCTTGCGGGTCGCGCAACTGGCCTCATTGCCATCGGGGTCGGGCTGCGCTCGCCCTGGGCCGTCGCAACCTTCCGGGTCGGGCACGACAGGATAGGGCGCGGGATAAGCCGGATTCCCTTCAGCGCAGCCCTGAGCGTTGGTGGCGGTGGGGCCCGGGCCTGTGCACGGGTTATCCCGTGTGACGCCGAAGCCGTAGCCCACCACGTCCAGCGGCGAGCAGAAGTCGCTGACGGCGCCCGGAGATACAGGGACCGTCGGGTCCTGGAGGACTGTCCCCACCGGGTAGCCGAGGGACGCATCGAACGCGGGCATGTCCGTGTTGTTGGCGTTCTTGAGGTCGCTGCCGGGCGGGAAGATCAGAATATTCAGCACGACCTGGAGGCCGGTGCCGGCCGGGATCGAGAAGCCGGTGGCGCGGGCGATGGGCTGCAGGGGCGGAGTAGGTCCGGGCACGTCATCGCCGCCGCCGTAATCAGGGGCGAATAGCCCGTCGGGGCCCTTACTGTAGTCTGGGTCGAAGACCTTCTTGAGGTATTCCGGGTACTTTTCGACGGCGTTGGGCAGGCCGTCGCCATCGTCGTCGAACGCGAAGAACTCCAGCTGGTTCGTCTGGCCCGGCAACTTTGGCTTGATCGTGTCGTTGAGGTCGAGGGAGCTGAACTGAAAGGTGAAGAAGACGTCGATCGAGTTGCTGCAAGGGTTGCCGATCAGACCGAGCGTGGCTTTCGAGGCTAGCCTGCCGACGACGGCGCCGAGCGGGATGTTCTGGTCTTGCGCTTCCACCGGTCCCGCCGGTGTGAACCCCGCTCCCCCGCCGAAGTTGTACATCCCCGACGGTATTGTCAAGGTCGTGCGCGTGTCGCTGGGAAAGCCTGCGGCAGGATTCCCATCACACTCCTGGGCGACAGGCATGGGGATGGTGAACAAGCCGGTGGCGGCGTCGTCGAGACAGTAGCCGTACGCGGGCTGCCAGTCTGTAGCCTCCGGCCGCTCGCCAGTCGAAGTAGCAAAGGCAGCGAGCACGGCCACGACCGCGGCAATGATAGGAATCGTTTTCCACGGCAGTAGTGAAGTCGTACGGCGGCTGCGCGTATCCATTCGAGACCTCCTTAGTTTCCATCCGAGGAATGGGATTGAGGCTGGGTCTGTTGTCTCTGCCTACCTGAGCACGTCGTTAACTACTTTCTGGATCGGTGCGTCGTCGGCCTGGTTGGGGTCGTTAGGATGATCAGTGAGTACATCGGCTTCATGTCAACCCCCTGTTTCGGCCGCAGCTGGCGCGGCAGTTGGACGTCTCCGTGGTGCCGCTGAGCGAAATCTTCGGCGACGAGGTGTCGGTCGCGTCGTCACCTAAGCACGTCCGACATCGTCGCGGCCTCGCCGTGTGTAGCCTCCCGTCGTGGCTCAGGCCGCCGGAAATGGCGAGTCCGGCCATGAGGAGCAGTGCTCCGGTGATGCCCAGTATGAGGGGTGCATTTATCATTTGACTTGCTCCTCCATCAGGATGCGCGAACGGATAGCCTGCTCGAAGGAGCAGGTTGCGGACCTTCTGCCCGTAGCCCGAGGGCAAGGGTTCGCCTTAGCCCTAACCGTCGCCGTGGGCGTGTGCGTAGCGCTTGCGGTCGGTGTAGGAGTGGGCGTGGGTGTGCCCGAGTGCACGCTGAGCGGTTCCACTGCCTTGTTGCGAGCGGAACCAATCACGGCGCAGCTGAAGTGTGGCCAGGGGTTTTCGGCCCCGGCCATAAGCCGTACTTCTCTGTCATCCAGTCCCACACGTCCCTCGATAGCTTCGCCCCTAGGGAATAGCCGGCAATCCGATAATTCGCCAGCTGAGATAAGTACGTTATTACGTACGCTTTTTCAGCCCCATCGGCTCCCACGAAACTGACGATACCCGCGTCGTTGTGTACCCACCCGTCGGAGTCGGCATGAAAGCCGACCTTGTGGCCGACCGTCGCTTCCGGTGGCAATTGCCCAGGCAATATATAGTTGACCTGCGGTTCGCTGTCGCGCAGGCGCTCGATGGTATATGTTGTCCAGTCTCGATCGAAGAGCTGCCCCCGCCACAGTCTTGTGAGAATGTCGTTGGTCTCAAGCGCAGTCAGAATATTCGACGGTGAATCCCCGCCGCCGTAGGTTGGGATGTGATCGAAGAATGAAGCGCGCATTCCCCAGCCAGCCATCATCTCCCGTGCCCGGTAAATCGCCGCGCGGTCCGATCCGAATATCGCTTGCGCGAAACGCCTGACCTCAGGCGGATAACTGCCTCCGATCCCCCTCTTAATGCTGAAGGATAGTCCCTCAGGGCTGGCTCTTCCCGCCTGGAACTCGCCTACCGCTGCGAGCAGGGCGAACATGTTGATCACGCACCCGGTCCTGTGCCGGGTGTTGCCGCGCACTGAGATGGTCTCGCCGTTCTGTAGGTCAGTCACTGCTATCGCCACATCAATTCCACCCATCGCATCAGCGTAGTCCGCAATCGACCGGGCCAGGGCCTCCCTCAGCGATACAAACTCGGCCGAAGCGTTCGGATTCTCAGGGATGCTCGCGCCCGCGGTTACGGGCGTCGTGAACAATACCAGCGCAATGATCTGTGACAAGACGAATCGCGAAATCACCGGTACCGCCTGGAGAAAGCGCGCGCTAGCAGAGCTCGCGCCTGGTTTGGGGGCAAGCCGGCGCCGAGGTGGCTGCTATCAATGCGGATCTCGAAATGAAGGTGCGCACCCGTGGCGCTGAGGGCGGCGGCATCCGGCGGCTGGCTGTTATCCTCGTGGGAGGGGGCCTCAACGGCGAAGGTACTCGCATTCCCGGAGTTTCCGACGTAACCTATAACCTGTCCGGCCTCTACAGTGGTCCCGAATTCGACGCCAGCCTCAATGCTGCTTAAGTGGGCGTAACGCGTCACGATGCCGCCGCCGTGATCGATCCAGACCTGGCGGCCACGAAAGCGGTCGAGCGTGACTTTGTCGGTCCCTCCTTTCTTGCGCGAGCGGCTGAACAAATCGTTTCGCCCCTCAAACGTCATTTCGACGTAGTCGTGATTGGCGCGGGTAACAACGCCCGAAGCCACGGCCATAACTGGCGTGCCCATCTCCACGTTGGCGCAGGCCTGGCCGGGAGAGAAATCGACACCCTCGTGAATACCGGCTCTGGCCGGTCGTGGAGCGTTCGGTAGCAGTTCGTCGCTGGCGGGCAGACAGGCACCCTCGATGGGGTAGATGAAACCGGTGATCAGCGGCAGTGGCTCCTGACTAAGCGCCTCCGTGGCGAAGCGGCGATGCACTAATTCATACCTGATAAGCGCCTCGTAACCGTCGCCGCCGTGCAGGTAGGCGTCGCCGGCACGGACAAGATAACGGCTTTCAAGCGGATTGAGAGCGGCAGCTTGGTCGAACCTCTCCGCGGCGGCCCACCAATCGCCGACAGCGGCGCGGCGAGCGCCCTGCCCAGCTACGATCTCCGCCGATAGGGGCACCAACGCGAGCACTGCCGCGGTCATACCCGCAACGGCGAGCACCGCGAAGGCAATAGGTCTGATCCAGAGCTTCGGGGAGACGCGACCGATGCGCGGCTGCGGAGCTAGCGCCGGAGTCTCATCCGGCCGCTCCGCTGCGCAGGCCACACCGATAGTTGCACCCATGAAGACCCAGAAAAGCCAATTCGTCGTGACGTCGGCCGTCGTGAAAAGGTCTGTCACGAGATGAGCGAGTATGGCCGCCAGCAATGCAAGCAGCGCCGGCCGCTTCCAGGCGGAGCCGCTACGGATTGAGCGCACCGCCAGGAGGATGCAGGCGGACACAAGCGCCAGATATAGAGCGAGGCTTGGAAGGCCGGTGGAAACGGCTAGACTCAGATAGTGGTTGTGAGGGTCCACAGGCTGCGCCGGTAACATATTCTCGAAACCGCGCAAGTCTGGGTCGCGATTCCGCGCAAACAACACGGAGTAAGTGTCTTGTCCCGCTCCGAGTAAAGGGTCGTCGAGCGTTATCTCGGCAGCCGTTTCCCACATCCCCAAGTGTCCTTGCAGGGACCAGTCGTTGAGGTCCTGCAGTGCGGTCAGCCGATCCTTCGCATTCGCTGAAGTCTCGCCGAGCGGATTGACCGATATTACGGAGAGAGCTGCTATGCTAATCGCGGCCGCCAGTAATCCGATTCGCTTAAGCGTTGCCCGATCCACGAGAAAAGGAGCAACAGCCAGTGGAAGCGCTATGAGCAGAGCGAGATATCCAGCCCGGGAAAGGGTCAATACCAGTGCGACAACCGCGAGGCTCAGCACGCCGCCGATTCCCAGCCTGGCCCAGCGGTTCGCGCCATAAAGCAGGTGAATTGCGATTGGGATAACCATCACCTCGTACGCGGCCAGCGCGTTGGGCTGGCCGAACGTTGAGAAGATGCGCCACGGACGCCCCGGTCCCAGTCCCCAGTCGATCGGGTCCCGCTCCAGGAACTGCGCCATCGCGTAGAAAGAGACGGGCACGGCGCTCAATACAACGACCACGAACAGGAGCCGCACAGCGTGCGGAGTGCGAAAGATCAGCGCTGCCATGTAGAGGGAGCCAGCGTAGATGACTGCCGTCGTAACGCCTTGATGATGCCAGTAGTCACCAAGCAGGCTGCGCCGCATGTCGGACGAGAAGGCGAAAGCAACAAAGTTAGTGATCACGAAAGCGAGAAGGGCGTATCGAACAAAGGGTGGCAGCACTCTGGCAGAACGCACCGTGAGGAGCGCCCAGGCTAGAGCGGCTACACTCAGGCCGAACGCAAATCTCAGGAACGTAATCTTGGGCAGTGCGAAGCTGTCCTCCATCGAGGGTAGAAAGAGAGCAGGCAGCACCAGCGCCGTCGTGAGGAGAAGCGCAGCGAGAAACCGCTCCGGAAGCGGGGCCTCAGACCGGTGTACTGCCTGCATGTTGCACGAGCGCCCTGTTAAAGCGGCTCATCGCCTTCGTCGGGCCCGCGCCTGCCGAACACCTTGCCGAAAACGATCATTGCGGTGAGGAAGAAAAGCCCGGTCGTTCCGCCGATAGCGAGGCTCGCTGTGGTTGCAACCACTGTGCCGATGGCTGAGCCAGTGTAGGGGGTAGGAGTTGGGCTAGCGGGGCCGACCTTTCTGAGAACGTCCTCTACCGCCCTCTGGATGAGGGCGTCGTTGGCCTGATCCGGGTCATTGGCGTCGTGGAAGGTGCCTGGGCAGGCCGTATTGAAAAAGCCCTTAGAAAAATGGTCGCCGGCGTGGCAGGCGTCGGCAATGACGATGTAGTCCAGCGCTGTTTCAATTGGCGCCGGCGGGCAACTAGAATAGAGCACTGTTGCCTTGACGCGCTCCGATCGATCCGGCAGGATACCGTGCGCCACCGCCAAGGCCACGGAGTCGAGAGCACCATCGCCGGTCACGTCGACGAAAGCGTTGTCTGGTTCGCCCGGCGTTGCATCGTAGGGAAGAGCGACATCTATCTCCGGCGCCGGACAGCCAAGCAGGGGAGAGACGACGAGACAGACCTGAATGTCTTCCGCCCCGAGCAGATTGTGATTGCTGACGATCGCCGTATAGGTCTTCGCCTGACTGTCACGGATGCGGGTAGCCCCTCGCAGCCCATCCAGCGAGATATCGTGCGACGTGGGCGAAGTGCTTGCGGCGCTGTCGGTGTGGCAAGGACTAGAACCGCCGCCCGCGCTTGCCGACTCCGGCGAGCTACCTGAGAGTAGGAGCGCCGAGATAATTACCGCCAGTGTGAACACGACCGGCGAGGCACTTAAGCCTGGTGCTCTCCTGACAATTGGAAGCCGATCTCCTTTCGCGGAAACGTCTGCCGCGTCCAGCGGTATTGCGTCGTTTCTCCTAGCTTTCACTTTCATTCCCCATCTCCTTTCCTACTCCTTGGCGAACCTGCCGCCCGCCAGGGCGGCGTCGCTCTCGTTCGATCCATCAATTCGTGTTCCGCGGTCTGCAGGCGTGGCCGCCTCCGGACCGCCGGGCTTGTACATGGCTTGGTGGTCCTCAGGAAGGCGCGCCCAGAGCGCGCCCGGCGAGATGCTGTGGCCCGCGAGCTGCAGCGCGAACAGGGTCGCGAGGACAACAGCAGCGACGGCGTGCTGGGCGGCAAAGGCGAGCGTCGGTTTGCGGACGACGTTGCTTTCCGCGCGTCGAGACGCATCAATCGTAGGGGCCAGCCCCATCAGCAGCCCGAGCGCAATCCACAGCACGACGAGATATGTGCCGCTCCGGCCGGCAAACGGGAGAGGAATTCCTGCCATGGGCGATAGGCTCAGAGCGCTTCCGAAGGCTATCAGAGCGTGCGCGCCGATAAAGGCGGCCAGACCGAACCCGAGTAGCCGGACGCTGCGCTGGTGCTCGGCAGCCGCCAGCGCCAGGACGGACCAGACGAGGCGCAGGACTACCAGGACAACCGTGGCAGTGCCGATAAACCCCATGGCCTCACCAAGCACAGCGGCGGAGAGATCCTCCGTAGCCGCGGGCAGCCGCTCCGGCTGACCCAACCCGAAGCCGGTACCCACAAGGCGCCCGCGACGCAGCGCCAGGAGGGACTGCTGCTGCTGGTAACGGTCATGCAGACCGGAAGCACCCGCCGTCTCCGTGGGGCTGAGATCGGTGTCGGTAGCGGCCCCCGCGATGCCCGCTCTATTGCCCGTCGGGCCCTCGATGCGGCCTGGCACTCCTTCATGCAGGCCGTCCACTGTGGCTACCGCTGAAGGTAAATCCGGGGAGTCCGCGTCGTCTCGCTCGTCGGTCAGCAGCCTCGCGGGTTCAGCCCAGGGATTGAACCACGCCACGAACCTTGCCTGCGCATGGGAGGGAAGCGGCTGTGGGTATTGGAGAAGAACCACCAGCGCCACAACCGCCACTACCCCGGCCGCGAACGTTAAGCCCTGCCTGCTAAGCCTCGACCCAAGTACTACAATCAGAACGACCAGACCCCAGAGAAGAAGACCAGTTCCCAGATCCACTGTGAGGAGCGCTACCGCCGCGACGCCCGGCCCAAGTAGCGGCCAGGAGGACCTCCACACGCCCGTTCCGTGCCTCTGCTGCCCGATCTGAGCTACCAAGCAGACGATTGTGACCAGTTGCAGGACAGGCGTTAGGATGATGGATCCTCCGACTGGCAGTGAGAGGGAAGGTGGGCGCCCGTTGACCGAAACCTCGACCGTAATGAAGGCAAGGCAAACGAGGCTGACATTGGCGAGCGCGACGAAGGCCCGGGAGTGTAGGAGCCCGAGGAGACGCGCTCTGGCGACAGCAGAGGCCACCGCGAGGTACGCGGCCATGGCGAGAACTGCGGCGCCGGCCTGCGTGAAAAAGAGCGCGTGGCCGGAGCCGGTTCGCGCCTCCCAATGGTAGATGACGATAAGCCCAAGGGATGTCAGGATAGCGGCCGGTAAGAAGAGGTTCTGCCTTTCGCCCAACCCCATTCTTCCGGCGAAATAGCTCGTGAACGTTAGGGCCGTGGCGAAGGCGGCGCCGCCCGCCAGCCAGGACCAATCAGCTACTTCCAGCCTGCCATTCAGGCTGTCGTGAGCGGCTAACTCCGTGAGAGCGAGGCCCAGCAGCGACCAGCCGGCGATGAGCAACGCCGAAACTAGCGGACTGATCCGCCAGCCAATGGAGAAGAGCCGCGCTTCCCGGGACCACGACAGCCAGGCAAGAAGGCAGAGGCCGCCGAGAAATAGCAGGTGGCCGGTGAGAAGCACGGGCGCATCGCTCATGGTTACCTCGTCACGTCGTTTATGCCCTTGCGTATCGCCGCACTCTTAGCAGCGGCACTGGGCGTAAGAATCCAGACGCAGGACCCATGCTCTCTATCGCAACACATCGTTTACCGCTTTCTGAATGGGCGCATCGTTGCTCTGGTTGGGGTCGACGCCGCCGTCTCTGATCCCGGGGCAGGCGCCGCCGAAGAAGCCCTTCGGCGCCGGATCGCCCTCGTGGCAGGCGTCTGCTTGCACGATGTAGTCGAACGGTGTCTGCTGCTGGTTCGGGGCCGGCGGACAGCCGGAGAAGAAGACGGTCGCCTTCACTCGCTCGGAGCGGTCCGGCAGAACGCCGTGCGCCACTGCCGGCGCGACAGAGTCCGGAACGCCATCGCCGCTCACGTCGACGAACTTGTTGTCCGGCTCTCCCGGCGTCGCATCGTAGGGCAGAGCCACGTCTATCTCCGGCGC
>Ga0209342_10004481_pt1 | contig 14536 bp, 12 predicted proteins | sample RifCSP16_2_FD_184023 | JGI IMG/M metagenome (GOLD analysis project Ga0209342, IMG submission 184023) | Soil microbial communities from Rifle, Colorado - Rifle CSP2_sed 16_2 (SPAdes) (version 2) | ecosystem: Environmental > Terrestrial > Deep subsurface > Rock core/Sediment | place: Rifle... | reverse complement strand
GTTACTACGGCTCAAAACCTTACATAGAGCAGGTCGTATTCATGTATTATCCAGACGCACGATCTGCCTTGGAAGCCTACCAGATGGGTGAGGTGATGGGATTGAACCAGGTACCCGATCAGATCATTGATGAAACTCTGGCTGAACCCAACCTTAATTCTTACAGCAGCAGGATGCCGATGCTGAGCCTTGTACTATTAAATCTTCAGGATCCGGAAATTCCCTTCCTTCAGGAAACGGATGTTAGGATTGCCTTGTTGCAGGGTTTGAACCGACAATGGATGGTGGATAAACTCTTTAATGGCCAGGCAATAGTTGCGCATAGCCCAATATTACCTGGAAATTGGGCCTATTTTGACGGTGTTGAGAATTATGCATATGAACCCGATAAGGCCATCGACACATTGGCACAATTGGGTTATGTGAGATCAGGTGACGGCAGTGGCATCAGGGAAAAAGATGGAGTACGCATGGCTTTTACCTTGCTTTACCCGGATGACACCCAACATCTTTCCGTTGCCGAAGCTATTCAGAGGGATTGGTTAAAAATTGGGGTGCAGGTTGATCTACAGGCAATCCCATTTGATGAACTTTTAAATAATTACCTGGCACCCAGGAATTACCAGGCAGCACTGATAGACCTGGATTTTGAAAACGATCATGACCCTGATCCTTATCCATTCTGGCACCAATCTGAAGCAACTGGCGGCCAGAATTATTCCCAATGGGATAATAGATCAGCAAGTGAATATATCGAACAAGCTAGAGTGATCGTGGACTCAAATTTCCGTTCAAAACTCTATCGAAATTTCCAGATCGTCTTTTCCAGGCAGTTGCCATCCCTTCCTTTATATTTCCCGGTCTTTACTTTTGCCGTTGATTCCCAGGTTTCAGGGGTGCAACTCGCTCCTATTTATGATATCAGTGATCGCTTTTTGGATTTTAATGAATGGTATTTGGTGACTCGCCGATCACTGGAGCCTGCATCAGATAGTACAGGCCAACCCTGATAAGAAAAAATGAGATCAATTCCCGATAACGACCTTCAATACTTCACAATAGGTGTGTCAGACATGGAAGATTATCTTCTTTCTGACGAATTATTTTGGAATCTTCCAGGTCATTCAATTCTCACACTGGGTGGGCTTTACCTGGTTAAAGTTCGTCTGGAATCAACTTCTTTAATTTTCATCGATAAGGCGAGGTTCTCTGAAGCGCTTAACAAATTGGAATTGGTAAGTTCGAAGTGGCGGGTGGCGTTTGAAAAAAAGGTCCAGCGGGAGATCACATCCAGGCTGAATCTCTGGCAGAACTACCTGGCTGATTATTGGAATTCCCCCGATGACCATGGGGATGCTTATGTCCGCGAAGTTCGATGGCGTGTTATGCTTCAATTATTAATTGAAGCTGTAGCTGGAAATTTCAATGAAAAGAAAATTCTCAAAGCATTGGATGAAAGATTAAAATTCAGTTTCAAACCAGGCGAATTTATCTGGCCGGAAGAATTATCAGGAAAATATAATGAACAAGACTACTGGTTCCTTTACGGAAACCTGCCAACTAAGCCGGTAGCGAAATAAATTAGGAGATCAAAAATATGGATCATCGTTCTGCAGCATTGCAGTTTGCTGAAAAAAACAAGGCATCATTTTTAGCTTCTCTCGAACAGGTTCTGAAAATTCAATCGATTTCAACAGACCCTGAGCATGAAAAAGATATCCGTTCTGCAGCCGAATGGGTAGCTGAAAAGATCAAATCCATGGGTATGTTAAATGTCCAAATATTTGATACAGCCAGGCATCCAATTGTTTTTGGCGAATGGAAGGTCTCGGATGAAAAACCAACAGTCCTTGTTTATGGCCATTATGATGTTCAGCCTGTGGATCCTTTAGATTTATGGAATCATCCTCCTTTTGAACCAACCATTATCGGAGAAAATTTATACTCTCGCGGCGCATCTGATATGAAAGGGCAGGTTATTGCTGCCATAAGTGCAGTTGAATCCCTCGTCAGAACCGGTGAATTACCTGTAAATGTGAAATGGATCATAGAGGGTGAGGAGGAGATTGGTTCTCCAAACCTGGTCGAATTTCTTTCTTCCCACAAAGAATTATTGGCTTGTGATTTTTCCCTTAACACAGACAGCGGAATGTTGGGAAAGGATGCTCCCAGCATTTCTTATGCGTTGCGGGGTCTGGCATATTTTGAGCTTAAGGTTTTTGGTCCTTCCACAGATCTTCATTCAGGCATTTTTGGTGGAGTCATTCAGAATCCTGCCAATGCATTGGCTGAATTGATCGCTGGGATGCATGATGAGCACGGGCATATCACCTTGCCGGGTTTTTACGATTCTGTGATCAAGCTCAATGAAACCGATCGCGCTGAAATGGCTCGTCTGCCTCTGGATACCACCCACTATATAGATCAAACCGGGGTTCCGGCATTATTTGGTGAAGAGGGTTTTTCACCGGTTGAACAGGCTGGTTCCCGTCCAACTTTGGATATTAATGGATTGCTGTCCGGATTTACAGGCGAAGGTTCAAAGACCATCATCCCCGCCTGGGCTATGGCAAAGATCTCTATGCGTCTCGTGCCAGATCAGGATCCTGATCTGGTTCATCAGCAGTTGTCATCCTACCTGGAAACCCATGCACCGCAGGGAATTCGTTGGGAGTTGAAACCCCTGGCAGGTGGTAAAGCTTCCATATCAAGTCGAGATTCGAAATACGTGCTTGCTTTAAAGGATGCTCTCAAATCCGCCTGGGGGATCGAGCCTTTCTTTAAAAGGGAAGGCGGAAGTGTCCCGGTGGTGACATACATGCAGGATATCCTTGGAGTGGACTCCGTTCTGACAGGTTTTGGGCTTCCCGATGACAACCTTCACGCGCCTAACGAAAAACTCAATTTACCGACCTGGTATAAAGGGATCAATGCCCTTATTCATTTCTTTATGAATCTGGCAAATTAAAGAGTAATTGGTAGAAAAAAATCATAACCCCAGGTAATGGAAGGTTTAATTTAACAATGAGTAACGAAGACAAATTGATCACCTATGGTGGCCAGGCAGTAATTGAAGGGGTAATGATGAGGGGCAGATCCTCGTTGGCTATTGCCATGCGTGAACCCGGTGGAGACATCAAGATTCATACCCAAAAACTGGGAGGAATCTATAAGAGCAACCTGTCCAGGGTTCCGTTTTTGAGAGGACTCATTCTTTTGTGGGATGCACTTGGTTTGGGAATGACAGCTCTCACCCTTTCTGCCAATACGCAAACTGGGGAAGAAGATAAATTGGAAGGTCCGGCACTTTACCTTACCATGGGAATCTCGTTGGTGATTGGTTTGGGCTTCTTCTTTCTTCTACCGGCTGGGGTAGGATATTTAACGGAACATTTTTTGCATTTCCAATCCTGGGTCAGTAATCTGATTGAAGGGATCATCCGTCTTCTCTTGTTGATCGGGTACATTTGGGCAGTTGGTTTTATGCCGGATATCCGCAGGGTGTTTGGATATCATGGGGCTGAGCATAAAACAATCAACGCGTACGAAGCTGGCGTTGAATTGACTCCCGAAAACGTGGCACTTCAATCCCGCCAGCATGCCCGTTGCGGAACAGCCTTCCTCCTTACACTCGCTCTTATCTCTGTCTTGGTCTTCACGTTGATGGGTCCGATGCCTTCCATTTGGTGGCGTTTGATCAGCCGGCTTTTATTAATTCCTGTTATTGCTGGTATATCTTATGAATACATCCGCTGGACTGCTGCCCATATGAATTCCAAACTGGTTTGCACAATCTTGCACTTCAAAACCTTACAACACGTGAACCTGACATGCAAATGTTGGAAGTTGCAATTGCAGCCTTCAAATCCATGAAAAAGGAAGAAGAAGGTCTGATCCTCTTATCCGATTAGAAGATGGTTATTAAGGATTCATTCAAAGATTAAACGAAAACCCACAGGAGAATCTCTCTTCTGCGGGTTTTCGTTTAATCTATTTCCATTGGGATCGGTTATATATTCCTGACCAATGATATCGATACGATGGCATTAATAGCGTTTTATTACAACGGCTTGAATTTGGCAGTAAAGTGACGTAGAAGTTTTGGCGCGTAGGTGAATTCAAAACCCCGCAGCGATGTGGCTCTCTCTTTTATGGCAGCGAAACTCTGGATGACATAATCCATATGGCTCTGGGTATACGTTCGACGGGGAATCGCCAATCTCAATAGTTCCAATTTTGGATATATCATTTCTCCGCTATCAGGATCTGGAAATGCGAACATCACGGAACCTATTTCACAACCTCGTATGGCTCCTTCTCTATAAAGCTCTATGGCTAATGCCTGCCCGGGAAATTCACCCTGAGGAATATGGGGCAAAACCTGGGCTGCATCGATGTATACTGCATGACCTCCAGCTGGTTGGATGGTTGGAATTCCAACCGCGTTCAAGCCATTCGCCAGGTATTCTGTTTGACCTGTTCTATAAGCCAGGTAATCCTCCTGGATTCCTTCGTTAAGCCCCACCGCCATTGCATCCAGGTCCCTTCCAGCCAATCCACCATAAGTGGGAAATCCTTCCCTTAAAATCAATTCATTCTTGATTTCCTCGAATACTTTACCATCATTCAGGCAGATCAAACCACCAATATTGACAATGGCGTCCTTCTTGGCTGACATGGTCAAACCATCTGCGTATGAAAAAACCTCCCGAGCGATTTCCTTGATGGATTTTGCCTGGTATCCTGGTTCCTGCATTTTGATGAAGTAGGCATTCTCTGCAAACCTGGCTGCATCAATGTAAAAGGGAATATTGTGTTGATGATAAGTCTCAGACACTGCTTTGATATTCTCAAGGGAAACAGGTTGCCCACCGCCGGCATTATTTGTGATGGTAATCATTCCAAATGGAATATTTTCAACACCAGTTTTAATAATGAAATCTGTCAGCTTCTCTATGTCCATGTTTCCTTTAAAAGGATGCATATTGGATGGATCATAGGCTTCTTCAATAACGAGGTTGATGGGTTTTCCACCGCGGGCGCGAATATTGGCATCCGTGGTATCAAAGTGCATGTTGGACGGAACAAATTGCCCGGTCTTCACCAGCACTGCTGAAAGAATGTTCTCAGCAGCACGTCCCTGGTGGGTCGGGACAAAGTATTTAAAGCCAAAGATATCATCAACTGTTTCCTTCAATCTGAAGTATGAACGCGCACCTGCATATGATTCATCACCTGCTACCAGGGCAGCCCATTGATAATGGCTCATGGCACCAGTACCCGAATCAGTTAAAAGATCAATGAAAATATCCTCCGCTTTCAAAGAGAAAACATTATAGCCAGCTTTAACCAGGGCATTTTCCCGTTCTTCACGGGAGATCAGGTGGATAGGTTCAACCATTTTAATTCGGAAAGGCTCGGGTGTATATATGGCCATGTAATCTCCTTCAGTTGTTAAAATTAATGTACAAGTTTAGCATGGAAATCAGACGTTATAATGGCATCATGAAGAGCAGGTTGAGATCCACCAGGACAATAGGAATAACTATTCTCGCATTTTCATGCCTTTTATTAATTTGGTTGTTATGGCCGTTTTCGCGAACCACGCAGGAGATCAGTTTTAAACCGGGTGAAATAACATTTGAATCAGCGATTGACCCAAATATCATCTCTGACCAGGATGCTCCCGTTCTTGCGATGCCGGTTGGTATCCACCTTATCCTGGATTGGGTCCCTGTCATCAGGAAAGGTGGATCAGAAGTAATCCATCTCCAGGTGATCCCGGACCAACTGGTCGCTGAAGGAAATGGTTCGAACGATCCAGGCATCAACACAATCACCCTTGGCGCTCTAAACTTGTTTGATGGATATTCCTTCATGCTGAAGACAAGGTTGGATATGGTCAATGTGATCATGGATCCGCCGGGAGAATCGGGATCAGTTTTATCTGAAAGCAACAACGCCTCCTTTTCCTGGAAAATTACTCCCCAAGTGTCTGAAGATCTGCATGGAACAGTATGGTTCTTCCTGGTTGCATTTCCTGATGGAGGGGGGGAATTGAAAAGCAAAGCTGTTTCTGCCCAGGATATTGATTTCAAAGTGATCTCCTTATTAGGTCTCCATGTGGCTTTTCTGTGGATTGTAGCTGGCATAGGCTTTATTGGGGGTGTCTTTCTTACTTTGGGTCTTTTTTCTCAAAAATTCAAGATCGATAATTCTGGTAAAGGAAAAATCCGTTCGAATCAAAAACAAAAAAGAACCTGAATACACTTAAATCCGGTGTTTTACCCATTCATATCAACCATTCTATGACAAACGTCACCTCGATTACTGATATGCGTTCGTATTTCGAAAAATCTTTCTGTGATAAAATTCGCACGTTATGCAAATGGTTTGAAAAACCTGATTGTTGGAGACATTATGCAAAACGAATGGTTGTATATTGGCTTGTTCCTGGTGATTGGTGTGATCGTCCCAATCGTTCCCCTGGTGGCATCCAGATTTTTATCCCCTCACAAACCGAATCCCATCAAGCAGAGTACCTACGAGTGTGGAATTGAAACCGTAGGGGACAGCTGGGTGCAATTCAAATCCCAGTATTATATTTTTGCACTTGTCTTCTTGATCTTTGATGTGGAAACCGTTTTTCTTTTTCCATGGGCGATCGCATTGGGGAAAACGACCCTATTTACAGTCGTTGAAGGTATGATCTTCATTCTCATCCTGATCGCAGGACTGACATATGCCTGGCGAAAAGGTATGCTCGAATGGGCATAATGGATTTTATATATCTAAAAAGCTGAGAGTTAAAACTCATCAGCTTTTTATTTGTTGGTAGGAGTAGCCATATGACATTTTGGAATGATCCAATTAATTTCATAGCTGATTGGTTGCAGGACGTTTTCATTGGTTGGGGAGCATCAACCAGCGTAGCTGAGGTGATCACATCGCTGATAGGTATTGTAGTTATGATCCTGTTTGCAATGGTTATCGCCATCGCTTTGGTCTGGGTGGAGCGCAAGGTGGTAGCCCGTTTCCAGGACAGGTTGGGACCCAACCGTATCGGTCCTTTTGGTATTTTCCAGCCATTTGCAGACATCGTTAAATTGGTGATTAAAGAGGATATTATCCCGGCAGGTGCGGATAGGGTTGTTTTTAATATGGCGCCCGTTATTTCGCTGGCAAGCGTGATCCTTATTTGGGCGATCATTCCCCTGGCTTCCAATATTTATGGAGTGGATATCAATGTAGGTGTTCTTTACCTTGTCGCGGTCGGATCCTTTGGTACCTTATCAGTCATTATGGCTGGATGGGCTTCCAATAACAAGTATGCCTTGATAGGTGCTTTCCGAATGGTTGCCACGATGATCTCCTATGAGATCCCAATGGTGGTCGCCTTGATGATCCCGACAATCATTTCCGGGACCATGAGCGTTCAGGGAATCACGCAGGCACAAAGCAGCGTTTGGTTTGCAATTCTTTCTCCTCTCGGATTCTTGTTATTCATGATCAGTGCCATCGCTGAATTGGGCAGGTCACCATTCGACCTTAACGAGGCAGAATCTGAGATCGTGGCTGGTTTCCATATCGAATATACCGGCATGAAGTTCGGGTTATTCTATGCCGGTGAGTTATTGCATGCATTCACTTTTGGCGGGTTCATGGCTGTGCTTTTCTTTGGTGGGTATGGCGGTTTCTTTGGACTGGAGAATGTGGCAGGTTTTACCTGGTTGTCCAACCCATTTATCGAATTGATTGTCTTCCTTGTTAAAGCTATGATCGGATATTGGATCATCATGTGGATTAAATATTCAATGCCTCGTATCCGCATTGACCACATGCTGGCTTTCAATTGGAAATTCCTGACCCCCCTGGCATTTGTGTTGCTGATGGTTACAGCACTTTTTGATAAACTGCTTGCCCCCACGCAATTTTATGTAGCCGGTATGTTTCTTAGTAATGTGGTACTTGGCTGGATTGTAATAGAGATCCTTCGTAAATTCTCTAAACATGAGCGTGTTTTGCAGGAAAATCCCGCTGAACCTGTTGTCATTCAGGCAGCAAATCATGGACAAGGAGTAAGTTGATATGACTCCTGAGCAAATTATATTTATATTGACCGCAGCTCTGATCGTAGGGACTGCCTTCTTGGTTGTGACCACACGCAACCTTGTTCACGCAGCCCTTTGGCTCGTAGCAACTTTGTTTGGTGTTGCCATTCTTTATGGACTTTCTGGAGCAGGTTTTCTGGCACTCGTACAAATCGTGATTTACATCGGGGCTATTGCCATCCTGTTCATCTTTGCGGTGATGCTTACCCGCAAAGAAATGCGTGATAAGGGTGCTCAAGTAAACAGGAATTGGCCGATTTCTGCTTTTCTTGCGCTGCTAGTGTTTGGCGGACTCGCATTTATCCTTTCAGGGTGGGATGGTTTCTCAGCAACCGCTAGTTCTGTTCCTGTCTCTGGTGATACCTTGACAGCGTTGGGAAAAGCTTTGGTCTCGCCAGATGCTTTTGTCTTGCCATTCGAAGTGGCGTCAATTTTACTGCTAGCAGCTCTGGTTGGCGCAGTATATCTCGCAGCTTCAAATAAAGAATAGGAGGTACCATGAGCATTCCTCTTTCCTGGTATCTGATTTTGTCAGCAGCTCTTTTTTGCATAGGGCTCTTTGGCGTTCTTGCCCGGAAAAATGCTGTTGCCATTCTTCTGGGCATTGAATTAATGTTGAATGCCGTCAATATTAACCTGGTTGCTTTTTGGAGATATGGAACCGGAGAGATCACAGGCCAGGTATTTGCAATTATTGTATTTGCAGTCGCATCTGCAGAAGTAGCCGTGGGATTGGCACTCATTATCTCTGTTTATCGTCGTCGATCCACTGTTATTGCTGATGATCTCGATTTAATGAAGTGGTAGGAGAAATTTATGACAACTGAATCAACCATCTGGCTTATTCCCCTGCCACCCCTGCTGGCTTTCTTTTTAATAATCCTTTTTACAAATAAAAACAAAGTTCTCAGCCACAGTGTGGCGATTGGCGCGGCAGCCCTTTCCTGGCTGGGTGGAATGCTTGTTTTTATACGAGCCATCCAGGTCGAACATTTCGGTAAAGAGGTCTTCGCATCTTCCGTCAATTGGCTTCCCGTAGGGGATTCCTGGTTCAAGATCGGTGTTTTGGTGGACCCACTATCAGCCATCACTCTATTCTTCGTTGCCTGGACTATCTTGATGATCTTTATTTACAGTGTCGGTTACCAAAATTTTGGAAAACCAAAGGGAGATCATGACCAGGCAGGCTTGCCGCCCCATGGTGCGACGATTACAGATGAACATGGTCATAAACACACGGTTCCATCGATAGAACCGATGTATTCAAGATTCTTTGCCTTGCTTGGTCTGTTTGCTTTCGGTATGTATACCCTTGTGGTTTCTGACAATCTCCTCACAATGTTTGTCGGTTGGGAGATCATGGGGCTATGTTCCTACCTATTGATCGGTTTTTGGTATGGGAAAAAATCAGCCCGTAACGCTGCCATCAAGGCATTCATGACCACCCGGGTCGGTGATGTCTTCATGTTGTTGGGCATTTCCTTCCTTTATTCAGCGACAGGTACGCTTTCTTTCCGTGAGATCTTATCTGCTGATGTTCTATCTGCTTTGGCTTCAGCATCCACGCCAATTTTCGGATTGTCCGCAGCTGGGTTGATCGGTCTTCTGCTCTTCATCGGTACAGTTGGAAAATCTGCTCAATGGCCATTGCATGTCTGGCTGCCGGATGCCATGGAAGGTCCCACGCCCGTTTCAGCCATGATTCATGCAGCCACGATGGTTTCAGCTGGAGTGTATGCAATCATCCGCATGTTCCCTTTGATTACAGCAGACTTTACTGGCCATGGTTTGACCACCACTATGAGCGTGATTGCTTTCATTGGTGCATTCACAGCAATATTTGCTGCAACAATAGCAGTTGCCCAAAATGATATTAAACGTGTCCTGGCATATTCAACCATATCGCAATTGGGTTTTATGGTTGCGTCGGTTGGCATCGGCGCATATGTAGCCGCCATCTTCCATCTTGTGACCCATGCATTTTTCAAGGCTTTATTATTCCTTGGATCTGGTTCTGTCATACACGGAATGGAGCATGGAGTTCTCCACACAGGAGACCATTCCGTAGATCCGCAGGATATGTTCAACATGGGTGGCCTTCGTAAGAAGATGCCGATCACCTTTTGGACTTTCCTTATCGGTGGTTTTGCATTATCTGGATTTCCTCTCCTCACAGCTGGATTCTGGTCAAAGGATGAAATTCTTGCTGATGCATTCTCTCATAGTCATTGGGCAGTTTTCATCACCCTGGCTGTGGCAGCATTCTTAACCGCATTCTATACCATGCGGCAGATCACCCTCACTTTCCTCGGGAAACCCCGTACAAAGTCTGCAGAACACGCCCAGGAAACCCATTGGACAATGACTCTGCCTTTGGTGGTTCTAGCAATATTTGCCATCGGATTCGGCTGGGTCGGTATCCCGGAAGAATTTCCGTTCATTGGCGGAATTATCCCCAATTGGTTGCATGAATTCGTTGGTGGAACTCTGGCACACCATCCGGAAGCCTTACCCTTCAATATTTGGCCGTTGTTAACTTCCTTGACAGTTGCACTGGGAGGTCTGGTTATCGGTTGGCTGGTATATCGCAATGTCACATCTGCAGAAGAAGATAAACTCCAATTCAAGTTGTTGAAAAATAAATACTATTTTGATGAGATCTACGATTTCTTGTTTGTTAAACCAGCTTACTGGTTCGCAGAAACCTTTGCATACAAATTCATTGACCAGACCATTATTGATGGTTTCCTGAACCGCATCGGAGGGTTTGCCATGGCGGTCGGTACTGCGTTCAGAAAATATTTCGATGCCCCGGTTGTCAATGGTTTTGGAGATCTTGTTGGAGAAGGATCGAAACGAATTGGAAAATTCCTGGCGCCAGTCATTCAAAGGGGACGTGTTCAATATTACATGCTTGCATCCCTATCAGTAGCGGTTATCGTTGCCGTTATTTATTATTTTACGCTGGCTTAAGGTAATTCGGAGAGAATGATGGATTATATTAATAATCATATACTTACGGCCATCCTGCTGTTTCCCGTCCTGGCAGCCCTAATCATTTTGTTTCTGCCAAAAGATGACAATAAGCTTGTCCGCTGGAGCGCATTTATTGCCAGCCTGGTACCTTTTGCTTTATCTTTATTATTATGGGTTAAGTTCGATTCTACAGCAGTTGGGTTTCAATTTACAGAAAAATATGTTTGGTATGCAGCCATCAATTCCTCCTTCTTCATAGGTGTTGATGGGTTGTCCCTTACGATGGTCCTGCTGACAACTTTGCTTACTCCACTGGCTATCCTGGCTTCATTTAAAATCGAGGATCGTGTCAAAGCATTTATGATGTTATTCTTGTTCCTCGAAACAGGAATGTTGGGAGTTTTCCTCTCTCTTGACCTGCTTATATTCTTTGTCTTTTGGGAGATAGGTCTGGTACCTATGTACTTCCTCATAAACCAGTGGGGTAGTGCCAATAGAAATTATGCTTCCCTGAAATTCTTAATTTACACGATGGCGGGTTCTCTGGGATTATTGCTCGCAATCCAGATGCTGGGTGTCAATTTCGGTACCTATGATCTTCAGGAGTTGTTCAAGCTCTGGCCGGCTGCATCTCAATTGACGAATATACCAATGGGAATTTCCATTGAAACGGTCAAGACAGTTGCTTTTTGGGCATTTGTAATCGCATTTGCCATCAAGGTACCTGTTTGGCCATTCCACACCTGGCTTCCTGACGCCCATACCGAAGCGCCTACAGCCGGTTCAATGATCCTGGCTGGTGTGCTGTTAAAATTGGGTGCTTACGGATTTTTAAGGTTGGTTCTTCCGCTCTATCCACAGGAATCTGCAAAATATGCTGGTGTGTTGGCATTTCTGGCAGTGATGGCGATAGTGTTTGGAGCCTTTTCTGCGTATGGGCAGAAAGATTTCAAGAGATTGGTTGCCTATTCTTCCATCAACCATATGGGATTTGTTTTACTGGGAATTGCAGCCGCAGCAAAATCGATGGGTACCCTTGATGCCAATATTGCTTTGAATGGAGCCATCCTGCAAATGTTCAACCATGGTCTTTCTGCTGCAGGTATGTTCTTCCTTGTAGGAGTTATCTACGAGAGAACACATACCCGCAACCTGGATGAGATGGGTGGGCTGTTTCCCTTGGTGCCCATTTATGGAGGAATCTTGATCTTCACCTCGATGGCTTCCCTTGGGTTGCCTGGTTTGAATGGATTTATTTCCGAATTCCTGGTTGTTCGAGGTGCATTTCCTGTGATGACCGTTTACACATCCATCGCCATGCTCGGCTTGCTGTTCACCGGTGCATATATTTTAAAAGGGATCAAGAATGTTTTACATGGACCTCTAAATGAACGTTGGGTCGGTCACCTGACCGAAATAAACACCCGTGAGATCCTTGTTATGGTTCCATTAATGGCGTTGATCCTCGTGATCGGTATCTGGCCGTCCTGGATACTTGTAGTGATCAATAATGCTGTTATGGCATTGTTTTAAGAGGTGACCATGCAATTTCCAATACTGAGTGTGATCGTTTTTACCCCAATGGCAGCCTCGCTGCTTATTCTGCTTATCAATCCTGAGAGGAAGAATGAGATCAGGGTGGCAGCGCTTTGTGCATCGATTCTTGACCTTATCCTTTCTATCTGGGTGTATTTCTCTTACGATAAATTAGCCGCTGGATATCAATTTATTGAAAAATACAATTGGATGCCTTCTTTTGGGATCGGTTACCAGGTTGGTGTGGATGGTTTAAGCGCCCCCCTTGTCCTCCTGACAGGAATCGTGATGTTCACTGGTGTTTTGATCTCCTGGGGTATTGATGATCGCCCGCGTGAATTTTTTGCCTTCCTTTTCATCCTCGCAAGTGGTGTGTTTGGCGTTTTTGTTGCTCTGGATCTATTCCAGTTATTCTTCTTCTATGAAATAGCAGTTTTCCCGATGTATCTTCTCATAGCCATCTGGGGGTGGATCAAAACACGTGAATATGCGGCAATGAAATTAACCCTCTACCTGTTTATCGGCTCGGTGATTTCTCTTGTTGGTGCCCTCAAGACATTTGATATGCTGGTCCTGCAGCAGGCAAATTTTTCACCAGAATTCCAAATCCTTTGGTTCCCATTTGTTTTTCTTGGGTTTGCAGTTCTGGGTGGTATTTTCCCCTTCCACAACTGGTCGCCGGATGGTCATGTGGCCGCACCAACAGCTGTCTCGATGTTCCACGCTGGTGTGTTGATGAAACTGGGTGCATTTGCAGCTCTTCGTGTCGGGATTATGCTTCTGCCTTTAGGCGCAAAACATTGGGCTCCCTGGATCATGGGACTGGCATTGGTGAATGTGGTCTATGGTGCATTTATTGCCATGGTTCAAACTGACCTGAAATATGTTATTGGCTTCTCATCTGTCTCACACATGGGTCTGGTTATGCTGGGTTTTTCGACCTTGACAGAACAGGGCATGATTGGGGCAGGGGTACAAATGTTTTCACACGGCGTGATGACAGCTCTCTTGTTTGCTGCTGTAGGTATGGTTTATGATCGTGCACACACGCGAGAGATATCAAAATTAGGTGGCATGGCAAAACCTTTACCCTTGGTGGCGATTGCATTTATTGTGGCGGGGTTGGTATCCATGGGTATGCCAGGTTTCTCAGGCTTCGTGGCTGAATTCCCGATATTTATGGGTACCTGGCAGGTAAAACCCTGGGTCGCTATCCTGGCATCCATATCGATTGTCATAACTGCATCCTATATTATGCTGGTTATTCGCAGAACTTTCTTTGGAGAAGTCCCCGCAGAATTTGAAGGGCATATCGGACCTGTACGCCCGACTGACAAGGTTGCTCTCGTTTTTCTTAGCGGTATCATGGTCATCATAGGCATCTTTCCCTCCATTATGGTTCCCTGGGTCCAAACTGGTGTAAGAAATGTCTTGTCTCTCTTGGGAGGTGCATAAGTGTCGGTGAATCTTATGGCGATTTTGCCTGAAATCCTGTTATTGATACTAGCGGTTTTGATCCTTGTAATTGATCCATTCTGGAAGAATTCCAATCGTCGTATTAATCTGGGATGGCTGACAGTGGGCGGTTTGGCAGTTGTTGCACTGATCAGTATTCTTGCAGGAAGACCTGGTGATGCCCAGTCTGTTCTGGGTGGTATGGTTCGCTGGGATTGGCTTGGTTTTAATTTCAAGATATTCTTTATCTTTAGTGCTGCCATAACAGCCATGTTCATGATGGATGTTGAGCATGTTGCCAGGCGAGCTGAGGCATACCTTCTTTTGATCGCTTCAACCATTGGCATGTCATTGATGGTTTCCGCGGCAGATATTATCATGCTTTACCTTGCGATTGAAACAACATCGATCCCACTCTATGTCCTGGCTGGTTTTCTAAAACAGGATGAGCGTTCGGT
>Ga0209342_10004478_pt1 | contig 14543 bp, 12 predicted proteins | sample RifCSP16_2_FD_184023 | JGI IMG/M metagenome (GOLD analysis project Ga0209342, IMG submission 184023) | Soil microbial communities from Rifle, Colorado - Rifle CSP2_sed 16_2 (SPAdes) (version 2) | ecosystem: Environmental > Terrestrial > Deep subsurface > Rock core/Sediment | place: Rifle... | reverse complement strand
GCCCTTCCTGTCCCCGGTGGCCCCAAGACTCTGGGGCGGGCTGCTGCTCACGCTCATGCTCACCATCATCGGCAACACTCTCGCCCTGCCGCTGGGCATCCTGCTGGCGCTGGGGCGGCGCAGTTCGCTCCCGGCGATCAAGTCGTTCTGCATCGGATACATTGAACTCTGGCGCGGCGTGCCGCTGGTGACGGTCCTCTTCATGGCGCAAATCATGCTGCCCCTGTTCCTGCCCGCCGAGATTCGAGTAGACCCCGTCGTGCGGGTCATCATTGGGCTGACGCTGTTCGAGGCGGCGTATCAGGCCGAGAACGTGCGCGGCGGCCTGCAGGCCATGCCGCGCGGCCAGTTCGAGGCCGCCTACGCCCTCGGGCTGAACGGCGTGCTGACCATGCTCTTCATCATCCTGCCGCAGGCCATCCGCCTGATCATCCCCGCGCTCCTCAATTCGTTCATCAGCCTGTTCAAAGACACTACACTCGTCGCCATCGTCGGGCTGTTCGACCTGCTGCTGATCGGCAAGACCACGCTGGCCCAGCCCGACTTTCTGGGCAAGTACCGCGAGGTCTACGCCTTCCTGTTCGCCGTCTACTGGGTCTTCAGCATGGTGTTCTCCTACGCCAGCCAGCGGTTGGAGAAGACGCTGGGAGTGGGGACGCGTTGAAACTTCCAACTCCTAACTTCAAAATCCCAACGATCAAGAGGCCGATATGAGCGCTCCCGCTTCCGACATCATCATCGAGTGTCGCGACGTGCACAAGTGGTTCGGCCACTTCCACGCGCTCAAGGGCATCGACGTGACGGTGAAGCGCGGCGAGGTCGTCGTCATCTTCGGGCCGTCCGGGTCGGGCAAATCCACTTTTATTCGCACGCTCAATCGGCTGGAAGAACATCAGCGGGGCGCCATCGTTGTGGACGGCATCGAGCTCTCGAACGACGTGCGCCACATCGAAGCCGTCCGCAGCGAAATCGGCATCGTGTTCCAGCAGTTCAACCTGTTCCCGCATCTCACGGTGATGCAGAACATCACCCTCGCGCCCATCTGGGTGCGGCGCTGGCCCAAAAGCAAAGCCGAGGCCACGGCGATGGAACTCCTTGAGCGCATGGGCATCCCGGAGCAGGCGCACAAATTCCCCGGCCAGCTCTCCGGCGGGCAACAGCAGCGCGTGGCGATTGCCCGCGCGCTCGCCATGCAGCCTAAGATCATGCTCTTCGACGAGCCGACCTCCGCCCTCGATCCCGAGATGATCAAGGAAGTGCTGGACGCGATGAAAGCGCTGGCCCGCTCCGGCATGACGATGTTGGTCGTCTCGCACGAGATGGGCTTCGCCCGCGAAGTGGCCGACCGCATGGTGTTTTTCGATCAGGGAGTGATCGTCGAGGAGGGCACGCCGGAGCAGATCTTCAACAACCCGCAGAACGAGCGGACAAAGAAGTTCTTGTCGCAGATACTCCACCAATAGTCCCTGTGCAGCGCAGTCGCGCCCCCTTCGGTCGCACTCCCAATATTCTGGCGGCTTCATCAGCACTCAGTAATCCGATAACTCGAAGATACTCGCCTCAAACGGCGCGCGCCTCAGCGCCTTGCCCGGCGCGCGCCTGTCTCGGTGCGTGGAGAGCCGCAGCCCCCAGTTGCCTGGCGGCATGGGTACGTCCACGTCGTGGCCGAAGAAGTTGAGGGCGACGAGCATGGTCTGCGAATCGGTTTCGCGCAGGTAGGTCATGGCCGCCACGGGACGCTCGATGAGGGGGCGGTACGTTCCCCTCCGCAGCGCGGGCGACGATTTGCGCAGTCGGATGAGGGCGAGGTAAAAGTTGAGCGCCGAGTCCGGATCATCGGTCTGCGCGGCGACGTTGATCTTCTTGTGCGACGGGCCGACGGGCAGCCACGGTTTGCCGGTCGTGAACCCGGCGTTGAGCGAGTCGGTCCACTGCATCGGCGTCCGCGCCGAGTCGCGGTTGTAGAACGGCCAGTAGAGTTTGCTCGGCGGGTCTTTGAGGTCGTGGCGAGCGAGGTGCGGGCTGGGCATGGCGATCTCTTCGCCCATGTACAGAACCGGTGTGCCGCGCAGGGTGAGCAGCATCGCGGCGGCGACTTTGACCCGGGCTTCGGCAAACGGCCCGCCGCCGTGGCGCGTGACGTGGCGCGGCCAGTCGTGGTTGCTGAGGCAGTAGCACGGCCACGCATCCGGCGCGAAGGCGGCTTCGTGTTCCATCACAGATCGTTGGAAGGATCGCGGCAGCCACGGCTGGTTCACAAGGCCCAGATCGAGCATCATCGGCAGTTGATCGTCGCCGACATAGCGGGCGACCACTTCGGCATCTTCGGTCAGAAGGACCTCGCCCACCGCGCCGCGCTCGGGATAAGAGTCGAGCACCCGGCGGAACTCGCGGTATGCGTCGTGCAATTCGGGTTGCTCGATGTCGTAGAGGTGCTTCTGCCGGAACCACGGTAGGGCGGCGCGCGGGCTGAGCGTGAGAGATGGCGGGTTGTCGCGGAACTGTGCATCCTTGAAATAGGCGGTCGCCACGTCGAGGCGGAATCCATCCACGCCCCGGTCGAGCCAGTACCGTGCTGTATTCATCAATGCGGCGCGCACATCGGGATTGCGCCAGTTCAGGTCGGGCTGTTCTTTGAAGAACATGTGGTAATAGAACTGCTTGCGTGTCTCGTCCCATTCCCACGCCGACTCGCCATAGACACACGCCCAATTGTTTGGGTATTTCTTGCCGGGAGGCGCGTCACGCCAGATGTACCAGTCGGCTTTCGGGTTGTCGCATGAGGAACGCGACTCTTTGAACCACGAATGCTCGATTGACGTGTGATTGATCACGAGGTCCATCATGATCTTCAGCCCGCGCCTGTGCGCTTCGGCGGTGAGTGTCTCGAAGTCGGCGCGCGTGCCGAAGACGGGGTCGATGTCCTCGTAGTCCGAGATGTCGTAGCCGAAGTCGTGCATCGGCGAGGTGTTGATGGGCGAGAGCCAGATCGCGTCCACGCCGAGCGAGGCGATGTAGTCGAGGCGCGAGGTGACGCCCGGCAGGTCTCCGACACCGTCGCCGTTCGAGTCCATAAAGCTGCGCGGGTAGATTTGGTAGATGACGCCGTCGCGCCACCACAAATAGTTAGAGTCGGGAGTTAGGGTGGTCATGCCCGCCTTTTTCTTCCACGAAGTCGCACGAAGGATCACGAAGAGAGATTTTTCTTAGTGTTCCTTCGTGTGCCTTAGTGGAAGACCAGTCACACTTTATACAGCAGATCGATATACCGCTTGAGCATATCGGACACCACGGTTCGCAGCGGAAGTGTGGCGGCCATGCCGTACACCGGAGCCATGCTGCCGCGCTCTTCGGGGTGCGCCTTCACGTGCGCCACCGCCTCCTGCAAATCAACGACGAAACGTTCGGCGACGCCGGGCTGCGCGTGCCTGAGCGTGAGCGCGATGTGCACCGCCGCCGGTTTGTGCAATCCATTGAGCGCCCACTTCTTCACTGACATCGCATCGAGAACTTTATAGATGTCAAGTGTGTCCGACGCAAAGGCAATGATCCACAACGGATCGCCGAGGAGTCGTAGCTCCGGAATCTCGGCGATGCCTTTTCTGATCTGGGACGCCGTCTCCAGAATCTTCCGCGTGGCCTCCATGTATCCGCGTTCACCCATCGTTACCATCGCCGCCCAGCACACCGCACTCAATGCGCCCGGCTTGCTCCCGGCAATCGTCGGCGAGAAGTACAGTCCGCCCGGCCAGTCGGCGGCGGTGAAGTATTGATAGCGCCGCAGTTCGGCATTCCGATACAGCACGACCGACATGCCCTTCGCGGCGTATCCATATTTGTGCGTGTCGGCGGAGATGGACGTGACGCCGGGAAGACGGAAGTCGAATCCCGGAACGGGATAGCCGAGTTTCTCGGCCCACGGCAGAACGAACCCGCCGAGGCATGCGTCGGTGTGGAAACCGATTCCCCGCTGCCGCGCGAGTTCCGACATCTCCGCGATGGGATCGATCACGCCGTGAGGGAACCCCGGCGCTGAACCGACGATGGCGACCGTGTTGCGGTTGAGCGCCCGCTTCACCGCGGACATGTCGGCGCGGCAACTCGCATCTACCGGCACGCGGACGATCTTCATCCCGAAATACTGCGCGGCTTTATCGAATGCGACGTGGGCTGTGACAGGCGCAACGATCTCCGGCGAGGTGATCCCTTTCGTGTCCCGCGCCCAGTCGCGATACGTCTTCATCGCCAGCAGAATGCTCTCGGTGCCGCCCGAGGTCACCGTGCCGCACGTCTCTGATCCGCCGCCGAGCACGTCCGCCGTCATCGCCACGATCTCGGCTTCGAACTTGGCTGCGCTCGGCCACACATCCGAGTGGAGCGGGTTGCTCTGCGAGTTGATGGCGTAGATTCGGTTGAGGAAGTTGATGTGCTCCTCGTCGCCGTGATACACCGCGCCCGACACGAAGCCGTCTTTCCACTTCACTTCTTCCTTTTCTCTCATCGCTTCCATTTCGGCGATGACCTCTTCACGGCTGCGGCCCGCTTCGGGGAGGCGCGCTGCGGTGGGGAAACTGTCTTTATATGGTTTGACCGAGTGCTCCAGCTCGGTCATGATCTCGTCGTAGTCGCTTTCGATCTTCTGCTTCACCGATGGGATGGCACGCAGGCGTTTTTCGATCATCGCCACCAAGCGCGGATTCATCCGGCTGAGTTGTTTGAGGGTGAGCTCCATCAAATCCATTTATTGCTCCACAAAGAAGCACTCTGAGCGAAGTTCCGCGAAGCGGGACGTAGTCGAAGGGTGCGGTGCTGCCGAGGCAATCCGCACGCTTCGCGTTCGACTGCGCGCAGGACAACGCCGCGCCGCGCTCAGGATGCTAGCGCTATCCTCTGTTCAACCTCGCAAACATCTTCTGGTTGTTCTTGTAGATATTTATGAACTCCGCAAACAGTTCGTCGTATATCTTCCGGTTGTCCGGGTTCGGCTCGTACGTGCGCACGATCTGCGTGCGCGCCGGGATGTCGTCGAATTTCATGTATCCTAACGCCACGGAGGCCAGAAACGCCGCGCCGCGCGCGTTGGCCTGAATCGGATCCTTCACCTGCCGAATCTTGCGGTTGAGCACGTCGGCGTGAATCTGGCACCACACGTCCGAGTTGGCCCCGCCGCCAATCATGTTGAGCGAGTCGATCCGTTGGTTGATGAACTTCTCGATGTACATCAGCAGCCAGCGCGAATTGAACGCCACACCCTCGAACACCGCCCGGATCATGTGCTCGCGCGTCGTCATGAGCGACTGGTTGAAGAAGCCGCCCCGGAGTGTGTGGTTCTCAACCGGAGTCCGCTCGCCGTACAGCCACGGCGTGAAGATCAGTTTGCCGCTTCCCGCCAGAGTCCGTTCGGCAATCTGATCGAAGAGTCTGTACACGTTCGCCGGTTTCGCGCCCGTGCCCAGTTCGTCGTCGTGGAACAGAATGTTGTCGCGCAGATGGGTGAGGCACGCCCCGGCGGTTTCCTGATCGTTGGCGATGAAGTACCGCGCCGGGTTGGCCGAGGGCAGAGAGGCCATGTTGTGAATGAGATCCGTCTTTTTGAACGGCACGTGGCACGTAATCCACGACGACGTGCCGATGTACAGGTGCGCCTCGTAATCCCTCACCGCGCCCGAGCCGATGGCCGCGCCCTGTACGTCGGGCGTGCCCATTACCACTTTCACGTTCTCGGTCAACCCAAGTTCCCGCGCGGCCTCTGGCGAGAGCGGGCCGAGGACGGAATTGGCCGGATTGAGGTCGGGCAGTTTGTCGCGGTCGATGCCGCAGAACCGGATCAGCTCGTCAACGTATACGACTCGGTTGAGGTTGCGGTTGTCGGTCACCCAATGTAGAGCAATGGAGTCGAACGACGCGGCCATGATGCCGGTCAGCCGGTAGTTAATGTAATCCTTCGGCTCAAGGAATTTGTGCGTCGCGCGATAGACGTCAGGTAGCTCGTGTTTGAGATAGAGGATGTGAGCAATCGAGTCTTTGCCAGAATGCCCGGGCGCGCCGCCTGTGTAGTGCATCCACCGCATCAGTCTGAATATCTCGTAGTTCTCAATTTTGATCGCGCCGTTGGTGATGGCGAAGGTGTACGGTGCGCCACGCGTGTCCATCCAGATGATGGCGTTCGTCAACGGCCTCCCGTCTCGGTCCACCGCCACGGTGCCCGACCAGTGAGTGGTGCAGTTGACGGCGACGATGTCCTCCACTGGAGCCAACCGTTTCTCTATCACGCGATGGCAGGCCTTCACGATCGCGCTCCACCAATCATCCGGCCTCTGCTCGGCTCCGCCACTGGGCAAAAGCAGAAGCGGTGTTTCTTCAAACTCGTAAGCGATGATCTCGCCCTCGGTCGTCGCCAGTGCCGCCTTCGGACCCGATGTACCCATATCAATGGCTAGAATGTATTTGCGATTATTGGACATAGATGTTCGTCTTCTGTAGAGGAATTATCTGCTGCCTGAGTGTAACCTCTCAACGTGATTTGTCAATTTTCATAACATGTCGTGTGTGGCGCCGATGCTTCGACTGGCGACTCGTTTGCGTTTAGAGCAGATTCCGATTGGCTGCACGGCATCCTTCGGCTTCGCACGCGCACCCTGAGCGAAACGCGGTGCAGTCGAAGGGCACGCGCCGCTTTGTTCAGGACGCCTGCCGTAGACTCGATAGCGAATTGCTCTCAGGAATGGCCACGAGAGCGAGGAACTCGCATCGCGCATCCAAAACTCTGGGCCGGGGGTTATAAGTACAGTGTCCGAATAGCGATACTCGGAGCGGGAGGGCGTGGGGGTTAGAAACATGAAGCCGCCTGGAAGAACGGATCGTTTGCAAGGATACTTGGAAGCACAGTACACTCCTTGGCGAAAGGAAAGTGGTCATGAACGATAGTTCTTTGGAAGCGACTGCGGCTGCGCCTCCCTCGTTATGGCGTAACCGCGACTTTATGCTCCTGTGGAGTGGACAGGTCGTCTCCACCCTGGGCGGCGTCGCCTCTGCGGTCGTCCTCCCGCTGTTGGTGTTGGCAATTACCGACTCGCCGACGGCAGCCGGGATCGCCGGAGCACTGTGGTCCCTTCCCTACCTGCTGTTCAGCCTTCCTGTCGGCGCCCTCATCGACCGCTGGGATCGCAAACGTGTGATGATACTGTGCGATATCGGGCGCGCGCTTTTGCTGGGCAGCATCCCCATCGCGATGGCCTTGAACGCGCTCACCATCTGGCAGTTGTACATCACCCAGTTTCTCGAGGGCACACTATTTGTTTTCTTCAACATAGCAGAGGCGGCCGCTCTGCCGCGCGTGGTGGCTAAGTCACAGTTGCCCGAGGCATCGGCTCAGAACGAGGCAGCCTTTGGCGTGGCTGGCATCCTTGGCCCGTCTATCGGCGCTTTCCTCTACCAGAGCATCAGCCGTGCCATACCGTTTATCATGGATTCGGTCAGCTACGCAGCCTCGGTGATCTCGCTCACGTTGATCAGAGCGCGGCTTCAGGCCGAACGCACCGCGACGAATCGGAATCTGCGCGCAGAGATCGTAGAGGGGGTAAGCTGGCTGTGGCGTCAGCCGCTGATCCGCTTCATGGCGTTCCTCACCGGCGGCATCAACCTCGTCTTCGCAGCGAACGGATTAATACTGATTGTGCTGGCGAAGCGGCTGGGGGCCGGCGATGCCGTCATTGGCATCCTCTTCAGTGTCGGCGCCGTCGGAACGATCGTCGGCTCCCTCATTGGAGGGTGGGTTCAGAAGCGATTCAGTTTCGGGCAGGTGATCACAGTCGTGATCTGGATCATCTTCCTGTCGTTCCCATTCTACGCTATTGCGCCTCATACCCTTGTCCTCGGCATCATCGCAGCCGTCCTGGCTCTGACCATCCCGATCTATAACGTCGTGCAGTTCAGCTATCGGCTGGCGCTTATCCCCGATGAACTGCAAGGCCGCGTCAACAGCGCCTTTCGTCTCATCGCTTTCGGCTTTCAACCACTGGGGGTAGCGCTGGCGGGTGCGCTGCTGGAGGGGATCGGCTCTATCCCAACCGTCATGTTGTTCTCAGCCTGGCTGTTGGGGCTGGGAATATTGACGATGTTCAACAAACGGGTGCGCGAGGCGCCTCCAATCGAGCAAGCACAGTTCGCCTTGCGGCTGTGAAAGGCAGGAGTCAAATATGACGTGGGCGATGATCTCGCCAACGGCCGTTGCCAGCGCCACCTTCGGGCCAGTGGACATCATGCGTCAGTATTCAGAGCAGCGTACCTAAAAGTCCAGGCTGGGGGTTATTAAGTACAGTATGCGTATAGCAATTGTCGGAGCGGGAGGAGTCGGGGGATATTACGGCGGCTTACTGGCGCATGCCGGTTACGATGTCACATTCATTGCTCGGGGCGACCATCTTCGGGCGATCCGCGCCAACGGCCTCAAAGTGCAGAGTGTCCACGGCGACTTCGAAATCCGCCCGGCCCAGGCCACCGACGACCCGGCAGAAATCGGCCCGGTGGACTTGACAATCTTCACCGTAAAAACGTATGATACAGATAGCGCTGCGGTACTAATGCGACCCCTGGTCGGGAAAAATACGACTGTTTTGCCGCTGCAAAACGGAGTTGAAAGCGCGGCACAGTTGAGCCGTCATTTCGGCAAGGAGGCTGTCCTCGGCGGGTTGACGCAGGTGGTGGCGTATGTCGCCGAGCCGGGCGTCATTCGGCAGGAGAGCCCCTTTCGTCGCATCGTCTTTGGCGAACTGGACGGGCGGGAGACGCCCCGGATGAAGACGATCCTCGAAGCGCTGGTCCGCAGCGGGGCCGAGGCTGAAGCAACCGACAATATCGAGAAAGCGTTATGGACGAAGCTTCTTTTCATCGCATCGTTCAGCGGAATTACGAGCGTGACTCGCGCGCCAGCCGGGCCGGTGATGGCCAGCGCCGAGGCACGTTCACTTTTGAATCAGGCAATGCGGGAAGTAGAAGCGGTGGCGAGGGCAAAAGGCATCTCGCTCGACGAAGATGTGGTTGAGAAGACGATGGCCTTTTGTGAGAAACTCGATCCGACGGCCACCTCTTCGATGCAGCGGGACGTCGCCGCCGGGCGGCGGCTGGAACACGAAGCGCTCAACGGCGCCGTGGTGCGCGCCGGACGCGAAACCGGAATCCCCACGCCCGTACACGAGTTCATTTGGACATGTTTGAAAGTGGTGGACTCGATGACTACAGGAGGCCGATCATGACAGACTCGTCACAGCCCCTTCTCGTCGAAGTCGTCGCCTACGCGCCGACGGCCTTCTACCACTGCACTCATTGTGAAGTTGTGTGGAAAGAAACTGGCTTCAGCGAAGGCTTGCACGAAGAGCAAGTCAGAAGTGCACTACCGCCCGACCTGCTGCAGGACTATCAAGCCGTTTCAGATTGGGTGCGTCATTTGTTGAAAACTCACTGCGACCGCGTGTTGATCAAAGTAATTGACGCCGCCTCGCTGGAAGGATTCTGGAAATCGGCGCGGCATGGCGTTGGGCGCTACCCGGCGGTGATTGTGGGAGGCCGCCGGTTTGCTGGCACGGATTTTTCGAAAGCTGAGGAAGAGATCGCGCGCCACTTGGGGGCTGTGCCAGCGTAAGGCGTCATTGTCGTTACTCAGGGTCAGAAGGAGGTGTGTGGCAGAGAGGCAGATTCATCACTGGTCTGGGTTCATCTTAAGGTGTATCGGTTCGTCTATCTTCGTTGAGGAGGCAAAAGCATGAACACCTTATTTGTTGTTCTTGCGGGCGCTGTCGTTATCTATCTGGCGTACAACTTCTATGCCAAACGCATTGATCGAGATGTGATCCAGGTTAGCGACAAAAAAGTGACGCCTGCCAAGATGTATATGGACGGAGTTGACTTCATGCCGGCCAGCCGAAACGTGCTGTACGGCTACCACTTCAAATCCATCGCCGCCGCCGGGCCAATCGTCGGCGTGATCACGGCGGCCAACCTGTGGGGCTGGCTGCCCGCGATACTCTGGCTGCTCATCGGCGTATCGTTCATCGGCTGGGCCAGCGATTACAGCGCCATCATGCTCTCGGTGCGCAATGATGGCAACAGCATGAGCGCCGTCGCCCACAAGTTGATTGCTCCTCGCACGCGCACGATCCTCTTTGTGTTCATCTTCTTCTATCTGCTGCTGGTGGCCGGGGCCTTCGTCGGCATCCTCGCCGCTATCCTCGCGGCTCGCCCCGACGTGCCCTTTGGCATCTTGATGCTGGCCCTGATGGGTTTGCTCGCCGGGCAGATGCTCTACAAGATGAAGATGAACCTGGTGACGGTGACGGCCATCGTCGTGATCGTGACGCTGGCTGCGATGATCCTCGGCCCGTTCGGTCAGACGAAAGACGCCGATGGCAAACTGGTTCAAGGCCCCGTGGGTCAGGCAGTAGTGGCGATTAACAGTGCGATCAACGGCATCACCGGCAACAAAGAACTCTACGTGGTGACAGACCCGACCGCTGCCGATCCACGTATCCCTGCGCCCGGCGCCGATGGCAAGCGGGCCTCGACGGCGGTGTACAACGCCGACACTGGTGAGATTAAGACCATGCTGGCCTATCTCTTCTGGGCGTTGTTCCTGTTCGTCTTCTCGTATCTGGGAGCGAACCTGCCGATCTGGCGCTTCGCCCAGCCGGTCAACTACATCGGATTCTGGATCACGCTGATCACCATCGCGCTCAGCGCCGTGGGCGCGGTCGTCGCGCCGCTTACCGGCGTGACCACGACGGGCGCGGATGGCAGCGCCGTGCCAATTGCTCAGTTTGTGTTACCAGCGGCCAAAGACCTGGGCTTCACTCTCGACCCGGCAAAGGCATGGCAGCCGATCTGGCCGATGCTCTTCGTCACCATCGCCTGCGGCGCGATCTCCGGTTGGCACGCGCTCTTCGGCTCGGTGGGCACGGCCCGTCAGTTGGAATATGAAACCGATGCGCTGCCCGTAGGCGGCGGAGCGATGTTCTCGGAGAATACGCTGGCCCTGCTCTCGTTGGTGGCAGTGTCCATCGCCGGATCAGGCGGGGGTGGTGGACGCTTCGCGGCGGGCGTCGGCAAGCTGCTCTATGCCGGAACTTTCAGTCTCCTGCCTGAGGCTTTCGGCACAGCGCTCGGCTTCGGTGCGTTCGTCGTGATCGTGCTCACCGTGGTGCAGTTGGTCTTCCGCGTCATGCGCGTCACGCTCACCGAGTGGGTGGGCGAGGCCGTGCCCGCAGTCAAGAACATGCACGTCTCGTCCGTCATCTCGATGCTGCTCACGCTGGCGCTCGTGCTCAGCGGCACGTGGGTATATCTGTGGCAGTTGTTCGGCGCGTCCAACCAACTGATGGCCGCCCTCAGCCTGCTGCTGGTGACCGTGTGGCTCAAGAGCGAGAAGAAGAACCCGGCCTACGCGCTCTGGCCGATGCTGTTCATGTACATCACCACGCTGGCGGCGACGCTGGTCACGGCGCGCAACCTATACGTCACGATTGCTACCAAGCCTGCTCTGGGCGCCCTCCCGGTCGCCGGTGCGTGGGCGATGATCGTGGTGGCTCTGTTGCTGATCGTGGCCGCGTTGATGATCGGCTGGGATGGATGGCAGGCGTATCAACGGTACTCAAAGGGTGAGGCACCGAAAGCGGCCCCGGCTCCGACAGGTGACGATTAACGTCGGCTCATCTGTTCGCCCAGGTCGCGTAGAGCGTTGAAGTAATCTGAGGCGTCCTCCCGGCGCGGATCCGGCAGTGGTATGTGTAACTCAAACTGCGGGGATTCGCGCCGGGAGGAAAGCCGCCATACAATTGGATTGACGTTGCGGGCGGCCTCCAGCGCCGCGGGCGCGATCTGGCGGGAGAGGGGGCGGGTGGCAGAGGGGGCGCGGAAACGCGCATCACTCAGGGACTCCGTCTCCCATTGCTTGCCTGCGCCCCGCCCCGCTGTTTCCCGTTCGCTCCAACTACCGGGACTCAGAAGATCAAATTCGAATTGGGGGGCCGTTGCAAGCTGGCCGCGCACGATGAGCATATCGCGCCGTCCCTGCGCGCGGGACATCAGCCAGAACCACGGCACGTCGCGCGGCTCGAGTACCACAATCAGTTCAACGCGGCGAAACGGCTGCCGGGCTTTGGCGATGACGAGTTCAACCGCCGATGAGCCCATCCAGCGCAGTGTGGTTTTCTCGCCCAGGCGCGGCAGGCCATCCTGCATCCATTTGAGCACGGCGTTGCCCCGGCGGATGTTCCATACCACGCCGAAGGCGAACCAGCCCATGACGACGGCGACGACGACAAACAAGATGGCTTGAGTGGGATCCATAGTTTGAGTTTTGAGGTAGAGTCAGAGTGTGGGACGATTGTAAGGCCGAGCGACGAGGAGCGTCAATGCCATCATCTACAACCCCCGAGTCTTCAAAAAGAAACTGGCTCACCGCCGTCCGCGAGTTTCTGTTCGGCATGATCGGCTACGAGCTGTCCCATCACGCGCTGGAGATGCGGGCCAGCCTGGAGAGTCTGTTCATGCTGGCCACGGTGGGCGATATGATCGGCGTGCCGATTTTGCCGCCCTATTACAGCCTGCGGCTCCTGCCGTACGTCGTGCCGCAGATTGCGACGTGGAAGCGGCGCGTGCTGCGCGAAAAAGAATTCACCGACGAGCATGATTATCATTTGCACGGATTATGAGTAGGAGGTCACGATGACTGACGAACCCAGACCCAAAAAGAGTTTCTATCAGAACCTGAAAGAAATCATCTACGGGATGGCGGCGCACGATATGAGCCGCTACGCCATCCGCACCCGCGCCAGCATGGAGCACCTGTTTATCCTGATCACGATGGGTGACCTGCTCGGCATCCCGATCCTGCCGCCGTATTACAGTCTGCGCCTTCTGCCGTACGTCGTCCCGCAGATTGCCACCTGGAAGCGGCGGATGCTGCGCGAGAAGGACCTATCGGACGCGATGTTCTAGGCAGTTTGAGTTAGGACTTTGAGCATGTGAATCGGCACGAACTCCGAACTCCAACTCAAACCGGGAGAAATCATGTCCCTCAAAGACACTTTCCTCAATAATCCCGAACGACGCTATGTGATGTTCGGGGGCAAAGGCGGATTGGGCAAAACCACATTCTCGGCGGCCACGGCCTTTTGGCTGGCCTCGCAGGGCAACAAAGTGTTGGTTTTCTCGGTTGACCCACAGGCCAGCCTCTCCGACATATTTCAGCAGAACATCTTCGGCAAAGGGCCGGTGAAGATCAAAGAAAACCTCTGGGCGCAGGAGATCGACGCCGACAGCCACATCAAAGAGTATCAGAACGAGATTCGCAAAAAGATTCTCGATATGTACGGGTTTGACAAAGTGCCGGACGAGATCGAGCAGTACATCCAGGCGGCCAGCGCCGAACCGGCCATGGAAGAGAGCGCCATCTTCGATGCCGTGGTCGACATCGTAGTGAAGGGCGACTACGATTATTACATCTACGATCTCGTGCCGCTCGGCCACGCGCTGTATTACCTGAGCATGGCCAAGGTGTACGACGAGTGGATCAATCGCATCACCAAACTGCGCGAGGAGATGCGCGAGTACGAGGAAATGGTCTCGCGGCTCAAGCAGGAGAAGCACACCGAAGAAGATCAGATTCTGACTGAGCTGACCTATATCAAGAATCGCATCAATGCTTCCAGCCGCATCCTCACCGACCGCGAGAAGACCGCCTTTTTCTTCGTCGTCGTGCCGGAAGAGATGATTATTCTCGATACCATGAAAGCGGCCAAACTCTTTGCCGCCTTCGACGTGCCGCTTGCCGGTTACGTCGTCAACCGCGTCGTGCCGCGCGAACTGCTGTCGCAAGACATCCCGCCCTACCTCCGCAACCGGATCGAGATGCAGGATAAATACCTGGGCCGGATCAAGACCGAACTCGGCGAACAGGTGCGGGCCCACGTGCCCGAACTGGAGCGCGACGTGACCGGGCTGCCGATGATCGAGAAGTTGGCGGGGATCATGTACGGCTGACGCCGAAAGGGACAGACTATGGGACAGATTGAAACTTCAATGCGCGACTATCTCAAGTCGCATCCCAATCTCAGATTTCTCTTCTTCGGCGGCAAGGGCGGGGTGGGCAAGACCGTCTCCGCCGGAGTGACCGCCCAATGGCTGGCCTCGCAAGGCAAGCGCACCCTGCTGGCCTCCACCAACCCGGTGCATAGCCTCTCTGGTCTTTTGAGCCAGGATGTGTTCGGCAAACATACGCCCGTGACGGGAGTGCAAAACCTGTGGGCTTACGAGATCGACACGAAAGACACCATCGAACGCAGCAAAGTCGAAATTCGTGAAAAGATCCAATGGTTTCTCAAATTCGCCGACATCTCCACCAAAGCCGACGAATTTGTCGAGTCGGCCACGATGAACCCGGCCTTCGAAGAGAGCGCCATGTTCGAGAACATGATCGAGTGGATGTTCAAGTCCCAAGACGACGCTTACGTTTTTGACACCGCGCCGACGGCCAACGCGCGGCGGCTGCT
>Ga0209342_10004477_pt1 | contig 14546 bp, 14 predicted proteins | sample RifCSP16_2_FD_184023 | JGI IMG/M metagenome (GOLD analysis project Ga0209342, IMG submission 184023) | Soil microbial communities from Rifle, Colorado - Rifle CSP2_sed 16_2 (SPAdes) (version 2) | ecosystem: Environmental > Terrestrial > Deep subsurface > Rock core/Sediment | place: Rifle... | reverse complement strand
TGAGCCCCCGTGTGGCGCGCCGCGGCCACGCCGACCCCGAGGCGCCGCGGAGCACCAGCGGCCGGAGCACGCGCCATGCCGAAGCCGGCGCCTCGGAACCACCCCCACACTCGCCTCATTTCGATCGCGCGCCCAGCACGCCTCGGAGCCTCGACGAACTGCTCACAGCGCGAACGCCAGCTTGAAGCCCAGCATCGCGTTCGGGTCGAGGTAGCCCACCTCGACCCCCGCCGAGATCCCTCGCGACCGGAGCCCGAAGCCCATGGCGAAGTGGCCCCGGAGCGCGTCGCCCTTGAAGAGTATCCAGGGCCCCCCGAGCGCCTCGAGGTAGGCGCGCGAGAACTCCCCGCGGAGCACGACGTCGAGCGGGATGGCCGCGGTCGAGGGCGCGGTGATGATCGCCGCGCCGAACCGGCCCCCGACCGAGAGGTGCCGGGCGACGCGCGTCGAGACACCCAACGTGAAATCGAACACCCCGCTCTCTTCGAACCAGTAGCTCGCGCCGAGCCCGAGGCGGTAGCTCGCGGCCTCGGCTGGCCCGGGCGCGGCCGCTGCGCCGACCGCGAGTGCGAGCACGAGTGGTCTCACCATGCGCATGGGTCTCTCCTGGCCATTGGGTGAAGCCTGCATGGTAGCGCCGGACGCCGGGCGAGTCACCGGGCGCGTATGTCGCCGCGGTGCGTCCTGCGCTCACAGTGGACCACACCTTCACTGCGCAAGCGCCACCTCCCGGACCGTCCAGGCCACTCCTCCGCGCAGGTCTCGCAGCACCAGCGCCACGAGCGCGCGGCCGCCGCTCGCGCTCGCGTCGGCGGCGGCGATGGTCCACTCCTCCGCTTCCGGGTCGCGCGTGTGGAGGTCCTCCAGGTCGCCCGCCGTGCTGAACCACGAGTACACCCAGTCCTCGCGCGCGCTCTCCAGCGGCTGGCCCGCCGCGTCGAGCTTCGTGTAGGTCACGCGGAGCGCGTCGGCGTCGGCCGGCAAGACCGGCGTGAGCAGCCGCTTCCCGGTGGCGATCTCGGGCGGCTCGTCCTCGGCGATGGGCGAGCCGTCTGCGGCGATGCCGTCCAGGACCGGGTTCTCGTTGGGCGCGTCGGGCGCCTCGGGGCCGCGGATCTGCACGCGCTTGGTGACGAGGACGTGCTCGCGCGCCGCCCACAGCTCGGCGAGCCGCCCCGCCACGGACGCGAGCGGGCAGCTCGCGCTCGCGCCTTCCACCAGCTCCTCGGGCCTGGCGTCGATCGCGAACGCGAGCGCCACCGCCTGGACTCCCAGGATGCGGTCGGGAGCGCCGGCCGGGAGCGCGTCGAAGCCGTAGTCCGCGGGGACGATGACGGCGGGAGTGAGAGCAATCCCACCGTCCAGGACCACCGGCTCGCAGGCGCCCCCCTCGCACCGCTCCGCGCCGGCGAAGGCGATGAGCGGCGAGGGCGTGCCGGCCGCAGGCGCGTCGCAGCTGGCCGAGGCCGCCTCCGCCAGCGCCACGGTCGGATCGCGCAGGGACGCCAGGGCGACGCACGGCGTGGGCGTGGGGTCTCCGGGCACGGGCAAGCACACGAGGTAGACGACCGTCGTCTGCCGCGCGGGATCGCTCGCGAAGTCGCCGCGGAGGACCAGGGCGGTGAGCGCCGCGCGATCCGGCGCCGCGGCGCCCGACGAAGCGGGAGCGATCTCGGGCGGGTCGGCGCGGACGGCGAGCACGCGCAGCCCCTCGACCTGCGAGGCGGGATCGAAGTCGGGCGTGCAGGCGGCGAGCGCGAGCACGGCGGCGAAGAGCGAAAGGGTCTTCATGGCGCGCTCCGTCAGTACTCGGCGCGGATGCCGAAGGAAGGGAAGAAGGGGAGGCCGGTCGCCCAGCCGCTCTTGGCGTAGTCGAAGTTGTAGGCGACGGTCTCCGGGTTCTTCCGGTTGGTCACGTTCTGCACCTCCAGGTACGCGGACAGGACCCAGGTCTTCCACGTCCAGCGCTTGTCGAAGCGCAGGTCGAGCTGGAAGAAGTCGGGGACGCGCCCGCCGAGCGAGGACTCCTCCACCCCGTTGTATTCGTCGGCGTCGGCGTCGTAGACCGCGCCCACCACGCGCCGGTACGCGTTCCCGGTGGCGTAGCGGAGCCGGAACCCCGTGGAGAACCCCTCCCAGATCTCTGGCAGGTCGAGCGTCCCGATGGCGATGAGGTTGTGCGGCTGGTCGTAGTCCTCGCCCCCCGGGGCCAGGGTCCCTCCCACCACGCTCTGGTCCCGGATGCTCCGCGAGAGCGAGTAGGCGATCCAGCCGAAGAACCGCCCGCCTGGGTTCCAGCGCAGGAGCAGCTCGGCGCCGTACGACTTGCCCGTTCCGCCGTTCGTGTAGCGCTCGGGGACGAGCTCCCCATCGCGCTCGACCACGCGGTCGCTCGGCAGGGCGAGGTCGAAGAGCCGTTTGTAGTAGAGCTGCAGGTCGAGGGAGACGGGCCCGGCGATGCGCTGTTCCACGCCGGTCATGAAGTGCCAGGCGCCCTCCTCGTGGAGCTCGGGGTTCCCCCATTCCTTCATGATGTACGGGACGAACGGCGGCTGATGGTAGAGGCCGGCGCCGCCCTTCAGGATCGTCCCGTCGCGGACGGCGTAACGCAGGGAGAGCCGCGGGTCGATCCACGTCATCCGGTTGAAGAGCACCTCGCGCTCCACCCTCACGCCGGGTACGATGGCGAGCCCTTCGAGCGGCTTCCAGGTCGCCTCTGCCCAGAGCCCGGCCTCCATGGCCTGCAACTTCGTGTGGTGGCGGATCTTGCGCGGGTCCGGGGTGGGGAGCTGGTTCGCCGCCGGTATGGCCGGGAACTCGAGGTCCATCGTCGAGGTCGGGAGGAAGCGGCCGTCGAAGCCGGTCGCGAGCGTGAGCGCACCGCCGAAGAGGTCTCGTGACACCTCGGCCCGGGTGGTGGTGATGGGGAAGCGCTCGTGCACCGTACCGTTCTCGCCGAACCGGTCGTCTTCGCTCACGAGCCCCTGGGCCAGGGACACGCGCGCTCGCGCCACCTCGGAGAAGCGATGGTCCCACGACCCGATGGCCTGCATGAAGAACGTCCCGATCTTGAACCTGTCGAGGTCCCGGACGCCGCCCGTCTCGACGCCGGTGAGCTCAAGCCGGTCGTCCGAGCCGAGGACGGTGAACCGGAGGACGTCGTCCTCGCCCGCCCGCCAGGTGAGCTTGCCCTGGAAGTCGTAGTAACGAGGCGCGACCGAGACCCCGAAGTCGAGGTTCGAGGCGGCCGCGTTGATGAAGACGTCGGCGTACGACCGGCGCGCCGCGAGCGCCACCGAGACGTTCTCGCTGACGGGCCCCTCCGCCAGCGCCAGCGCGTGGAAGAGGTTCCCGTCCGCGACGACGTGGAGCCGCTTCGAGCCCGGATCGCGCGTCTTGAGATCGACCCGCCCGCCGGTGGCCCGGCCGAAGCGGACGCCGAAGTTCCCGGCCTCGAAGTCGACCGACTCCACGAGCTCGCTCGGGACGATGCTGGTGAGCCCCTGGAAGTGGAAGATCTGGGGCACCTCCACGCCGTCCACGTAGACGCGCGTGTCGTTCGGGTTCCCGCCACGGACGATGAGCGCCCCGAACCCGCCCGGTTGCCTGGCGACGCCCGGGAGGTTCTGGATCACCCTCACCGTGTCGCCGGAGACGCCGGCCAGGCGTCCCACCTCACCGGAGGTGATCGTGACGGTCGTGACCTCCTTCTGCTCGCGCTCGCCGACGACCACCGCCTCGTAGGCGTCGGTCGCCTTGCGGCGCAGGTAGTACTTCACCTCGACCGCCTTCCCTTGCGTCAGCGTCTCCTCGGTCTCGAACCTATGGTGAGCGGGGTCGCTCACCACCACCTTCACGGCGCCCGGGCCGACGCCAGCCATCTCGAACCGCCCATCGCGGTCGGTGAAGGTGCTCTTCCCCTCGCCCGCGCCGACCGAGGCCCCCGCGAGCGGCTCGCGCGTGCCGCGCTCGAGGACGACGCCGCGCAGGACCCCGCCCGCCGGAGCGGCCGGCGCCGGCCGCGCCGCGTCGAACTTGAACCGGTACTCGATCGTCACCGCCGCCGGCTTCCCGTCGATCTCGGCGGGCGAGAAGCGGAGCTTCTGGGCCGCCGCCAGCGCCGCCTCGTCGAACCCGTCCCCGGCCGGCTTCGCCAGGCGAGCGCCGGCGACCTCTCCCTGCTCGGAGAGGTCGAGCTCCAGCACGACCTCGGCGGAGAGCCCGCGCGCCTTCGCCTCCGGCGGGTACTCGGGCGCGACCTGCGATATCACCGCCGGCGCTCGGGTGAGGGCGCCGGCCGCGGGCTCCTCGGCGCGGGTCAGGGCCGCCGCGCCGAGGAGCAAGGGAAGGATGAGCAGCCTCGAAGAGCGCATGCAGGGCCTCGTCACTCGAGCACGAAGGTGTAGATGAAGCGGATCTCGGTCTCGACCGGCTCGCCGTCGAGGAGACCGGGCGTGAAGCGGAAGCGGCGCGCTCCCTCCTCGGCGGCCCGGGCCAGCGAGGGCGAGGGGGCGGCCAGGACGCGCACGCCCGAGACGGCGCCGCGCGCGTCGACGCGGAGCAGCAGCGCCACCTTCCCCTCCGTCCCCGCGCGGCGCGCGTCGGCCGGGTAGGCGATCTCCGGGAGCTCCACGACGCGGGGCTGCGCCGACAGGCGATCCGCCGGTACTGCGCCGCCGGTATAGGGGCGCACGCTGGCGGGATCGGCGGCCCTGTTGCTCGCCTCACCGTAGGCCGTGTTGCCCACACCGACGGCGAAGCCGCTCACCGCCACCGTAGAGCCGAGCGAGATGCCCACCCTGGGGAGCGGGCGGGGGGCGTCGGCCGGCGGCGGGGTCCGCGGCGCCGACGCGAGCGCCGGAGGCGGCGCCGGCGCGGGGCGAGCGAGCGCGACCGCGCGGCGCGGGGCGGGCTTCGGCTTCGGGGGCTCGGCTGCAGGCAGCGGGACCGGCGGCGGCTTCGGCCGGCTCCGCTCCACGACCTCGAGCGCGATCCTCTCGCGGACGGGCGCGGGACGGATCCGCGCCACCGACGCCCACGCCGCGCCGTGGAGCACGACCGAGAGCACGACCATCGGCACCGCGAGCGATGATGCGCGGCGCTTCGAAGCAGCTGACACGGTTCCCCTCCCCGGCACGGCTATCCGCCCGCGCCTTCCTCGCGCTCCACGTCGATGGCGAAGCGAGTGAGCCCCTCGCGCTTCGCGAGGTCTATCACCTCGACCACGCGCCCGTGCGAGACGGCGCGGTCGGCGCTGATGATCGCGCGAGCTTCGGAGCTGCTGGCGAGCGCGGCGTGGATCGCCTCTCGCGCCGACTCCTGCGTCACCGGCGCGCCGTCGAGGAAGAGCCTCCCCTCGCGGTCGAGCGCGAACGCGAGCGTCGGGGCCACCAGCTCGCCGCCCGAGGCGGCGCGCGGGAGGTCGACCTCGATCGCCTCCTTCACCACATAGGTGGCGGTGACCATGAAGATGATGAGGAGGACGAGCGTGATGTCGACGAGCGGTGTCACGTTGATGGCGGCGATCATCTCCTCACCGCCGTCTTCTACCGATGCGGCCATGTTCCCTCCCGGTCCCGTACAGAGAAGACTACGCGGCGTCCGAATCCGGCTCGAGCACCTTCACGCCGAGCCGCCCGCTCGAGGCGCGCGCGAGCGCCTCGCTCCGCACGTCGTCCTTCTCGAGGTAGGACGCCAGGGCGTGGGCGAGGGCCTCGGCCCGGGTGACCACCGTCTTCAGCCGCCGGTTGAACGCGTTGAAGGCGACCACCGCCGGGATGGCCACGAAGATCCCCACCGCGGTGGCGACGAGCGCCTCGGAGAGCCCGGACATCACGGCAGCGGCGCCGGTCGACTTCATCGACCCGACGCCCAGGTCGGCGAAGGCCTTGATGATGCCGACCACCGTCCCGAAGAGGCCGAGGAACGGCGCGTTCGCGCCCAGCGTACCGAGGAAGCCGAGGCCGCGCTCGAAGGCTGGACGCTCCCGCCGCACGGCGCAGGCCACCATCTCGGACACGCTGGCGGGTCCGCCTCCGGCGGCGTCGAGCGCGGCGCGCACCACCGCCGCCTCGATGCCGGCGCAGCCCTCGACGACCTCCCGCGCCAGCTCGATCCGCCCCGTCGCGAGCAGCGGCACGAGGATGTCCGCCCGGCTGCGGCCGAAGCGCGCGAAGAAGATCGCCCGCTCCAGGATCACCGCGATGGAGAGGACCGACAGCGCCGCTAGCGCGTACATCACCCACTCCGCGCCAGAGCGCGTGAAGAACAGGAAGAGCTGCTTCGTCATGGCGTGTGTCCCCTCCGAGTCGGCCCCATCGTGACCCTCCCCTCCGAGATCCAGCGAGCAAGGTAGGGCGACTCGGCCACCACCTCCGCATCCAGGGCCCGCAGGCCCTGGAGACAGGTGCGTTCGACCTCCGTCCCTGCTCGCAGGACGATCCTGGCTCGGCCGCGAGGCGTTCCCGCGATCGCCGCGTGCAGAACCTGGAGCGCGGCCTGGTCGAGCAACCCCTGGAACTCGAGGACCGTCGCGCCGTCGAGCTTATGGAAGTCGAGACGGTGCGTCATGACCCGCCCCCTGAGCACGGCACGTGCCAGCTCGCGGCGCCTCGGATCTCGCGACGTTGCGGGATGGTCACAACATGCTGCCGTGAATCTGCTACCACTCACAACAGGTTGTGAGCGCGGGGGGAGGTGCGCGTATCGCCGCTAGTGACACAGCTCGGCTCGTCGACCTCGCCGTCGCCGCATCGCCGACTCCGCTTTCGATCGACACGCTGCTCGGCTGGAACGTGACGCGGCCGTCCGAGCTGTGGGGGCTCCTCTCGGCGGCCCAGGCCGAGGGAAGGGTCGCCCAGGTGGAGCCGGGGCACTTCGCGTTCGGTGATCCAGCCAGGCGCGACGAGGTCCTCGCCTGCGCGGCCGCCGAGGACTGGAGCGTGCTCCTCGACTCTCCCGAGCGCATCTCGTGGGCGATGGCGGCAGCGACCGCCGCCGCCGCGGAGCGGCGGTTCACCGCGGCCGGCGCCATCCTGCGGGCGCTCGTCACCGCCGAGCGCCGCGACGCGTTCCCGGGCGGAGAACGCGGCTGGCTGGCGGTGGTCCTGCAGAGCCTCCGCCTCTTCCGCGCGATGTACGGCCTCCCCGTCGCCCTGCTCGAGGAGGCCGCGGCCGTCGCCGTCGCGCAGGGCGACCTGGGATCGCAGGGTGTCCTGCACGGCGCGCTGGCGGCGGCGAAGCTGCGGGACGGCGAGGTCGAGGAGGCGCGGAACCACCTCGCGCGCGCGAGGGAGGCGGCGCAGGCCTGCGACGGCGCCATCCGGACCGAGATCCAGATGTATCTCTCGGTGGGCCTCGTCTTCGAGGGGCGGCTCCGCGAAGGCATCGAGAGCTTCGAGGAGCTGCTCGGCGACGTGCCCGAGGACGTGGGGGCGCTCATCGAGCCGTCGAGCCCCGCGCCCGCGATGACCCTGCTCGTGCTCGCCACCGCGTACTGGGGGTCGGGACAGGTGCCGCGCGCGCTCGACCTCGTGCATCGGATCCGCGCGTTCGGCGCGGACCGGGACATCCCGGCCCTCGAGCACCAGGCCGACCTCTTCGCCTCCATCGCGCACGCGACGAGGGGCGACTACGAGGCCGCCCGGACGCACGCGGAGCGCGCCCACGCCTTCTACTCCGTCGCCGGCGCCGATCCCATTCACCTCTGGTTCTCGGCCACCTCGCTCGCGGCCGTGCGCGCCTGGGAAGGACGGCACGGCGAGGTCCCCGCCCTCATCACGCGCGGGCTCGAGGCTCGCCGTCAGGCCGGCTGGCCCTGGCTGGCGGGCACGGCCGTGGTGGCGCTGCTCGAGCAGCTCGAGATCGAGGGGATCCAGATCGAGGGGTTCCAGCTCGGGCCCGAGCTCGATCGGATCCTCGCCGGGCCAAGCTGCTACTGGCACGGCGTGGCGCACCGGTATCGCGCCCGCCAGCTCGCGCGAGCAGCCCGCGACGAGGCGGGCCTGAGCGAGGCGCGAGGGCACCTCGAGAAGGCGCTCGCGCTCCTGCGCGGCGCTGGGGCCGGCTACGAGCTCACGCGGGCGCTCACCGATGCGACCGCGCTCGCGCGCCAGGGCGGACGCGACGAGGAAGCGGCGCGCCTCGGCGCGGAGCTGCGCGAGGCCGCGGCGCGGAGCCCGACCCCGGCGGCCGAGACGCAAGGAGGCCTGCCTGCCCGCCTCACCGGCGTCCTCCTGGAGCTGGGGCGCTTCGGCTCGCTCGCGGCGCGCCGGGAAGGGACCTGGGGCGAGATCGCGGCGCGGCTATGCCGCGTGCTCGGCGCCGAGCGCTGCGCCATCGTGGAGGCTGGCGAGTCGCCGAGGCTCCTCGGCGTCCGCGGTGGCAGCGGGCCCTGGCGTGAAGCGCTGCTGTCCCTCCTGCGCGGGCGGGCGCCCACCGCTGCCGCAGCGCTCCCCCCGCCCGAGGTGGCGGGGGAGACCGCCGCGGGCCAGCTCCTCGCCGTGCCCTTCGCGGCGGAGGGCCGCTCTGGATGGGCATGTCTCGAGAACCGCTACGGGGCGCCCTCCATCGGCCCGCGGGACGAGGAACTCCTCGACGTGCTCTCGGTCCAGCTCGGCATCCTGCTCGGCAACGTGGCGCTGTGGCAGGAGCTGGTGCGCGCGCGCGAACGCCTCGAGGAGGAGAACCGCTACTGGCGCTCGACGGGCTCCGCCACCGCCCCCGGCAGCCCCATCGTGGGCGACTCGCCCGCGCTGCAGGAGGTGCTGGGGCTCGTGGGGCGCGTCGCCTCCGCCATGACGCCGGTGCTGGTGACCGGCGAGACCGGCGTCGGCAAGGAGCTCATCGCCTCGGAGATCCACCGCCAGAGCCCGCGCCGGGAGGGGCCCTTCATCGCGGTCCACGTGGCGGCCTTCGCGCCCGGGCTCGTCGCGAGCGCCCTCTTCGGACACGAGCGCGGGGCCTTCACGGGCGCGACGGAGCAGGCGAAGGGGCGCTTCGAGCTCGCCGACGGCGGCACGCTCTTCCTCGACGAGGTGGGGGAGCTCTCGCCCGAGGACCAGGTGCGGCTCCTGCGCGTGCTCCAGGAGGGCACGTTCGAGCGCGTGGGCGGGACGCGCGCGCTCCGGTCCGACTTCCGGCTGCTCGCGGCCACGAACCGCGACCTCGAGGCTGAAGTCCGCGCTCGTCGCTTCCGCGAGGACCTCTACTTCCGGCTGGCCGGGTTCCCCATCCGCGTGCCACCCCTGCGCGAGCGGCGCGAGGAGATCCCCACGCTCGCCCTCTTCTTCATGGAGCGGGCGAGCCGCGGGCGCGGGGTGCGGTTCGAGGGCATCGGCGAGGCCGACATGCGCCGCATGCTGGAATGCCCGTGGCCCGGGAACGTCCGCGAGCTCGAGCACGTCATCGAGCGCGCCGTGATCCTCTCCGAGCCGCCGCGGCTCCAGATCCCGCCGCTCGATGGGGCGGCGGTCAGGGCGCTCGCCAGAGTCCCCGCGCTGGAGCGGAACGAGTGGGTGACGCTCGCCGAGGCGGAGCGGCGCTACGTCGCGCAGGTCCTCCACCACGCCCGCGGCCGCATCACGGGAGCGGGCGGGGCGGCGGAGATCCTGGGCATGAAGCCCTCCACGCTCCACTTCCGGATCCGCAAGCTGGGCCTCCTCGACGAGCTGCGGCAGGCGAGGGCGCGCGAGGGATCTTCCCGGGTCGCGTAGCGGTTGCGAGCCCGGCGCGGTTGCGTGTAGCGTTTGTCCCCTTTTCGCCACCTGAGCTGAACGACCGTGGCTAACACAGCGGGAGAGAACCACATGGGGATGGACGTCGTCGACTACGAGATCCACGGCTCCGACATGCAGTACGTGGAGATCGAGCTCGACCCCGGAGAGGCGGCCGTCGGAGAGGCCGGCGGCATGATGTACATGCAGGACGGCATCCAGATGGACACCGTCTTCGGCGACGGCTCGCAGCAGGGCGGCTTCTTCGGCAAGCTGCTCGGCGCAGGCAAGCGCTTGCTCACCGGCGAGTCGCTGTTCATCTCCGTCTTTCACAACGAGGGCACGGGCAAGAGGCGCGTCGCCTTCGCCGCGCCGTACCCGGGCCGGATCGTCCCGGTGCGCCTGCCGGAGGTGGGCGGCACGCTCATCTGCCAGAAGGACGCCTTCCTCTGCGCGGCCAAGGGGGTGTCGGTCGGCATCGCCTTCCAGCAGAAGCTCGGCGTCGGCCTCTTCGGCGGCGAGGGCTTCATCATGCAGAAGCTGGAGGGCGACGGGCTGGCCTTCATCCACGCGGGCGGGGCCCTGATGGAGAGGGCCCTCCAGCCCGGCGAGGTCCTGCGCGTCGACACCGGCTGCGTGGTCGGCTTCCAGCCCTCGGTGGACTTCGACATCCAGTACGTGGGGAAGGTCAAGACCGCCCTCTTCGGCGGCGAGGGGCTGTTCCTCGCCACCCTCCGCGGCCCGGGCAAGATCTGGCTCCAGTCGCTGCCGCTGTCACGGCTGGCCAATCGCATCGTCCTCTCGTCCACCGCCGCCGGCGGGCGCTCGGCCGAGCAGGGATCGATGCTCGGCGGGCTCGCCCTGGGGGGTCTCCTCAGCGACGACGAATGACGATGAGCGAGCAGGCCGCGCCGCCCATTGCAGGCCCACAGCGAGTTCTGGCCGTGGACGAGCGAGGAGCTTGCGGCGGCGCGGCCGTTGACGAGCTCACCGAGCGTAGCGAGGCATTCCGGTGAACGATTTCCCCGGGCGCCTCTTCGGGCCTGGCCTCCCTGGTGGTGGCGCCGAGGCCACGGCCCGCTGGTTCGGCGACCGCCTGGAGATCGCGGCCGGGGACCGCACCTGGTCGGGCGCGGTCGAGCGGGTCGATTCCGCCGGCTTCCACGGCGATCGGCTGCGCGCGGATCTTCGCTGCGCGGCAGAGGACGGGGAGGCGAACTTCGCCCTCTTCCTCGACCAGCCACACGCCCGGGCCGCCTTCGCCGCCGGAGCGCCGGCGGGGATCGCGGCCCAGATCGACGGGGCAGCGCGCTCGAGGCGCGGCGCGGGGCGTCGATCGCTCCTCGGCTGGTCGGTGCTCGGCTTCGTCCTCCTCCTGCCGGTCCTACCCCTCGCGCTCTTCCTCGCCCGGTCCGACGCCATCGCAGGCTGGGCCGTCGACCGCATCCCGGTCGAAGAGGAGGCCAGGCTCGGCGATCTCGTCCTGGCGCAGACCCGGGCGCGGATGGAGCTCACCGACCGCGGTCCGGCGGCCGACGCGGTCCGCCTCATCGGCGAGCGCCTCACGCCGGGGTACCCATCGGCGCGCTCCGATCGAGCCCGCGCCGATGGGTCGCCGCGGCTCGAGTACCGCTGGTTCGTCGCAGACCGGCCGGAGACGAACGCCTTCGCCGCGCCGGGCGGAGTGGTGGTGGTCTTCTCGGGGCTCATCCGCGCCACCGAGACACCGGAGGAGCTGGCCGGCGTCATCGCGCACGAGGTCTCCCACGCCGAGCTGCGCCACAGCCTGCGGGCGATGGCCAAGAGGCTGGGGCTGCGCGCGCTCCTCTCCCTCGCGCTGGGCGACCTCTCCGGCAGCGCCCTCGAGGGCGCAGCCGCCAACCTCACCGAGCTCCAGTTCTCCCGCGACGCCGAGCGGGAGGCCGACGCCGAGGGCCTGAAGCGCATGGTGGCGGCGAGGATCGAGCCCGAGGGCATGCTCCGGTTCTTCGAGCGGCTCCGGGCGGCGGACGGGGCCGCCGTGCCGGCGTTCCTCTCCACCCACCCGGCGACCGCCGAGCGGCTCGAGGCCCTGCGCCGGGAGCTCGGGGCGGTGAAGGTCGCGCCCGCGCCCCTGGGGATCGACTGGGCGGCCGTGAAGCTGGCGGTGAAGCGCTGAGGGCGCGGACTCCTGGCCGCCCCCATGACTGTCTGTCTACGACCATCGTGGTACTCTGTCGTCGCCGGGCGGCGTTTCCTCCGACACACAGGTCCGTTCGGGAAGGGGGAGGAAGTGCACGGGAAGACCCGCGGCGTTCTTCTGGCCATCCTTGCGATGCCGTTCCTGTTCTCCCGCGGGAACGGGGGCGGCGGCACGAACGGCGACGGTCGGGGCTGCGACCAACCCGGCACGTGCTACCAACAGCCCGATTGGAATGCGGCCACGGGAACGACGACGAACGACGTTCTCTGGAACTTCTTCGCCGCTCATCCGAAGCCGCCGGTGCGATCCCCTTGATCGAGGCGGCACCTCGCCCACGGCCGGCTCCCGCGATGCCCCGCACCTCGGCCCTGTGCATCGCGCTCCTGCTCCTCTCCGGTTGCGGTCGCAGCGCCGGCGCCCCTTCGGGGAACAGCGGCAGTGGCTCGACCTCCGGACACTGGGCCGAACCGCGGAGCACGTTCACGCTGCCAGTACCGGAGCCCGGCGCGGGGAAGCCGGCCCTCTACCACCCCGAGTTGACGAGCGAGTTCGCGACCGTCGACTGGAGCACGGTCGATCGCCTGTACATCCCGGCGGGCGCGTACCGCAGCATCCTGATCGGTGGCTTGCCGGCGCGCAGCGCCGACCGGCCGCTCGTCATCACGAATCTGGGCGGACAGGTGACGGTGGGCGGCGAGGCCGCGAACTACCTGTTCGTGATCAAGGGCGGGAGCAACTGGGTCCTCACCGGCCGCTACGACCCCACGTCGAAGACCGGCGACTCGACCTACCGCGGCCACGCCGAAGGCGCATTCGCCCACAGCCAGGGGACCTACGGCGTCGTGATCGACGACGCCTTCAGCAGGACCGGCCTGAGCGGCCTCGCAGTGGGCGGCGGTGCGTCGGACTTCGAACTCGACATGCTCGAGGTGACCCGTCTATCCGGACGCGGCGGAACCGGTCCAGGTCTTCGGCGTGGGCGCGAACTCCCCGGATCCGCACGTGCTCGAGGGCAACGTGGTCGACGGACCCTATCCCTTCATCCCGAGCGTCGAGGCCGGGAACAACCCGAGCGCGGCCGTGGCCCAGGTGCGCTTCCGCGAGTACATGGGCGGCTACCTCGACGAGGACTACCGGCGGCTCGAGTGGTGGACCGCTCGCGCGACCCTCAGCCCCGACCAGCGCGCCGTGGTCTATCCCGCGGGCGCGCGCGTGCTGCAAGGGGGGACCATCTACGAGGCTCTGAGCGAGAACCAGGAGAAGGAGCCCGCGGCGAACCCGGACCTCTGGCGTGCCCTGCCGCCGCCGGCGGACGACGTCCGCCTCTCTCCGGACTCGCCCCACCCTGGGCTCGGGATCCGCTGGCCTCCACCAGGTTGACTCCTGGACTCGCTGTTCGGCGGCGGTGAAGCGCTAGTGTCGGGCCGCGACCTCCGCCCGGATGCGCTCCTACGTCCAGCGAGGTTCCGCGAGATCGAGCTCTCGCCCCACCTTCGTCAGCAGGCGAGCCCTCCCCGATACCCCTGCCCCCCTCAGATGCATGGCCGCCCCCCGCACTCCGGGCAGGCGAGCCCTTGACGACGCCCACCCGCTCCGTAATATTGCCCCCCTTCGATTCCGTCGCGTTTGGTCGAGGTGGCGACGCTCTTCCAGAAGAACCCGGAGTGGTACGTGGTCGTCGCGGGCCACACCGACGACACCGGCACGGACAAGGTCAACGTGCCGCTGTCGCGCGAGCGCGCCCAGGCGGTCATCAACTGGCTGGGGGCGAAGGGCATCGACAAGCAGCGCCTCATGCCAGCCGGGTTCGGCGCGAAGAAGCCGCTCGCCGACAACACCACCGAGGAAGGGCGCGCGAAGAACCGCCGGGTCGACCTGGTGAAGTTGTACTAAGAGGCGCATGCCCTCTCCCCCGCAGGGAGAGAGGGCAAGGAAGGGCAAGGGAGACGGGGGCCTACGACCCCTGGGCGGCCTTCGCCACTTCCTCCGCCAGGTTCTCGTGCCGCTTCTCCAGGCCCTCGCCCAGGACGAAGCGGGCGAAGCGGCGGATCTGGATGTTCTCGCCGATCTTGGCCACCGCCTCGTTCACCATCTCCTGGACCGACTTCTTGTCGTCCTTCACGAAGGGCTGCTCCAGGAGGACGACCTCCTTGTAGTACTTCTCCACCTTGCCGGTGGCGATCTTCTCCACCATCGCCTCCGGCTTCTTCTGCTCGCGGGCCTGCGCCCGGGCGATGTCCAGCTCCTTCTCGATGATCGCCTGCGGCACCTCCTCGCGGCGGACGTACTGCGGCGCGGTGGCCGCGATCTGCATGGCGACGTCCTTCACCAGGATCTGGAACGCCTCCGTGCGCGCGACGAAGTCGGTCTCGCAGTTCACCTCCACCAGGACGCCCATCTTCCCGCCCATGTGGATGTAGCTCCCGACCGCGCCCTCGGAGGCGAGACGGCCCGCCTTCTTCGCCGCCGAGGCCAGCCCCTTCTTGCGCAGGATGCTTTCAGCCTCGGCGGAGTCGCCGCCAGCCTCGGTGAGCGCCCTCTTGCAGTCCATCATCCCGGCGCTGGTCTTCTCCCGGAGCTCCTGCACCATCTTCGCGGTGATCTCGGCCACTTTTCCGTCCTTTTGGTGTTTTCACGGGGCGTGCCGCCCC
>Ga0209342_10004476_pt1 | contig 14546 bp, 10 predicted proteins | sample RifCSP16_2_FD_184023 | JGI IMG/M metagenome (GOLD analysis project Ga0209342, IMG submission 184023) | Soil microbial communities from Rifle, Colorado - Rifle CSP2_sed 16_2 (SPAdes) (version 2) | ecosystem: Environmental > Terrestrial > Deep subsurface > Rock core/Sediment | place: Rifle... | reverse complement strand
CGTTGGCAGGCGCCGCCCCAGCACGTTCTCGAAGTTCTCGAGCGTGTACCCGCGCCGCGTCAGCAGCGCGCCGATCTGCGGCTCGGCGAGGCACGAGAGCTCGACCTGCACCGCGGCGCCGCGCTCGGCGAAGGCACGCTCGACGGCGTCGAGCTCCGCCGGGTCGAGCGGGCCGGCGAAGCCGAGCCCCGCCACCTTGTTGAGCGGCGAGCCCGGGGCCGCGTAGGTCGCGGCGCCCCCGGCGACCGAAAGTGCGAAGGCGCGCGTCTCGCGGCGACGCCGCGCCGCGGCGGAGGCGCTCTCGCTCATCAGGCGCGCGTCGGCGCGCTCGATCCGGGCCGCGAGTGCGGTGCTGGCGAAGAGCACTCGCGACTCCCTACTTCATCCAGCCCGTCACGTCGGCGCCCTCAGGGGCCATGGCTTTCAGTAGGGGCCGTGGCCCGGAGCCGGATAGCCGGTGGGACCGACCGGGCCGAAGACGGCGTGAAAAGCGTCCATCTGTCCGCCCGAGCGACCGTGCGTTCCGGAAGCGCCGCTCCACCTCCGGGTAGATCTGGACTCTCGTCAAAAGCCCTCCGGGACCAGCACGACCGCCCGCAGCACGACCGGCCGGCCCCAGAAGCGCGACAGGAGCGCGCTCTCGACGCTGATCCGGCGCACGTACTTCGTGTCCGGAGGCACGACCTGGAAGCGGGGCTCTCCTTCGAGCTTCTTGGACACGACCACGATCAAGCGGCCGTCTACCGGCTCGGTCCGCGCCGAGGCCAACAGCCTGACGTCGAAGCGGAGCGAGGCCGGGGCCGCTGTCACGCCGCTCACGCATCCCAGGCTCGCCACCAGGAGGCAGGCCGTCCCACGCGAACGTGTCATCCTCACCTCCATTAGCGAGTCGGTCGGCGGAGTCTACCCCGGGGCGTGCGCCGGCGGGCGCGCGGGTTAGCGTCGTGGTATAAGAGCGCCCTTTTGACGAGATCCTCCACGCCTTCCATCCCGGCCCGCGGCCGCGCCGCCGCGGCACACGGCCCCCTGCTCGCGAGCCTGAACCCCGAGCAGCGCGAAGCCGTGCTCGCAACCGAGGGGCCGCTCCTCGTGCTGGCCGGCGCCGGCTCCGGCAAGACTCGCGTCATCACCACGCGGATCGCGCACCTCGTCTCGCTCGGGGTGGATCCGGCGAGCATCCTCGCCGTCACGTTCACGAACAAGGCCGCGGGCGAGATGCGCGAGCGGGTGGCGGCGCTCGCGGGCGAGCGCGCGCGCGAGATCACGGTGGGCACCTTCCACGCGTTCTGCGCCCGGCTGCTGCGCGAGCGCGGCGAGGCGATCGGCCTCCACCGCCGCTTCACGATCTGCGACGCTTCGGACCAGCTCAGCACCGTGAAGCAGGCGATGCGCGAGCTGCGCGTGCACGAGACCACGATGCACCCTTCGGCCGTGCTCGCGCGGATCTCGCTCGCCAAGAACCGCATGCAGACGCCGGAGACGTTCCTGGCCGAGGGCGAGGGCGCCCACGACCAGCTCGTGGGCTCGGTGTTCCAGCGCTATCGGGAGGCGCTCGCACGCACCCGGGCGCTCGACTTCGACGACCTGCTGCTCGAGACCGTACGCCTGCTGCGCGAGCACCCCAAGGTGCGCGCGCACTACCGCGAGCGCTACCGCTACGTGCTGGTCGACGAGTACCAGGACACGAATCACCCGCAGTACGAGATCGTGCGCGAGATTGCGGGCGGACACAGGAACGTGTGCGTCGTGGGCGACGACGACCAGTCGATCTACGGCTGGCGCGGCGCGGACATCTCCAAGATCCTCGGCTTTGCCCGCGACTTCGAGGGCGCCACCGTCGTGCGGCTCGAGACCAACTACCGCTCGACGCGCCAGATCCTCGAGGCCGCGAACCGCGTGATCGGCCACAACGCGTCCCGTCACGCGAAGGCGCTCCGCTCGGCGCGCGGCGAGGGCGAGGACGTGCGCTTCGTGCGCCTGAAGGACGAGATGGCGGAGGCGCAGTTCGTGGTCTCCGAGATGCGGAAGCTGCTGCGGCTCGAGGAGGCGCGGCCGCGGGACTTCGCCGTGCTGTGCCGCACCCAGGTGCAGTTCCGGCCGCTCGAGGCGGAGCTGCGCGCGAACGGCGTGCCCTACGTCGTGGTCGGCGGCATGTCCTTCTTCGACCGCAAGGAGGTGCGCGACGTCGTGGCGTTCCTCAAGCTCGCGGTGAACCCGCGCGACGAGACCGCGCTCCTGCGCGTAATCAATACGCCCGCGCGCGGCGTGGGCAAGACGAGCCTCGATCGCGTGCTGGCCTTCGCGACCGACCACGGCATCCCGGCGAGCGCTGCCTTCGAGCGGGCCTCCGAGATCGAGGGCCTTTCGCCTCAGTCCGTGGAGGGCTACAAGGCTCTGCGCCAGCTGCTCGACGAGTCGGGCCTCGAGGCCGCCGGGCGCGACATCGTGTCGATCCTCGGCCGCTTCCTCGATCGGGTCGGCTACCGCGAGGAGGTGAACCGCCTGTATCCGGACCCGATGACGCGCGAGGCGCGCTGGGCGGGCGTCGTCGAGATCCTGAACTTCGCCGAGAACCACGTGCGCCGCTCGGCCGAGCCGTCGCTCCACGGCTTCCTCGAGGAGCTGGCCCTCACGAGCGGCGACGAGCCCGGCGACAAGCCCGAGGCCCGTGGCGACGCAGTGACGCTGATGACGCTCCACGCGGCCAAGGGGCTCGAGTTCCCGCACGTGTTCCTGGTCGGCATGGAGGAGGGCCTGCTGCCCCACGCGCGGGCGGTCGCCGAAGCGGGGATCGAGGAGGAGCGGCGGCTGGCCTACGTCGGCATCACGCGCGCGATGACGACGCTCACGCTGAGCTTCGCCCAGGAACGGGCGAAGTACGGGAAGCGCGCGACATCGGTGCCGTCGCGCTTCCTGTTCGAAGCACAGGGCGAGGCGCTGCCCGTGGGCTGGGTGGGCGTCGAGGCGCAGGCCGGGGAGGACGAGCCCGGCGCGCGCCGCGGGAAGAAGAAGGCGGCGGGCGGGCGCACGACCGCGCCCAGGGACAAGCACCCGAAGCCGCGGACCCGCAGGCGCTGAACGTCGGCGTGGGCGGTTGCCGCCGGGCGGGCGGCGCCCCGGGCGCGTGTTAGCATGCGCCGGACTTTGCCAGAGCCACCCACAAGATGACTGCGGCGTCTCCTCGCTTCCTGCTCGCCGTCGAAGGCGGCGGCTCGAAGACGACGGCCCTGCTCACCGACCTCGACGGCAAGAACGTGGGCCGCGGCTTCGGGCCGGGCAGCAACCCCCACAGCGTGGGCTTCGAGAGCGCGCAGAAGGCCGTCGCGATGGCGATCGACGGCGCGCTGATCAACGCGACTGGGCGGCTCCCCGAGGGCAGCTCCTGGCGCGAGACCGGCTTGGCCGCGGCGTGCTTCGGGCTGGCCGGCATCGACGGGCCCGAGGACGAGGCCCAGCTCACGGCGTGGGTCAGGACCGAAGCCATCGCCGAGCGCTTCGTGGTGGTGAACGACTCGGAGCTGGTGGTGGCCGCCGGCACGCCCGACGGGTGGGGCGTGGCACTCATCAGTGGAGCCGGGTCCGTGTGCCTGGGCCGCTCGCCGCAGGGTCGCACGGTGCGCGTCGGGGGCTGGGGTCACCTGCTCGGCGACGAGGGCAGCGGCTACCGCATGGCACTCGAGGCGCTGCGGCTCGCGACGCAGACCGTGGACGGGCGCGCGGACGCCGACGCGCTGCTGCGCGCGATCCTGCGCCACTGGTCGCTGTCGGACGCGGGCGCCCTCATCCGCCACGTGCACGCGCCCGGCATGACGCCCGCCGACATCGCTGCCCTCGCGCCCGTGGTCGTCACGCTGGCGGCGGGCGGCGACGCGGCCGCCCGGGGGCTCGTCGAGCAGGGCGTGAGAGACCTGGCTCGCCAGGTCGACACGGCGATCCGCAAGCTCGCGCTCTCGACCCCGCCGCTGGCGCTCGCGGGCAGCCAGCTTCGCGGCGACATGCGCCGCGCGCTCGCGGCCGCGATCACGAGCCCGATCGGAGAGGTCAGCTACGTCGAGGATCCCTGCCGCGGCGCCGTGACGCTGGCGAAGCGACTGCTCAAGAAGGCATGAGCGCGAGGCCCGCCGACGAGACCCCGCCCGGGGCAGAGGCCCTCCACCCGGGGGCCCGCCTCGGACCCTACGAGATCCTGGGCCCGCTCGGCGCGGGCGGGATGGGCGAGGTGTTCCGGGCGCGCGACACGCGGCTCGGGCGCGAGCTTGCGGTCAAGCGGCTCAGGCCCGAGCTCGCCGCGAGCGAGGACCGCCGCAAGCGCTTCGAGCGCGAGGCCCGCGCCGCGTCGGCGCTCAACCACCCGCACATCGTGTCCGTCTTCGACATCGGCGAGGTGGCGGGCTCGCTCTACATCGCGATGGAGCTCGTGGAGGGCCGCACGCTGCGCGAGGTGCTCGCGGATGAGGCGCTGCCGCTGCGCAAGCTCCTCGAGCTCGCCGCGCAGGCGGCGAGCGCTCTCGCGCGCGCGCACGCGGACGGCATCGTGCACCGCGACCTGAAGCCCGAGAACCTGATGCTGTCGCGCGACGGCTACCTGAAGATCCTGGACTTCGGCCTCGCCAAGCTGGTCGAGACGGAGCGCGCCGGGAGCGGGTCGGACGTGGCGACCGCGGTCTCCGGCACGCAGACCGGCGCCGTGCTCGGAACCGTGGGCTACATGTCGCCCGAGCAGGCCGCCGGCCGCGCCGTGGACTTCCGCTCGGACCAGTTCTCGCTCGGCACGATCCTCTACGAGATGGCCGCGGGGCGGAAGCCCTTCGAGCGCGACTCGAGCGCCGAGACGCTCGTCGCGATCATCCGCGAGGAGCCCGAGCCGCTGCTGCAGGCGGCGCCGCGCCTGCCGGCTCCCTTGCGCTGGCTGATCGAGCGCTGCCTGGCCAAGGACCCCGAGGAGCGCTACGCCTCCACCAAGGACCTGGCGCGCGAGCTCGAGCTGCTGCGCCGCAGGCTTCCCGAGACCAGCGGCTCGGGCGAGACGCCCGCGGTCGCGAGCGACTCGGGCAGCGACCGCTTCCCCACCTTCCAGCGCCTGACGTTCCGGCGCGGGACCGTGCTCTCCGCGCGCTTCGCACCCGACGGCCAGACGGTGATCTACGGCGCGACCTGGGAGGGCCAGCCGTGCCGCCTGTTCTCGACGCGCCCCGAGAGCCCGGAGTCGAGCGCGCTCTCGCTGCCCGACGCCGAGATCCTGGCGATTTCCGGGGCGGGGCAGATGACCCTCTCGCTCGACCGGCACTGGGCCGGACGCTTCATATGGAGCGGGACGCTCGCGCAGGTCCCGCTCCTGGGCGGGGCGCCGCGCGAGATCCTCGAGGACGTGCAGTGGGCCGACTGGGGCAAGGACGGCGCGAGCCTCGCCGTGATCCGGCGCGCCGAGGGCAAGTGCCGGATCGAGTACCCGATCGGCAGCGTGCTGTTCGAGACCGCCGGCTGGGCGAGCCACGTGCGCGTCTCGCCCGACGGCGAGCGCGTGGCGTTCCTTCACCACCCGGCGCTCGGAGACGACGGCGGGGCCGTCATCAGCGTCGAGCGCGCGACCGGCCGGAGCGTCACCCACTCGGAGGGCTGGATCACGCTCTACGGGCTGGCCTGGCGCAGCGCGAGCGAGATCTGGTTCACGGCCACCCGCGTGGGCGTGGCCCGGTCGATCTGGGCCGTCCCCGCCTCGGGCGGCCGTGAGCGCCTGCTCGCACGCACTCCGGGCGAGCTGACGATCCAGGACATAGCACGCGACGGGCGCACGCTCATGACCAGCGACAACGGGATGGTCGGGATCATCGGCGCCCGCTCAGGCCAGGAGGAGGAACGCGACCTGTCGCTGCTCGACTGGTCGCTGCTGCGGGACATCACGCCGGACGGCAAGCTGATCCTGTTCGACGAGTCGGGTGAGGGCGGCGGGGCCTCCCACGCCGTCTACGTCCGGCGCACCGACGGCTCTCCCGCGGTGCGGCTCGGAGAAGGCGTGGGCGGCAGCTTCTCCCCGGACGGCCGCTGGGCCGTGAGCCGCAAGGCCGGGTCGCGGCAGCTGGTCCTGCTCCCCGTGCGCGCGGGAGAGGCTCGACCGCTCGACGTCCACGGCCTGACCTACCATTCCGCGCGTTTCGTGCCCGATGGCAAGGGCATCCTGACCGCGGCCAGCGAGGGCGACGACGCCGTCCGGCTGTGGATCTACCCTCTCGACGGGGGCAAGCCGCACCCCGTTACGGACGCGGGCGTCGAGATCGGCCCCTTCCCGGTGTCCCCGGACAGCCGTCACGCCGTGGTCCAGACCTCCGACTTCGCGTGGCACCTCGTCCCGCTCGCGGGCGGCCCGCACCAGCCGGTCCTGGGGCTCGGGCCCGACGATCGGCCGGTGGCGTTCTCCGCCGACGCCTCCGCTGTCTACGGCTTCCGCCGCGGCGAGCTGCCCGGGCGCCTGTTCCGCCTGGACCTGGCGAGCGGCAGCCGTGAGGTGCGGCGCGAGCTGCGGCCCCGCGACCCCTCGGGGGTCGTCGAGATCGTGTCCGTGCTGGCGACGCCCGACGGCAGCAGCTACGCGTACTCGCAGCAGAGAATCCTGTCCGACCTCTTCCTGGTTTCGGGCCTTCGTTAGCACGAACCTGGTCCGGACGATTCACGAAGCGGGACGGACGGACAATGCCAGAAACTCCCTGGGTTGGTTTCCGGGGGGCTGAGTGCCCCCCGCACCCCCGCTTGCTGGTATAAACGCGATCCGGAGGCCCCCATGAACATCCGCGCCCTCGTCGCCGCCGCCCTCGTGTTCGCGTTCGGCCCCGCCGCGAGCGCCGCGACGATACCGACACCGTCCGAGTTCCTCGGCATGAGCGTGGGAGCCGACAAGACGGTCGCCGACTACCGCCAGATCCTCGCGTACTTCAAGGCGCTCGACACCGCCTCCCCGCGCGTCGAGCTCGAGATGCTGGGCAAGACGACGCTCGGCGAGGAGCTGTTTCTGGCCGCGATCTCCTCCGAGGCGAACATCGCGAACAAGAAGCGGCTCCAGGAGCTTGCCAGGAAGATCGCCGATCCGCGCGGCCTCTCCGAGGCCGATGCCGAAGCGGTCGTGCGCGAGGGGAAGGTGTTCCTGCTCATCACCTGCAACATCCACTCGACCGAGATCGGCGCCTCGCAGATGGCGATGGAGTGGGCGCACGCGCTCGCGACCGCAGAGGACGCCGAGACCAAGCGCCGCCTCGACGACGTGGTGCTGCTGCTCATGCCGTCGATCAACCCCGACGGGCAGGTGATGGAGACCGAGTGGTACCGCAAGAATCTCGGCACGCGCTACGAGGGCGGGCGCCTGCCGTGGCTCTACCACCACTACGTCGGCCACGACAACAACCGCGACTGGTTCATGCTGACGCAGAAGGAGACGCAGGCCGTCACGCGCGCGGTCTACCACGAGTGGTTCCCGCAGGTCTGGCTCGACGAGCACCAGATGGGCCAGACCGGCCCGCGCATCTTCGTGCCGCCGTACGCCGAGCCGGTCGACCCCGACATCCACCCGCTGGTGTGGCGCGACGTCAACCTGATCGGCGCGAACATGGCGTTCCGGCTCGAGCAGCAGAAGAAGAGCGGCGTCATCTACGGCTACGTGTTCGACGCCTACTGGCCGGGCGGCACCAAGAACACGGCATGGTGGAAGAACATCTCGGGGCTGCTCACCGAGGTGGCCTCGGTGCGTTTCGCGACGCCCGTGCGCGTCGAGGCGAACGAGCTCTCGGGCGGCGGCAAGGGGCTCGTCGAGTACGGCGTGCAGACGAACTTCCCGAACCCGTGGCCGGGAGGCACGTGGCGGCTGCGCGACATCATGGACTACGAGCGGATCGTCTCCGACGCGATCCTCGAGACCTGCGCCGAGCGGCGCGCCGACTTCCTCAGGAACGCGCTCGCGCGGGCGCGCGACGCGATCGCCAGCTTCGGCCCGACCGACGCCTTCCGGATTCCCGCCGCGCAGCGCGACGCGGCGGGCGCCGCGCGGCTGGCCGCGCTGCTCGCCGAGCACGGGGTCGAGCTGTCGCGTGCGGCGGACGGCGACGTCTACGTCCCGCTCGCGCAGCCGTACGGCCGCTTCGTGAGCGAGCTGCTGACGCCGCAGCGCTATCCGGAGACCAAGCTCGTGCCCGGCAAGGACATCGTGCGGCCCTACGACGTGTCGTCGTGGACGCTGCCCTTGATGATGGGCGTGCACGTCGAGCGCACGGCGCTGCCTGCCAGGCTCTCGCCCTGGACGTCCGAGGCGGCGGCGCTGCCATCGCTGCCCCTCGACGCCGCGGGTGTCGCTCTCGCTCCCGGCAGCCCCGAGACGTTCCGGCTCGTGAACGCGGGCGTGCGCGGCGGGCAGGCACGCATCGCCCGCGCGGCGACGAGCGCCGGCGGCCGCGAGTGGCCGGCCGGGACGGTGTTCCTCGACCCGGCCGCGGCGAAAGCCGCCGGGGCCAAGGCGGTGGCCGGCCAGTCCTGGAGGGTGGTCCCCGCGCTTCCGGCCGAGACCGAGCCGCTGCGGGCGCCGCGCGTCGGCGTCTACAAGCCGTGGCTCGCCTCGATGGACGAGGGCTGGACGCGCTTCGTGCTCGAGCAGTACGGCTTCGAGCCGAAGACGCTCGACAACAAGGCCGTTCGCGCGGGCTCGCTGAACGCGGCCTACGACGCGATCGTGCTGCCGGACGTGACGAAGGAAGTGATCGCCACCGGCAAGCCGCGCCACGACGAGGGGGCGATGCGCTATTTCCCGGAGCTGCCACCCGAGTACGCGGGCGGGCTCGAAAAGGAGGGCGCCGCGGCCCTGAAGAGCTTCGTCGAGAAAGGCGGCACGCTCGTGGCCCTCTCCTCCGCCGCCGAGTACGTGATCGACGAGCTGGCCCTGCCCGTGCGCAACGCGCTCGCCCGCGGCTCCGATTTCGCAGTCGCGGGCTCGCTGCTGCGAGCCGAGGTCCGCGGCGACCACCCCGTGACCTACGGCCTCCCGACCGAGGTGGCCGTGTTCCAGGACGAGGCGCTCGCCTTCGACACCGCGCTGCCCGGGCCCGAGCTGGAACGCCGCGTGCTCGCGAGCTACCCCGCGGCCCACCAGGACGTACTGCTCTCCGGCTGGATCCGCGGCCCCGAAGCCATCGCGCGCAAGGCCGCGGCGGTGGCGCTCTCCTACGGCAAGGGCAAGGTCGTGCTGCTCGCCTTCCGCCCGCAGCACCGCGCGCAGACGCCGGGCAGCTTCCCGTTCCTCTTCGGCGCGCTCTACTGGTCGACGGCGAAGTAGCTTCCCCGCCCCGGTGCGGGACAAGGCGACAAGGAGGCCTGCATGCACGGCGCAGCCCTCGTCTGGGCCCTGGCGACGAGCCTCACCCTCTCGCCGTCCGGGGAGAAGCCGGTTGCGAGACCCCTCGTAGCCGTCGGGACGACCGACGCCGAGAGGGAGGCCTTCCTGAAGGAAGCCAAGGTACTGAAAACGCGCGGTGCCGGGGGCGGCGGCATCACGGGCGCGCTGCGGGCGACGCTGCGCCAGGGCGACGCGGAGCACGACGCGCTCGTCCAGACGATCGACGAGGAAAAGCCCTTCCTCGATCTCCCCCGCGGCCGAGAGCTGGAGTTCCGCGACAGCTACAAGAACAACGCCGTGGCCTATCGCCTGGATCGCCTGCTCGGGCTGGGCATGGTCCCGGTCACCGTGGTGCGTCAGCACGACGGCAAGCCCGCCGGCTTCACCTGGTGGGTGGACGACGTGATCATGGACGAGCGCGCGCGGCTCGCGAAGAAGATTGGCGCCCCCGACACCGAGCGATGGAACCGCCAGATGTGGGTCGTCCGCCTCTTCGACCAGCTCATCTACAACACCGACCGCAACCTGGGCAACCTGCTGATCGACAAGGATTGGCGCCTGTGGATGATCGACCACACCAGGGGCTTCAAGATGTTCAGCGAGCCGAAGAGCCCCAAGAACCTGGCGCCGCAGTGCGCCCGGGGTCTCCTGGAGGCGCTACGTCGTCTCGACCAGGCGACACTCGCGGCGGCCACCCGGGACCTGCTGAGCCAAGGGCAGATCAAGGGCCTCCTGGCCCGCCGCGACTTCATCGTCGCCTACTACGACAAGCGGATCCGGGAGCTTGGTGAGGATGCCGTCCTCTACGACCTCCCCAGCCGCGTCGACTAGCCCCAGCGCCAACCGACCCGCTTCGGACCTTATCGGGCAGGCCGAGAGCGGAGAATTGTCCTTGGCCCCGCCTTGCCGGCGCTCTCCCCAGGCAAGCGGCACCCGTGACGCGTTCCAAGGAGGGCGTTCCCAATGAGCATCGATCCCCCTGGCACCCCAGATGCCTCTCGGCACGAAGGGCGGCGCCAGCCCGCTCGAGAGTCTCCGGCCAAGCCGAAGCTGCTTCACCTGGTTCGTCGGGCCATCCGTATCCGCCACTACAGCCCACGAACCGAGCAAGCCTACGTGCACTGGATCCGGCGCTACATCTTCTTCCACAAGCTCCGGCACCCTGCCGAGATGGGGAATGCCGAGATCAACGCGTTCCTATCGCACCTCGCGGTGAGCGAGCACGTGAGCGCATCGACACAAACGCAAGCCCTGAGCGCCCTCGTCTTCCTGTACCGCAACGTCCTGGAGCGGGAGATCGGTCTGCTCGATGGTGTCGTCCGCGCCAAGCGGCCCGCCCGCTTGCCGGTAGTCCTGACCCGGGCCGAGGCCAGGCAACTGTTCGCCAAGATGGACGGCGTGCCTCTCCTCACGTGCCAGCTCTTGTACGGCAGCGGCCTGCGGCTGCTGGAGTGCCTGCAGCTCCGCATCAAGGACATGTTGGGCGGACGATCGCGGGAGCAACGAAGCCGGAATCGCACTGGCAGTTGATCGACGACGAAGGAGGGGAGGTTGCGATGATTCATCCCAGAGGCTTCATCGTGGCGTGTCTCACCGGGTTCTTCGTGGTTGTGGGTGTAGCGTTCCCAGCCGAAACACCTGAAGACGCAGCACAGGCTGCCGCCGAATCCTGGCTGAAGCTCGTAGACGGCGGGGACTACTCGGCGTCGTGGGACCAGGCGGCCAAGGCGTTCAAGGGTGCGGTCAAGCAGCCCGACTGGGGCCAGATGGCCGGAGGCGCCCGGACACCGCTCGGCAAGCTGGTGTCTCGCAAGCTGAAGTCGCGTGAGTACACGGAGAAGGCACCTACGACTCGCGTGATCGGCGGCAAGGTGTACACCTGGGGGGACGGGAAGTACGTCATCATCCAGTATGACGCCGTGTTCGCAAACAAGGCTTCGGCGGTCGAGACGGTGATCCCGATGGCGGACCCCGACGGTGTCTGGCGTGTGTCGGGGTACTCCATTCGCTGAGGCGAGTCAGAACTCGGGCCGCCCAACAAGGGGTATCTGGACTCCTCCAGTCAAGAGAAAAGTGGAGCCGTTAGTTCATAGAGCTCCCGAGGGGGTTGGCTGCTTCGAGGAATCGAGGTGGCGAAGAGGACGGACTGCAAACGTATCTGCGGCCTCTATGTATGGGTCGCTCTCAGCGACGCTGGGCCATGATGGAACCGGCCTCGAAGGCCAGGCTTGTTGTCGGCTTTCCCCGTGCCGGTCCGACCTGTTTCGCCATCACTGTGCTTCTCGAGCAGTGTGCGTGGGTGGGCTGAGATGTTGGTTGGACTGTTAGGCGGCCTGCAGTTCGGGCATGGGCTCGAAGCTGCGGTCGTGTTTCCAGACGGCCCAGGTGATGCGAGCGAGCTTATTGGCGAGGGCGACGGCGGCCTTGTTGTGACCGAGCTTGCACTCGAGGCGTAGCGCCCAGGCGCGCAGGCGATCACGGTTCTTCGTGCGCTTGGCGTGCCAGAGGATCGAGCGCGCTCCGTGGATCAACATCATGCGCAGGTAGGTGTCACCGCGTTTCGAGATTCGACCCAGACGCCGGCGCAGGCCGCTCGAGTACTCGCTTGGCGTCAGGCCCAAGAAGCTCGCCATGTGGCGGCCTGACGGGAAGCGGGAGACGTCGCCTATGAAGGCATACAGGGCGGTGGCTGTGAGCAGGCCGATACCCGGCACCGAGCGGAGCCGAGCCACGACCGGGACCTGCTTGGCGAGCGCCTCGAGTTGCGCCTCGATCTCTTCGATTCGCGTCGAGTGCGAGAGGATCTCCTGACACAGGGCGCTCAGGCTTGGCTTGAGCGCGTCGGGTAGTCCGCGCTTGGGATCCTGAATGATCTCCCACGCGTCGGGCAGCACGTGTTTGCGTCCCTCGGGAATGAAGAAGCCCAACTCCCGCAGCAGCCCCCGCAGCGAGTTGATCGCTCGCGTGCGGTCCGCCAGCCAGCCCGAGCGCAGCCGGTGCAGGGTGCCGAACACCTGTTGCGTCACGGTCTTGATCGGCACGGGCCGGATCTGCTCGTTACGGAAGGCCTCCAGCAGTCCGTTCACATCCGTTCGATCGGTCTTGTTCCTCACCACGTATGGTCTGACGTACTGAGGCGGCAACAGCACCACAACGTAGCCGAGCTCTTCGATCCGGCGCGCCCAAAAGTGGGCCGAGCCGCAGGCCTCCATCACGACGGTCGCCGGAGGCAGCTGTGCGAAGAACTCCAGGAACTCGTAGCGCGCCAGCCTCCGGCGTCGCGCGACGCGACCCGGTCGGTCCGAGATGCCGACTTCGAAGACTTCCTTTGCGATGTCGACCGCTACAAGAGTATCGTTCTGCATGGATGGGCTCCTCCTTGCCTACACAGCAACGACTCTGGCACATCGATGCCGACTGAGTCGTTGGAGGAGTCCATCTCATCAATGAAGCAGACGAGCGTTGAGCATATTGGACGCTCGCAGCTTATCCCCAGTGTTAGGCGGACAGGTGTGAGGGGCGTGCGATGACGGCATCAGTCTTTGTTGGCACGAGCGTCGATGGCTTCATTGCGCGGCAGAACGGGGATCTCGACTGGCTGCCCGCGGGTGGCGGCGAACCACATGGGTACAACGAGTTCATAGCGTCCGTCGACACGATTGTCATGGGGCGGAAGACGTTCGAGACGGTTCTAGGCTTCGAGACGTGGCCATACGGTAAGAAGCGGGTCGTGGTCCTGAGTAGCCACGCCGTCGATCTGTCGGCAGCACGTGCCCGTGGCGGCATCGTGGAGCAAATGGGTGGCGATCCGGGCGAAATCGTTTCGAACCTCACTGCTCGGGGCGCGCGGCACCTCTACGTGGACGGTGGCGTGACGATTCAACGATTCCTTCGGTCAGGGCTCATTCATCGTCTCGTCGTCACGCGTGTCCCTGTGCTCATCGGTGACGGAATTCCGCTATTCGGAAGCCTACCGCGGGATATCCAACTTCGTCACGTCGTGACTCGGTCGTATGCGAGCGGCTTGGTTCAGAGCGAATATGAAGTGCGAGCCGCCTCCTAAGAAACTGCTCCAATAGTGGAGGGGCCATCGGTACGGGATGTTCCGCCGAGCAACGACTTGTGAGAAAAGAGCCTGGTCGCAGTTTCTGGCATGATGGGTCGTGATCGGATCGAGTGGGCCGCTAACAAGGGCATGAAGCTGACAAGGCCTGAGCGTATTGGAGCCTTGCAGCTTATCCCCAGTGTTGGGCGAACGTCACCCATGTCCCCGACTGAACATGCGTATCGAGCGCGGCCTTCGTACGTGGACCTAGGAGGCAAGCGTGCATGAGAACCAGCCGGTGTGAAAACCACCGTTCGGGAAGGGAGCCGGAATGACCCAGTGGATAGCGCAGCATCCCGGTGAGCCCTCGCCCATCAGCGGTCCGCCACTGATCCTTTAGAGGGGGTTGCAGATGACAAGCTCTGACATCGATGGGTCACAGATCAGGTACGCAAGACTTGCGGGCTTCATGTATCTATTGGTCGACGCCGCGTACCTGACATTCGCTCTTGTTAGCAACCGTTTCAGGGTTCCCGGAAATTTCGCAGAGACCGCCCATAGGATTACGGGCTCCGAGCCGCTCTATCGCATTGGACTGTCCAGCGGATTAGTCGCCAGTCTGTGTATCGTGTTCCTGGCCATGGGTCTCTATTTTGCTGTCAAACCGCTAGGCAACGATCTGGCGCTGCTTGCTTTGGTATTTAGATTACTAGAGGCTACGTTCGTCGGAGGTCAGGCTATTCTCGGTTTTGTTGTCTTGAAACTCTATATTAGCGCTGATTCCCTTAATGCCTTCGACGGAAAGCAGCTCTCCATGTTCGTGACCTTGCACTCGACTGCAGATTCGGTTGTATTTAGTAGCTTCGCGATATTCTTTGGTGTCGGCTCCAGTCTCTTCTTTTACCTGTTCTTCCAGTCGACCTATATCCCAAGAGTGTTGGCCGGTTGGGGCCTATTGGGGTCCGTGCTGGTGCCGATAGTCTGTTTTGGTTCCCTCATGTGGCCGCAGCATGCCAAAATGCTGCAACTTGGTTGGGCACCCATCGCACTTGCCGAGATATTGGTTGGCCTCTGGCTTCTATTCAAAGGTATCAACCTTCAGGTTTCCACGCCCGCGCGACCGCTCCCGAAGTG
>Ga0209342_10004474_pt1 | contig 14550 bp, 13 predicted proteins | sample RifCSP16_2_FD_184023 | JGI IMG/M metagenome (GOLD analysis project Ga0209342, IMG submission 184023) | Soil microbial communities from Rifle, Colorado - Rifle CSP2_sed 16_2 (SPAdes) (version 2) | ecosystem: Environmental > Terrestrial > Deep subsurface > Rock core/Sediment | place: Rifle... | reverse complement strand
GCCGGATGCTGCCGATGCTCCCCGCCGGCGTGGCGGGCAACGGCCACAGCGGCAACGGTCACGAAGCCCACGCCCACGCGGGCAACGGCCACCTGCCCGACAGCCACTGATGACTCCACCCGGAGCACTGCTGCCCGACCTGGCGCTGCCGCCGTTCGTGCCGTTCCTCAACTGGGCGTGGGACGACCTGCTCTTCCTGCTCCTGGCCGGGATCATGCTCGCCGCGGCGATCTTCGTGGTCGTGGGTCGCAACATCGTCCGCTCCGGCGTGGCGATGATGCTCTGCTTCGCGGCGCTGGCGGGCATCTACGTCCTGGCCGGCGCGGTCATCGTCGCGGCGGCGCAGGTGCTCATCTACATCGGCGCGATAAGCATCCTGATCCTGTTCGCGATCATGCTCACCCAGTCCAAGTCCGGCCCACTCACGCTGGTCTTCCACCGCCAGGCGTGGGCCGGGTTGCTGGCCGCGATCGGCGTCGCCGTGCTGCTGATCATCAGCGTCGTCAACACCGTCTGGCCGCTTGCCGGAGAGGACCGGCTGTGGTCGGCGACGACGTCCGTGGCGATGCTGCTGTTCAACGACGCGCTGTACGTGATCGCGCTCCAGGTCGTGGCGGTGCTGCTGACAGCGGCCGTCGTCGGCGGCGTGTTCCTGGCCAAGCGCGAGGACAGCAACGACCCGGGCGAGCCGGCCCCGGCGACGCTCGAGCGCGTCCGCCCGCCGGTGAGCGAAGCAGCGCCGGTGGAGAGCGCATGAGCCACTCGCTCGACGCCTACCTCGTCCTGTCGGCGCTGCTCTTTGGCATCGGCACGTTCGGCTTCCTGGCGCGGCGCAACGCGATCGCGATGCTGATGTCGATCGAGCTGATGCTCAACGCGGTCAACTTGGCCGCGGTCGCGTTCGGCGCCTTCACCCCGGAGCTCCAGGCCCACGCGGCGCTGATCGCGCTGCTTGTGATGGCTGTCGCCGCGGCAGAAGCCACAGTGGGCCTGGCGATCGTGATCGCCATCTACCGCAACCGGCGCACACCGCTGGTCGACGAGTACTCGAGCATGCGCGAGTAGCCGAGAGACCGATATGACCACCGACCAGATCCTCGTCAGCCTGCTTCTGGCTGTGCCCCTGGCCGGCTTCGGGCTGACCGCGCTCCTGGGCCGGCGGCTGCACACAAGGGCGTGGATCATCGCCGTGCCGGGGCTGGTGCTGACCTGGGCGATCGGCATGTACGTCGTCTACCAGACGCTCTTCGTGCACGCCTTCGGCGAAGAGGGCCTGCATTTCACGCTCTACTCGTGGGTCCCGGCAGGCAGCTTCAACATCGACTTCAACCTCGCGGTGGACTCGCTCACCGCGGTGCTGCTGATCGTGGTCACCACGGTGGGCATGCTGGTCCACGTCTACTCGATCGGCTACATGGCCCAAGACCCCGGTCGCTGGCGCTTCTTTGCCTACCTCAACCTGTTCATGTTCAGCATGCTGCTGCTGGTCCTGGCCGACAACTTCATGCTCCTCTTCGCGGCGTGGGAGCTGGTCGGCCTGTGCTCTTATCTGCTGATCGGCTTCTGGTACAAGCGCAACTCGGCCGCCCTTGCCGCCAAGAAGGCGTTCATCGTCAACCGCGTCGGCGACTTCGGCTTCGCCCTGGGCATCGCCGCGGTCTGGACGACGGTCGGCACGCTCAACTTCAGCACCACTGAAGCGGCCGGCCCGGGCGCGTTCGAGCTGCTGCCAGCGGCCCTCCACGCCGGACAGATCGCGCCGTGGATGATGACCGGCATCGTGCTCCTGCTGTTCATGGGCGCGATGGGCAAGAGCGCCCAGTTCCCGCTCCATGTCTGGCTGCCCGACGCGATGGAGGGCCCGACGCCGGTCAGCGCCCTGATCCATGCCGCGACGATGGTCAACGCCGGCGTCTACTTCGTCGCCCGCGCCAATCCGCTCTTCGTCGAGGCGCCGCAGGCGATGGCCTTCGTCGCCGCGATCGGCATCTTCACCGCGATCCTGGCGGCGTCGATCGCCTTCACCCAGCGCGACATCAAGCGCGTCCTCGCCTATTCGACGCTGTCCCAGCTGGGCTACATGTTCGCCGGGCTGGGTGTGGGCGCGTTCGCCTCGGCGATCTTCCATCTGATGACGCACGGCTTCTTCAAGGGCCTGCTCTTCCTTGGCTCTGGATCGGTCATCCACGCCGTGCACGAAGAACAGGACATGAACCGCATGGGCGGCCTGTGGCGCAAGATCCCAATCACCCACGCGACGATGCTCATCGGCTCGATCGCCATCGCCGGCATCCCGCCGCTGGCCGGCTTCTTCAGCAAGGACGAAATCCTGGGCTCGGCCTTCAAGAACGGCTTCATGTGGGTCTGGGCGATCGGCGTCGTGGTGGCCGTCATGACCGGCTTCTACATGTTCCGGCTGATGGGCAAGACGTTCTACGGCGAGAGCCACGTCGACCCGCAGGTGGCGCCAAAGGTCCACGAGTCGCCCTGGTCGATGACGCTGCCGCTGATCCTGCTGGCAATCGCGGCCGCCTCGCTTGGCGTGGTCCTGGGCTGGCCCATCGAAGGTGGCCTGATCCACCAGTGGCTGGGCCCCATATTCGAGCACGCCAGTGAGACCCTGGGTCTGCACGAGGCGCCGTTCGAGTTCGCCGGCATCGACGGAACGCTGCTGATCATCGGCGCGGCGGCCGGGGCGCTGGGCGTGGCCTTCGGCATCTGGTTCTTCGGCCTGTTCGGCATGCGTGAGCGGCGCGTCACCGTGGAGCGGCTGGCCAACAGCATGCGCTGGCTGTACCGGGCGTCGTTTGCCAAGTGGTGGTTCGACGAGCTGAACGACTTCATCTTCGTGCGCTTCGGCGGCTGGGTCGCCCGCGCCCTGTGGTGGTTCGACGTGCGTGTCGTCGACGGCACCGTCAACGGCATCGCCGCGCTGACGCAGGGCACCGGCCGCGGCATCCGCCAGATCCAGACCGGGCGCGTCCAGAACTACGCCCTGGGCATCGCCGCGGGCCTGCTGGTCATCGCCATCACGTACATCTTCGTGGGCGCGCGCTGATGCTCGAGACGATCCGCAGCCTGCCCATGCTCAGCCTGGTCACGTTCGTGCCGCTCGCGGGCGCGATCGTGATCGCCTTCCTGCCGCGCCAGCGGCTCGACTGGATCCGCTGGACCGCGCTGGCCACGGCGCTGATCGCCTTTGCGCTGTCGCTGCTGCTGCTGGTCGGCCTCGATCCGGGGCTGTCCGGCTTCCAGTTCGGCGAGGTGGCCGACTGGGTGCCCGCCTTCGGCATCCAGTACAAGCTCGGAGTCGATGGCATCTCCATCGCCCTGGTGGTGCTGACCACGACCCTGACCTGGATCAGCATCCTGGCCAGCTTCAGCCCGATCAAGGAGCGGGTGAAGGAGTACATGATCTCCTTCCTGATCCTCGAGGTCGGCATGGTCGGCGTCTTCCTCGCGCTCGACATGTTCCTCTTCTACATCTTCTGGGAGCTGGTCCTGATCCCGATGTACCTGATCATCGGCATCTGGGGCGGCGCGAACCGGATCTACGCCACGATCAAGTTCGTCCTGTACACCCTCGTCGGCTCGCTGCTGATGCTGGTCGCGATCCTGGCCATGGCCTACACCTACCAGGCGCACACCGGCACCTGGGTCGGCGCGTTCGACTACCTGACGCTGCACGAGTTCGGCTTCGACCCGACGCTCCAGTTCTTCGCCTTCGCCGGCTTCTTCCTGGCCTTCGCGATCAAGGTGCCGATGTTCCCGTTCCACACCTGGCTGCCGGATGCGCACGTCGAGGCACCGACTGCCGGCTCGGTCATCCTCGCCGGGGTGCTGCTCAAGCTGGGCGGCTACGGCCTGCTGCGCTTCGCGGTGCCGCTCTTCCCCCAGGCGGCACACGACTGGGCGCCGCTGATCATCGTCCTGTCGCTGATCGGCATCGTCTACGGCGCGATCGTCGCCCTGGTCCAGCCCGACCTGAAGAAGCTGGTCGCGTACAGCTCGGTCAGCCACATGGGCTTCGTCACCCTGGGCATCTTCATCTTCACCGAGCAGGGGTTGCACGGTGCCCTGATACAGATGATCGCCCACGGCATCATCACCGGCGCGCTGTTCCTGTTGGTGGGCGTGATCTACGAGCGCACCCACGACCGGACCATCGCCAAGATGGGCGGCCTCGCCGGGGTCCTGCCCGTCTATTCGGCCATCTTCGGCTTCTTCGTGCTCGCGTCGGTGGGCCTGCCTGGTCTCGCCGGGTTCATCGGCGAGTTCCTGACGATCATCGGCGCGTTTGACTTCTACCCGTGGGTGGCCGCCGGTGCAGCGCTGGCGATGATGCTCGGCGCGGCATACCTGCTGTTCATGTACCAGCGCGTCGTCTTCGGCGACCTGTCCGACTTCCTCAAGGGGATCCGCCATCACCTGACGGACATGACGCGAACGGAGATCGTGACGCTTGCCCCGCTGGTCGTGCTGGCGATCGGCTTCGGCCTCTTCCCGGGGTTGCTGCTGCAGCTCTGGCAGGGGCCGGTGACCGACTTCCTGGCGCACGTAGCTCCGGCCGCCCTGGCCCTCAGATAGGCCACCGATGATCAGCGTCGACGCCACCACCATCCTTGCCCTCCTGCCGCCAGCCGGGGTGGCGCTGCTGGCGCTGCTGGTCGTGCTGGTGGACATGTATCGCCCGGGGCGCGACCGGCCGCTGGTGACCGTCGCCGTGGGCGGGCTGGCGCTGCTGATCGGGATGACCGTGGTTGTCGGCCCGCTGCCCGGCATAGGCCTGTTGAGCGGCTCGCAGGAGGTCTTCGCCGGCGCGTATGTGCGCGACTCGCTGACCACGCTGCTCGACCTGCTGATGATGTCGATCGCGCTGCTGACGATCCTGTTCGGACCTGACTACCTGCGGCCGCGCGGCCTGCCCACGGCCGAGTTCGCGGCGATGCTCCTGTTCGCGATCACCGGCGGCATGCTCATCGGCGGGGCGCGTGACCTGCTGCTGCTCTTCCTGGCGCTCGAGCTGCTCGTCCTGCCGGGCTACCTGCTGGCCGGGTACGCCAAGCGCGACGGGCTCTCGACAGAGGGCGCGATCAAGTACTTCCTGCTGGGCTCGTTCTCGAGCGCCATCTTCCTCTTCGGCCTGGTGCTGACCTTCGGTTACACCGGCACGACCAACATCCGCGAGGTCGCGGCCGTGGTCACGGGCATCGTGAGCGCCAGCGATTTCACGGCGCTTTCACCGGCGCTGCTGATGGGGCTTGCGCTGCTGACCACCGGCGCGGCGTTCAAGATCGCCGCAGTGCCGTTCCACTACTGGACGCCCGACGCGTACCAGGGCTCGCCCACGCCGGTCACCGGCTACCTCTCGGTCGGCCCGAAGGTCGCCGCGTTCGCGCTGATCCTGCGTCTCTTCGTCGACGCGCTGGGCGGCGTAAAGGCGGATTGGACGCCGTTCATCGTCGTCCTCGCCGCGCTGACGATGACGCTCGGCAACCTCGTCGCGCTCTCGCAGGACAACATCAAGCGCATGCTCGCCTACAGCTCGATCGCCCACACCGGCTATATCCTGGTCGGCCTGGCCGCGTTCGGCGGCGCGCCGGCCGGGTCGCTCGCGGAGCAGGCCGGGCTGCAGGCAGTGCTGTTCTATTCGGTCGCCTACTCGTTCATGAACCTGGGCGCGTTCGCGGTTGTCGCCGCGCTCCAGCGCCGGCCGGGCGTGACCTCGCAGATCGCGACCTTCGCCGGTCTGGGCCGGCGCGCGCCACTGCTCGCCGCGCTGATGCTGCTCTTCCTGCTGTCGCTGACCGGCATCCCGCCGCTGGCCGGCTTCTGGGCCAAGTGGTACGTCATCCAGGCCGCTCTCCAGGTGGGCGGCTGGCTGACGCTGCTCGCCGTGCTGACGGTGCTCAATGCGGCCGCCGCCGCGTTCTACTACCTGCGCGTCGCGGTCTACATGTACATGCGCGAGCCGGCAGAGGGCGCACCGGCGGTCACGCTCGGCGGCGCTACCCGGGCGGGCCTGGGCCTGGCCGCGCTGGGCACGGTCGCGATCGGGCTAGTTCCCCCGGTGACCATCGCTGTCATCACCATGGCCCAGCAGGCTGCCCAGGCGCTGCTCTAGGCCCGCCCGACCCATCGGTCGGTCGGCGCATCCAGATATTTGGGTCCATCCAGATATGCGGACACGATGTCTCAGGCCCGCGATCGAATGCGCCGGTGATGCCCGGCCTGTAGGCTGGGCGAGCCCCCATGGACGTTTCCCACTCTGACCGCGCCCGGCCCCAGCCGGACGGCCAAGGCCTGCTGCGCGACTACCTGGCTGCCCTGCTCGGTAACGACGGGCGGCTGATCGTTGCGTCCAACCGTGGCCCCTTGAGCTTCAACCGCACGCGCTCCGGCATCTGGCATGCCAAGCGCGGCTCAGGCGGGCTGGTCACCGCACTGGTCGAACTCGGCCGGCTCGCGCCGGTGACGTGGGTCAGCGCCGCCATGGACACAGATGGCCGCGCCGCGGCCGCGGCGCTGAGGGGCCCGCCCGACGCCGGCCAGAATGCGCTGCTGCGGCTCATCTCGCGTGAGCTACCGGGCCAGGACCTTCGTCTCGACATGCGGCCCATTCGCGCCGACGCCTGGCAGGCGCACTACGGCGTGGTCGCCAATCCGCTGCTCTGGTTCATGCAGCACCAGCTCTACAACCTGCCCTACGAACCGACGATCGACGAGCGGTTCTTCACCGCGTGGCAGCGCGGCTACCGAATCGTCAACCAGGTCCTGGCCGACGCCGTCCTCGAGCATGCCGACGACCGGCCCGGGCGGCCGGTGGTGTTGCTCCAGGACTACCACCTCTATCTGGCCGCCGCGGGCATCCGCGCCGAGCGGCCGGACAGCCTGCTGCTGCACTTCAACCACATTCCCTGGCCGTCGGTCGACTCGTGGCTGGTGCTGCCGCAGGGCCTGCGCCGCGCGATCTGCGAGGGTCTGCTGGCGAACGACATCGTCGGCCTGCAGACCGACCGCTACGCGACCAACTTCCTGGCCAGCGTCGACGCCTTCGTGCGCGACGCGCAGGTCGACCCCGACGGGCGCCACGTGCGCTGGCGCGGCCGCACGATCTGGGTGCGCGCCTACCCGATCTCGATCGAGCCGGACACGCTGGCCGCGTTCGCGCGCAGCCCTGCGGTCGAGCGCCGGCGCGCCGAGCTGCGCGGGCGCCTCGAACGGGCCGGCCGGCCGCGCCTGATCGTTCGCGTCGACCGGCTCGAGCCGTCGAAGAACGCGCTGCGCGGGTTCGTCGCCTTCGAGAGCCTGCTCAAGCGCCGGCCCGAGCTGCGTCGCTCAGTGCGCTTCCTGGCGATCGCTTCGCTCAGCCGGGCCGACGTGGAAGACTACGCGCGTTACGCCGCGGCCGTGCGCGAGGTGGTCGCCCGGGTGAACGGGATGGCCGATCCCGACCAGGCACCGATCTGGCTGCTGGACGGCTCCGACTACGAGCTGGCCATTGCGGCGCTGTCGCTGGCCGACGTGGTCCTGGTCAATCCGGTTGTCGATGGCATGAACCTGGTAGCCAAGGAAGCGGCCATCGTCAGCCGCGCGGCGCTGGTGCTGTCGGAGACCGCCGGCGCGGCCGAGCAGCTGGCCAGTGAATCGTTGATGGTCAGCGCGGCCGACATCGCTGGCACCGCGGACATGCTCGAGCGGGCGCTGGAGATGAGCCCGCAGGAGCGCCTGGGTCGCGTCAAGCGGCTGCGCGCCTCTGTCCGGGACGAGGATCTCCAATGGTGGCTGACGCGCCAGCTGCGTGATCTGGCTGCCGTCGCGCATGGCCAGCGGCCGCCATCGCGCGCGCTGCGCGATACGACCCGCCGCTTCGAGCCGACTCTGCGTGGATAGGGAACCGCGGCCCCGGGCGGGCCGTCAGCGGCACATGAGGGTCGTAATCCAGGTCGCGCTGGTGGGCCTGCTCGTGGCGTGCGGTGCCCCCGAGCCGTCGGCGGAGCTCCAGGGCGTGTTGTCGCTCAGCGTGGCATACGAACAGCCGCCACCCGGGGGTCCGATCTCGATCGGCGGCTACGCTGCATTCGCGCGCCTCACCGACCCCGACGGCGCCACCATCTACGACGGCGAGGTCAACCCCATGACCGATGTCGATCGGCCGCGCGCGTCCGCCCAGCTGTTCGAGCTGCCCGCCGGCGACTACGAGCTGTCGGTCAGTGTGCGCTCGGCGAGCGACGCCATCGTGATCGACCAGAACGGCAATGTGCATCGCGATTTCGGACCGGTCAGCGCGACGTGCTCGGCGACGGTCCGGATCTCGCCACCCGCCCTTTCGGCGGTGGTGGTGACGCTCGTCGGCGGGTCGAGCTGCTCGATCAGCCTGGCTGACTAGCGAGCCTGCGGGCAAGGGCGGCCAGGAAGCGCGTCGCCTCCACGGGAGAGGCCAGGACCACGTCCGCCGCCTCCAACACTTCTGAGGGCACATCCGGCCGCGCCTGGACGGCGACGGCGATGCCGTCCGTCACCCCGCGAAGACGCAGGTCGCGCAGTACCCGGAAGGCCATCGCGTCGCTGACGTCGTCGCCGAGCATGAACACGGTGCGCGGCGCAAGACGCTCGACCAGCGCCTGGAGGGCCTCTCCCTTGGCCACGGCACCGAAGGGGCGCAGCTCGAGAACGCGCCGGCCGGGGAAGCGCTCGAGGACACCGTCGGGATCGAGCTGATCGACGGCCGCCCGCAAAGCCGCCGACGCCTGCGCGAGATCGGGCGCGGTGCGGAAGTGGAACGCCACCGCGGGCGGCTTGCGCTCGACCACCAGCCATGGCTCAGGGACTAGGCGCGGCACCTCGTCGCCCAGCCGCTGTGCTGCGTGGACCGCCTCGTGGGCCGCTTCGTCAACCATCGTCCGCAGACGTTCCGGCTTGCCGCCGCGGCGCAGGAAGGCGCGCTCCATGCCGTGGTTGCCCAGGTAGGCAATGCCGCCGACCCGCACCCGCTTCGCGGCGTCGCCTGAGGTCCGGCCCGACAGGACAACGACGTGGACCTCTGGCAGCCCGGCCAGCGCGCGCAGGGCGCGCCGGCCCAGGGGCAGAATGGCCGCGCCCCACGGGTCGTCGACGATGCGCGACAGGGTGCCGTCGAAATCGCTCACCACCAGCAGCGGCCGCTCCCCCAGGTGACGCGCAGCCAGCTCGACCGCGTCGCGCACGCCGACCGCGAGCCGCCTTGGCGCGACGCGAGCCGCCCGGGCCATGCCTACTCCTCGGCCGAGAACTCGGGCACGACCGCGGTGATGGCCTGGATGAAGATCTCCTCCGGCGCGCCGCCATACACGATCTCGCGCACCACGCCATCTGCGTCGAGCCAGAAGTGCACCGGCAGCGCATTAGCGCCCCACCGCGCCTGGATCGCGCCATCTTCATCGAGGCCCACCGTGAGGTCGACGTTGAGCCCGTCCATGAACGTGCGCACCGTGCGCCGGTCTTCCCCGACGTCGATCACCAGCAGCGTCATCTTGTCGGTCAGCTGGGCCTCGAAGCGCTCCATCATGGGCAGCTCATCGGCGCACTGCGGGCACCACGTGGCCATGAAGTTGATCCACATCGGCTGGCCGCCGAAGTCGGCCGTGTCCATCAGGCTGCCATCGGTCAGCGTGACCACGATGTTTGGCGCGACCTGGCCGATCGCGGTGCCCGTTCCGGGTTGGGCCGACGCAAATGGGGTGCCAGAAGGCACCGAGCTCGGCAACGAACCGTTGCCAGTGGGCGTCGGAAGTGGCGGAATGGTCTGCGGCGCCCGAGTCGGCAGCACTGGTGGCGTGCCTAGCGTGCTGGCCAGCAGCAGGATTGTCAGCACGCCCCCGACGATCAGCGCGCCGACCACGCCGAGGTAGTCGGGTAAGCGCATCGTGGCGGAGAGTACTACGGCGTAGAAAAGGTGACCGAGGTAGCATCGAGCGCCCAATGAAGGTCGTGATCTGGCTGCTCGACCGGCTGGTGCCCACGTTGCTGATGGGCGCCAGCGCCGCGCTGCTCGCCGCCGGCGTGCTCTCCTACGCGCCCTCAGCCTTCGGCGAGTGGCAGACACCGGCGCCGATCGCGGGTGGCGATCCACGCTTCGAATCGCCTAGTCCGGGCAGTTCAGGGCTGGAGACGGCCTGGCCCAGCGGAGGTCCCAGCTTCGCTCCGAGTGACTGGCCGAGCGACGGGCCGACTGCGCCCATCACGCTGCCGCCGGGCACGCTCGCGCCGGGAGCCACGCCCAGTCCGGTGCCGAGCGATATGCCGACCGGCCAGCCACCAACCGGTGGGCCTACGCAGCCGCCCTCAGGCGGCCCGACGAGCGACCCGACCGCCGGCCCAGGCAACGGTCCCACGCCTCAGCCCACGCCTCGCTCCAGCGGCACTCCCCCGCCGACGACCGCCCCGGGGTCGCACGGCTTCGCGACGCGCATCGTCATCCCATCGCTCGACATCGACCTGCCGGTCGTTCCCAGCGACCTGGTCGTGCCCGGCAACGAGGGGTTCTACCCGCTGTGTGACGTGGCCATCTACATGGTCGGCTTTGTCCAGCCCGGCCAGGCAGGAACGACCTACATCTACGGCCACGCCCAGGACGGCATGTTCGCGCCGCTGCTCCGCGCGTCGAGGTACAACAACGGCGCGTCCATGATCGGCGCGCTGGTCGAGGTGTACACCAGCGACAACATGCTGCACATGTACGAGATCACCCTCGTCAAGCGCCACGCGACCGACCTGTCCATCACCCGCGTGCCTCCCGGCGTGCACCAGCTGGTGCTCCAGACGAGCGAGGGCTGGTCGGGCCACGTCCAGAAACTGCAGATCGCCGCCCGCCCGTTGGCGGTGCTTCCCGCATCGGCGCGCGAGGCCAATCCAGTGCCGCACCCACGGGTCTGCCTGCCGCACTAGGGCGCGGCGTCGACTCTCTCGTCAGATCCAGCCGCGGCGCCGAAAGTAGTAGGCGACCAGCAGGGCGATGAGCACAGAGGCGGCGGTGACAATCCAGAAGCCGGCTGCCTCAGTGAAGTTGAAGGCTGAACCTGCCTCGCTCATGCCGAAGATGCCGCCGATGGCGCCGATTGTTGCCAGGATCGCGGTCACCCCGGTCAACCGCTTCATGATTTCGGACAGGTTGTTGTTGATCTGCGACAGGTAGATGTCGACCGTCGTGCTGACCAGCTCGCGGTACGAGTCGAGCTCATCGGTCAGGCGGATCAGGTGGTCGTACACGTCGCGGAAGTAGATGACCCGCTCGGGCTTGATCAGCGCCAAATCGCGGTTGGTCAGCTGGTTGAAGATCTCGCGCTGCGGATTGACCGCGTGGCGGATCTCGAGCAGGTCGCGCCGGAGCGTGAACAGCCGTTCCACGACCCACGTGCCCGGCTTGCGGATGACCTCGACCTCTAGCTCGTCGATCTCGTCGCCCAGCCTGTCGAAGACGGGGAAGTACTGGTCGACCAGCCAGTCGGTGATGGACCAGAGCATCATGTCGGCGCCATCGGCAAGGTGCGTGCCCTGCTCGCGGCGCATGAACGGCGCACCACGCAGGTCGATGCCGCTGTCGTGTGAGGTGAGCAGGAATCGCCGGCCTAGGACTATGTCGAGCTCGTGCGGCACGACCTCGCCCTCGTAGCCCAGGGCGAACATGACAAGGTGCAGCGCGTCTCCGGTCTGCTCGATCTTGGCGCGCTGGTTGCGCTCGAGGATGTCCTCCGTCACCAGCGGGTGAAGACCAAGAACCTTGGTCAGCGCCGCCAGCAGATCGGCATCGGGCGACACCAGGTCGATCCACAGCACCGCCTGCTGGTCAGCATAAGCCTTCTTGAGGGCGGCCAAGCCGGTCAGAGACGTGAGGCCGTCCGCCTCGCTCCAGGCCAGGATCCACGGCTCGCCGTCGGCGCGGCGGCCTATGTCAGATGGCGAGCCCCGCTCGTGACGCCTCCTCGACGACATTGCCGACGTCCTCACCTTCTGCGTTCTGCGCGGTGCCGGCGCCCGGTCGGTTGCGCATCGCGAGCGTAGGCAGTATTGCGACAGCCGTCACGGCCGCGGCGACAAGGAAGGTCGCGGACAGAATCTCCGCCGCCTGGCCAGACACCCAACGTTCGAGCGCGTCGACAACGAGGTAATCCTCCAGTGGGCGGCCGCGCAGCGCGGCCGGCAGGACGGCGTCGCGCGCGACCGGATCGACCCGTACCACGCTCAGCGCCTCGATCCGGTTCGAGCCGAGGACGGTCAGCGCCGCGAGACCGGTGCCCATGCCGATCATCCGCGCCACGGTGAGCGCGGCTGAGCCCACGCCGAAGGCACGCCGGCCCAGCGCCTCGAGTGCGCCCGTGGTCCGCGCCGTGACGGTCACGCCGAAGCCCAGGCCGAACAATGCCAGCGCGGCGCACAGCACGACGAGCTCGGTTCCCGGCTGGGCGCGCGAGAGGATCAGCAGCCCAGCGATCTCCACCAGCAACCCCGCGACGCTGGGCAGCATCACGCCCATCGGCCGGACGAGGAAGCCGGCGCCGAGCGCGCCAAGGGCCATCGCTCCGGCCAGCGCGCCCAGCGTGAGCTGCTGCTCGGCCGGCCCGGCATAGCGCACGCGATCGACGAACACCGCGGCGCCGATGATCGCGGTGGCCAGCGAGTAGCCGGTCAGCAGGCTCATCAGCACCGCGCCGGAGAAGGTCCGATCGCGGAACAGCCGCAGGTCGACGAAGGGCTCTGTCGCGCGGCTGAAGCGAATGATCGCCAGGACGAGCAGGGCGGCAGCGGCCAGCGCGAACAGCAGCGGGTCGGGCACGTCGCGAGCTCCGACCACGGTGAGTGCCACCAGCGCGAGGGCGAGGCCGGAGGTGAAGAGAGCGGCGCCGGTGATGTCGAGGTGGCCGGCCGCCTGTAGCCGCGGCCAGGCACGGGCCGCTGCCCACAGGTACAGGCCCGAGAGTACGGCGAGCGGTGCCGGCAGGTAGAAGACCCACCGCCAGGCCGGCGCCGAGAACGCGCCGGAAGGCGGTTCGAGGCCAAGGATGCCCGCGCCAAGGACCGGTCCCGCGGCCATGCCCAGGAACGACAGCGCGCCGATCACGCCGATGGCGCGGGCGCGAGCATGGCCCTCGAACAGGTGGCCCGCCGCGGCTGTCGCGAGCGGGAAGATCGCGCCCGCGCCCGCGCCCTGCACGACTCGCGCTGCGATCAGCCATTCGAGGCTCTGGGCGGCGCCGGAGAGGAGCGAGCCGGCCGCGAAGGCCGTCAGCGAGGCGCCGTACAGCGCGGCCAGGCTGTAGCGGTCGGCGGCGCGACCGGCGAGCGGCATGACGGCCACGTAGGCCACGAGGTAGCCGTTGATGATCCACGACGCCTCGCGCAGGCGCGTCCAATCGGCCAGGCCGACGATGATCTGGGGCAGCGCGACCGCGGTGACCATTAGCTCGACGCCCACGAGCAGCACGCCCAGCCCGAGTGCCGCGAGCAGTACCCACGCCGCACCGCGCGAGGAGCTGCTCGCAACCTGCGCTGTGCGCTGGGCCATGGCCGCCAGTATCTATCGTCGGACCCTCTTGACTTGCGTCGCGAGCGCGGCCTAATATCAACGCCCGTTTATATGACGGCGCCGCGCACCCAGATCGCGCGCCCGCTCGGACCAGCCCAAGCAAGGATCGACGTGCCCTCTCCCGCCCACATCCGATCGACCATCGCCGCGCTCACCGCGCCACCGGAAGAGCTGCGCGCCGTGGCCTCCTACCACAAGGCCCTGGCCGATCCAACGCGGTTGCGCCTGCTCCAGCGCCTCGCCCACCAGCCGGCCACGGTGACCGAGCTGATCGCCCACGTCGACCTGTCGCAGCCGCTCGTCTCGTGGCACCTGCGCCGCCTGCGCGCGGCCGGCGTAATCGCCACGCGGCGCGCCGGGCGCGAGGTCATCTGCACCATCAGCCGCGAGGCGCTCGACTACTTCCGGGCGCGCGACAGCGAGCTGCTCGGGCTGGCCGGTTAGATGAGCGTCATTCCGGCCTCGTTCCGCTCGCGCGTACGCACCGGCGTCGAGCCGATCGCGCGCCTATTCGGCCGCGTTGGCCTGACGCCGAACATGCTCACCCTGATCGGCTTCGCCATCGCCATCGTCGGCGCGTGGCTGGCGTCGACGCAGGCCTGGCTGCTGGCGGGGTTGGTGGTCGCCTTCGGCGCCATCTTCGACCTGTTCGACGGGGCGCTCGCCCGCGCCACCAACCGGACGAGCAACTTTGGCGCGTTCCTCGACAGCACCATGGATCGCGCCGGCGAGGCTGTCGTCTACATCGGCATCGCGATAGGCCTTGCCGACGTTGGCCTGATCGCCGGTCCGCAAGTCGCAGCCGCCGCCATGGCGGCCGCTTTCCTCGTGAGCTACGCCCGCGCCAAGTCCGAATCACTTGGGTTCAGTTCAGGGTCAGGCATGGCCAGCGTCGGTCTGGCGCCACGCGAAGTGCGGGTGGCGATCCTGACCGTCGGGCTGATCGTCGCCGGTCTCCTCGTCGAGCCGGTGCGTCAGTTCGCGCCTCC
>Ga0209342_10004473_pt1 | contig 14550 bp, 8 predicted proteins | sample RifCSP16_2_FD_184023 | JGI IMG/M metagenome (GOLD analysis project Ga0209342, IMG submission 184023) | Soil microbial communities from Rifle, Colorado - Rifle CSP2_sed 16_2 (SPAdes) (version 2) | ecosystem: Environmental > Terrestrial > Deep subsurface > Rock core/Sediment | place: Rifle... | reverse complement strand
TGGCGGCCCAGCGCGGGGAGTCGCCCCGCCGGCTCGACCCGGCGGCCGTGCGGCTCGTCCTGCGAGACAACGGCGCGATGCGCGATTAACCTGAAGATCCGGAGCCAACATGAAGCCCCTTGATTACGCGGTTCTTATCGGCTTCATGGCGTGGATGCTCGTGATCGGGGCGCTATTCAGCCGGCGGATGAAGAACGCTTCGGAGATGTTCGCCGCCGGCGGACGCTCGCCGTGGTGGATCTCGGGCCTGTCGGGATTCATGACGATTTTTTCGGCCGGCACGTTCGTCGTTTGGGGCGGCATCGCCTATCGCCTGGGGCTGGTGGCCGTGTCGATCCTCATGGCGACCGGAATGAGCACGATCCTCGTCGGATGGAGCATCGCCGGGCGGTGGCGACGGATGGGCATCACCACGCCCACCGAATTCCTTCGCATCCGATTCAACGAGCCGGTCGTGCAGGTCTATACGTGGCTGGGGATGCTCTATCGCGGGCTCGGTCTGGGCGTGGCACTCTACTCGCTGGCCGTGATGCTCGCCGTGCTCGTGCCGCTGCCCGAGGGCGCTCCGTTTCGAGACGCGCAAACGGGTAACCTTTCGGTCAACGGAGGAATTATTCTTTGGGGCGCGGTAGTGATTATCTACACGGTGGCGGGCGGACTGTGGGCCGTGCTGCTGACCGACGTGATCCAATGCCTCATCCTGTGCCTGGTGGTGTTGGTGGCGGTTCCGCTGTCGCTGGCGACGATCGGCGGGCCGGCCGGACTTTGGAACGGGGCGCCCGAGGGATTTTTCTTGCCCGCCAGGGCCGAGTACACATATTCCTTCCTCTTCTTCTGGTTTTGGCTTGGATTCTTTCGCTATGCGGCGGATTGGGGTTTCGTGCAGCGTTACATCTGCGTGCCCACGCCGCGCGACGCCCGCAAGGCGGCCTTTCTGATGGGCGGATTGTACGTGATTAGCCCGATCTTCTGGATGCTGCCGGCGATGGCCTACCGCGTGCTCAATCCCGAGGCGGACGCGGAGGAGGCCTACATGTTGATCTGCCGCAAGGTGCTTCCGGCGGGCATGTTGGGCATCATGGTGGCCGCGATGTTCTCGGCCACGGCGAGCACCGTCAGCGCCGTGCTGAACGTGTTCGCCGGCGTGTTCACGTGCGACGTCTACAAGGCGCACCTGGATCCCGGCGCTTCCCAAACACGGCTCGTGCTGGTCGGCCGGCTGGCGACGCTGGTTTATGGGATGTTTGTGATGGTGATCGCGATGTCGGTGCCTTACGTCGGCGGGGCCGAGAACCTCGTGCTGGTGCTGGTCACGTCGCTGTTGGGACCGCTGATGTTGCCGATCGTCTGGGGGCTCTACTCGCGTCACGTGGGGCCGGGGGCCGTTTGGGCCGTGCTGGGGATTTGCACGCCGGTGGGGGTGCTCGTCAAGTTTGGGCCGGGAATGCTCAAGTGGCTCGGCACGGCTGTCGTGCCCGGTCCGCTCGCCGAGGCGATCGGCTGGGTCCAGGCCAACCCGCGCGTGACCGACACGTTTCTTGGGCTCTTGCTCCCGCTGGGGATTCTCCTGGCGGCGGAGGCACTGGCGCGAGTCCGGGGGGTGGATGCGGGCTGGGGACGCATGCAGACCGCTTTCACGAACTACGCGGAATGCGCCACCGTCGTGGTCGCCTCGCGGTTGCCGACGCGAATCGTCGCCATCTCGCTCGTGATGCTCGGATTGCTTATGACGGCAATCACCATTCTGGCCGCCGAACAAAAGGCGACGCTTGCCGTTTTTGCCGCGATGCTTCTGGCGGCGGCCGGCGTGATGGGCTATTTCGGCTTCCGACGCGGGAACGCCAAGTAGGCCCGGCCGGGGGGCATGGTTTTCCGCACCTGAAATATCGAAATCCCAACGTGCGGAAACTCATTGGCGCGGGTCATAGCGCCTATCTAAAGTGAAAGCGTGGCCCAAAGGCCGCTCGTTGGATTCGAGAGCAGGCACTCTTCCGTTTGTCGTTTACTCCAAACAAAAAATCAGAGCCGTTGTCCTTGTCTTACTTCAAAGGGAGAAAACCATGAGTTCTCGATCCGATCGTTTCCGCGCGTGGGCCGTTCTGGCCGCCGTGGCAGTCCTGGGGATGGTGGGTGGCGCGAGCGCCGCGTCGATCACCTGGACCGGCGGCGTCAACGCCAATTGGAACATCAACACCACGGCCAACTGGACCGGCGACGCGACCGTCTACAACGAAGGTGACGCCGTCACGTTCGACGACGGCAGCACCAACCCGGACACCGTGACCCTGACGACGACCTTGAATCCCGGCTCGGTCACGGTCGATGCCGATCGGGCTTACACGTTCGGCGGCACCGGCAAGCTTGCGGGCGCCACGGGGATCACCAAGAGCGGATCGGGCACGCTCACTCTCGGCAATGCAAACACGTTCACCGGCGCCGTGACCATCAGCGGGGGTATCGTCAAGCTCAACAATGCGGCCGCGCTGGGAAGCACGACCGGCGGCACCGTCGTCAACGGCGGAACCACGCTGAATCCGGGCGGAACCTTGGACTTGCTGGGCGGCACCAAGACCTTTGATGAGCAGATCACGGTCCAGGGCGTGGGTGTCAACGGCCAAGGCGTCCTCATAAGCACGGTATCCGGTACGCCCATTGTCAATAATCTGGTGCTTGCCGGCGACGCGACCTTGGGCGGCTCGGAACGAGTGGACATCCGGTCAACGCCGAATTTCGGCAATTATACCCTGACCGTGGACCACACGGCCGTTACGACGGGAAATAACAACGGCGTCAGGTTAACCGGTTCCCCTTCGATGCTCAGTCATAACTTGAAAGACGCCCACGTTGTCCAGGGCCTTCTGTCATTTCATAGCGCCATGATGGGCCAAGCCGATGGAACGATCACCGTCACGCATAACCCAAACACCACGAACGTCTCAACGCTGCAAATAATGCGGACGTTCGATTACAACACTAGCTGGACTCTCACGAAGAACCTTGTGTTCACCGGCGGACGGCTTCACAACTGGCGCGGCGACTACACGCTCGCCGGAACAATGGAGCTGAATGCGAACGAACAGGTCACCCAAACTGAAATCAATATCGCCGCGTACCACACGACGTATAAAAACGCACTTTCCATTGATAGCCTCATCACCGGCGATGGGGGAATGAATGTCGTGTCAGGCAACCTTACTTTGAGGAACGCCAACACCTATACGGGCAACACTACGATCACGGCCGGCAAGATCGCGCTGGGCCCCTCGGGATCGATCAGCAATTCGGCGGTGATCGACGTCCTGGGCACGACGGCCACCTTCGACGTCTCGGCAGTGACCGGCGGGTTCACCCTCGCCAACGGCCAGACCCTCAAGGGCAACGGCGCCGTCACGGGCAACGTCGCGACGGTCGCCGGCAGCCAGATCGCGCCCGGCGCCAGCATCGGCACGCTGACCCTCAACGGCAGCCTCGCGCTCGACGGAACGCTGGCGGTCGAATACGACGGCACGACGATCGATATGCTGACGGTCAACGGGGATCTCGATCTCGCCGGCGGCCTGTTCAGCTTCTCGCAATACGGCGCGGCCTTGACCGAGGAATCCTACACGTTCCTCACCTATACCGGCACGCGAACCGGGCTGGCCGGCGGAGCGGCTCCGGTGGGATATCAGGTCGCCTATGACGACGTGGCCAAGACCGTCGGCCTGGCCATCATTCCCGAGCCCTCGACGCTCATCCTGATGGTGCTGGGACTCATGGGCGTCATGACCCAGCGTCGCCGGTCGTAATTCCGTGGTTCCCTGGCCGGCCTCGACGGTTGGCCCTGGGGGGAGTGAGACTATAATAGAGTAGGCCGTGAGGCTGGTCGATCCGCGTGGTCGATCAGCCTCGTTTTTTCCGTCGCCGCGCGGCGGAAGATGGAGAAGAAAAAATGATGCGACCCGTTGTACGCTGTTGTGCGATCGCCTGGCTCCTCGCCGTGACGGTGTTCTGGACCTTCGACGCGGCGGTCGGCCAAGGCACGACGCCGAAGGACGCGAAATCGCCTGCCCGGGTTGACGACGCCACGCTGCTTCGGTCCGTTGCGCCGTTGAACTTGGAGTCGTTCGACGGACGCGACGGCGATGAGCGCACGCGGGAGACGCTCCAGGCGTATTACGATTCGGTTCTCGACTGGGGCCGGGTGTTGCGGCGGACTTTCCATCGCGTGCCGGGTCATCCCGACTGGGGTTACTACGGCGACGGCAACCATCAGGAAAACGCGGTCCGGGCGGTCTGCTACGCGGTGTGCATCAATGGGTTTCTGGCGGAGATCGCGCCGCCCGAGGATCGACTGGACCCGTCGGAGCGCGACCGGTTCCGCGCGGAGGCCGTCGCCGCGATACGCTATCTCGTGCAGTCGCATCAAACGGGCGGCGGCGCGTGCCTCAACGGCCATCCGTGGGGCAACCAGTGGCAGTCGGCCATGTGGGCCCGGGCGCTGGGGATGGGCGCGTGGATGGTTTGGGACCGGCTCGACCGGCCGACGCGGTTGGGTGTCGCCCGGGTGCTCGAATTCGAGGCCGACCGTTTCATCACGACGCCTCCGCGAAGCGGCCTGGTGAACAACACGGGCGCGGAGGAAAACGCCTGGAACGCCGGAATGATCACGCTGGCCTCGGCGATGATGCCCGGCCACCCCCATGCCGCGGACTGGGACCAGGCGGCCAAGCGATATCTGTACAACACGTTCTCGATCGCCGACGACAAACGGGACACGTCGCCCGGCGACGACGGCCGCCGGGTGTGCGATTGGGTCACCACGGTGAACGCCTATCCCGACCTGACGCTCGAAAACCACGGGCTGGTCCATGTCGGCTATTTGAAGAACAGCCACGCCATGATGTTCGAGGCCGCGGCACCCTATGTGTTGACGGGCCGCGAACCGCCGAAGGCCTGTTTCCACCACGTCCAGGGCGTGACCGAAGTGCTGTTGGACTGCATCGCCTGGGAAGGCACGCCGATCTATTTCGGCGGCAACGACTGGAAGCTGGTTCACACCCAGTGCCAGGACGTCATCAACTTCGCGATGGCCGCCATTTTGCTCCAGGACGCCCGGGCGGCCCGCGTCGCCGAGACGGCGCTCGACTGGCTCCGGCGGATTCAGCAGGAACGCAAGGGTTACTTCAGCGTCCGCACGGACCCGGAGCACAATGGGATGGTTGCGTTACGACTGATATTCTGCTACCTGACGATCGCGCAGCGGGGGCTGGGCGTCGAGCCCGTCACGCAGGCCGAGTTGGACAAGTACGTCACGGGCGTGCGTCACCTGGCGCACGGCCAGGCGATTTTACATCGCACGCCGACCAAGTTCGCGTCGTTCGCCTGGGGAAGCAACCGCATGGGCTTGGCGCTGCCCTACGACGGCAACTGGACCGTCTGGCCGCACTTCGCTTCGTATACGGGATTGGTCGACGGCCGTGACGCCTCGCGGCGAGCAGGGGCCACGATCGTGAAACTCAATCCCCAGGTCGAGGCCGACCGGTTCGCGGCAACCGGAGAAATCAAGCGGCTCGGCGGCCGAGTGACGCAGGATTTCGCGTTCGCGTCGCTCAAAAAGGACGTCGTCGTTTACATCGAGCGGCTCCAGGCCAAAGACGGGTTCCGCCCCAAGACGCGCGAGACGGGCGTGGTGGGCCACGAGTATCCGCTGGGCGAAAACACCCGGACGCTTTTCGGCCGTTTCGGACGCAAGCAAGTCGTCGCGCTGGGCAATGCCCGGGCCGTTCATCCGCTCGAATCGGATTGGCTCAACGTGGGCGGCAAGGTGGGCTACGTCGTGCGCCGCGGCGCGGGCCGAACCAATCTGATGCGCTACCACGACGAGCGGTCCGGCGAAGGCCGCGTGCCCCAGTTGCAGGAGTGGTTCAGCCTGGTCGGCGACCGGAAGCCGGCGCCGCTTTCGGGCACGGGCGATTGGGCCTGCGTCGTCACGTTCCTCAACCAATCGCCGGAAGAGACGGCTCAACAGGCCGAACAGGTTCGCTTTACGGTTGACGGCGACACGGCCGTTTGCCGGATGGGCGACGACGTCGTCACCGTGGATTTTGCCCGGAAAACCACAACGATCCAGGAAACCTCGCCCTGAGAGCCTCTCCGAAAACGGGGACTGGCTCCGAACTCGACATACGTAATGCTATCAAAAACGGTTGCCGTGAGGTGCCTGTCCCCGTTTTCGGATAGGCTCTCCAAGCCAGGAGTTCCGCGTTCATGTCGCCCCTGACCCGTCGTCAATTCCTCCAGTTTGCCGCGAGCGGCGCCGCGCTGGGCGTCGCCGGCGGCCGTCCGCTGTTTGGCCACGGCCAATCGACGGACGAGGAGCCCTTGTTCCGGTTCGTGCAGTGGAACGATATCCACGTTGAGGCCCTCTCTGAAGAGACTAGCAATCATTTGCAACCAGAATGTACAAATTCATTTTGCCGTGAAGCCACAGGCCACATACGCTCTCGGGTTATCCAACGCTCGGCGCGGCATGGAACATGGGGATCCTATCGGCCCCAACCATGTATACCCGTCCTTCCTTCCCAAGGTCAACGCAGGAACGATCGAGCGAAGTATCTGATCGATTGGGTGAACCGGCCGGAAAACGCCTCGCGCTACGATTTTGTGGTCAGCGTGGGCGATCAGATCCAGGGCGGCGACCTGGCCAGCCTGGCGGCCGACTCGCAAGAGTTCAAGCTCTTGGTGCGCGACTTGAAGGTTCCGCTGCGTCTGGCGATCGGCAATCACGAAAACAAAAGCCAAGAAGGCGATCCCGCGTTCGAAGGTCCGTTTTGCGAAGCCTTGGGCCTGAAGGAGACCAATTACACGTTCTCGCACAAGGGCTTCTTGTTCGTCGTACTCAACGACAGCGGCGATCCGCATTCGAAAGGCCGGCCCGTCGCCCAGCGTCGCAATGAGTGGTTCCGCCGCGTGCTTGAAACGTCGGCCGGCGTGCCCAAGATCGTCTGCTGCCACATTCCGTTGACGGCCGTGCGCGACGCCGACATATTGACCAAGAGCTTCGGCTTCACCAGCTCGAGCTGCGTCGTGAAGGACGAGGAGCCGCTGAGACTCGTGGACCAACACGCCGAGTCGATCGTCGCGGTGCTCTCGGGCCACCTCCACTTGACGGGCATGGTGCGGCGCAACGGCGTGCATCACATCGTCCTGGCCGGCACGGCAAGCCACCCGTGCGATTTCGCCACGTACGACGTCTTTGGCGATCGGATCCGCGTCCGCGTTCGCTCGCTGCCGAAGAAATATCTTACGCCGCGAGCGGACCTCTACGGGCGTCCGCGTCACAAGATCGACTATACCGACGCGGCCCATCCCACGCACGAGTCGTACATCCGCGGCAACGCCTCGGAGCGGGACTTCGAGATCCCGCTGCCCAAGAAAACCGCCGGGAGCCGGGCGACATGACCAAGCGGGACGTGGTTCGAGCGGTCCTCGAGGGCAAGCGTCCGCCCTACGTGCCCTGGGCGTGCGCCTTCACCAGCGGGGCCCGCGCGGCCGTGTGCCGGCATTTCGGCAGCGACGACCTGCACGCCGTCTCGGGCAACCACGTCGTCTACTTGAACCACGTCCTGACGCGAGGGGCAGTCAGCCACTTCGACGATTTGGGCAACGGGCGAGTGCGGGACCATTTTGGCGTCGTGTGGAACCGCAGCGAATCGAAAGAGGTCGGCGTGGTCGAGGGTTGCGTCCTGCCCGAGCCGACGATGGCCGGCTACCGGATGCCCGACGCTTCCGATCCGCGCTTCACCCGGACCGTGCCCGAGATGATCGAGCGGCACGGCGACGGTTACCGCGTGTTTTGCATCAGCCAGAGCCTCTACGAACGGGCCTGCACGATGCGCGGCATGACGAACGTGCTGGCCGATTTCTACGAAAATCCCGCGTTTCTCGCCGAGTTGCTCGCGCGGATCGCCGAGTGGAACGTCGAGTTGGCCCGGCGAGTGATCGAGCGGTTCGACGTCGACGCGATCTATTTCGGCGACGACTGGGGACAGCAGCGCGGCTTGCAGATGGGCCCGCGGCTGTGGCGCGAGTTTCTCCTGCCGCCCTTTCGACGGATGTGCGAGGCCGTGCGCGACGCGGGTCGGGCCGTGTTTCTCCATTCGTGCGGCAACGTGTCGGAATTGCTCGACGAACTGGTCGAACTGGGCGTAACGTGCTTGAATCCGTTTCAGCCCGAAGCGATGGACGTCGACGCGCTGCTGCCGCGCTATCGGGAACGATTGACGTTTCACGGCGGGCTGTCGACCCAGCGCACGTTGCCCCACGGAAGCCCCGACGACGTCCGCCGCGAGACGCGGCATCTCTTGGAACTGGGCCGCGAGGGCGGCTATATCTTCGGCCCGTCAAACGCGGCGGTGGACGACGTGCCGGTGGAGAATATGGTGGCTTTTCTTGAGGAATTGCGATCGCAAGCGGGGTTCCGTGACGCCTCGTCTTGACTCGTTTGCCCGTTTCTCCTATTCTTCGCCCTGTTTTGGACCTCGTCTTCGGTTCGCTTGGTCGCCGGCAATCCTTCTCAATGCACGAAGGGGCCGTTTATGGGCAAGGTGTTGCAAGCTCGTGAAAAGCGTCGTATCGAGGTCGTTTTCTTGGCGATTGCGGGCCTGATGATCGGCACGCTGAGCCCCGCGGGCGCGGTCCGCGCGGAAGAAAACAATCTGGCCGCGCTCCGCGACGACGTCCGCTCCGACGGCGCATCCGGTGGCGGTTCCGACGACGACTCGACAAAGCCGAGACGTCCGTACCATGACAAGGAGGAAGAGGATCCCGCGGATTCATCCCTTGGTCGCATGCTCGCGGACATGGGCGCGATCGTTGCCTTGAGTCCCTTCTGGCTTCCCCGGACCGCCGTGGACGACACGGGCGGCGACGGCTACTTCTCGCGATGGCCTTATCGCGACGGGCCGCACTACATGACGATCGATCGCTGGACCGACGGGTCGCGCCGTTGGTCGGCCCGGCTGCGCGGCGACTACGCCGAGGATTTTGACGACATGAGCCGCATCAGTGGCCACTTGCTCGTAAGCACCTCCGCGCGATTCGGGCTCGACACGGAAATGAACTTCTTGCAGGAGCGTCTACCCGAGCGACGGCGCGACGAACTCTGGCTGGGCGACTGCAACCTCGTCTATCGGTTCGCCCAAAGCGAGCGGTCGCAATGGCGGGCCGGGCTGGGGTTCAACTGGCTCGACGACGCGGCCGACACGAATTTTGGGTTCAACTTCACCTACGGATTCGATCTGTACCCCGTCAAGCCGCTGGTTCTCTCGACCGAACTCGACTGGGGCACGCTGGGCAGCGCCGAGGCATTTCATTTTCGCACGACGGCCGGCGTGGTGCTCTTTGGCCTGGAGAGCTACGTCGGCTACGAGTACCGCGACATCGACCGTTTCCACTTCAACGGCCTAGTGGCGGGGGTGCGGGTGTGGTTTTGAGGTGGACGCCCTGACTTCCGGCGCCTGCGGCACGGCAGCTCGAAAACCAGTGCAATCCGGCTCGCCGTTTAAGCCTGTCCGCGGAGGGTGTCTTGCTTGCAACGAGGCGGAGTCGTTACATTGAGGCTAATGGATGAGGAGGCCCAATCGATGCGGTCACGGTCCGTGACCGCATCGGGTGTCTTTCCGAAGAGGGAGAACCAAGAATGTCGCACTGGAAGGTCGCGGTCCGCGGAATCGGCGCTTATCTACCGGGCGAACCGATCGCCACCGAGGACATCGACGCGTACCTCGGCCCCATTCCCGGCGTGGACGCCTCCCGTTACTATGACATCATCGAGCGCTACGCCGGGGTGAGGCATCGTCATTACGCGCTGGAACGAGGCACCGGCCGGCTTCTGGAGGACAGCGCCGATCTGGCCACCAAGGCGGCGAAAACGGCCTTGGAACGCGCCCAGGTGCGAGGCGAGGATCTTGATCTCATCGTGACCACCACAACCACGCCTCCTTACCTGCGCGGCGGGCTGGCCAAGGAGGCGCGGCTCGCGCTGGGCAATGCCGGATGCGCGACCTACGATCTGTGGGGCGCCTGCACGGGCATCCAGCAGGCCATTACCCTGGCCACCGGCGCGATCCGCGCGGGAATGTTTCGCCGAGCCCTCTTGATCGGCGTCGAGCTGGCTTCCACCGCGGGCCGGGCCGAGAACTATGCCAACGAGAAGATCGAACGCCCCGACCTCCTGCTCCGCGCCGCCCTGGGCGACGGCGCGGGCGCGTTGGTGCTCACCGGGTCCGACGATCCGGCCGTGGAAGACGGCGTGCTCTACACCCGAAGCGGCACCGAGGGCGGCGATTCGTCGATCTTCCATCGCGAGGCCGGCGGCAGCACCGTGCCGTTGAACCGCGAGACGTTCGCCGAGGGCCTGCACCACTGGCGTCACGACTTCGCGGAGATGGTCCGGCGCGGCCGGCCCTATTGCATGGAGATCATCCGTCGGACCCTGGAAACGGCCGGCGTCGATCTGGAGGAGGTGGACTACGTCGTGCCCGCCGCGGCCAATTTCAACTACTTCAAGGAGAAGGAAGAGGGCCGGCGGACGCTGCCGCCCGAGAAAATCGCCTTCGCCGAACGAGTCCAGGCCAAGACGTTCACCAACTTCTCCGAGGTCGGCAACATTCCGTCGGCGGCCGTCTACGTCGCGCTCAACGGTCTCCACGAAGCCCAAAAACTCCGCCCCGGAACCCTGCTGATTCTGCCCTCGGTCGAAGGCGCCACATGGGGCTGGGGGGCGAGCCTCTTACAATGGCACGGGCCGAGCAATGGGAAGAGCGACGGGATGAATTGAGTAGAACTCACGACCGCGTCTACCCCGTCCACGCCCATGCGGTCACAAATTGTGACCACCTCGCCCGATTGAAGTTTACCCGCAACCTGTCCTATGCCTTCCGTGTGCCCCATCTGCTTGCGGAATTGCCGGGAATCGTTGAACGCCCACCACGGCACTGCTTGCCGGAGACCGTGAATCGAAGCATCAGCCGCAAGCAGTGCCGGCCGGACTCGGATAACCACGTCCTTCACGGCAAGAGTGGCACACCGTTCTGGTCGTGACCGCCATAATCTTTCCCGCACCCGCACCGCGAGTGGAATTGCCTATCCTCATGGGCATGGTATAATTGAATTATGGTGCCACCTGGAAAAGGACCGACTCTTAAGGAAGCCTGCCCGTGGCTCCGCGACGACGCGGAGCGGCGCAGGCGGATCGTGGACGTCGCCGAGCGCGATAGCGTGATCGAGGGGCTCCCCCCGTTGCGGGAAGAAACCCGGCAACGGATTCTCCGGCAGCTTGAAGTTATTGCCTCGCCTGGGCCAACGCCTGCCGAATGATCTCGGCCATCGGGCCGTAGTCTCGTTTGAAAGCCTTCCGCGAGATTGACCGAGACCTCTCATACCTTCGGCACACCGGTTCAAGAACCGGCGCTACCCTGCTATGTGCTTTCTCGTTCCGCCTCTTCCTCCTCTCGCAGCGACCAGGCAGCGCCTTGCCAGGCGAGGAGGAAGCAGACGAGGCCGAGGCCGAGGAACATGACGAGACCGAGGGCTTGTCCCGGGAAACCTTCGTACCAGGGGAAGCACTCGCTTTGGACAAACGGCTCGCCGGCTGCGGTCGTGTCAAGCCAGAACCTCTCGCCGACCGAGATGTGCTGAATGGGTGCTCCAATCACGGCTTGGCGCAAGATGGCGGTGAGGATGCCGAAAATGGCCGCCCCCGCCATCAGACCCGACGCGATCAAGATGCCCTGGTCTTGTCGGGCTTTCTTCACCTTTTCGCTGCCGCCCGTCTTGCCCACCAGATAGGAAACGAACGCGCCGGCCAGCACGGCCATGTTGATCGGCAGCGGGATGTAGATGCCCAGCGCAAACGCCAGCATGGGCACGCCGGCCATGTAAAGCATGATGGCCACGAACCCACCAAGGCCGTAGAGCAGCCACGGTTGATTGGCCGGATCCGCGAGGAGCCCCTTGCTCACCGCGGCCATCATATTGGCCTGGGGAGCGGGCAGCACTTTGGTGTTCGAGACCATTTCGTGCGTCGCCGGGTCTTCGACCAGAAAATGGTAGCCCGAGTCCATCACGGGAATCACGAACGCCACGACGAGCGAGGCCACGATAATGCCGGCAAATTTCCACACTTCCTGATTGCGCGGCGTCGAGCCGATCCAGTAGCCGATCTTGAAGTCGGAGATCAGCGCGCCGGACGTGGACAAGGCCGTGCAGACGGCACAACCCACGATCAGTGCGATGAACATGCCGCCGTTGCCCTTAAGCCCCGTCGCCACCAGCACCAGAATCGTGAGCACCACGGTGATAAGCGTCATGCCCGAGACCGGATTCACGCCGACGATGGCAATGGCCTGGGCCGCGACGGGCGTGAACAGGAACGACAGCGCGAAGCCCACCGCCGCCCCGACGACGGCGTACCAGGCGCTCTGGCCGACCGAAAAGCCCTCGCCGGCGACAGCGCCGGAGTTATTTCTTGCCACCACGAAGAACAGCAGCGCCATCAAAAGCGTCGAGCCGACTTGGATCAGCAGTACGCTGCGGGGCGCCATGTCGGTTTGCGTGCGCGGGGCCGCTTCGACAGGACCGCCCTTGAAGCCCTTGAATCCCAGCGAGATGGAGCCCAAGACAATCTTGCCCATGCGAATGATGCCGATGATGCCCGAAACGGCGATCGCGCCGATGCCGATCGGTTTGACGAACGCGCCGAAAATATCGTCGGAGGTCATCGTCGCGATGTTAAAAGTTTTTCCGGCGTAGGCGAACTCGGGGATGTGAGAGCCAAAGTGGAAAATCAACGGCACGAGCACCAGATAGGCGAAGACCGACCCGGCGGCGATCACCGCGGCATAGCGAAGCCCGATGATGTAGCCGAGCCCGAACAGGGCGGCCAGGCCGTTCATCGACAGGTCAAAACGCAATTCCGACATTTTCTCGCCAAAACTGCCCAGCAGCGTTTTGGTGGTCATCAGCGGGTTCCAGGCATGGATCGCTTCGACGACAAAGTCGTAAACCGCGCCCAGCCCAAAGGCTAATAAGAGCACCTTGCCGGCGCTTTTCGACGTGCTTTCGCCGGACACGAGGATTTCGTTGATGGCGGTCGCCTCGGGGAAAGGAAGATCGCCGTGGAGGTCTTTCACGAAGTACTTGCGCAACGGGATGATGAGCACCGTGCCCAAAAAACCGCCGATGGAGCAAGCCAGGAAGATTTGCCACCACTCGACTTCGAGCTCGTTGATATACAGAGCGGGAATAATAAACGCCGCGCCGGCGGCGACCACGCCCGCCGCCTGGCCGATCGACTGCACGATCACGTTTTGGAGAATCGTGCTCTTACCGGTCCACTTCAGCTCCTTGCGGCCGAAGAAAATCGCCATGATGGCAATGGGAATGGCCGCCTCGATGGCGTTGCCCGCCTTGAGGGCCATGTAAATGCATGCGGCCGAAAAAACGACCACCATGATCAGCCCGAGCGTCACCGACCACACCGTCACCTCCGCGCGGCGGTCGCCCGCCGGTACGATCGGCTTGTACTCTTCGCCGGGGGCGAGTTTCGTGTAGGCGTTCGCGGGCAGAATCTTGTTGGGCTTTTTGGTGGCGGTTTCCATCGGGTGGGCTTCCGTTCGAGTTTTGTTTGAGGTAGGCCGGGTCGTGACCCGGCAATGCCAACGTGTATTCTTATGTCGCCGGGTCACGACCCGGCCTACGGGCTCGGTATTTTATGGAGGGATGTAGGGTGGGCATCGCCCACCATGAAACATGGTGTTTCGGTGGGCGGTGCCCACCCTACGAACTTGCCGGGTCACGACCCGGACTACGGACTACGGACTACGAGCAACGAACTACGAACTCTTATCCTCCGCCCACACCCCGGCCAGCGAGACCAGCCACTCGACCGACTCGACCATCTCGTCCAGACAGGCCCATTCCAGGGGCGAATGCGGATTGTGGTCGCCGCACGAGAGGTTGGGCGTGGGCAGGCCCAATTCGGTCAGCCGCGAGCCGTCGGTCCCGCCGCGGACGATCGTGCGACGCCCCTCGCGGCCGAGCCGGCGGAGCGCCTCCTCGGCGTAGGCCACGGCCCGAGGCTCGCGCAGGAGCCCTTCGGCCATGTTGCGGTACTGACGCTCGATGACCACATCGACCTTCGCGCCGGGAAATTCGCGCATCGTGGCGGCGGCGGCCTGCCGGGCGATTTCGGCCCGCCCTTCGAGCTCGGCGGCGTCGAAATCGCGGAGCAAAATCTTCAACTTCATTTCGGCCACCCCGCCCGCGGCGACGTCGTACGGATGCAAAAACCCCAGCCGCCCGTCGGCCGTCTCGGGCGAGAGCGTGTTGTGTGGCAGCCGCGAGATGAAGTCGGCCATCGCGCGGACCGCGTTGACCATCCGTCCCTTGGCGATCGCCGGGTGGATGTTCACGCCGTGGACGGTCACCACCGCCTGATCGGCCGAAAACGTCTCGACGTCGATCTCATTGCTCCCGTGGCCGTCGAGCGTGTAGCAGACCGTCGCA
>Ga0209342_10004467_pt1 | contig 14557 bp, 10 predicted proteins | sample RifCSP16_2_FD_184023 | JGI IMG/M metagenome (GOLD analysis project Ga0209342, IMG submission 184023) | Soil microbial communities from Rifle, Colorado - Rifle CSP2_sed 16_2 (SPAdes) (version 2) | ecosystem: Environmental > Terrestrial > Deep subsurface > Rock core/Sediment | place: Rifle... | reverse complement strand
TGCGATTCCGCGGCGCATGGGCACCCTCCAGGTGCAGGAGGCCGCCGACTAAGCCATGTGCGGGATTTGTGGGGTCGCCGGAGTCGAGAATGCGGCGCAGCTAGCGTACCTGGCCCTGTACGCCCTGCAGCATCGCGGGCAGGAGTCGGCCGGCATCGTCACGCTGGATCGCTCCGGTGAGGTGCACGCGCATCGGGGTATGGGCCTGGTGCAGGAAGTGTTCACGCCCACCCAGCTGCAGCAGCTGCCCGGCGACATCGCGGTGGGCCACACGCGATACTCCACCAGCGGCAGCTCGGTCCTGGCCAACGCCCAGCCCGGTCTGGTGAATTACCACGGGGGCCCGCTGGCGCTGGCCCACAACGGCAACCTCACCAACGCGCGCGAGCTGCGGGACGACCTGGTTCGCAAGGGCTCCATCTTCCAGTCCTCCTCGGACTCGGAGGTGTTGGTGCACCTGATCGCCCGCTCCGAAGCGCGGGAGCCGGACGACCAGATCCTCGATGCGCTGGAACGGGTGGAGGGCGCGTACTCCCTGCTGCTCACGATAGGCCGCACGATGTACGCCATCGTGGACGCGCGGGGGTTCCGCCCGCTGGTGCTGGGGGCGCTTCGTGGCGGCTACGTGGCGGCGTCGGAGACCTGCGCCCTGGACATCATGGGCGCGCGCGTGGTGCGGGAGCTCCAGCCCGGCGAATGGCTCAAGATCGAAGATGGCCGGGTGGTGGATCTGCCCCCGCTGTCCGCCAAGGAGTCCCGCCGGTGCATCTTCGAGCTCATCTACTTTTCGCGCCCCGACAGCGTGGTCTTCGGCGAGTCGGTGGACCGCGTACGCCGCGCGCTGGGCCGGGAGCTGGCGCGAGAGCACCCCGCGCCCGGCGCCGACTGCGTCTTTTCGGTGCCCGACTCCTCCAACGCCATGGCCCTGGGATTCGCCGAGACCAGCGGCCTCAAGCTGGAGCACGGGCTGATCCGCAACCACTATGTGGGGCGGACCTTCATCAACCCCGGGCAGGGCGCACGAGATGCCAAGGTCCGCATCAAGTTCAACCCGGTTCATGACGTCATCGCCGGCAAGTCGGTAGTCGTCGTGGATGACTCCTTGGTCCGTGGTACCACGTCCAAGAGCCTGGTGCAGATGATCCGCCAGGCGGGGGCCCGCGAGGTCCACTTCCGGGTATCCTCGCCGCCCATCACCGGCCCGTGTTACTACGGCATTGATACGCCCACCCGTGAGGAGCTCATCGCCGCCACCCACGACCATGAGGCCATTCGTCGCCACCTGGACGTGGACACCCTGGGATACCTCTCGATCGCCGGCATGCGACGTGCGGTCAGCCGGGATGCCGGCAGGTTCTGCGATGCATGCTTCTCCGGACACTATCCCACGTCTATCTCGGACACGGCCGGCGATACGCGCGAGCCGGTCCTGGCGGTCGCCTCTCACCCACAATAGGCCATGCCCAACGTTTACTTCTTCGGCGACGGTCACGCCGACGGCCGAGCGGACATGAAGGACGTGCTCGGCGGCAAAGGCGCAAACCTCGCTGAAATGACAAACGTCGGCATCCCCGTCCCTCCCGGCTTCACCCTCTCCACCACACTCTGTATCCGATACCTCGCGGACGGCCGCTTCCCCGACGACCTGCGTTCGGAGGTGCAGGCCGCCCTGCGGCGGGTGGAGCAATCCACGGGCAAGCGTTTTGGCGGCGATCCGCCGTTGCTGCTCTCGGTTCGATCCGGCGCCAAGATGTCCATGCCCGGAATGATGGACACCATCCTCAATCTCGGGCTCAACGACGCTACGGCGGAGGCCCTGGCCCGGCGATCCGGGAACCAGCGCTTCGCCTACGATTCCTACCGACGCCTGGTGCAAATGTACGGGGACGTCGTGTTCGGCATCGAGGGTCCCGACGGGCAGGACCTCTTCGAGGACGCGCTGGCCCGCCTCAAGGCCCAGCGCAAGGTGGGCCGCGATATTGACCTCTCGGCCGAAGACCTCCGCCAGCTGGCGGCGCGCTTCAAGGAGATCGTGCGGCAGGAGGCAGGGTGCCCCTTCCCCGACGATCCCTGGCAACAGCTGTGGGGCGCCATCGAGGCCGTGTTCAAGAGCTGGCAGACCAAGCGCGCGGTGGACTACCGGCGGGTGCACCGGATCCCCGACGACCTGGGAACGGCCGTGAACGTGATGGCCATGGTCTTCGGCAATCTGGGCGAGCACTGCGCCACCGGCGTGGCCTTTACGCGAAATCCCTCCACCGGTGAGCCGGGTCTCTTCGGCGAGTTCCTCACCAACGCCCAGGGCGAGGATGTCGTGGCCGGTATCCGTGACCCGGAGCCGGTGGCCCTTCTCCAGCAGCGGCTCCCACGCGCCTACGCGGAGCTGCAGCGCGCCGGCGCCACGCTGGAGCGCCATTTCCGCGACATGCAGGACCTGGAGTTCACCGTCGAAGGGGACCACTTCTACCTCCTGCAGACGCGCACCGGGAAACGTACCGCGCAGGCGGCGGTGCGGATCGCGGTGGAGATGGTGGGAGAGGGTCTGATCGACCGGCGCGAGGCGGTGCGCCGGGTGGAGCCGGACCAGATCAGCCAGCTGCTGCATCCCATGGTGGACCCCGCCGCGACGCCGGAGGTGCTGACCACCGGCCTGCCGGCCTCCCCGGGCGCAGCCGTGGGCCAGGTGGTCTTCGACGCGGACGCGGCCGTCGAGCGCGCGGCGCATGGGGACCAGGTTATTCTGGTCCGGCGGGAGACCAGCGCCGACGATTTCCACGGCATGGTCGCGGCGCAGGCCATCTTGACGGCCCGCGGCGGCATGACGAGTCACGCCGCTGTGGTCGCCCGGGGCATGGGCAAGTGCTGCGTGGCGGGCGCCAAGGAGCTGGAGATCGACGAGGCGGCCCAGGTGCTGCAGGTCAACGGGCGCTCCGTTGGTGCCGGCGACTGGCTCACCATCGACGGCTCCACCGGCCGCGTGATTGTGGGGCGCGCCCGGCTGGTGGAGCCCCAGTTGGGCGGGGAGTTCGGCACCCTCATGGCCTGGGCGGACGAGCTGCGCCGGCTTCGCGTGCGGGCCAACGCGGACCTTCCCGCGGACGCCCGGCGGGCCCGCGCGTTCGGCGCCGAGGGCATTGGTCTGTGTCGCACCGAGCACATGTTCTTCGAGGGCGACCGCATCCAGGCCGTCCGGGAGATGATCGTGGCCCGCGACCACGAAGGGCGGCAACGCGCCCTGGCCAAGATCGAGCCCATGCAACGAGAGGATTTCATTGGGATTTTCCGGGAGATGAACGGTTTCCCGGTGACCATTCGCCTGCTGGATCCTCCGCTGCACGAGTTTCTCCCGCGGGGGCACGACGAGATCGCCCCGCTGGCGGCCTCCCTGGGCGTGCCGCTGGAGCAGCTGCACCACATCGTCGAGGCCCTGGCGGAGACCAACCCCATGCTGGGGCACCGGGGCTGCCGGCTGGGAATCACCTACCCGGAAATCACCGAGATGCAGGTGCGCGCCATCTTCGAGGCGGCCTGCGCGGTGGCGGCGGAGGGCGGCGATGTGCACCCCGAGGTCATGGTGCCGCTGGTGGCGCACGTCGAGGAGCTGCGACACCAGTTGAACCTGGTGCGCGCGACCGCGGAGCAGGTGTTTGCCGAGTGCGGACGCCGGATCGAGTACCTGGTGGGGACCATGATCGAGCTACCCCGGGCAGCGGTCGTCGCCGACGAGATCGCCACGGTCGCGGAGTTCTTCTCGTTCGGCACCAACGACCTCACCCAGACCACCTTCGGGTTGTCGCGCGACGACGCCGGCCGGTTCCTCCCGTTCTACGTCGAGCACGGCATTCTGCCCGACGACCCATTTCAAACCCTGGACGCCGGCGTGGAGAAACTGGTGGAGCTTGGGGTTCGCTTAGGGCGGCAGCAGAAGCCGGCGCTCAAGATCGGCATTTGTGGCGAGCACGGCGGCGATCCACGCTCCATCAGGTTCTGCCACCAGGTGGGGTTGAACTATGTGTCCTGCTCGCCGTTCCGGGTGCCGGTGGCCCGGCTGGCGGCGGCGCAGGCGGCGCTGGGAGACCGGGCGGAGCGCGACGTCTAGAGCGGGCGAGCACAGACGAGCGAAGGCGAGCACGGTCGAGCGGGTAGTCGTGCTCGACTGCGCTCGTCCGGGCTCGTCTGTGCTCGCCTGTCAGTGGAGGTGCGGGGAATCGAACCCCGGTCCGAGCCTCGATCCGAATCCGCTTCTACGCGCGTAGGCTGCGCTAGTTCTCTCCACCGGCCGGAGCACAGCCACCCGACCGGCAGACGAGCATCCGTTGCGATCTCGTGCGACGCGCGGACGCGACGTGCCGCACCAGCCCGACTTGTCGATACTCCCGCGCCGCCTCAGGCGGGCAACCACGGGAGCAGGCGCGTGAAGCTAACGCTTACGCAGCCAGTGCCAGATCAGAATTGGCAGTTGTGTCTTTTCCCAGTTGTTTTACCAGGAATCCGGGGACCTGGGCGCGCTGCGAAATCTTCACCAAACCCGTCGAAACCAGTCACCCCCTTGTCTCGCAACCCCAACGTAAAGCTAGCGTGGTGGCGGGAGGGGCGGCAGGGGCCGCAGGGGCGGCTGAGATGGTGCTGCGCGCGCTCCTCTGCCCCTTCTCCCGCTGCCGCGTCAGCGGCTAGCCAGCGCAACCTCCACCCGATTTCGGCCGTTCTCTTTTGCCCGGTACAACGCCGCGTCGGCGGCGGCGTACAGATTGGCCGTCTGCCCCACCGTCGCCGGCTTGGCCGCGACGCCAATGGAACACGCGATCGACAGCTCCGCGCCCGCCCAGTAGATCTTCCCGCCACCCACCGCCTGGCGGACCCGCTCCGCCACGTCGCAGGCCCGCTCCAACGGCGTCTCGGGCAGCCACAGGGCGAATTCCTCGCCGCCCACGCGCGCCGCCAGGTCCTGCTCGCGGAGCGCGCCGCGCAGAATCCGGGCCACGTGGCGCAGGGCGGCATCGCCCGCCGCGTGCCCAAAGCTGTCGTTCAGCTTCTTGAAGTGGTCCAGGTCCACCAGCAGCAAGGCGCACTCGGCCGATTGATCCGATTGCACGGTGCGGTCCAGCGCGCGCCGATTCCACAGCCCCGTCAACTCGTCCGTCTCAGCCCGCGTTTCCGCCGCCTTCAGCGCGGCCGCCATCGCGAGCCGCGGCCCGTTCTCCTCGGCCAGGCCTACCAGACGCGGCTGCACCGCGCCCGCCAGTTGGTCCGGGCGCCCGAACACCACCAGGGCGCCAACCCCTTGGTGGCCGTCGCGCAGGGGGAAGGCGACGCCATGTTCCTCTTTGCGCCGGCGATCCGCCCGCAGCTGTCCGAACAGCTCCTTACCGGTCATTCCGACGATGGGGACGTCGCTCATGCAGGCGCGGCCGGCCACCGACTCCGGTCCGACGGGGGCGCGGACCAGCCGCCGATCGGCGCCATGGGAAACCGCGACAATCCTCGCCGTCTGGGTGTTGGCATCCCGCATCACGATGGCTGCGGGGCATTCGCTCGCGGCACGCGCGGCTTCGCACACCGAGTAGGCGACGCTCTCGAGCGCCTCGGGCACCGTGGCCGCCACCGATCCGGCGGCAGCCGGCCTGGGCGTCCCTCCCCGGCTTCGCCCCGCCTGAAAGCCGGCCAGCAGCGCCCGCTGATCGGCCAGCGCGGCGTCCTCGGCATCCGGCGCCACGGTGGCCCCCTTCCAGCAAAGGGCCACCCCATGGTCCCCGTCTCCCACCGCCACGATCGTATGGGGATCACGAATCACATGCTGCCGGCGGTCACCCAGGGCCACCCGTGCCGTTGCCGCGGCCCGCTCGCAGAGGTCGCCCACTCCCGACAGCGCCCCCGCCGTCAGCGGAGGCTCGCCGTCGGCGCGCACCAGGCACGCAAACGCGGCGCCGTGGGCCCGGCGCAGCAGGTCGAGCACGTGCTGGGAGTCGGCCGGCACCTCCGGCGTCCCGCCGCGCTTCGCTTCCACCCGCCACCGCACCAGCCAGCCGGCCGCGCCACCCAGGGCGAACAGCACGGGCATCAGCCAGCCCATCATGGCAGGTGATTGATCCGCGATGCCGCAGCGGCGGCGCCAAAGCCGTTGTCGATGTTGACCACCACGATCCCTGAGGCGCAAGAATTGAGCATGGCGAGCAACGCCGCTACGCCGCCGAACGACGCTCCATAGCCGACGCTGGTGGGAACCGCCACGACCGGCACCCGCACCATGCCGCCCACCACGCTCGCCAGGGCTCCGTCCATCCCGGCCACGACGATCACCACCGCCGCCTGGTACAGATCGTCCGCCCGCCGCAACACCCGATGAATGCCGGCCACGCCCACGTCCGTCAGGCGCGTCACGCGGTTCCCCAACGCGCGGGCCGCGACCGCGGCCTCCTCGGCCACCGGCAGGTCGCTGGTCCCCGCCGTCACCACCAGCACCACCCCCCGGCCGGTTGGCACGCCGGGCGGATCCGTGGGCAGGTAGGCCGTGCGCCCGAGCTCGTTCAGTTCGACCCGGGGGAAGCGCTCCCGCACAGCCGCCCGAACGTCGCCGTCCGCCCGTGTCACCAGAAAGGAGCCGTTCGACTCCGCCAGCGACGCGCACACGCCCACCACCTGCTCGGCCGTCTTGCCGCTGGCCAGCACCACCTCGGGGAACCCTTGAGTGAGCGGGCGCAGATGATCAACCTGGGCGTAGCTGAGATCGTCTACTGGGAACCGCCGGAGCCGCCGTACCGCCGCTTCCGGCGTGAGCGCTCCCTGGGCGACGTCGGCGAGAAGGCGCTCCAGCTCGGTCGCGGTCACACGACCGCTTGGGTGGGCTCGAGGTGGCGCCGGAAGATACGCTCGATCTCCACCATAGATTGAATCTGCTGCAGCTCTCGACGCAGCTCGGCCGCCCCCGCGACCCCGCGGACGTACCAGCTCAGGTGCTTCCGGAACTCCACCGCCGTCCGGCGGTCGTCGCCCTGGATGGCCAGCTGCAGCTCGGCATGACGCAGCGCCACGGCGAAGCGTTCCGCCGCGCACGGGTCCGGACGGGCGTCGCGCCCATCCAGCAGCGCTCGGGCCTGCTGGAAGATCCACGGGTTGCCGAACGACCCCCGGGCAATCATGACCCCGGCGCAGCCGGTGTGACGCCACAGGCGGTGGGCGTCGGTCGCGGCCTTGATGTCGCCATTTCCCACCACCGGGATGTCCAGGGCCTCCACCACCGCGGCGATCTCGTCCCAGCAAGCGGTCCCGGTGAACATCTGCGTACGGGTGCGCGGGTGAAGCGTCAGCGCCTGCGCGCCCGCGTCCTGGCAACGCCGGGCAATGGCCACGGGATCACGGTGGGTTTCATCCCAGCCCGACCGGATCTTCACGGTCACCGGGAGATGGGTGGCGCCGCGCACGGCCCGAATGATGGATTCGACGAGGCTCAGGTCCTTGAGGCAACCCGAGCCGCCGTTCCGCTTGACGACCTTCTTGACCGGACAGCCGAAATTGATGTCGAGGAAATCGGGAGCGTAGTGCTCGCTCACCAGCGCCGCGGCCTCCGCCATGCCGGCCGGGTCAGATCCGAACAGTTGAATCCCGATCGGCCGCTCCGGCTCGGTGAAATACGCTCCGTCATGCACGCTCTGGGCGCCGCGCCGGAGCCCCTCGCAGGAGAGAAACTCGGACACGACCACGTCCGCCCCGAACGCCCGGCACAGCCGCCGGAAGGGGGGCTCGGACACGCCCGCCATGGGCGCGAGAAACAACGGCACACGGTGTGCCACCGCATACGGGAACTGCATGGGCGGCAAGTTAATGCGCCGAGCGGAAGCCGGGCAACCGCGCCGTTTGACACCACGGCGCGCTCTTCATACGTTACGCGCCGCCCCAAGGGTGTTTACCTCAATGCGACTGACCGAGTTCTTCTCCCCCGACGCCATCGAGCTCAACCTCACGAGCACGACCAAGGACGACGTGCTCAAGGAGCTCACCGCGCTCCTCAAGCTCGACGCCAAGGCGGACGGCATGTTGTTCAAGATGCTGAAGCGCCGTGAGAACCTCGGCTCGACCGGCATCGGGCGCGGCATCGCGATTCCCCATTGCCGCTCCCTGGTGGTGGCGAAGCTGCGGGTGGCGTTCGGTCGCAAGCCGGCGGGCATCGACTTCCGCGCCATCGACGACCAGCCCGTGTACTACTTCTTCCTGATCGTGGCCCCCCCGCTGGAAGTGTCCAACCAGTACCTGCCGGTGCTCGGGAAGATCGCGCAGTTCGCCAAGGAGCCGGATGTGCCGGGACGACTAGAGGGGCTTCAGGAACCGGGAGCGTTCATCAGGCTGCTGGAAGAAAAGAACCTCTGAGGCATAGTAGCGGCACTGCGGAAGGGATGAGGGGTAACGGGGCCACCCATCACCCCTCACTCCGTACGCCGTCGCATCCCGCCGTTCACTCCCACTCGATCGTCGCCGGCGGCTTGGAACTGACGTCGTAGACCACCCGGTTCACGCCCCGCACCTCGTTGATAATGCGCCCCGAGATCCGGCCAAGGACGTCCGGCGGGAACGGGAACCAATCCGCGGTCATGCCGTCGCGACTGGTCACGGCACGAAGCGCCACCACGTTCTCATACGTTCGGGCGTCACCCATGACGCCCACCGAGCGCACGGGGAGCAGCACGGCGAAGGCCTGCCAGATGTCGTCGTATAGCCCGGCGGCCCGGATCTCCTCGAGGTAGATGGCGTCGGCCTGTCGCAGCACTCCGAGTCGCTCAGGCGTCACCGCGCTCAACACGCGAATGGCCAGCCCGGGCCCCGGGAACGGATGCCGGCCGACGATATCTTCCGGCAAGCCCAGCTCGCGACCCACCTGGCGTACTTCATCCTTAAAGAGCTCACGCAGGGGCTCGATCAGCTTGAACGGCAGGTTGGGCCGCAAGCCGCCGACGTTATGGTGCGTCTTGATGGTGACCGAGGGCCCCCCTCGCGGGGACGACGACTCGATGACGTCCGGGTAGAGCGTGCCCTGGACCAGGAATCCCACGTCCCCGGCCACCCCCCGCGCAGCATCCTCGAAGACGTCGATGAACGTGTGGCCGATCCGCCGCCGCTTCTCTTCCGGGTCGTCCACGTTCGCGAGCTGCTCCAGAAACCGGTCTGCCGCATCCACCACCAGCAGATCCATCCCCAAGTGCGCCCGGAACGTGCGCTCCACTTGTTCCCGCTCGTGGAGCCGCAGCAAACCATGGTCAACCAATATGCAGGTGAGGCGATCTCCCAGGGCCCGGTGGACCAGCACCGCGGCCACGGCGGAATCCACCCCCCCCGACAGGCCGCAGATGGCCCGCGACGTGGGGCCCACGACTTCCCGAATCGCCCCGATTTGATCGCTGATGAACTGGCCGGCCGTCCAATCCGGCGTGCATCCGCAGATGGAAAACAGGAAATTCCCCAGGATCTCCCCGCCTCGCGGCGTGTGAGCAACCTCCGGATGGAACAACACGCCATGGATGGGCCGGGATTGGTGCCGCATCGCCGCCACCGGGGCGTTCTCGGTCGCGGCGACGGTCTCGAACCCGGGCGGTGGCTGCTCGATCCGGTCGCCGTGACTGGCCCACACGGTCACCGCTTCCCCCGGTTCAAAGCCGGCGAACAGACCCGCACCGTGCCGCACCGTGATCTCGGCCCGGCCGTACTCCCGCTCGGGCGAGGGCTGGACCTTGCCCCCGGAGAGATGCGCCACCAATTGCATCCCGTAACAGATGCCCAGCACCGGGATGCCCAAGTCGAACAGGGCGGGATCGGCGCTGGGCGCCCCCGCGTCGAACACCGAGTTGGGGCCGCCCGACAGGATGATGCCTTTAGGCGCCGCGGACCGGACGAAGGCCAGATCGCAGCCGCGCGCCGCCGGGTGAATCTCGCTGTACACATGCGCCTCGCGCACCCGGCGCGCGATCAACTGGGTGAACTGCGAGCCGTAATCCAGAATCAGGATGCCGCGATGGAGACTGGTCATGCCTCACGCCACGAGGGTGTCGCCGTCTCGCCCCGCATCAGGTCGTCGGTTCCTTCGCGCTCGCGAACCACCGCATAGCGTCCACCGTCCACCAGCACCTCGGCGGCGCGCGGCCGTGAGTTGTACTGGAAGCTCATGCCGAAACCGTACGCTCCGGCGCCCAGGACCGCGAGGAGCGCGCCGGGGCCGGCCCCGTCCAGCCGGCGATCCAACGCCAGGAAATCCCCGCTCTCGCAATTCGGGCCCACAACGTCCACCAGCCGGCCCTCTGCGGCCCCTGCGGGATCTCCGGCCCCTCCGGCCCCGTCCAGTACCACGACGTCGTGGTATGCGTTGTACAAGCTGGGCCGCAGCAGATCGTTCATGCCCGCGTCCGTGATGACGAACTCACGCCCGCCGGACCGCTTGTGGTAGAGCACTCGGGTCAACAGATATCCGGCGTTCCCCACCAGGAACCGTCCCGGTTCAATCAACAACGGGAGTCCCGTAACGCGCGCCAGCGGTGCGACCGCCATCGCGAACTCGGCCGGGTCCATGCCCATCCCGCGGCCGTAGGAGATCCCCAGCCCGCCCCCCACATCCACCGAGGTCAGGGTAGTGATACCCGCCGCGCGGAGGTCGGCCACCACCCCCGCCAACCGTTCCGCGCCCGCCCGGTACGGTGCGCCATCGGCGATCTGGGAGCCGATATGCATCCCCACCGACGTAAGCGCCAGCGCCGGCTCATCGGCCACGCACCGGGCGAGCGCCACCACCTGATCCAGCGGCACGCCGAACTTCATCCCCGCCTGCCCCGTCTGGGTGTAGGGATGCGTCTCCGTGGTCACGTCCGGATTGATCCGCAGCCCCACCGCCACCGGCGCCGCGCGACCCCGCGCCAACCTCCGCACCACGTCGAACTCACCGTGAGACTCGAGATTGATGAGTCCCACCTCCGCGTTGAGCGCCACCTCCAGTTCCCGCTCCGTCTTCCCGACGCCGCTGAAGACCAGGTCCCGGCCCTCAAAACCCGCCCGCAGGGCCCGCGCCAGCTCTCCACCGGACACGATGTCCGCACCGCCCCCCAATCCCCGAATGAGCCTCAGCACGGCCAGGTTGGCGTTGGCCTTCACCGAGTAATGCAGCCGGTGCGGGATGCCGGCCAGCGCCGTGCGCAACGCGGTATACTGGCTTCGGATCGTCCCGGCGTCGTAGACGTACACCGGCGTGCCCACCTCAGTGGCGACGCGTCTCAGTACGCCTTCGCCCACACCGCCTCGGTCACCGCCGGACCCCCGCACCACACGCAAGTCGCGGGAGCGGGCGACGAACGGAATTCACCATCTGGGAGCACCCGGATCGTCGCCTTGGTCGCTTCCTTGACGGCGGTCTCGCATGCCGCCTCGCCGCAGTACCCCGCGTAGGCGAATCCGCCGGCCCCGTTCATGAGGTCCTTCAGCGCTTCCCGGTCCTTCACGTTGCGGACCGAGTTGGCTTCCCGCCGCTGGCGCGCCGCCTCCAACAACCCGGCCTGGATCTCGTCCATCGCCCGCCGGACGGCGTCCGCCAGCCCGGCGAGCGGGACCGACGCCTTGCCGCCGGTTCGGCGCGCCAGCACCGCCTGTCCTTGCGCCACGTCCCGCGGGCCGATCTCCAGCCGCACCGGGACGCCCCGCGCCTCCCAGTGGTAGTACTTGGCCCCGGGCTTCACCGCATCGCGGTCATCCACCTGCGCGCTCACGCCGGCGGCCACCAGCGAATGGCGGGCCTGCTGAGCCGCCTCCAGCACCCCCTGCTGATCGCTATCGCTCTTCCAGATGGGGACCACGATCACCTGGAGCGGCGCCAGGCGCGGCGGGCAGATCAGGCCCTTGTCATCCGAGTGCGTCATCACCAGCCCGCCGATCAGTCGCGTGGACACGCCCCACGACGTGCTCCACACGTACTCCCAATCGCCCGTGGTGGTCTGGTACCGCACCTCGAACGCCTTCGCGAAGTTCTGTCCCAGGTTGTGCGACGTACCGGCCTGGAGCGCCCGGTTGTCCTGCATCAGGGCTTCGATGGCGTACGTGCGCACCGCGCCCGCGAACTTCTCGGCATCGGTCTTGGCGCCGGTGATCACCGGCATCGCCATCCATTCCTCGGCAAACCGCCGGTAGATCCCCAGAATCAGTCGCGCCTCTGCCTCCGCCTCGTCGGCGGTGGCGTGCGCGGTATGCCCTTCTTGCCACAGGAACTCGGTCGTCCGCAGAAACAGCCTGGTCCGCAACTCCCAACGGACGATGTTGGCCCACTGGTTCAAGAGGACCGGCAAATCGCGGTAGCTCTGGACCCACTTGGCGAGCATCGCGTAGATGATGGTCTCCGACGTCGGCCGGATGACCAGCGGCTCTTCCAGCTCCTTCCCGCCCCCGCGGGTCACGACCGCCGTCTGGGGCGCGAAACCCTCAACGTGCTCCGCTTCCTTGGCGAGGAAACTCTGGGGAATCAGCAGGGGGAAGTAGGCGTTCTCGTGTCCTGTGGCCCTGAACATCTCGTCCAAGGCGCGCTGCATCAGCTCCCAGATGCGGTATCCGCGGGGCCGGATCACCATGCAACCCCGCACCGGCGAATAGTCCGCCAGCTCGGCGCGCATGACCACGTCGTTGTACCAGGCGCTGAAATCGGCCGCGCGCGTCGTCAGGGCCTGTTCGGTGCTCACCGTGCCCCCAAGATCGCGTCGCCCGCCAGCTCCACCGCACTGACCATGCGCTCCTCGCCCCGCATGAGATCTCGCACCACTGCTCCGCCCCGCTTTCGCTCCTCAGGCCCAATGATGACGGCGAGCCGCGCCCCTCGCGCGCTCGCCAGCTTCAGCTGCTTGGCGATGGTCTGTTCCTTGAGCGAGAACTCCACCCGTCCTCCGCGATCCCGCAGCGCGTGCGCCAGCTGCAATATGGCCGCCCTGTCCTCCGCGGTGACCGCGACCAGAAACGCGTCCAGCCCCCCCGCCCCCGAGGGCGCCAGGGCCCGGGCCTTGATCAACTCGCCCAACACCACATCTCCCATGCCGAATCCTACGGCCGGCAGGTCCGCGCCCCCCAGGGAGGCCAGCAACCCATCGTAGCGCCCGCCGCCGCAGATGGCGCGTAAGTTCCGTTGCGCGTCGAATAGCTCGAACACGATCCCGCTGTAATACGCGAGCCCCCGAACGATGCAAAGGTCCACGTCCACGAACCCACCCAGTCCCATGGCCTCCAGCGCCGCGACGCACTCCGTCAGCGGCTCCACCGCCTCGGCGCCTCCCGGAGCCTTCCGGACCGCCTGCTGCACCTCGCCCAGGCCTTTCAGCTCACCCACCTCGAGCACCCGCTGGGCTACCGCTTTGGGAAACCTGCCGTCCTCGGTCAGCCAGGTCAGCAGCCGGTCGCGCGCCTCGCGCTCGATCTTGTCGATGGCGGCGTACGCGGCCCCCAGCGACGCCTCGGGAACCCCGGCTGCCAGCACCAGGGCCCTGGTGACTCGTCGGTCTGACAGCCGCGCACGCAGGTCCGCGGGCCCGAGCCCCAGCAGGCGGGCCACGTCGATGGCCGCCGCAATCACCTCCGCGTCCGCCAGCGGGCCCGGCTCGCCGATCACGTCCAGGTTCAGCTGGAAATGCTCCCGCAGGCGCCCGCGCTGCTGCCGCTCGTAGCGGAACAGCTGCGGGATGGAGAACCAGCGGATCGGTTTTTTCAGGGCGCTGGCCCGCGCCGCCACCATGCGCGCCAGCGTCGGCGTCATTTCGGGTCGCAGCGCGACCTCCCGATCACCGCGGTCCCGAAAGTGATACAGCTGGCCCACGATCTCCGAGCCACTCTTCTGGGTGTACAGCTCCAGCGGCTCCAGCGGCGGCCCGTCGTACTCCTCGCACCCGTAGCGGGTCGCGACGGTACGCCAAACGGCAAAGATGTGGTTACGGAGCGCGGTGTCGTCGGGGTAGAAGTCGCGGAACCCCGGCAACGCTCTGGCTGGCATGCACCAAATTAGCCGAGCGGCGGGAAGCCCGGCAAGCGGGCGAGCGCATCGCCCACGGTGTGGAACGAGCCCGTGACCAGCACCGTGCCGGCGCCCTCCTGTACCTCCCGAAGCGCCCGGTCGAAGTCGGGCTCGATGATGGGCGGATGGCCGTGCAGGCGGCCAGGCGGCCGGAGGTGTCCGGGTCCGCCCGACCGCCTGACCTCCTGTCCGACGTCTTCCAGATCCCATCTCCGGTCCGGTGGGGCCGTGGGCGGAGTCGTGAGCCAGATCCCGTCCACCACGTCCCCCAACCCGGCCAGCATCTCCCGCCACGCCTTGTCCGCGAGAATGCCAACCAGGGCGTGCACCGGCCGCGCCAGGTCGACCGCCCGGAGCGCCCGGACCAACACCGCTATTCCCGCCGGGTTGTGCGCCACGTCGAAGATCCACCGACCCCGCCGGTCAAACCGCCCGGCCAGCCTCGCCCGTGAAAACCCGGCCGTCACCGCGGCCGACCCCGGTCGCCAGCCATGGGGAAGCACATCCAACAGGGCCGCGGCCACCGCGGCGTTTCGCCCCTGGTGCGGC
>Ga0209342_10004465_pt1 | contig 14557 bp, 12 predicted proteins | sample RifCSP16_2_FD_184023 | JGI IMG/M metagenome (GOLD analysis project Ga0209342, IMG submission 184023) | Soil microbial communities from Rifle, Colorado - Rifle CSP2_sed 16_2 (SPAdes) (version 2) | ecosystem: Environmental > Terrestrial > Deep subsurface > Rock core/Sediment | place: Rifle... | reverse complement strand
AATCATGGCCAAATGGAGGGCGGCGGTTCCGCTGGATAGGGCAACCGAGTGGGATACGCCTATTGTTTTACAAAATTCCCGTTCGAATGCATCCACATGGGGACCAAGAGGAGCGATCCAGTTTGAGTCGAATGCCTCCAACAGCAACTCACGTTCCATATTTCCCATGTGCGGCGGAGAAAGATAGATGCGAGGCCGAGGCATCGAAAGAGGTCTCCTCAGAGGAGGTGCCATTTTTCTTCCCGGGTCTTTATGACCCTTGCGGGGACACCGACGGCGGTGCAGTTGTCCGGGAGGTCCTTCGTGACGACCGCCCCGGCCCCGACGACGGACCAGTGGCCGATGCGGACGCCCGGGACCACGCTAGTCCCAACGCCTAGGAACGTTCCTTCCCCGACAATGATCCCTCCTCCGAGATGGCACCCTGGAGCGATGTGGGCATAATCCCCGATCCGGCAGTCGTGATCAACGGAACATGATGTATTCAGGATGACGTGATTCCCAACAACAGAGTCAATGTTGACCGTTGCCGACGGAAGAACCATGACCCCAAATCCGATCTTCACGCCAGCCCCCAGGACAGAGGACGGTGCCCTTGCAACACCATAGTCGACCTTCCAGCGAAGGGAAAGATGGCGCCGCACCGTGTTGTCACCGATCCCTACAATGACAAATGAACCTTTCTTCCATTTACTCTCGACCATGGATGTATTTCCAATGATGCGCACCCCTGGAACAAGCTCAAGGCCGCTGAGAGCCGGGTTATCGTCAAAACAACCCCCTATCCGGCATCCCGAGGATATCAACGCATCGATCACCACCTTGGCGTGTCCACCTGCCCCCACTACAAGAAAGGAGTCAGTCATTTCGCTTCCTCATCTCCCCATTCCGCGTCCCCTGGAACTCCGGCATCGTGGCATCCCCCGAGGCGCTGATCCCCTCTCCCTGAAGCACCTTCCGGACCGTTATCGCGAGAATCTTCAGATCCAGCAGAAACGACCAGTTTTCCACGTACCACACGTCCAACGCGAACTTCTCCTCCCAGGAGATCGCGTTCCGCCCATTCACCTGGGCCCAGCCGGTGATCCCCGGTTTGACCTCGTGGCGGCGCGCCTGTTCGGGTGTATATCGCTCAAGATACTGCATCAGGAGAGGGCGCGGCCCGACCAGGCTCATCTCCCCCTTGAAAACGTTGAAAAGCTCCGGGATCTCGTCGAGACTCCATTTACGCATCCACCGTCCAAACGGCGTCAGCCGGTCGGCATCGGGCAAAATCCAGCCGCCTGGATCGTGTGCACCCTTCATCGTTCGGAATTTATAAAGTCGGAATATTTTTCCGCCCCGCCCTGGCCGTTCCTGGATAAAGAGGACCGGCCTTCCCATCGCGCCGAGCACGGCGAAGGATAGGACAACCAGCATGGGAGACAGGAGGACGATCGCCGCGGCCGAGATGAAACAATCGAACGCTCTTTTCACAGCACTGCCTGGTGTCACCGCCATCCCCGGCACCGCTCTCACGCCTCTACATGAAAGGCCCAGATGGCTCAAGTAGGCATCCCGGATGATCCGGAATTTCTTCGTCTCGTCGAATTCCAACAAGGCTTTTAGCCTCCCCGCCCCGCCCATCTCCTTTGCCCTTGAAGGGTTCGATAGGAGCCGATGGATGGCCTCCTCAAGTATCACGACGTCGCATACAGGAACTACAATCCCTGTCTTTCCGTCCTCCACCGCCTCACGGCATCCTCTCACATTCGTGGTGACGACGGGCACTCCCATCGCCGATGCCTCCATCACGGACTGGGGGAATCCTTCCCGGTAGGACGGCAGGACGAAGACATCCATCGCGGAGATCATTTCCGGGATGTCCAGCCGCATCCCGGTAAAAACGACGACGTCCGAGATCCCGAAAACCTTTGCCGCTTCAGGGGTAATTGCATCCTTTTTCTTGGGGTCCAGCGGCCCGACCACGAGGAGTCGGGCGCCAGGATGGCGGGACCGCAATCTCTTGAAGGCCTCGAAAAGTTCCATCAGGCCTTTTTCTCGGACGAGCCTGCCGATGAACCCGACGACGAGATGATCCGGGAGGAACCCCAGGGAGCGCCGTATCTCCTCCCGCTGTGATGCCGGGAACCTCGCCTGGTCGAACAGGCCGAGATCGATTCCACCGCCAAGGAAGATGATCCGCTCCGGAGCGTAATAACCAAGACGGATGGCGGTCTCGCGATCTTCTCTGTTGACGGTGAAGGCGCGGTGGACGAACCGCGACGTCAAGAACTCGAAGAACCGGTAGAAGTAAGCTTTCGCCTTAGGCATGTCGGGATGGAAGTAGAAGCCGTGGATCGTGTAGAAGCGGACTGGTACCCGTGCAATCCCCGCGGCCAGGGCCCCCAAGAATGATCCCTTGGGCGTATGGACGTGCACAACATCGAAATTCTCCCGCCTGAAGAGGGCAACGAGTCGGATCAATGAAATTAAGTCCGAGAACGGCGTCAGGCGCCTCGTGATCGGAACATTATGGAAAGGAATGCCGGACCGCTCGATCGCCGCGACGTATTCCCCGGGCGAGGCAGCCGCATGAACGTCCCATCCCCTCTCCTTGTAGTACAGGAGAAGATTCAGGACAAGGAACCTGATCGAAAGGTCTACGGTTGTGACGTGGCAGATCTTCATCATTAATTGTATTTATTAGCCCACCACTGAAACACGAGTATGCTCCGGATTAGAGGGTTTCCATACCTCTTATCGGAAATTTAGGCTCGAAATACGCAGAGTGTGTCAACCATTTAGGCCGGAAACCGGAAACGACAAAACGAACTCCAGCGTTGATAATGCCTCGTTGACCTCGTCCACCGATAGAGGGGCATTCCTCCGCAAGAGAAGATATCGCCGGAATCCCATCGTCCACAGAAAACGGTAGACCGCCATTTTCAGGCTCATGCAAGCCATGACCGCTGGCGGCAGCCACCGCGGGAAATCCCGGTTGTGGGCGCGCCTCAAAGCATCCATGCGAGAGGTGTGGGAGCAGCGAATGCGATCGAGCGTGCCGTCGAGGACTTCCGAGTAGAACGTCAACATCTCCGGCAGCGTGGAAAAGGACGATCGCCGGAACGTCCGCAGCCATAGCTCGTAGTCCTGGGCTCTCGGAATCCGAGTGTCGTAAGGATTGGCAAGGAACCAGACCGTCCTCCCCATGACTGTCGGGTGGATGAAGACACCCCGGATGGCGACACAAAAAGTCCGCAGGTCGAGCGGTGCAACACCCCTTTTCCCGTTGGGGCGTCGCTCGCCATCGATCGTGCAAATCCCGGTCCCCACGACGTCCACCTCCGGATGCGCATCCAGAAACTGCACCTGTCTCTCCAGTCGGCGGGGATACATGAGATCGTCGGCGTCCATCCTCGCCAGCAGGGGCGCCCGCGCCAGGAGGGCGATTTCGTTCAGGCGGGAGGACAGCGATCTGTTCCGCCCGTCCGAATAAACTCTCACCCGCGGGTCTTTCACGCTTCTGGCAATCTCAAGGGAGCCGTCTGTAGAACCGTCGTCCACCAATACAAGCTCCCAATCGGAGAAGGATTGCGAAAAGACGGAACGGATCGCGCCGGCCAACGTGTCCACGCTATTGAAAAAGGGAAGTCCCACGGCCACCCTCGGCACCATCCGCTATTCCCCCGGATTCTCGACATCCACTCCGTAATGTTCAAGCCAGTAACTCAGGATCATCAACGCCCAAAGTGTATTGGCAGTATCGGCGCGTCGTTTCCAGTGCCTTTGAAGCAGCAAGGCAAGCTTGTCCGTCCGAATGACCTTTGCCAAGCGAAGTCCGGGGTCGAGCAATCGGGAAGCAACGTATTTCTTCAGCGGCCCGCGGAACCAGCGCGCCAGTGGAACCGAGAATCCGTGCTTGGGTTTCGACAAAGTCTCCTTCGGCAGCAGATTCCCGAACGTCTGGCGCAGGATCCACTTTTTCACTCCTCCGCGGTACCGGAAACGGTCAGGTAAGGAATTCGCAAAGGCCATGACCTCCCTGTCCAGAAAAGGAACGCGGATCTCAAGCCCAATGGCCATGCTCGCCCTGTCAGCCTTCTCAAGATACGAAGTCAACAGGCGGTCCTGGTCAATTCTGCACAGTCTCGCGATCGGCGGTACCGCAGGGCCCGGGTCGCAGTACCGGTATGTTTCGGCCCCGTTTATCAATGGATTTCGCCATGGCTCCTGAAGCAGCGATTCCAGGTCCTCGTCCCACAAAGCTCGAAGACAGAGATCGTGCCTCGAGATCGGGTCGGTCACCCGGCAATAGCGAACAAGCGCATTTAATCTGTCCAGTCCGGGCAAGATGTCTCCTAGAAGCCCCGCAGGAACCAACCACGCGAGGAAACGCGTCTGTGGATGGGTATTGAGCCAGGACTCAATAACGTAACGCCGGTAACCGGCGAACAACTCGTCCCCCCCTTCGCCCGAAAGGCAGACGGTGACATGTTCACGGGCAAGGCGGCAAAGCAACATCAGGGGCAGGAGTGCGGGATCCGCAAACAGGTTATCGAAGTGAACCGGTATCTCTGCGATCAGTTTGAGCAGGTCGTTTTCCGATGAATAAAGGACATGATGGGATGTCCCGATGTGCCTCGCCACGCGCTCGGCGTCAGGCGTTTCATCATACGCCTCTCGTCCGTTCCGGAATCCGAGAGAGAAGGTCCGGGTTCTCTCCGGGCCGAGGATCTTCGCTGCCAGGCAAGTCAATGTGCTGGAATCCAGCCCGCCGCTCAGGAAGATCCCCACCGGAACGTCTGCGACCAGCTGGCGGCGCACAGAATCTTCGAGCAACGAGCGTAAACGTTCTTCGCAATCGTCGTCGCGCCTGAATTCGGTCGGCGTGAGGATGTCCCCGGCATCATATCGGACAAAGCATCCCTGCCTCGTCTCCCCGCCCCTCCACTCCAACCAGTTTCCGGAAGGCAATTGTCTCACTTCGTTCAATCCGGTCACGCTGGCAGGGCAGTACCCATACATCAAGAAGGACTGCAGACCGCTTCGCGACAGCCGCGGTGCAAAGCCGGGCACACACAGGAGGGCGGATATGGTCGAGGCAAAAGCGAACGAGGAACCGTTTCTCCAGTAGAACAACGGCTTGATCCCCGGGAAATCCCGGGCGAGAAGCAGCGACCGCTCCCGGTTATCCCAAAGTCCCAGCGCGAACATGCCGTTGAGCCTGCCCAGCGCGTCTTTCCCCCAAGCAGCGAAGGCCTCTAGTACAACCTCCGTGTCCGTTCTGGACCTGAATCTCACGTCGTGGTTTTTTTCTAGTTCCTTCCTCAGCTCCGGGAAGTTGTAGACTTCCCCGTTGTATACGATTCGGTATCTGCCATCCGCGGAGATCATCGGTTGACGACCGGCAGAAGAAAGATCAAGGACAGAGAGACGTCGGTGAGCTAGGACCATTCCGTCATCCGAATAGACTCCACAATCATCCGGCCCACGATGGCGTAGCGCTCTCGCGGCTTTCCGTCCTACCGCCTCCAGTAGCTCCGCCGGCTGTCCGGGATCAATGAATCCGGCTATTCCACACACGAGGGAGCAACACCATAATCCGGGTTTTCTGCCGGCTGATCCGTCACGATTCCGGCTGTGACGGAAGAGCTGATACCGGCTATCCCGTAGTCGTTCACGTCGATCAGCTCCTGTAATACATCCGACCCGGCCATCCCGAAGCCGAATAGGTCCTCCCGCCGACAAGACGCCAGCTGATTTCATAAAGAAACCTGCGCGCCGCCCTCGGCCCGCGAACCGGCCCCCAGATCATCGAATAGCCGGACGAGAGGGCCTTTCCGAGTGTCTGCAGCCACTTGTTCGCTTGATGTTTCTTTCTTGCATTTTCAAACTTCGGCCAGTCGATCGTTCTCGTCCCGAGTGCTCGTCCCTGCTTCACGGCCTCCTCTTTCTGCTGTAAAGCGTGGCTCAGAACTTCGATCAGGCGTCTTTCATATGTGTGTTCCTCACAAGTCCGCTTATACCCGGCCAATGCGATGGCATCCCGCTCGGCGGGGTGGTCGAGATAGTAGCGAATCTTCTCCCTCAGGTCTTCTCGATCGAGGAATACCGATACCTCTTTCCCGGGGATATAGTAATCCTCGATCCTCTTCGCCCACTCGGTGAGCAGGAATCCACCGGCGCCTGGAACCTCGAATATCCGGGCTTTGATCTGGTTGATCCGCCGCGGCAGCATACCTTCCCAAGTCGGGGGGGCGTTCGAGAAGTTCAAGCTGACCGCGGATTCCCGGATAATCCTGCGGACCTCGGAAGTGTCGACAGAACCGTTCGGCCATCCTTTGCCAAAACAAGCCACTTCGACACCCTGCCTGCGGAGCCATTCAATCCATGGCCGACGCCTGCCATGCGCTGTGCCAATGAAGGAAACGGGATACCGGCACCCCACCGCGGGCAATGGCGCCATCAGGGAATCCGGATTGGCCCCCCACTGGGTCAGCATTATATGGGTGATCCCATCCCTGAGATAACGCCGGTAGGCCTCTGGATATGTCGTCGTGAAAGCATGAAAAGCGGGAGCCAGGAATCGCGATGATTGAGAATATTTCCACGAATCGTCCGTTGTCCAGTTGACAGTGGCGGTAAAACCGGCATCGCGTAAGATCTCCCAAGTTTCCAACCAGACTTCGTAGGTGAACATTACGGAAAAGACCACGTCTGGGCGATGCCGCTCCACCGTGCGGAGAAGGTTCGAATTGAGTTCGGCGAAATCACGGGCGCAATCGCGGTTCCAGCTCTCTAAGAACAAGACCTCGTGCCCCAGTCTGCGAAAGGCGGGAATGAAATGGGTATATTCGTACCCCTCCCCCCGTGTGGGATCGCCATAATTGTGCTGGCCGAAAACGCACAGGATACGCAAGTTACCTCCCGCGCACTGCCGTGACAAAATATCCTGCAGTGAAGTCCCTTTCCCGGTCCAGCGGGTCCAAGAAGTAACAGAGAAGCGGGCATGCGACAAAAAGCCACGGGAGGAGAAGGAGCCAGAGGGGTAACAGGAAAAATTCTCTCATGCCCCGCCACGGGGCGAGGAGCATCGCAAACCGGACACTTTCCTGCCCGTAGAGTTTGAAAAATCCGCCGTTCGCCTCTACCCGGATATCGTCGAAACCGGCCTCGCTAAGGTGTGTGCGATACCAGTATGGCGTGTAACCACCGTAATAGTGATAAGGTTGCTGGTGTAGTCCCGAACCCAGCGGAGCTGTGAGCAGGAGCTTTCCACCCGGCTTAAGTATCCGCGCAAATTCCTTGACAGCAAGGATCGGTTCCGCCACGTGTTCTAGGACTTCGGTGCATAGCACAACGTCGAAGTTGGAATCCACAACGGGGATGGAAAGAACATCACTGAGGTAATCGATCTTGCCATAACCTCTCTTTCCCGCTACCTGCTCGGGATGCAGAAGAGTGAAATCGTGGGTCTTGTACTCACAGTGAGAGAAGTGCTCTCTATACGGGCACGAACCGGCGCCGGCATCCAGCACTTGGGCACCGCTCTTGATCTTCGCCGCCTGACTCATCACCCAGTGATCGCGGCTTTCCGAGTTATAGAGCCAGATCTTCCTCAAACCGAACACAAACATCTTAATGATTCCGTCCACCTTCGGCCGGCTTCCGCGGAAGATTCAGATCACCGGTTTTTGGAATTCGAACATGCCACAGCCGTATTCGCAAATCACCGCATCGTTAATGGTTGTGTGGGGGAAATAATCGCCATTGTCGCTCACCAGCGCGAAATCCATGAGTCCCAGGCCCCCGAACATCTTGATCACCGTCTCGGGCGCAAACACGCGATGGGCATTGAACTCGACTCTTTCTCGTCCGACGGGGACGGAAATTAGCAGACGCCCCCCGGGAGAGAGGACCCGTAACAGTTCCCGGGCTGCAACTACCGAGCCATTCGGGTCAATTGTCTCTCCGTAGCGGCCAAGCCCGATGTGTTCCAGGACATGCATGCAACTCAACGATCCGACACATTCGTCGGAGAGCGGTAGGCACCGGATGTCCCCCGCGACGCTTGTGAGGCGCGCCACCTTAGCTCTCACGGGCCGGTAGTCGATGAACAACGTTGGCACTGCCGCGCTTATCACGCCTACCATCAAGACGGAAGAACCTATGTCCACGTGACGATCGGGCAAGCGGGCCTGTAGTTTCCGTGCCGTCCAACAAGATTGGAAAAAGTAGTGGGCATCGAAGGGAGTATGCTCCGTCCAATCGGACAGGCAAGGATAACTGTCCCGAAACCTGAGACTCCCATGTCCCGCGATTTGGCGGTACCGAGCCCAATGCGCAAAATACCTCGGCAGTTGAGCCAGAGAAAACATCCGGCGAGGGTCGATGAGAACACTAATCCAGTTGCGCAATAACATGGACGACCGGCTGATGCCCTTCATACGGCAAGATCTCTGACCGCTGAACCTTCTTTCACTTTCGCCCTGTGGAAACGGCGCAGAATGTGATGTCTCCAGCGAACGAGGAAGCCGTAATAGATTCTCATCCGCATCCGTTCGAATGCATCTATACCAAGTTTATCAATCATGCGGCGACGGCACATTCCCCGTTCATGCTCGTAACCCCATACATTGCGAATAGACGTCTGACCTTCATGACGGCGAAATGCGCTGAACGTTTTCGGCACATGTGTGCACTTACCGTAAATACTAGCCTTCAAGAAGAAATCGTAATCCGCGGCAAACTTGAGCGATGGATCGATTCCCCCGACCCTCTCGTAGAGTGCTCGGCGCCAGAAACAGGCATCCTGCAATGGCGCCCATCCTCCGTAAAGCATCATATCCTTAAGCGATGCCGTATATCCGCTGCTGTGAAAGATCACCCGGCTCTTTTCATCAATATAGATATCGTCGCCGAAGATTAGATCAGAACAGGTTCTATTAAGTTCCTGACGTGCCTGTCGCAAGGCTCCTTTAAGCAACAGATCTCCGGAATTAATCCAGCAGAAATATTCCCCGCTGCAGCGCTGAAACCCTTTCACCAATGCCTCGGCGTAGCCGTTATCCGGTTCGCTCAACCATCCCGAGAGCTTGGTTCTATACCGCCCAATGATTTCCGCGCTTCCGTCCGCCGATCCTCCGTCGATAACGTAATATTCATCGCCAGGTTCTAAATTTACCAAGACGGATTCTATCGTCTCCGCCAGAAATCCAGCCATGTTATAACTTGGCGTTACAACCGAGAAACATCCTTCGACAGCCATGGGAGTAAGAGGCCTTTTACTTCTCAGTGTTTTCTTAAGTGATTCCCTCTGAACGGGGGGAACCCAATGGAAATGGCCCTATTGACGGAAGTAAAAGCAATGTTGCGAAATATCATTAACCATTTCGCCCTCTTTTCTGTCGATCGAATCGTTGGTACTGGTCCTTGTTTTATCTAGCCAATCCGTCGGTGGTTCAATACCATTTCCCAGACGTTGATCTGCCGACAATGCGGGTATTTCATCTCCACGAGGCATCGAGTTTTATTTATTTCCGGATAATGTAACATGTATTTAATTGAATTGTAACATTTATACTAAAATATTGATTTTTTATATCGAATATTCCGAGGTATTGTTGCAGCGAACATAAAAATATATATACCTATATTCCATGGGAATATCTCGAAAAAGAGCGAATTTACTACAATCCCTGTTATCACAGCAATCCTCCAATGCTCTGAAAATTCGTATCTCTTTAAAAGATATATAAAATACATTATCATAAGAGAAATAACCCAGAGTATACCAAAAAATCCATATTGATACAGTATTGATATAAACGTATTGTCAAAAGTAGGAGATTCTGTAACAATTTCTGGATCTTTTCTTTCTTCCATAGATAACCCTTTCCCATAATAATACCAATTAGATCCTGGTCCATATCCAAATAATATCGCATCAGAAAAAGTTGTAACTTCTGTTATAGCCCTATTCCATTGTATCAACCTATATAAGACATTCGGGTCCTCTTTTACATTTTCTAATCGGCCAAAAAAAGCCGTTCTGATATTAAATCTGTCTATTTTACTTTCTTCAATAAATAAATACATGCATATAGTAATACTTAGCATAACTATAGTGGAAACAAAAGTAATTATCCAAATTTTAGATAATATCTTTTTTTTATAAAAAGCGATAACATACATTAACAATAATACAGATATTGATATTATAAAGCCCAACCAACTACTTCTAGAAAATGATAGAAATACCATCAATGCGTTTATTATGAATACAAATGTATGTTTATATGAATTATATTGAATGCAATGATGCAAAGATAATACCCCAATACATGAACAAAACATTCCTAAGGGTATAGGATTCCCAATCAATGATATGGGTCTAATATAATTTTCAATTGAAGGAATTATATTTACTTTATCAGAATTAATACCAAAATATTCTATGAGAATCAATGTCCATTGCTTTTGTAAAATAATTTCTACAAATCCTACAAAACATACTATAATAGAAACATAATATAAAAGTGTTTTTATGATTTCTACTTTTTCTATATTCTTTATATAAGATAACATTATAATGTTCATAACTATAAATACGTATATAAAATATGAGAATCTTATTGCATCTGGAATGATATCCATATTTCCTCGCATTAACATAATACTTCCACTTATTAATGGTATTAAAATAAATGTGAAAGTAAATATATTTGGACGAGGAAATTTATTTGAACCCAACAATATCAATATATATACTAAAGACAATATAAAAGTTATAATATATGGCTTTACAAATTCAGCTTTAATATAAACTGGATAAAGCAATGCAACCATCGAGAAGACGATAAAATATGCATTTGTTATAGAAACATTCTTAATTCTTAACAATATACTAGGCCAATATTTATAAAGATATTTGAGAGACTATTTAGCTCAACTTTCTGATTAAAAACAATATTATAATCATTTGAAAAACCCTTATTTGATATTGTAAATATTTCTTAACGCTCATAATATATTACCTAAGATACACAAACATTTAAAAAACGCGTTTTATATACTTATTGCTTATATCGCCAATTAACGTTCGTTCTTCGCCAGTTAACATACATCGCCACGATACTAAAATAAATAATGATAAAGTTACAAAAAGGATAGCAAATTTTAAAAGGGGAACAAAAGGCAAAAACGAAATTATGATAAAAATAATTGTGCCAATTATTATTTTAGGATACCTACGATCATGAAATATACTTATTTTTACATATCTATTTGCTATATAGAAAAGAAATGTTGTGTCTAACATATACCGTCCCAGTCCCGCGATGGCTGCTCCTTCAATCCCAAATCTTCTTATTAATACCAACATCAAAACGATATATATTGGTAATTCAATAAGGAGCAATTTCGCCGGAAGATCTGGCCTACCTACACTTTGCAAAAATATAAACGGAATTTGTGCCAAACAATTGAAGAAAAATGCTAAAGCTAGGCTTTGAAGAACTACGGTGCTATTCTTGGCAAAATCTGTTCCTAACCAAAAATATAAACCTTCATGTGCGAAAGTAATAATCGTTATAATAATCGGGAATGTTGATATAAAAATAAATTTTATCCCTCTTTTGAACCATAGTGTTGTAAAATTTGGATCTATTTCTAAACTCGTCGTAAAAGCTGGGAAAAGGACTGCAACCAATGAGGCGGGAATAATAGCAACTTTGTTAACAACTTCTAACGGCGTGGCAAAATAGGAAACTGCAGTTAAGGAAATTAACGATCCAATCACAAAACGGTCCATATAAATCATTATAGGATTAACAATTCCTGTAACAGTTAACCAACCCCCAAAACGTAACATTGACTGGACTATCGACATGTTCACAGAAATACCATGTCTTAGTGCAGGAATAACGTGGAGGCACATTGCTAAATGTATTAACAATACAAAAAATCTTCCAACTAAAAAAATTACCACTATTGGGATAAAACTAATAGAAAACGGTAAAGCGAGTAATGGCCCCGCATAAGTTACCAACCCCATGGGGATCCGACCCGCAGTTAATAAATCAAATCTTTGTTTTGCCTCTAATATTCCTCGTAATCCCGTAGTGACGATAACAATTGGTATTAGGGCTCCCAATAGGTAAAAAGATACCAGAATCTCGTTTTGTAGATCCTTAGTTATTTTTAGCAAATCTTTTACTATCCAGGGGGCAATAAAAAACATAAGAACAGCCCCAAATAATCCCATAATCAGTATAAGAAACATTGAAGTCCATACTAGAGTTGGGATTTCTTCGTCAAGACCTTTCCCTATATATTCTGCTACGCGATGGGTTAGAGCTCTCCCCAAGCCAAAGTCAATAATCCCAAAATATCCTATAATCCCCCATGCAATTGTAAGTATTCCAAATCGTTCGGTACCTAAACCACTTACCATTTTTGGTATGGAGATAATGGCCACTAAAATTGGGGCGCTTAGACCAATAAAGTTCAATACGGTATTTCGCGCCAGTAATCCACCGCCCATCAGTTTTTTATTATGATCCACTATTATCTCGCTGATAGATCAATTAAAAAAATCATTTCGCAAGACGCAATAACTTTGATTAAGCCTCTGATTTTCTGGGATTCAACAAGTACAGACTATTGATAAAGACATTTGATTAAAACAATAGCATTGGTCATGTATGCCATTACAATAATCTATTATCTTCTTGACTTTAGATATACAACAAGAAACATACTTAAAAACATATATGAACTAATCGTTACCAAAATTGTCCATAATGCTCTTCTGGGCTTCGATTTCCGATCCGGTTACACGCGCAGAATCGATCACTTTGAATCCAAACTGTTCCCGGTTCCGAGCCATCATTTCTTTTTCCACTTCCTGACCGTACATGGAATAGAGTCGATCCCTGGTCAGGGCATCATGGGTTTTCCCGATCTGCTCATCGATAAGTTTCTTGTTTCCAACGGACCACTAGAACGCCTCTTCCTGAAGAGAGTTTTCCCCTCATCCGGATTGTACTTTACGAACATCAGTCAATCTTTCTTCGTTCTATAAAAAAGGCTAATAAAATCGAGAATAAAAAAGCTATAAACGTAGAAAAAGCAACCATGATTGCCTTTTTCGGCTTCACTTTCCTTTCCGGTTGCACCGCTTTATCGATGATTTGAATGACGACGGCGTCTCTCGCCTCATCCAGCTTGGCCATTTCATATTGTTTCGCCAATAGTTCGTAAAGGGTTTCGTTGTATTTTACGTCCCGCAATTTTCGTAAATATTCCATCCCGACGGAGGGCATCCTTCCCGTCGGCATGAGAGGGTCGGGGCTGTTCCCCCCTTTCTGTTCCAGTTTGTTGAGTTCCGCCTTCAGCCCCCGCAATTCCTCCTCGATTCTTTGAAGATCGGGATTCTGGGGAGTCGCAAAGGTCTGCGCCACTTTATATTGGACTTCCCTGGCAGCGATTTGCGCCCTCAAGTTTCCGATCCCCTGGATTACTGTTCTGGCCTGGTCGTCGATCTTCAATGCTCCGGTTTTTTCCTGAAAGCCTTTTATTCCTTCCTCCGCACTGGCCAACGCCAGCTTTATATCCTTTAACTGTTCTTCGAAAAAGAGCCTTCTCTGCCCCGCCTCGGTGAGGGCAAGTCCCTTGGAGACTCCGATCATCTCCTCCACGAACGCGTTCGCCATGTCCGCTGCCCTTTTCGGATCCCGGTCTTCCACGCTGACAACAATCATCCCGTCCTTCCCGCTTCTCGCAGCCAGTGCCTCGGCGAGATCCTTTCTCGCATCCTCCCGGTATTTCGCGTCGTATAGTTTCATCAATCCAAACCGGTCGATGATTTTGTCATAGACCGTCCTGCTGCGAAGGAACCCGATATACATCTCGTTTGGATTTTTTATGCCGACGGCGCTCGACGCCAGGCTTGCGAACCCGCCCATCTGGTTCAACAATTGTGAGGCGATACTGGAGGAATTCTGCTGCGGAGGAAGGATCTTCGTCTCCGCCCTGAAGATCGGGGTCATTAAGAGGCTGACCACCAGAGAGACGACGGCTGCGCCGGCCGTGATCCCCCCGATCATTTTTTTATGCCTGGCAAGTTTAGCCAGCAGTTCGGGTATGTTAATTTCAATGTCGTCTTTATTTTCTAATTCATCCAAGGCGTGCTCCCTGAAAAGAATTCGTATCGACTTGCAGATGCCCTAGAATGCGACGAAGATCACTCCCGCCGTCACTGCGATCTGGTAGAGGATCTGGGTGATGTCCTTGAACTCCCGCAGCCAGGCGATCCTTTCCAGTTTTTCCGGCACGACGATCGTGTCCCCGGGTTCCAGGTCCTTCCCCGTTCGATATGTATCATCGCCGAACAGGAACAGCCCCCCCCCTTCCGGCTTCACCGCGGTCCCGTCTGCCTTGAACACATAAAGTTTTTTCTTGTCCGCATTCTCCGTATATCCGCCGGCCAGTTTCACGTAACTTTCGATGTTTTTCCCCTTGTTGTAAACGAAGGCCGTTTGATTGAAGACAGCCCCCATGATTTGGACACTTT
>Ga0209342_10004464_pt1 | contig 14558 bp, 27 predicted proteins | sample RifCSP16_2_FD_184023 | JGI IMG/M metagenome (GOLD analysis project Ga0209342, IMG submission 184023) | Soil microbial communities from Rifle, Colorado - Rifle CSP2_sed 16_2 (SPAdes) (version 2) | ecosystem: Environmental > Terrestrial > Deep subsurface > Rock core/Sediment | place: Rifle... | reverse complement strand
AGTCTAGTCGGGGCGGGGCGCCCCTGTGGATAACCTGTGGAGTCGATTCCGGTCGGAATTAGTTGAAAGGGGAGCGGCGTTCAGGTAACTAGGAATTCCAATCGGAATAGGAGCAACATGGACCTGACCCACGACGAGCAAATCATGGTGATCGACTCCCTCGTCACCATGCTAGGTATCGCGCTCTCCCGATCGTCTGCCCTCCGTCATCACAGCAACGTCAAGCAAGCTGAGAGCTTCGCGGCCCAAGCCACGGCTATCCGTAAGCTGATCGGCAAACTGGAGACCGCATGGCCACAGACGTCAACGCAAACCATTCTGAAGTTCTGATCCGTCTACGTCTCGAAATGTGGACGGCGCTACAACTGTTCGAGGACCCGGAATTAGCTGGGCTGCTCGATTTGATCCGCGACCTGTATACGGTCGCACAGCAGATTGACGAGGATTTGACCCATGCCAAGCAAGAAAAAGCCGAAGACAAGCGCGCCAAAGCCTAGAAAGGCTGGGCGTCCTCCAACGGTAGACCAGAAGGCGATCGATAAGGCGACACGACTGCTCTCGAAGACCGGACAAACCGCCAAGCAAACCGCTGACTACCTACTTTCTGTGGGGGCTCGGCGTTACCTCTCACTCAACACGTACGCAGAAAAGGAATGATCACAATGGCCAAAGAAAAAGAAACCGCTTTCTCCGCAAACCGCTCGGCGCTCGTCAAGATGCACGAGGCAAGCTCTGTGGAGCTTGTCGAGACCATGGATGCCTCGTGGATGGAGGGAGTTCAGGTCGAGCGTGTTGTCATCCTCGAAGATGGTAAAGGCATCAAGGGTAAATTCCTCGGAGAAGGCCCGCCTTGTGAAGTGGCCGACCCCGTCACGGGCGACATGCGCCCCCTCAAGACCTGGCGAATCGAAATCAAACCAAACATCGTCGCGCGCTTGCTTGGCTCGGCTCGTCTCAACTCCGAGTTTTCGTGCCCGTCTGAAATGGAAGAACACCCGCGCCTCGGGCAACGTGTTCGCGTAGGGCGCATCGGCAAAGTGGAGAGCAAGCGTGGCAGACAAGTCACGGATTATTTCGTCGCATGGGAAATGTGAAATGTGTTGGGTTCGCTCGCAGCGCAAGTGCAAAGCGACGCGAAGCGAATGTGGGCACCACTGCAATTGTGTTTGGAAGTCGGGCAATTGCTGTTGGTGCAAGATGACGTGGGACCAAATCTATCCCAAGCGTCGCAAGTAACCTAGGTGGACCATGCCCGTGAGCTTGCGCTCGCGAGCTATCTCGACGGAGGTTAAGAATATGAAAAACCCTGCGCTAGATTTGCCTGCGGGCAAAACCTATCGCTGTTTTGCATGCGCCCATCCGATGTATCGTGTTGGGCTTTGTGGCTTTCATTGCCTATCATGTAAAATATCGATCACCCCACGCGGAATCATTATCGATTCTAGTTCTGGCGCTGATCGAATCATGGGATATGCCACCATGTTTGCCGTGCCTCTAGAGGAATGCGACAAGTGACCAAGCGAGGATATGGCATGGCTCGAACACGTCGTGAGATCGAGCAAGAACGCATCGCCGAATCAATCGCGGCAAGCGACGCCGCGAGGCGGAAGCCGACTCCCAAGCGCAGGCCAGCGAAGCGCAAGCCCGCCCCGAAGCCGGCTCCCAAGCGTAAGCCAGCGAAGCGCAAGCCCGCCCCGAAGCCGACTCCCAAGCGCAGGCCAGCGAAGCGCAAGCCCACCCCGAAGCCGACTCACAAGCCCGTCACAAAGAAGCCGCGCGATCCTCGGCTTTGGCGGTCCACGCGCCTCGCAGCTGAAAAAGCCCTGGCGACGATCATTGATGGAGCTTTCCCGGTCAAGACAATCGCAAAGGGCAAAATCTGCGTGGTCCGAGCACCGCTCATTGACTGCCCGAACCGCTCGGAATCGGCGCTTGCTAACGGTTGGTCGCCCGAGCTTCTCGCTGAACGTATCGACGAGCTAGGGCAGATGCCTTTCACGGGGAAACGCCGCGTGCTCGTGCGCGCCCTGGCGTGGCTGATCGACGACGAAGAAGGCATCGCGTATGATCCGCAGTGGATCACTCTGATCCCCAAGTACGCCCCGACCGACGGCCAAAGCCTACGCATGGCATTCGTCAACGCGGTGTTGTGGCTTCGCCACTACATCGAGGCGTTACATCAGTACACCGCGAGCAAGCTGCTAAAATTCACGATGATCGAAATAGCCTACTGGCCGATGGGACCCCGCTCCCCGACTAATGGGCCCTCACCAAAGCCAAAGAAGCGAGGTAAGACCCGATGAGAATCAACGTCTATAGCCAAGAGTTGACGAGCGAAGTAATTGTCATCGAAAAAGAGAGCAACACAGGCATTACGTATCACGCGGCACAATTGGTGCTGCATTCGTCGCCGATGTTGCATCACCCTCCTTTGATGGACGACGATCGAAGTGCTATCGCGTTTTGGCTGCCTCGGTCCGTTGAACTACGCGAGGAAATGGCGCAAGCATTCGAGGCAATCGCGGCAATCTTTCGATCAGCACCTCGCTCGGGGCTGGACTGACTGTCAATCACGTTATCGGTTGATGCGGTCTACGACATCGAGACGATCGACTGGACTGAATACCTCTGCGGCGCCCTTTGGACCCCCTCCGACGGTGTCCAGGTATTCCACGATCCGGACGAGCTTTGCGACGCAATCATGGCGCTCCCCCAGGGAGCGCAAACATGGGCACACTCGGGCGGCAAATTTGATTTCCTGTGGCTCCTAGACCACCTCGCAAAGCGAGGCGGTACCATGCCACCTGCTACCTGCTACGTGTCAGGCGGTAGCGCGACCTCGATCAAATTCGACAAAGGCCCGCACCTACGAGACTCGGCGCGCTTGCTTCCGATGCGCCTTGCCGACACCGCGAAGATCGCAGGCGAACATCGCTCCAAAGGCGACCCGGGGATCCCCTTCGAGGAATTCTCGCGAACCATGCCGGCATGGCAGCTTGCTCGCATCGTCGAATACATGGTGGGCGACGTCGAGCTACTTCGTGACGTGCTCCTATCGCTAATCGAATTTGCGACCGAGCACGACATCAGTCTACGCGGCACGGTTGGCGGTAGCGGCTGGGCTACCGCGTCTGAATGGTGCGGCATTGAAGCCGCGAGCTTCCCGCTGTCGCGCGTCTATGAAATGGCGCGGGCGGGCTACAAGGGCGGGCTATGCGCGGTCGGGCGCATGGAGGCGGATACGGTGTACAGGTACGATCGCAAAAGCGCGTACCCCGCGAGCCTCATGCTCCCGGTCCCTACAGGACCGTTTCGCGGTATGTATGGCAAGGATGCTGGGCGCATGTTTGAAAAGGGCAAGCCGGGTATCTATCACGCGACGGTCGATGTCCCCGATTCGCTCGTGCCCCCACTTCCTATCTCGACAAGGGGGCGTCTTATATTCCCATGGGGGTGCGTACAAGGCGCTTGGACTCACTTGGAGATTCAGTACGCGCTAACCAAAGGCGCTCGCATCAAGTCGATCGACGGCGGGGTGGTATGGGCGAAAGAGTCGGCCGTGCTCTCGGCGTATGCAGGCAAGTGTTTCGAGCTTCGCGACACGTTGCCCGAATGGAATCGAAAATCGCTCGGGACATGGCTCAAATTCCTGGCGAACAGTCTTACAGGCAAGCTCGGGCAAGCCCCCGAAACTCGTGTAGTGGCGATCGGTGACCATGCTCACGACTTCAAATATCGCGCGGTAGGCATCTCGGAACACGTCTGGAGTACAGACGTCTGGCGCATCCCCGAGTGCGGACACGTCCAAATGGCAGCGACCCTGACAGCCCGCGCGCGCATCGAACTATGCGAGCAGATCGACCACGCGGGGCAAGCATGGTGCTACTCCGACACCGACAGCTGTTTCTCAGAACGACCACTCACGCGTGGCATCGGCGAAGCGCTCGGTGATTGGGCCTTCGAAGGTGAGGGTCATGACTGGCAGTGTGCAGCCCCCAAGGTCTACACGTATAACGACCCGAAGAAAGCTCGCGATGTCGTGCACGCGAAAGGGGTCAACGTAACCACCAAAGAGCAGTGGGAAAGCTACGTATCAGGCGAAAAAATTGCCGCGAAAGGAGTCGATACGCTCCTGGTAGCAGCTGGCCGGGGTAACGAGCTTTTCGTAAAAAAGACGCTGGCACGCGGGCTTAGCGAGAAATCCAGGGAAGGCCCCTGGGTCGGGGCAAGAAAGAGAGCCGGAAACCTTACCCTTGCGCCTCATGTAAAAGACCTAGTAAACCTCAAGTGAAAGGCAAAGCCATGAATTCCACGAAGATCGGACAAATCAGCATCACACTGAAAGCCTGGGAAAAGCTCGCAGAGGGGCTACCTCGCGATCATCGAGGCTACATCAGACAGGGCGCTCTCAAAGAACGCGTAAATCAGATCGTTAATACAGCGCTTGATAGCGAGGGGGCGCGCACATGAAAGAATGGGCGATCATTTGGATCGGCGATATCTTGCCAGACCGCACCGAGGGAGGACCAGCCATCTATCACGTGGACTGGTATCACATGAGATCGGACGCAATCGCCCGACGTCGAGAGCTATTAGATAGCGGCACGGCGAGAGGTGCGTGGCTTGTTCATTGCCCGCCTGCAATCATCGAAATGCCAGAGCTACCAAGGTCGGGCATCGTATGACCGACTCCAACGGCTCCCATCGCCCCGACTACGTGCGCGCTTCCAAGATTCGCAAGCGCGTAGCGCAAGGCGACGAGCTTACCGAGGATGAAACCGTCTGGCTTGAATCCTACGAAGCCGCCAAGAAAACGCCGGGGCGTCCTACGACGATCAACGCGTCAGCAAGCGAGAAAATCACATACACCGAGGAGCGAGCGGCGGCAACGGGAGACCACCCGCATCCTGTCGCATACGAGGGAATGGTACGCGCAGAAGGCTTGCGCGCCGATACGCTCCTACGCATCTCAGCCGATTCGCTCGTGCGGTGTAACGAGCAGTATCATCACATGATGATTCACTTGCTCGATCGTACAACGCGAATCGAAGACGCTCACGTTGCCATGCTCGAATCCGTGCGCGAACACTACATCGCACGCGCGGAAGCGGAAGCCGAAAACATCCGCATGCAGCATATGATCGAAATGGGCAACGGCGAAGAGGGCAGCGAGCTATCGCAATTGCTTGGATATCTCATGCAAGCCAAAGCACAGAAAGATGCTCATGATGCGACCCCCGAGGGTCAGCGCGAGAAAATGAAGCGCGTGCGAGCGAAAAAGAAGCATAAGAAAGAGAAGCCGCTAGGGGATCCGACATGAGAGGGTAGGCCATGGCCAGCAATGACCGGCTCGCAGAGACATTCGCGTCACTGGCGACCGCGACGCTCAAAAAAGAACCAATTCCCGCGGGATGGATTTGGCCGGTCGCTCCGATCAAATTCTCCGACGGGGTTACGTATCATCCGGTCATTAGCGACGGGTTCAGCGCGCAAGCGTCGCCAGGCAAACGCGAGCATCGCGGTATTGATGTGGCGTTTCGGCGCAAGTCGGCGAACGATCGCAGAGCCGAGTATCCACCGAACACGCAAAGCGGAACACCCGGCTATTTTTCGCCCCCTAACACCCCCATCGTTGCCGGTCGGCAGGCCGTCGTGTGGAGTGTCGCCGAAGGCCCGAAGGGCTGGAATGTCGTACTTAGCCACGGCAAACCCTACGCAACGTTTTACCAGCACTTGGCTCGGGTAATCGTCGAGCCGAAACAGATTGTCAAAGCAGGCGAGCAGATTGGCACGATGGGAAGTAGCCGCTTCAAGGGTGCATGGCGTCACCTGCATTTCGCGGTCTGGTACAAAGGGTTTGGAGATGGAGCATCAATTGACCCTGCGCCTAGTATGAAAACGTGGAGATTCGCTCCGTCGTGGAACGTATGACGAAGCGCGACGGCGTTAATGGCAGCATGTTCGATCGATTCTCGCTATTGCACTTCGGTGCAGGAGCCATCAAGCAACGGCTTGGCCTGTCTATCGAGGGAACAATCGCTTTGGCGATCCTATGGGAAGCGGTCGAAGACGATTTGAAAGATCGTTTCCCTCGTTCATTCCCCCACGCATCACACGACTCCAAACGCAACGCGATGGGCGATGTTATCAGTTCGTTGGCAGGGTTTTACGTAGCCAAAAAACTAAAACGCTAGTAATTGCGATAGCTTGGAATGACCATATATGACCATACGTGATTGCTTGCGAATGTGGGTGACTTCCGGCAGTGTCCAGGGGTGGCGGAAGAGATCCCTATGGCAGATGCTCAAAGGCTATTTGAGCGCGATCCGCTTGTAGGGATGCTTTCGATCGTAGTCGCAGGAAACTACTCACCTGGCTCCCGCGACATTGATGTGGACGGTAAGACCATACGGCTCCCCGATTGGGATGCGGCTGATTGGGCTTGGTGGCTGCGCACATGTGTCGGCATGTCTCGCGCCATGGAGGATGCAAAGCCTGAAAATGCTTCTGCCATGCCGGAAGATCTGGCGGACGCATATCGTGAGGCGACTGGGATGCTCACGAGCGATGGCGGATTGCGCCAAGATCTGGCCGAGTCGATAGCAGGCGACGAGATCGGATGGCTTCGTTTTGTGGTGCCGATCTTAATGGCGGGAGGGAGGCTCGTCGGACGTCAAGCAGCGCGAGCGACGAAGTGGGCGGCTCCCTATGCGAAGAAAGCGGCACTCGCTTCGTGGGGCGTCGTTACTAAGGCCATAAAGACAGTCCCCGGCAAAGCAGCCGTTGGGATTGCGATCATTGCAGCGGTTCCTGATAAGGCCGTGCAGGTCGTAAAGACCGCTGGAAAAATGGCGGGCGCATTGTTTCGAGGCGTGGCGGAAGGCGCGGGATTGCCCGGTGCTCTCGTGATCATCGGGCTTGCCGTCGCTGCTTACTATTGGCTCGATGATTAACGTTTTTGGTGGCAAGGGCGCCACAGATTGATCGAAAGGTAAAAGAAAATGGCAAAGAAGAGACATTCCTTGGCGCTCACTCGTTCGGCTCCACCGACGATGATCGTCGTCCCTCAGCGCGGGCTATCCCGCCGCAAGCGTGCCGGTGCGTTGGTGCGTAGCGCCAAGCCTCACGCCAAGCGCGCAGGTAAGGCTGTTGGTGGGGCCTTGTGGCGGCAGAAGACCACGCTAGCGGCGGTCGGTGGCGCTGGGCTGATCGGCTACCTCGAAGGCGCTGGCCACCTCGACTTTATCCCGGACTTGGTTCCGGGCGCTGACGAAGTCGGCCGAGTGCCGACAATTGCCATCGCGGCGTATGCCGCTGGCGCTCTCGCCAAACAGCCGTGGCTCAAGCATGCGGGTGTTGGCCTTGCGGCTGCGTCCGCATTCGGCGTGGGTCTTAAGAAGGGTCAGACAGCCAAAGCGGCAAAGAAGCCGTAAGCGATTTCGATTGGAAATAGTCAGCCCCCGCCGCGTAGCCCGCGCCGGGGGCTTGGGACGTGAAAGCCCTTTTTGGGGCGCAACGAAAAGGAAAACGACAATGGGTGATTATGTTGGTTATGACGACGCGCTCCACGGTGATGATGGTCTCGACGGTGATGAATTCGTCGGGGCGGATGACGCGGAAATTCTAGGCGCGGTCAAGCGCGCGATGCGCCGCCCTCAGCAGGCCCGCAAGCCGCAATTGATGGCTGCGAGTGCTCCTCCGAAGAAGCTCCGCGGGTATCTTGGCATGGGAACAGCTGTGTTCACGAGTGTGACCGGCACGCTGCTTTCGGTGACCGTCGAACCTCAGCGAAGCTTTCGCCCCGAGCGGCTCATCGTTGATCGCACCGATGGGACTGCGACAACGGCAGATGTTGCGGCACGCATCAATGCGATCTTCATCGGCGATCAGCCTCAGTCGCCGAGCGTCGAGCAGCCTGCGCCGATCGCCATGTTCCGAGCCGATGCCACGGTGAGTGGTATCGATTTCGATAAGGCGATCCCCGGTCAGAAGATCACGATCCAGCTTTCGATTTCGCGAGCACTCGTGGTCGGCGAGACAGTGACTGTGTCGTCAGGCTTCTACGGCGACATGCTGCGCTAAGGGGCGCGCCATGGACGCGCAACTACTCCGACTGCCGGAATCGATCGAGATTTACGAGGCGGCCCTTGAAGGGCTTAGCCGCGTGAACACGGCGATTTACGAGCAGAATCCTTCGCTAGCCGAGATTCATCGCGCCGGCGTCAGGTATCGACGAGAGATCGGCGAAGCCTGGCGCCACGCGGCGGATGTCGTGCTCGAAGGGTGGGGCGACTGCGAAGACCTCGCAGCCGCTCGTGTCGGATGGTTGCGCGCCAAACGTAAAGACAAAAGAGCCCGTGTGAAGGTGAAGCGCACCGGCCCCAAGACAACTCACGCTGTCGTCGAACGCGGCGACGGCACAATTGAAGACCCATCGAAAGACCTCGGCATGCGAACCCCCGAGGGCTCGATTGTCATGGACCCACTCGGAAGGAAACAAGTCATGGACGCGAACGACGAGCGTGCGGAAACCGAGTACGGCGAAGACTGGGAAGAAATCGGCGCAGATCCATCCTCGTCGGTCGAAATCTCGTGGTCCGTCGAAAAGACCGAAGGCGGATATCGCGGGACCGTTCGCGTCCCGCTTGACCTCGGGCGATGTCTGCTCGTGTCGCGAGTAGTCCCGGGAAAACAGCCAGATGTAGCGGTGAAAAAGGCCACGTCCGCGGCCGCAAAGATTTTGGCCAATCCCGCCGTGGCTGCGCTCATTCCGCCACAAGCGAAGTTCGCGCTTAATCTCGTGCAATCCAAAAAAGCACGTGACATCGCTAAAAAGCTACTCAAGCTATTCTAGGAGGAACGCCATGGAAGCCGCTGCTCTCCTGCTCTTGCTCGCGCTGTTTGGCCGTCGAAAAACCGACGTTCAGCAAGCCGTGACACCGGGCGGCTCCACGTTCAAAGAACTCGCCGAGAAAACAGTAGCGTCTTTGAAAGAAACGGCGCCCCCATCACAAGCCGCGCTGCCTTCTCCAGGAGTCAACGTGTTTGCAACCGCATGGAAAACCCGCACAACTGCACTCGTCAAGCGCGCGGCCTCGGGCGCTCGTTGGACGCCTATGCTCTCCAAAGCGTTCGGGGGTAACGCGGGCGCGTCTACCGCGGCTGCTCGGTGGATTGGCATCGAAAGCGGCGGCAAGACAAGCACCACGACACCGCTAGGTGAGTACGGTCTCGCGCAAGGCATGAAAGAAAACTACAGCGCGGCCGATTGGATTGCTGTGCGCGACCCCAAAACGACCGACGAGCAACACGCTGCGATTGCCGCGCGACTCATCATGCGAGACGTCAAGGCAACCACAAGATCGAACAAGGCGACACCCGGAACCCTTGGCCTCGGCTACCTCTATCACGCGCTCCCTCTCATGGTTCGCGAGCTGAGAGAGCAAGGGCTCCTCAAGGAATCAGTCGCCGAGACGCTCGTAGGAACGCTCGGGCCGTACAAGGCAAGCGCTAAGGTGGCTTCCTACGTTAAAGGCAAGCACGCGGTCACGAGCAACGTGAATCAAAATATCGTGCTCCGATTCTTTGCTCCGGCCGCGGTTGTCGCCTATGGCGAGAATGCGATCTCGCTCCTTGATTCGCTCGCCGATGCAGCGGCAAGGGCGCCTAGCGCATGAGCTACGACGCTGACGATCCTAACGATATCTTGGGGAGGCGTGTCCAGCAAAACTCGCCGACGCTCCCCGGCGGACCGTTTCGCGCTCGGGGAGCACTACGCGGCCTCACTGGAGATGTGCGGCTTGCGCAAAGCGCGGACGAGAGCTTTCAAATCATTGACGTTGAATACGACCTACCGCGCGTGTTGATGATCCAAGGCCGTGTGTTGCCTCAGCCGGGCACGCCACCGATGCCAAATGAGGGATATCCTGCGTTTGCTGAATGGCGTCTATCGACGGGGCTCGATCGGTCCCCGCTCGTGCATGAGCGGATTTTCTCGACGTCTCGATTTTCGATTACTGTTGTTGCACGATCGGTTCAGTTGATCGCAAAATCGCTACCTCCTCCGGTGGACCATCCGTTCTCAGGGGCATTGCCATATACGATTCAAGCGCTCGCTACACCGATGCAGGTCTCGTGCGATGTCGGCAATCTCAACGCCCTAAACACAAGCCTATCGTCGCAAGCTCCAAACCGAGGGTTTGTTTTCTCCATAGATCGGGCCGTATTTCCGAGCGGCTTCCTAGACGATCGACTCGATGCAGCGGGAGCCGATCCGCTCATCTTCGGGCAAGGCATTCGCCGCGGGTTTTCTGTCTACAACGATTCGGCGGTAGACCTGACACTCGCGCTCGGCGATACGATGGCCTTCGGGGATTTCTCTGTTAAAATGGTTCCCCTGTCGTATTTCGAGGCCCCCTATAACTATAGTGGGAAAATGTCGTACAGCTTCGGAGCGATTGGCGTTGGCAAGGCGCGAGTTACCGTATTTGGAGCCGCACCACAAGGATAGCCATGCCCTACTATCCACCAATGACGGGGCTACCAGGCCCGCCAGGGCCGGCCGGCCCGCCAGGCCCCATCGGCCCGCCAGGCCCCATCGGTCCGCCAGGCCCGGCCGGGTCATCAGCAGTACTTGGGTTCGGTGACAATTCAATCGGTGCCCCCCTCGATGTACGATTCGTTGATGCCTGGAATGGGGGAAACACCGCCGTTGCCGGTGCCGCGGAAGCATCGGCCGCAATTGTCTCTCCGCGCGCAGGCACACTGAGAAACCTAATCGCTCGTCACCAGGCCGGGCCTGGCAATGGAAACATGGTCACGTATCAAGTACGCGTTAACGGAGTTGACACTGGGATGCTCGTTGCATTGGCGTCAAATGCGATAGGACAGGCGATTGATGCGGTCAACACGGCCATAGTCGCGCAAGGCGACCTGATTACCGTGAGCGCTACTAAAATGCTTGCGATCGGCAGTGGTCTCGTTCAACCCACGATCTCGATGGAGCTTGTCTAATGGCGATTGTCACCCGTCGATACGTGTTCCAGGGGATATGCGAAGAAGACCTAGCCAATGAAATAGGCGCCTCATTAGCTATACCGGCGTCGTCCTATTTCATCGCACGCGATATCACGTTCGACGATGCAATCGCTGATATAGCGTTCGTTGATGAATTAATGGAAGAGAGCGGATTTTTACTTGATGCGCTCAATACGATCGTGCTCTCTCCACTCCCGTTTCTAGGTCTCGTTTCGCCGAGTGGCGATATCTGGCGGTTGCTCGTGAGCGATCTCGGCGCTCTTACAACATTGAAGGTGAACTAATGGCCACTCGCGTAGAACTTTCATCCGATGTCGCATGTGATACGCTCGTAGTGCGTGACACGCTTTGGGTAAACACGCTTCGCGCTGCTGTCAGTATCGTGGACGGGGCCGCATTCGCTCTTGAGACCATCACGATCAATGCGAGGCCGGGCGGGAGCGATAGCAGCGGAAATGGATCCGCGTCGTCCCCATACGCCACGCTAGTGCGAGCCGCCCGGGACGTCCAGCCAATCCTAGCAGCGGGGCGAAGAGTCATCGTTGACTCGACCGATGTTACCGAGGTGCTCCCGGACAACTACACATTTCCGGCCTGGAAAGCGCCTCGCAATATCGGATTTACGCCAATCTCCGATCCGTATTTTCTGTTCTCGGGTGCCGTTGACATTCGAGCACTCCCTCGTTTGACCACGGTGGTTTCGGCTGCGGACGCGACGATCGCGGCCGCGGATATCCTGTCCTCAGTACAAGACCCGGTCACACAACTCGTGACCATCACGCTCAACGTGCCAAGGCCTTCATGGGCGGGGAATGCGCTCAAAGGGAAACTCGTCATTGGAACATTCAGCGTCGGTGCGAATTGCACGGTTGCCGCGAGCACAGCAACGACACTTCTGATCACGAACACGGCCGCTCCGACAACGCCGATCCAAATCATGGAGCCATCTTGCTCCCTGTCCGGAACTGACAGCTTGGCAGGCCCTGGATTTGGTGGCGCCCTCAACGCATACAACTGCGATTCGATCTCATTTAGTGGGATAAAAATCGCGTCAACGGGCGCCGGCAATGGGCTGTATGCCGCGGGACAAGGCATGACCATTTGCCAGCTATGCGAGCTAACCAGCCCATACATCGCGACGGTGAACAACGGTGATATTGGAGGCGGCGTCAATCGAGTCGTCCGTAATTGGGTCAAAGGGACACTGACCGGGTTCACAAATTCGGTGCTTTTACAGTCGTTGTTCGATGCTGGTGTGATTTCGATGCGAGCACCAAACAACTTTGGAATCGCTCGATCTGTATTCGACGGGTGTAATCCAATAGAGTTGGTGTCAATAATCCCGTCGACCTTCGGCCCTGCTGCACCCGGATTCTTCGGTATCAATCAGACGCTCGTGCGAAACGGGCCCGGAGATGGAATCAGATATCACGGATCGTCAGGTCGATTTAATCGCGTTGACGTGTACGGGAATGGTGGGCATGGAGTCGTAGCGAACACTGGAAACGGATATTTGGAGCTGAATAATGTGAGATCGTCAGGTGCCCTAAATCTCGGCGCAGGCGTTCGAGTGGACGACGTACAAAACGTTAAGGTCGATGCTGCCACGTCAGCAGTCGGGGCTGCGCCTACCGGATTGGCCGGGGATATGATCGTAGGAGGGGGCGCGGCGCGCACGTGGGCAAACTTCCTAAGCGGCGCTGATTTCAGACCAATCAAGACTGAGTACGACATCACAGCGGCGGCCGCAACCGGAGCAACCGGAAGCGGCGCACGCCTCTATCAGCCGTAAGGAGCTTGAGCCATGGCAGACAAGGATATTGAAACGGGCGTTACAGCGGCGCTCAAGGCATACAAGATTGAGACAGGGATGCCAGATGCGGCTGCTCAGGCGTGGGCCGTGGCGAACGCCGCGGAGGGGGCTGACTTGTGGACCGCCTCATATACTCCCCTTCGCTATACAGACCCAGAGCTAGGCCGCGAGCAAGCGTTTGCCGATCTGCGTGCGTGGGCTCTGCTGCCGTAAACTAGACCCACATGGACACCGAGCTGTTGAAACTGATCGGCGGAAGCTCCCTTGCAGGGGCTTTGCTCGTTTTGATTTATCAAGTCGGAATGAAGCTCGTGACCGCTATCGATCGCCTCGGTATCAAACTCGACGACCACACGAAAATCGACGTAGCTCACCACGGCGAAGTACGCACCGCTGTTGCTGCTCTCGACGGCAAAATAGAAGGCTTGCTAGACGGTCAAGAGCGAACATCTCGCATGACCCCTGCGCATGGAGTGGAGCTTGTACGACCCCCCACAGGAAGATAGGATGCCCCTATGTGGAATGCACTCAAGCATCTGTTGTCGTCGAAAAAGGCCATCCTGGGAATCGTTACAGCTGTAACAGCGGGTGTCGCAAAGATTGGCTGGCAGATCCCCAGCGAGACCGTCGGGCTCATTGTCGCGCCGATGATTGCCGCGATTCTCGGGCAGGGCATGGCCGACAGTGGAAAAGAAGCCGCGAAGATCGCGGCGGGCAGCAAGTAGCCATGCCGAAGAAGCGGCTACGCCCCTGGTATGCCGGTCAACAATGGGCGGTTGAAACCGTCGCTACGAATGACGGGCGAGGCTACAAGCGGGGCGATTGGGTCCAAATCTACAACTCCGCGACAAAGTCGGAAGCACTCAAAGACGCTGTCGAGTGGACAGCAAAAATGCAGCAAGCAACACGAGTGGTGCCAGGACCGGGGCACAAGTCAAGGCGAGGGTTCTAGCCATGGCAGCGCGCAAGCGGAAGCGGTCGGGCGTTCATGTCGAAGGCGCTACGCCGTCGCTGTATCGGCAATTCGTCGCGGCCGCAACGCCGTATGTAGCCAAGCGAGCGAGCGACGGGTCGTTTACGATCCTCGACGAGTATCGATGGCATGTGATGCTCTCGGCCTACGAGGCGAGAGAAGTCGTGATCGTCGAGGCGCCCTGAGGGCAGGTAGCAATGGCCGACAAGTTCTATAGAGTGATCGCAATCGTCCACACGGGCACGCCGACCCCGGCACGCAAGCGCAAGTCTATGGACATCGAGCCTGGGCTGCGCAACGTCGCACGCCGCAGTGTCGATGCTGAAAATCGCTTCATTGACTACGCCATGGAGCACGGCCAGCTATCTCGCGAGCAAGCGAAGGCTGCACTAGCCTCCTTTCGCAAGGCGCGGGTGATCAAATTCGACGCAGTCAACAGCACATTCCACGTCAAACACGGCCAGTTTCTTGAGCCCGATGTAATTCGTCGTGCTGCTGGCATCGATGAGTGAACGCCGCTCGCCCCGCAACCAATTCCGACCGGAATCGACTCCACAGGTTATCCACAGGGGCGAGACCGCGGGCACATGGTGTGGAGCTTGTGCGACCCCCGACAGGGAGATAGGATTGCCCCATGTGGACTGCACTCAAGCATCTGGAAGCCGCGAAGCTCGCGGCGGGGAAGCGCTAGCACCATGGCGGCGCTTGACCTTTCACGCCTCGGACCTCCCTCCG